>Ga0209389_1000147_pt1 | contig 60189 bp, 76 predicted proteins | sample CowpearedBW_FD_187526 | JGI IMG/M metagenome (GOLD analysis project Ga0209389, IMG submission 187526) | Root nodule microbial communities of legume samples collected from California, USA - Cow pea red BW (SPAdes) (version 2) | ecosystem: Host-associated > Plants > Roots > Nodule | place: USA... | reverse complement strand
CGGAGCTGTCCCTCGCTCTTTCACAGGCTCTCTCGCCTTTGGGCGCAACGGGCTCAGTTCCAGCAACGGGCGGTTCTGATCCAACCGCCCGTTTGCACATTCTGACAGATTTCTGGGACACAAGGGCGCAGGGAAGGCCGGGTGCCGGCTGGCACCCACGGGTCCGCTGTGCGAAGGCACACGCAGAAAGAACTGCACAGCGGCATACAGGTGAAGCCCAACACACGGCCTTCCCTGCGCAGGGGAAAAATAAAGATACCGACGCACGTGCGCGCACACAGGCGCACAGTTCAACTCATTGAATATTCGAAACTTCTGTCCCCATAATGTCGCACGCATGCGTCGGCGTGCGCAGACACGATCGCGACACATCGCGAGAACGGGGGACACGATCATGGCTCGCAAAGTCAGCTTTAGCGCTCTCGAAAGCCGCAGCGCTCGCCTTCGACTGAAAGTCCGTCGCACACCGTACAGCGGCCCGTCGCTCGCTCGTGGCATCTCGTTGATGTATCGGCGCAACAAAACCAACGGCACATGGGTGCTCAAGGCCAGCGACGGCCACGGCGCCTACTGGACCAAGGGCTTTGCGCTCGCCGACGACTTCGAAGACAGCGATGGCAAGAGCGTGCTGACATTCTATCAGGCGCAAGACGCCGCCAAGAAGTTGGCGCGCGGCGATACAGATACGGCGCCGATCACGGTGGATGCCGCTTTGGCGGCTTATCGGCTCGACCTCGAAGCCCGTGGGGCTAACCCTTATAACGCTCAATGGCCGCGTCGGCACCTGACGCCTACGCTGCTTGCCAGACCAGTTCAATTGCTCATTCCAAACGAATTGAAGAAGTGGCGCGACAGCCTTCTTCCTAAGATGGCGGCCTCAACAATCAATCGGCTCTGCCGCTGCCTCGCTGCCGCGCTCGAATTAGCCCGGCAGCACGACGATCGCATTCAGAACCGACAAGCTTGGGAAGTCGGATTAGCTGGCTTGCCCGACGCTGTTGAAGCGCGCAACGTGATCCTGTCGGACGATCAGGTGCGTCAGTTCATCACCACTGCGTATACGCGAGGCGACAAGCTCGGGCTACTGATCGATGTCATCGCAAACACCGGCGCGCGACCTTCACAAGTGGTGAGACTGCTCGTCGCAGATTTTCGCGACCATCCGACAAGGCCGAGGTTGATGATGCCACGGTCGGCAAAGGGTGGCGGCAGAAACCGCAGCCATAAGAAGCACGAGCGATATAGCGTGGACATCACGGCGCAACTCGCGACGAAGCTCAGGTCAGCAGTGCGCGGCCGCATCGACACGGCGCCGCTGCTGTTGCAGGATGACGGCACTGCGTGGGGTAAAAATCCGGGTCAGAGATATCATCGTCACGTAGATCAAATCGTCGTCGCCATTGGGCTCGATCCAACTGATGTCACTGTCTACAGCTTGCGGCATTCCTCCATTGTTCGAATGCTGTTGAAGAACGTTCCAATCCGCTATGTGGCCTCGCTTCACAATACCAGCGTTCGAATGATCGAAGCGCACTACTCTCGGTTTATCGTCGAACACGGCGATTTCCGTAACGCGCTGTTGCAGGAAGCCCCTCCTGCTGGCGTCAATCTCGTCGCTTTGGCGAGTTGAGCGCACAGAGTAGCGCAGCGGTCGTCGTCGCAGCTCTTGCCGAGGGCGCCAGTTAGGAAGTTATCCACAGAGAGCCTGACATAATGTCAGGTTTGGCTACGTGATGTTCGGTAACTCGAGGTGTTGTCCGGTAACTATCGGTAACTCGCTTTCCAAACTCCCCCGAAACACCTCAGTGTTCTCACGTACAGCAATGCACGAGGAGAACAGGAATGCTGGCCGACATCACCGCTCGTAAGCCGGGCAATTCGAATGCGACGCTTGAGCCCGACGCCTACAGCGTTGACGAGTTCTGCGCCCGTCACCGCATCAGCCGCACGCTCTTTTACAAGATGAAGTCAGAGGGCTTGATGCCCGCCACGTTCAAGCTCGGCACTCGCGTGCTGATCTCGCGCGAGGCTGCTGCCGCTTGGCGTCGCGCTCGTGAGGCTGCCGCTAGCGCCGCGTAATTGGAGAAAAGGCGGCCCGCCAGCCGCCCTTTCCAACAACCAGACATACAGGAACTTCAATGAGCCATAGCAATACACGTGCGCTGGCATGTCCGCAACAGGACGCCACGCAGATTTTTGCCGACCTTCAACAGTCGCCCGCCCTCGACGAATTGCGCGCACGCAAACTGGCGCAGCGCTTCGCTCTGGCGCCCGAACTCGCGCGCGCCGTTGCCGATCTCGCCTTTGCGGAGGCGCGCGCATGATCGATTTCAATTCGGCCCTCCGCAAAGACGAGTTGCCTCCAGACCTGTGCGTGTTCGCAGCATACGGTGCTTGCGCAGAGTTTTCCGACCGCGCAGATGTTTTCGAGCCATGGGAGGAGCGACCGGTGTGCGGAGAGCCCGACACCTGTGAGGCCGAGCTGCCCCAGTCGCATGACGCGGAGAACGACCGCGCGACCGCGCATGACCAGCATGCTCAAGACGAGGACCCTACCGATATCAAGGTGCACGTCACCTTCTTTTCAGATTTTGCAGCGAAGAAATATACGACCGAGGCTCTGTCGATGATGGAGCTGGGCGAACGTGTGACGGACACGGCAGCGAGAAAGAAAGGCCAGTTGCCGTGGTTGAAGTTGGCCACGTTCGGCAACAAGCGCACCGATAAGGGCAGCTTGCGCCACGACGCTAACGTTCTGGAGATCAACGGTGTCGAGTTGGACTACGACGACGAGAAGATCACGTTCGACGAAGCGGCGCAGCTCCTCTGCGCGATGGACATCTGCGCTCTGATCTATACGTCGCCATCGCATACTCCCGCCGCGCCGCGTTGGCGGATTGTTGCGCCAACATCGAAGCCGCTTCCGCCTGACGTGCGTGCAAAGCTGGTCGCACGGGTCAACGGCTACATGAAAGCCAGGCTGGGCGTCGACAAGGTCGCTGCGACTGAAAGTTTCACGCTCAGCCAAGCGTACTACTACGGTTGGGTCATGAACATGCCGGAATGCGATCACCGGGCATTAGTGACGAGTGGTAGCTTCATCGACCTGCGCGACGATCTTGCGCAGTACGAAGCAGTTGGTGCGAAGAGCGAAAGCGCCGATAAGGCGACCACCAGCGGCGCCGCTGCCAACGACACGCAGGACGATGGTCGTGCCCAGGGGTTCGACGCCATTTTGAAAACCATGGGCGATGGTGATGGCCTCGATGGCTTCAACGGTCCGTTGACGCGTGCCGCGGCGAGCTACGTCGCGGTCTACTTCGAAATTCTCGACGAGAAGAAACTGAAGAAGATCCTCCGTGACGCCATCGACAAGGCGCCGAAGAAGGCCACGCGCGATCCCGAGAGCATCAAGCGTTACCGGAGCGATAAGTATCTCAACGATATCATCACGTCGGCGCTCAAGAAATTCACCGACAGCCTGCCTGTCACGCTCGACCACTTCGTCGCCGACATGGAGACGCATACATATATCTATCTGCCGACGCGTAAGCCGTGGCCAGCCGCGAGCGTCAATGCGCGCATCCGCCCGGTCGCACTTTTGGACGCGGAAGGTCGTCCGCTGCTCGACAGCAAGAAGAAGCCCAAGAAGATGGCGGCTAGCGGATGGCTCGACAAGAACCAGCCCATCGAGGCGGTGACGTGGGCGCCGGGAGAGCCGACCCTGATCAGGGGCCGGTTGGTCGCACTGGGCGGTTGGTTTGAGCACTCGGGCGCCCGCGTGCTCAACCTCTTCCGGCCAGCTACGATCATGCTGGGCGACGCCACCAAAGCGACAAAGTGGATCGACCACGTCCGCAAGGTCTATCCGAACGATGCCGACCACATCATTCGCTGGTGTGCCTACAAGGTGCAGCACCCGGAAGCGAAGATCAATCACGCGCTGTTTCTCGGTGGCGGTCCAGGCGTCGGCAAAGACAGCCTGCTTGAGCCGGTGAAGCGCGCGGTCGGTCCTTGGAACTTTGTCGAAGTGTCTCCGCAGAATATCATCAAGTCGAACTTTACCGACTATCTGAAGTCAACGGTGCTGCGCATCAGCGAGTGCCGTGATCTCGGCGACTTCGACCGCTTTGCGTTCTATGAGATGATGAAGACCATCATCGCTGCGCCGCCGGACGTGCATCGCATCAATGAGAAACATCGCCCGGAATACTATATCCCGAACGTCAATGGCATCATCGTCACGTCGAACTACTTGACCAACGGCATTTATCTGCCGCCGGATGATCGTCGCCACCATGTCGCGTGGAGCGATTGCACCCAAGGCGACTTTGAGGAAGGCTATTTCGACCAGCTCTGGGCTTGGTACGATGCCGGTGGCGACCGCCACGTCGCTGCTTACCTGGTATCGCTCGATCTCTCGGATTTCAACGCCAAGGCGCCGCCGAAGAAGACTGAAGCCTTCTTCAGTATCGCCAATGCGAATGCGGCGCCGGAGGAGGTTGAACTGGTCGATGTGCTCGACCGACTGGACAATCCGAAAGCCGTTACCATCAAGCAACTCGCTGACGAGGCCGAGGCGGCGCCGCACCTTCAGGACTTGGCAGGCTGGATCATCGACCGCAAGAGCCGCCGCGCCATTCCGCACCGCATGGCTCAGGCTGGCTACGTTCCTGTCCGCAATTCGGGCGACAAGGGTGGACTTTGGAAAATCCAAGGCGCCAAGCAGGTGGTCTATGCGCAGAAGGAACTTTCGCTCCACGACCAAGTCAAGGCGGTTAAGGATTTGATCAAGAAGATGGAGGCCGACGCCAAGGCGCGGGTGCTGGCTGAGGCCGACGCGAAGGCTCAGGCGCAGGCTGAGGCCCAGAAAAAAGCAGAGGCGCAAGCCAAGGCCGATGCCGAGGCCAATGCTCGAACGAGGTCGCAGATCGAGATCAAGGCGCAACGGCGCGCCAAGGCCGAAGCGATGAGCCGCTTAAGCGATGTCCAACGTCGCGCCCTGAAGCTGCTCGCGTGGTGCATCAACGACCACGGAATGCCGCCGCCTGCCGCGAAGGCGGCCGAGTTTCCGCCGTTCGTTAGGGCTGTCACCTTGGAACAGTGGCAGGGCATGTGCGAGCGCGGGGCGCTGTCTTCGGCGTCGGATATACACGAACGTGATCGCGCATTCTGGGACGCAAAGGATGCGTTGCAGACCCTGAACTGGATCGCTTGCCTTGATGGGCTGGTGTGGATTTGCCGAGATGTTGATTGATCTGGCTCGAAGATCGGGAGCGAAACCGGGGGAAGTGAAGGAAGTGAAGGAAGTGGTTTTCCATTGTACTTCCTTCCCCCAGTCTTCTCTCTTTTGCGGCTCTAATGAGAAGGGAAGAGGAGAAGAGGTGGGCAGTACAATGAAGAATCACTTCCTTCACTTCCTTCACTACCGCAGACAGCGCCGCGTGGCGGCGTCCGTTGCACCGAATAGGTTCTTCCCGAGACCCGGCACCATGCGGGTGGCGCCCGCGCGCGGGGTACCGGTAGGGTCAGCAATTTTATTGCGCCCACAACAACACAGGAGAGCAAAGTGTCAAAACAGCTCGTGAGCGCATATGCGGCGTCTCGGCTGCTCGAACGCGACCGGCAGACAATTGAGCGGGCGACGCGCGGTCTGAAGCCGGACGCGTTCGAGCGTGGCAAGCCGCGCTGGCGGCTGGCGCGCATCGTCGATGCGCTCCATGCGCGAGCAATGCGCACGCGCGGCGCAAGCGCTTCTGTGAGCCGTGAACTGGAAGAGCAATTCGCCCAGCTTGAAGCGTGCTACAACGCCGTGCGCACGGCGCCGACGCTGGATGCGCGCCGGAAGTCGGCGCGGGCGTTCTTCACGATGTTGGCCGATGTGGAGGACGCGATGCATGCCGACGCCAAACGGTCCGGCGAGGACCCTGCGCATACACGTCTCCGCGTGGCGGAGCATACTCGCGTCCACCTGTGTACGTTGCGCCAGGCGCTCGGCTGGACCTACGACAAAATCTTTGAGGAATTCCTGAAGGCAACTACGAAGGTGCATGAGAATGTCTGATGACCAGATTGAGGTCGCTACCGAGCTTGAACGTCTCGCCGATGACACCCTCCGCCTCGCAGGCCGAATACGTCGGCGCGAAAACGAGGGTAGCGTGGTTGCCCGCATCCTTCGTGGTGAGCTGCTGAGCCTGGATCAGGCGGCCGACGTTGCCGAGTGCTCTGATGAAAAACTGCGCAAGCACTGTGAGCTGACCGCCGGAACGAGCCGCCCGCTTGGCATCAAGTTCGCGGGCCGTTGGTTTGTCGGCAAATTGGAACTACTCGACGATCTTGAGCAGGGAAAGATCGACCGTCGCCGTGGTCCGGATGTGCGCCAACGCGCCGACGAGCGGGCGCGAAAATATGAAGGGTGGGCGCGGCCGCAGGAGCCCCCCAACGTCGCCTAGCTCGCGATCGGCCTCTGACGGCCAAGAAAATCTTCTGATCACTTATACCATTGGTGATATTGACCAGAGCCGACCTCAGCCAACAAAATCGCCTTCCGGTTGCGGCTTGATACAATCTTACTTTGTGAATTTCCGTGCGGAGGACCCATGTTTGGCCTCTCGGTATTCGCGTTGTCTCACCGTGTGAGCGGCACAAGGTGGATGCTGCTGCTTCTCACATTGCTTCTGCACTTGCCTGCACCAGTATACGCATGCGATCCGAATGAGAATTGCAGGCGTTGTCTGGTTTCGCTCATGGGCAGGTGTCGCCACCATGGAAATGATCCCGTCTGCGAAGCAAGAAAAGCTGCCTGCCCCATACCGGGCGTAGGGCCGGTTATAACGGGCCCCGGTAGTCCGCTTCAGCCCGGTGGGCCGGGCCTTGTTGGTCCGATCACCGGTGATCAACTCAAGAATTGCTTTGCCAATCCGTCAGGTTGTCCCGCGACAATATTATCCAGCTTCGCCTATCAACAAATGTCAGCAATTGTCGACGGGTACATCACCTACCTTCGCGGGCAAGGACACGGCAGGTGGAAACACCTTCCACAGGAGATTGTCCAAGCTGTTCAGTATCGATATCCGATGACTAATCTCAGTGCAGTGACTTATGCGGAGAATATTAATACGATCCATGGTCAGCACATAACAATCGGCAATGAGATTTACTTCACTCGGAATATCGAGCTTTCAGAATACGATGATCTGGAGCTAATGTTTCATGAGTTGGAGCACGTCCTCCAATACGCTCGCCGCGGCGGTGTGCGCCCGTTCTTGGCCGAGTACATTCTCAAAGTCCCGAGCCTTGTGATCTCCCATCGTTCTTTTTCGGTCCATGATGAGCACGACATGGAGCAGGCGGCCAACGCGAAGGCAACAGAGGTCCTCTTCGGCTATGCGGGCAGGCAAATCTATTTCCACAACAGTTGCAGTCATCCTGTGCGCATGGCGATCAGCTACAAGCGTCACAATGCAGATCAATGGCGAACCACGGGATACTGGGACTTTGATCCGAATAAGGGAGATACACTTGACGACGACGAAGCGCCCATTTGGACAAAGAACCGAATTTTCTACCTCTCCGCAGAAAGCACCGACGGTAGCAACATAAAGTGGGGAAGTGCCGGTAGCCAACTCACGGTGGACACCGACGGCTCGATACACGATTTTCAGATGGTCGATGATACGAGTAATAATCGCCAATTTCGGGCGAACATTGGGTGCCCGGGTAAGTAGAAAGGAAAAACGTCCGCCGGACGCAAGCCGCGTGGGCAATCATTGGACGGCGCCACAATAATATCTTCAATACAGCGCCTACGTGGCGCCCGCCACAGGGCGGGGCTTCGCAAATCACTTTGCCCTCACTAGGCTGGAGGGCATGACACCATTCTTCCGACGAAAATCACCTATGAAAAAACTCGAAGCTGAACTGGCCTCGCTGCGTGCGCGCGCGGAGACCTTGAACAGCCGCCATGCGGCTGCTGACGCGGAGTTCTTTGACGCCAAGTCAAAGCTCCAACGCCATCACCTCGAAGCCGATCTCAATGCCGACGACAAGTCACGCGTTAAGTTGGAGGCCGCGGTCGCTGCCTGCGCGGTGACCCGCGACGGTTACGCCGATGCGCTCGCGGAGGTGCAGACCAAGATCGCCGATGCCGAACAGAAGCTTACGACCGAGCGCGCCGTGGCCGAACGCAAGGCGGCGAGCGAGAAGCTGGCGCGTGATCTCGACGCGATTGAGCGTGCACTCCCGGACTATCTGGCGGCTGGCAAGCGCTTTGCCGACGCCTTGGAAAAACTTCACTTCCACCACGAGAGCCGCGCAATGGCGCTCTTTATTGGCAACACCGCCACGCAGGTCGAGGTCGCTGCCGGTTTCGCGCTGGTCGAGCTGCGCGGCATGGTGGACGCGATCCGCGACGGTGTTGTGCCGATCCCGGCGGCTAAGCCCGAGGCCACTTCCGTCCCGATGGCTGAGCCGTCCGCGCCGACGCAAACGGTGTTCATGATGAAGTCCGCGAAGTACCGTGACCATGACGGCCGCTCTCGCTTCGCCGGACAATTTGAAGATGCCGAGATGCCTGTGGCGACAGCGCAGCGTGCTCTGCGCATGGGTGTGGCGGTGCTGGTGACAGATCCGAAGCGCGCTCGGCTCCGCGGTACGCGCGGCGGTGACTTCGATCCGCGCGCGCCGGATGTCGTCGATCTCGACGCTGCCGATGAGCACGCTGCCGTACCGCACATCGATCCGGTGCTGCGCGCAGCTAACTTCACTCCGCTCCCCACTGCGGAACCGCGCACGATCCTGATTGACGTTCCGCGGTCATGAAAGCAGCACCACCGGGCTGGTGGCCCCACAAGATTACCTATCGAGTTGATGGCTATGTCGTCGATCCGGGCAACGAGGGTCGCATCCCAGCGGCCGTCGCGAAACTGATCGCGCGCGCCATGCCGGACCTGCGCGGCCATTCGGTCGCCGATGTTCGTGCACGGATGCTCGCTCGTCAACGCATCTACGATGGACTTTCAAAGCTCAAAAATGGGTAGCAGCTCCCGTTCGCCCGGAGGCGGCGTCGCGATCTTCCCTAGCGCGGCGTCGGTGGCGTCGGTGGAAGGCGGCCAGCTCATCCCGTCCGGTGAGCTGGCCGCAGGAGTGTAAGCATGAACGATGAGAACGCAGGCTTCGAGGACGAGCGCGACGAATACGATCTCCTGCTCAGCGAGATCGGCCGCAGCGAGCAGGAAGACGAGAGAATTAGCGTTCACGAGAGTGGTCACATTGTCGCCGCACGCTTGCTGGGCAAGCCGCTCGGCGGTGCGACAATCAATCCCGACCCGAACGGCAAGTACGGCGGCCTCGTGTGGGGTCCGCGGCACAGCGTTGCCTTCGGCAATGATGACGACACCGCTGAGGTGCCAGAGTTGTGCGACAACTTGCGGGATTTGATGCCGCAGGATGGTGAGGCGCGCGGCAATGCGGCCGATGTCTACCTTCACGTGCTCGACCGTTGCATCGAATTGGCTGGGGCATCTGTCGCAGAGCGCATGCTTCTGCCAGGCGAACCTGTGCCGTCCGTGAGTGATGTGGAGCAAGCGGTCGCGCTTGCGTCTTTGGTCTGCAAGTCGGCGGAAGCGGTCGAGTGCTTCCTGGCATTCTGCGAGAAGCAGGCGCATGACCTGCTGCGCCCTCACGGCCCCATCATTATGGCCCTGAGCATCGTGCTCAAAATTCGTCGTACCTTGACGGGCGCGGAGATCGACGACGTGATCGCAACGACGGTCGCGGGTCTACAGTTGGCGGCCGAGCGATGGCGCCGCGCCGAGTGGCGCAAGGGCGAGCTGGCGGCCGAGCGCTTTCGTGCCTCATGTGATCACGCTGATGCCGCAGCCGTGCCACGTTCTGCACCAGATCGCGTGCGGTAATGAGGGATATCAACGATCAGAAGGCACGGCGGATGTAACCGGCTTGATGATCTGAACGGCCCCGGCGCGCGCCTTATCGCCGGGGCCGTTGTTTTACCTGTTTGCTTGATCTGGGTCTTGTCCTTGCTGGATGCCCCGATCTCTCAACGCCTCATAAAGCTGTGCGGGGCCTAGCAGTACATCCTTCAAGCCCTCTCGCACCTTCTCAGAGTCGATTGCCTGCCTGCTCATAGTCGTGTGAGCCGCCAATGCATCCATCACGGCGTTCATGATTTCCTTGGAGAGCGTCGGCGAGTTGGCGAATTGCGCCTTGGTGTTGTTGCTTGCCTGAAGAACCAGCTCTTCGGACTCCAGCAGCTTCCCCTTGATGACGTTGTTTACATACACGAGCTGATCGTCGTCGGTCAGATCGCCTTCGAAGAGATCGTTTACTTTGGCAATGATCTCTTCCAGCCGCGCCTTCTCTTTCTCATGCAGCGAACCGGAACCTGCCTCTGACAGGGGCGGCAGCTTGGGCGCTTCACCATCTCCGAGCGGCAACTGCCGTTTGCCTTGGTCTTTTAGGCTATGATGGGTGAGCTTCACCTTCGACAGGTCGATGCCTTCGCGCTCGCGACCAAACTCTAGGAGCGGGATCAGACGCCGGTAGAACATGAACCGCTTCTCGATAGCCGTATTGCCGTAGTCGAAGATTTGCGACAGGAAGCTGTACATGCGCTGGAAAGCGCCCATGTCACTCTTGAACAGGGTGAGCGCATTGATCTCGCCTTTGGCCTCTTCGATGGCCTTGGCATCGTCCTTCGCCTGTGCTGTGTGCAGCTTCTCCTGCGCCTGCTTGAACCGTTTCAGGAGCCGATCCACCACAGGCTCAAGAGCTGCGATCAGGTCACCTTGCTTGGCCTTGGGGTTCATCTCGACGGCCCCGACGCGATCGACCTCGAACTCGTCATAATGCCCCGACGCGTCGAGCTTGGCCCGCAGGTCGTAGACGAGGTTGGGATCGGTGACGCCCTCCAGCTCGGCTGTCTCGTAGTAGGTCTTGAACGCGGCCAGCACCTCTTCCGAGCTGTTCACGAAGTCCAGCACATACGTCGTGTCTTTGCCGGGATAAGCACGGTTGAGCCGCGACAAGGTCTGCACGGCCTGGATACCCGCAAGACGGCGGTCCACGTACATGCCGCAAAGCAGGGGCTGATCGAACCCCGTCTGAAACTTGTTCGCCACCAGGAGGATTTGGAACTCGTCGCCCTTGAAGGCGTCACGAATGTCGCGTCCATTCAGACCGGGGTTCAGCGGCTTGCTGGCTTCGGTGAAGGGATCAGGGCCGGACTCATGATCAATCACCTCGCCTGAGAAGGCGACGAGCGTCCCGATCTTGTAACCCCGCGACTTGATGTACTTCTCGATGGCGAGCTGCCAGCGCACTGCCTCAAGGCGGCTCCCAAGCACCACCATGGCCTTGGCACGGCCCTCCAGCAGCGGCGCGACGCTCTCGCGAAAATGCTCGACGACGATCTGCACCTTCTGGCTGATGTTATAGGGATGCAGCCGAACCCAGCGCATAATCCCCTTCAGCGCCGCATCGCGCTCGACCTCCTTGTCGTCCCATTCCTTGCCGTTGTTGGCGAGGCGGAAGGCCAGCCGGTACGGCGTGTAGTTCTTTAGCACGTCGAGGATGAAGCCTTCCTCGATGGCTTGTCGCATCGAGTAGACATGGAACGGGGCAGGCAGATTAGCATCACCAATCGGCTGATCCGGTTTCGGCAGACGCCCGAACAATTGCAGCGTCTTGGCCTTCGGGGTGGCCGTGAAGGCGACATAGGTGATGCCCTTGTCGTTCGCGCGAGCCGCCATCTGAGCAGCCAGCATGTCCTCGGTGCTGATCTCGCCGCCGTCCCCCAGTTCGGCCAGTTCCTCGGGCGATAGCACCTGCTTGAGTTTTGCGGCGGCTTCGCCGGTCTGCGACGAGTGCGCCTCGTCGGCGATCACCGCGAACCGCTTGCCTTCAGTGGCCGCAAGCCTGCGGACCTCCTCCAGGGCGAACGGAAAGGTCTGGATGGTGCAGACGATGATCTTCTTGCCTGTCGCCAAAGCCTCTGCGAGCTGGCCGCTCTTGCTCGATCCTTCGGACTTGATGGTGGCAACCACGCCGGTGGTACGCTGGAAATCGAACAGCGCGTCCTGAAGCTGGGCGTCAATCACGTTGCGATCGGAGATGACGATGACCGTGGAGAACAGTTTCTCGTTGTTGGCATCGTGTAGGTCGGCGAGGAAGTGCGCCGACCACGCAATCGAATTGGTCTTGCCGGAGCCTGCCGAGTGCTGGATGAGGAACTTGCCGCCTGCACTTTCCTCCAACACCTTGGCTCGCAGCTTCCGGGTGGCGTCGAGCTGGTGATAGCGCGGGAAGACGATGCTGGTGATTCTCTTCTTGTCGTCGCGGCGGGTCACCAGATAGCGGCCGATGATCTCCAGCCAACTATCGCGTTGCCAGACCTCCTCCCAGAGGTAGCTCGTGCGGTGACCGGCGGGGTTCGCCGGGTTGCCCTTGGCTCCGTTGTCACCCTTGTTGAAGGGCAGAAAGGCCGTGGCCGGACCGGCAAGCTGCGTCGTCATATGGACTTCGCTATTGCTGACCGCGAAATGCACAAGCGCTCCGCCGGGGGAATTCAGTAGCGGCTCGACACCCTGTCCTTTCGGGCGGGGATGGCGGTCGAAGCGGTACTGGTCAATGGCATCGCCAATGCTCTGGGTGAAGTCGGTTTTGAGCTCGGCGGTGGCGACCGGAAGCCCGTTGAGGAAAAGCACGAGATCGATGCAGTTCTCGTTCGCTGATGAGTAACGAACCTGCCGCACCGCTCTGAGCCGGTTGGCGGCATAGCGGGCGAGGATGTCGGCGTTCATCGCCAGGGCGGGCTTGAACTGGGCCAGCGCAACAGGCTGTCGCAACCCGATCAGCTCGACGGCGTGGCGTAGCACATCGAGGGTACCACGATCATCGAGCTGCTTGCGAATGCGATCCAGCAGGATCGCCTCAGCAGATGGACCGTGGTTCTTCGAGAGCGTTTGCCAGGCGGTTGGCTGAGTGGCCTGCACCCAAGCGATGAGATCAGCGGAAAAGAGAGCGCGAGTACGATCATAGAGGGTTGCATCGCCTTCCACGTAGAGCCAGCCATCCGCGGCGAGACGGCCGCAAATCTCGTCCTCAAAGCTGATCTCCTTGTGCAGGCTCATGCAGCGACCCCATCGGAAGTAGGCGCGTCAGCATTAACAATCCTGCAGACATCTATCGTGCCGGTGACTGCCGCTGAGATAAGGGCGCTCCTGCGTTCGTTTAGAAGGTCGATCTGCTTTGAGGCTACATTGGCTAACTTGCTTCTTACCTGAATTGCATGTGCGACCTTCTCCTAGGTCTGCAAATCCGGAAGCCAAATCTTTTCCTTCAGAAGCGAGCCAACGTTTAACGGTCGATTTCTACCAGCCGCCCCCCGTGAATTTTCGTTCAATAAGAAGTCGCCGTGTTTCGTTGACAACAACGCAAACAGATATTCGGTCAAAGCAACTCCAGAGGCTCCTCGGAGCACCGGATATCTGTGAGATACCACACATCCAGTCTCCGTCTTGCCAGCCAGCGCAACCGCTCCCTCCCATGCAAATTGCCCACTGATAATCAGATCCCCTTCTTCTATCCAGAAAAAATCAGAATCACCCATGTCACTCATTTCGCGAGGCTCTTTGTGAAACAGGCCCCGACCCCTGTTGAATAAACCGAGAGGCGTATACAACACCCCTTCTCGCTGAATTACCGGCCTTGAGACCAATCGCGCGGCGTATCCAAGACGCATCTCTTGCGTTCCCGCGGAATAGGGTGCCGACACCAGCGAGAGTATTTTTTCCTTCAATAGCTCCAATAGCTGCCGTTGCTCTTCCACCAATGCATCGATCTTGGCCGTCTCATGGTCGAGAAAGGCAGCGATAGCGGCTTGTTCAGGACGCGTGGGCAAAACTAATTGAAAAGCCCCAATGCTCTCTTGCGAGATCCCGAAAAACGTGGTGCCGGTCCTCTCCTGCGCCATGTAGGTTTTAAAGCTCGGACAATCCAAGACGTAGTATAGATAACGATTTAGGAGTTGGTTTTCGCGGGGACGAAACAGCAATAAGTGGCTGTTGAGGCAGGCCGGACCGGGCATAGTATCAATATACGCAAGCTTCCCCATCGCCGCGCCATCTTTCATTAGTAACAAGTCGTGCGGGCGAAGTTGGATCTCAGGCGCAAGATTGTATCGGTCGAGCGAAACGTGATGGCACCGGCCCCAATCGACTCTATCGTTGTTAGTGAAGTGCTCGCTCGTGACTAGATAGGGCCCCTCCTCGGTGTATTCATCAGACCGAAGGCCTTGCCAGCCGAGACGTCCCTTCAGCGAGGCAACGTACTTAAGCGGTGTTAATGACCAATGCTCCGGAATCTCTTTCGGCCAATCTAATCCACTGGTTCTATATTTCCGATAACGAGGAAAGCTCATGTCGCAAGACCTTCAATCATTGCCTTGATCCGGGCGGTGGCCTGCGCCAAATCGGCATCGATCTCGGTGAGCGGGCGCGGCGGTTCAAAAACGTAGAAATGCCTGCTGAACGGAACTTCATAACCGATTTTGATCTTGTCGTCGTCGATCCAAGCATCGGGGGTGTGCGGCAGCACCTCGCGCCTGAAGTATGCATCGACGTCTTCCGTCAGCGGTACACTCTCGCTGTCACGCAGCGTGCTATCCGCCTGCGGCTTGCCCTTGGCCTTGCCCTTCGTGCCAAGGACTACGTTGCCCTTTTCGTCCCGGAGGGGCCGTTCAACTGTAAGGGAGCGATAGCCGAAGACTTCGTTCGGGAAGATCCGAGACAGCGGTATGAGCTTCACCCTGCCCCCATTGGGAGGTGCCGGGGGCTGCACACCCATGAGCACCGTCTCCTGGCTGAGCTCTTTGCCTTCTGCATCGAATACCGTAGCAAGCTGAGCTTCGGTGAAGGAGCCGAACAGTTGCGTCACTTCGACGATGTGCACTTCACTCATTTCCTTGCGCTTGGAACCTAGGCTCCTGCGCATCTTCTGCCAGAAGGAGGATGCATCGATAAGCTGCACCATGCCCTTGCGTTGCGCTGTTTTGCGGTTGGAGACAATCCAAACGTAAGTCGAAATCCCTGTGTTGTAGAACATGTCGGTCGGTAGCCCAATGATAGCCTCGACCAGATCGTTCTCGAACAGATAGCGGCGGATTTCACTTTCGCCCGAACCTGCGCCGCCTGCGAACAGGGGCGAGCCATTGAGCACGATCCCAAAACGGCTTCCGCCATCGTGCGCGGGGCGCATCTTGGAAAGGAGATGCAGGAGGAACAGCAGCGAACCATCGGATACGCGCGGTAGACCCGGACCGAAGCGACCGTTGAAACTCTGGCTCTCATGTTCCTTCCGGACTTCCTTCTCGACCTTCTTCCATTCCACGCCGAACGGAGGATTGGACAGCATGTAGTCGAACTTCGCGTGAGCATGTCCATCTTCCGAAAGCGTGTTGCCCGCGACGATGTTAGCGACATCCTGGCCCTTGATCAGCATATCCGCCTTACAGATCGCATAGCTCTCGTCGTTCAGCTCCTGGCCGAACATGGTCAGCCGTGCCTGCGGGTTCAACGCGGCGAGGTGTTCGCCAGCCACCGACAGCATTCCGCCCGTGCCAGCAGTGGGGTCATAGATGGTGCGGACCACGCCCGGCTTTGTCAGCACGTCGTCATCCTCGACAAACAAAAGGTTGACCATCAGGCGGATGACTTCACGCGGCGTGAAATGTTCTCCAGCGGTCTCGTTCGACAGTTCGGCGAACTTGCGGATCAGCTCCTCGAACGCCAGTCCCATCTCATGGTTGTCAACGGCCTCGGGGTGCAGGTCCATACCTGCGAACTTCTCGGTGACGAGATAGAGCAAGCCGCTCTTCGCCAGCTTGTCGATCTGCGTCGAGAAGCTGAAGCGCTCGAAAATGTCACGCACCGCAGGCGAGAATGCCTGAACGTAGGCGTAGAGGTTCTGACTGATGTGGTCCTGATCACCGACCAGCTTGCGCAGATCGAGGTCGGACGTGTTGTAGAAGCTCAGGCCCGACGCGCGGAGCAGGAACGGGTCTGGGTTTAGCCCGGCTTTCTTCTTTGCCGCGAACTCGGCAAGCACCTTTGCTTTGGTTGGTTCAAGCACACAGTCCAAACGACGAAGGACCGTAAACGGCAAAATGACTTTGCCGTAGTCGGATTGTTTGTAGTCACCGCGCAATAGATCGGCAACCGACCAAATGAACGACGACAGATTTTGGTGGTTCACGAATTGCCCCCGGGTACTAGGCCAGCCGCTTCCCCGAAGCAGACTGCAAAGTGGAATCATTGTGAGTCAGGTCGCGGTACCATGCGCGACTTGAACATGCGGTTCAAGGTATTCCTTTGTACAATCTGAGGGTTATGCCATGCCGGGGCATGCTTGGATGCGCCGGGAGGCCGCTTACGCCCGGCAATTTGGAGGCGTCGCGTGCGGAGGGGTTGCACGTTACGGCTGGCGCTCTGGTTCTGAGCCGAATAAACAATCGAGCCGTTGCCATGTCGGCTGTCCGGGAAATTCGGACCGATACAAACACCTATGCTGCCGCTCGGTCTACTTTCTCCCGCATCTCGGGCTCTTGCGGTCGGTCGAGTTTAAGAGCCCACCGAATTCCGCCACAACTACGTGAGCAAATGCGCGGATGCTCGAAATCCCACGCCGATGCGATCACTGCGAAGAAGAGTTCGCGCCAGAAGAGCTGACCGTTCTTGCGCCACCGGCCGGGGACGGCGAGCAGATCTGCGCTCGGTGCATCGAAATCAAGCTCCGTCGGGCTGTTGCGAAACTACCGCGCGGCGATAACTGATGCCACGGCATCAGCGTCGGTCGCAGCTTCCTTGTTGCGGATCACCGGGGCGCGGTTTCCGTCGCAGGCAATGCAGCACGACGCGAGCTTGCCATGAGGCGGCGTTGTAGGCACCAGCAAGCGGGCCACTTAGCTGTCCACACCGCCTTGCCCATCCTCCTGCCTCTCACTTTCAACCTCTTCCATAATCGTCCAGGTACGCAGGAAGATGTGTTGCAGTCGCTGCACCAGCTCATCCGCTGCATCAGCCTGCTTTTCGAGGTGTGGTGCCATTTCAGCAACCACGTCTTTCTTCAGAGTGCGACGTGAAACGTGGTGGAGCGTACCGGCAGAGAAGTACGGCTCCCAATATCCATGCACGACCTTCACCCGCAAATCATTGAGCTGCCTTGCGTCACTAATGCACTTCTTGAGTTTCTGCTTCTCTTCATCCCGCTCCAGTGTCTCATTGAAGACTGTCAACACCGCGGTACAGAGCAGCGCGAAATCATGCGTTACGATAGCATCAGTATATTTGCTTTCTAGCTTGATCTCTCTGGCTAGGTACGTCCGCAGCACACTCTCAACCGCGGCAAACGCATCAATAAAATGTCCAATGGCGCGAAAGGTTTGCTCCTTCCAAACGTCCCCGCCTGGCGCGCCTGCCAACAACTTCTCTATGTCTTCCATGCGTCACCCATCAATCGAAAACACGTAGTAACCTACTCGCTCCCAGATTGCTCGTCATCGGCATCGTCCAAGGCTTTGGCGATGCCATGGCTGTAGATAAACTCGTTCCAAAACGAGAGCGCCATTTCGAACACGTTATCGGCGGGAATTTTCTTCCCTTGATCCACAAAGTATATCGTCCAACCGGTTTCGCCCGTGACAACGACCTGAACGTCAGGGTCAGGATGCTGTTCAACAGTCCAATGTTTGGAAGCGGTGGCGGCCTGTCGGCAGAGGTGCAGTTCTCGGCAATGTTTTCTGACGTAGGTCTGTAAGTCGCCAAGCTTCTTGAACCCCAATTTCTCGCGCTGTTCCGCAGTCATGTCGTTGAACACCCAGTCGCAGAGGTGCCAAGCTGTGACGGCGGCATTGAATGCGCTATCCTTCAGTTGATCGACAACGCGGATCAGAGCATCCCAATCGTCTTCTTCGTCGCTTCCTGCGACCTCGCAATATCGATCAATTTCCCTGCTCAGCTTCTGGACTAGCTCGCGACAATTCTCGAATGCAAAGGTCTGCTTGCGACTGGGAAGGGCCATGTTGGTCAGGTTCTCCGCGCCATCGTTATTTCAAGGTCGTGCATCATGCGTTTGGTGCCGCGTCATCCACCACCGCCCATGTTGATCTGGCATGTCATGGCCAGAATTTGTAACCGTAGAACTCGAAAATCTCTTTCTGCCGATCATTCAGCCGGGCCTTTGAGGGCAGTGTGGGTTGAAGCGCGACGCCATAGCCGATACAGGAGCCGTTCTCCTTAGCCATGATCGGCTTCAATAGCTTCGCAAATTCGTTATTCCATTTCGTTGGCGGAAGCGTGTCGGCAGCTTGATAGAATGCGCTGGCAAGGACATCTGCGAGCTGAGCGCCAGCGCTCGATTTGTGTGACACTGGCTCAGAGAGCCGCCAATCCAGCACCTCCCACATGATTCGCCGCTTTGAAAGCATGAGCGCGCCTCCCTTGGCCTGCACCTTCAACAGCTCCTGATAGGCCGCTGTTTGAGCATAGGAGTGAGTATCGCGCTGACTGTAGATGATCTTCACGAACCTACGGTTCGCGTGCTCGCGTTTCGCGTGCTGATAACAAAAGTCTGTGACGCGCTCTAACAACAGTCGCAGACAGTAATTGTAGAACCACTGCTTTGATCGAGCGCTCTCTGCCCGCACGTTCCGGTACCCGCGCATGTTCTTTTTGTTGGATGCAAGAACAAACCCCCGGATCGGATGCTGTACAAGCTCATTGACGACGATGCGCTTGCGATAGTCAGGAAGATTGCGCCAATGAAGATCAGTGGGGTTCTGAACGCCCGCCGTTGAGAGCATCGAACGCACCCAGCCGGAGAGATCGCCACTGTACTTCGCGCGTACAACGACGGCACTCATGCAAAGCCACTCCGTGGCGCCTGTCGGATCAATCGGGCGCACGGCCTTCAGTCCGGGGTCGCCAGCTTCATCGATGAAGGCGATGTAGTAGGGGTCAGGAATATCGCTCGGCACAGTAAGCAACTTTGACGAGCTTTCCCGACCAAGATCAATCCCCCGACCATTTCCGCTGTTGATGGCCGAGCGCGCGACGTGCCGACCATGCTTGCGCGCATCGGGATCATGCGGGCGCTGAGCGCTGGAAGGGCGGGGCGGGACCGAGGCGGAAGACGGGCGAAAGCGGTTATCGGACCGCAGGCGTATGGATGCGAAGTATTTTTGAGATCGCGGATCGCGACACAACGGTGAACACAAACACGATATCGCATTGATTTCGTTAGGAATTTCTCCGTTAAACACTCCCTGCGCAGTGGTTTGACGGCTTATGCCGCGCTCTCCCGGGAGCCGAATTCCCTTTGGCCTCCCTCACCCCAGCGAAAGTCACGGACACTGCGCCGGTTGACGCCAATGCCGCATCCGCCAGGGCTTGACCGTAGCAACGACGGCCAGGACCACGCGTCTATATTTTGGCATCGGGGCGCTTCGGCGGGCTTCGTCAAAACTAGGGCCCGGCCCTAAGCCTTTCAGCGTCCGCACGACAAACTGAAAGCCCCAAAGCCGAGCCCTTTGGTCCCAAGCCTTAAGAGCCGAAACCGAAATGGATACTACCATCACCGCCGCCCCCGCTGGCAAGCGCGCCCGCAACGGCAGCGTCATTCTGACCAACCGCCTTTGCGAAAGGCGGGTGCCCAAACGGGTCAAGTTCTACGATCGCAAATGCCCCGGCCTCTATGTCAGCATCACCACGGCGGGCGTGGCGACCTTTTCCGTCAAGTTCACCGATCGGGCGACCGGCAAGCAGCGCACCAGCTGGCTCGGCCTCTATAACCCCGAGACGTTCACCGTCGATGACGCTCGAAGCAAGGTCTATGGCCTCAAAGGCATGGGCGGCGACGCCATTGCCGAGACCTTCCGCGACCGGAAAGAGCGGCAGGCGAAGCGAGGCAAGACCGTCAATGAAATCATCGAGGAGCGGATCGACTGGATGAAGATGCCAGTCCGGAAGGCGGACGGCGAGATGCGGCCCCGGCTGGAAAGTTGGGAGAACACCGCGAGCCATCTGCGCCGCTTCATCGGCTCGAAGCTCGGCCGGAAGATCGCAGCCGACGTCACCCGAGGCGACATTCAGGCTTTGTCGGACGACATCGTGGCGGGTCGGCACGGCGGCAAGCCGTCGGTCAGCAATGCGCGTCACATGCGCAAGGCGGCATCGGGCATGTTCCGGTGGGCATTGCAGCGCGAGTACATCACCGCCAACCCTTGCAGTGATCTTGAGCCACTCGACCCGGAGCATCCGCGCACCCGCGTGCTGACCGAGGACGAGATTAGGATTTTCTGGCACGGCCTCGACCGTGACGACCTGATGGCGTCGTGGGAACGTAGAACCCGGCTCGCGCTCAAGTTCGAATTGGCCACCATGCTGCGCTCGGCCGAACTGCTTGGCGCGCACCGCAACGAATTGATCGACCTCGACGGCGAGCAGCCGCGCCTCGACGTGCCGCTCAAGCGGGTGAAGAAACGGCGCGATATCCAACAGCCGCTGTCGAGCCTCGCGGTGGAGATCATCAAGGAGACCTTGAAGGGCAACAACAAGGATTTCGTATTCGCCAGCCCGCTCGACAACAAGCCGATGCATCGCAAAGCGATGGCTGACGCGCTGCGTGGCGACAAGCGCAAGGGCAAGGTGAGGACGCCCGGCATCTGCGCACTGCTCGGCCTGCGGCCGTTCACGCCGCACGACCTACGCCGGACGGCGGCGACCTTGGCGGGCGATCTCGGCTTCGAAGATGCATGGATCGCGAAGTGCCTCGATCACATCGCGAGCAAGAAATCCGAGCAGATCGTGCCGAGCGTCACCGGCAAGGTCTACAATCACAGCAAACGAATGAAGGAAAAGCGCGCGGTTCTCGATGGCGTCGCGGCCGAGCTTCGGCGGATCATCGGCGAGCCTCCCGTGAAGGCAATCGATCCCAAGCCGCGGCTCGCGGCCTGATCGTTCAGGTGAGGCCCGAAGGTAAGTCAACTCATACTAATCGCCGCGAGCACCATGCAAACGACATACCCGCGATGCTGAAACCGACGATCCGGGCCGTGCTCCTACCGTCCAAGGTCTCTCTCCAGATGGGCTGGCCCCGACACCAAGGGCAATGGGGACGCTGGGTCGGGGCCAGCCTGCTGTCCATTGTTCAAAATGGACGGAAAGCCAACAAACTTGCCGGTAGCCCCGTTCCAATGTAATGCGCGATCCCGCGTGTCTCTGTCAGCCGGATCAGGTGAACCGGCGGTGCTCGTCGGTCCTTTCTTTCAGCATTTCAGTGCCGCATTGAGCTTTCAATCGGCGCATGGCCGCCAACCCAAGCGTTGAGCGGCAAGCTCGCGCGCTTTCCTGCGGCGTGCACCATGGCGTTGCCCGGATTAATTCCGCCTTCACCCCGGACGGAACTAGTCGCAACGGCGCTCCCTGCGCGTAACCATGCGGCCATCACGTTCGACCTTGACGGTCTCTGTGCGGCAGCGCTGTCTTGGGCCGACGGTAACGCCTCCTGGACCGACGCCAACTGTGGTGTCGCGGTCGTACCGGTCACGGTCCCTATAGTAGCGATCCTCGCGATCCCGTCCGATCTGAACATCAACGCCTTGTGCCATCTTGACGCCTTGGGCGCTTGCCGGGGCGGCAATCGGGGTAATTGTCAGCGCCGCTGCGGTTGCGGCCAAAACAAGAGTGATCTTCAACATATGCGAGTGCTCCCTTGGGGTTGGACCGGTGTAAACGAGAGCGAACACCGACCGTTCCTGCCCGTAGGTGGCAGCATCTTCCTTAGGGGTTCCAAATCATTAGCCCCCGCCACCGGAATTGAACGGGTCGCGGCATTTACCAAGCATTAGCGCTCGTCGCCGGATCATCGCGACCGGTCAACCACAACTATAGAGTGGTTTCTCCCATGCTAAAGAACGGCACCTATGCGGCGTGGTTCAAGACCCCGCTCAGCCAAGGAACCGGTATCGCTCACGTCGCGGACGGGCAAATCTGGGGCTGTGATAGCATCATGACATACAGCGGGTCTTGCCAGACTGACGGTGATCGGTTCACCGCGATCATCAAGATCACGAGGCACACCGAAGGACATGCCACGGTGTTCGGCGCAGATGACCTTACGCTTCGGCTTGAGGGAACGTGCCCAGCAAGATAGCTCGTTACATTGGCACGGCGGATCAGGTGCCGGGAGTGGTGCTTGAGGGAATGCTCATTCTGAGCGAGCAGCAGACCCTCGTGCCAGAAGCGACCAAGCCGAGACCACAGTTCGATCCGGCGAAGCTTCCCAAGTTACCAAAGCGCTCCCGCTAGCTGCGCGGCGGGTTGGTCGAAGTTCGACCGGATTTTCCACACCCGCGACCGGCAGTAGTCCGGGCGCAGTCCCCACCACAACAGCATGATAATTTGCGGCGCGATCCGGCGTGCGCTTTGATGCGCGCATGCCCGCCCTCACCCGCCGCCGTGATCTCGATGCCCGCCAGGAAAGCTGGCCGATCTATTTCGGTGACGTTCATGTCGGCACCATTGGCTTGCGCAGCGGCAATCCGGTCGGGAGCGATCCGTGGCAGTGGTCTTGCGGCTTCTATCCCGGAAGCCATCCGGGTGAATGCACCCCCGGCACAGCCGCGACATAGAAGGCCGCGCGCGCCGCCTTCTTGGGATCATGGGCCACGTTCCTATCCAAACGGACTGATAAACATTTCGCGGCGTGGCGCGAGCAGCGCGACTGGACGGCGCGGAAGCACGCCGCATGGGCGCGCAGTGAAAGGGTGATGGTCCGATGAGATGCACCGTTTGCGAGGACTGCGGCTGGGTCTGCGAGAACCACCCGGATCGGCCATGGGAAGGCGAGCACGCCTGCACCTGCGGCGGCGCTGGCGCGCCATGCCCGCGCTGCAATCCGAGTGACGAGGACAATGCGCCTCGACCGCCAAAGGGGTTCAGGACCGAGTTCGACAAGAAGGGCTGGCGGCATTGATCGATTAGACAGCCGCTCCGTAGTTATACCGATGCGCGTTGCGCGCCATTGCCCATGGTTGCCGTTTGGCGTCTACTACCCGCCTCGATTGCATTTCGATCACGATCGAATTTTTCAGACCGGAGGCGGAATTGACCGTCAAAGCCATCATGGTGGCGATCCTCGCCGACGAATTGACCCGGCGAGGCGTGAGTTCGCTGACGTCATCCGACCACGAAGAGATCGTCGAACGGTTGATCGAGCGGCTGACCGAGCTTGAATTGAGCTTGGCGGCGCGCGAGATCACCGACAAACGCGATCCGTAGGGACGACCGATCGCGGCTGGCGGCGCGAATTCGACGACCCGATCCTTGCTGTCCGATGGCAGCACGCTGAGCACGCTGGCTGACGCGAGCCGCGCAAGAAGCATGCGAGGGCGTACAGGATCGTCAAATGATCCAAGAACAGCCACGAGGCCCGGATGTGGGATGATCCGGGCCTCTAACAGATGTCGAAACGGTTCCCACTAAAAACAGTATACACCGTTCCGGCCTCGTGCTGCCTGAAAGCATTGCGCTAAGATGGTGGGCCCCTATTGATCTAGGACAAGACGCGCCACTCAACGGTCCTTTTCGGGAGGAGAACCGGGTTCCTAATCCTCAAAGACGCGGCCATCTTCATCACGAAGCTGCTGAAGCGCGAGCGGCTGCGCTGGAATGGCAGGCCGCCATCGAGGGGCTAATGCTCGTCGTCGATCTCGGCGGCCCTACCATGTTCGCCCGGATCGGTGTGTTGCGCGCGCTCAATCGCCACCGCAAGCCGGTCGTAGGCCCACGCAAGAAGCGCACAAAGAAGTACAGGATCGTTCGATGATGATGCGGATCGCAACCCTTTTGCTGCTCGCTTCAACGGTCGCGGCCTTGTCCGCCGACTTGATCGGCCAAGCCAGCATTATCGACGGCGACACTCTCGAAATCCACGGCACCCGCATCCGCCTTTGGGGCATCGACGCGCCTGAGAGCAGCCAGTTTTGCCGGGGCCAGGACAGCCTGCAATACAGATGCGGTGCGAAGGCGGCGAATGATCTGGCCGCATTCATCAACGGGCGCTTGGTTAAGTGTGTGCCTGTTTCGCTCGACCGATATGGGCGCACCGTGGCGATCTGTACAGCAGGCGGGATCGATCTCGCCGATTGGCTCATCCGCAACGGCTTAGCGCTCGATTGGCCGCAATATTCCAAGGGCAAGTACAGTGAAGCTCAGCGCGAGGCTGAGCATGCGGGACGCGGACTGTGGGCGAGCAGCTATGTCGCGCCTTGGCTGTACCGAGCTTGCGTCCGCGCGAGTGGACGACCGGCCGATTGCTCCGACGATGCGAATGCTCATCCCTAACAGCAGGACCATGGCCTGAAAATCAACTCGGTGGCGTATACGCCACGGAAATGATCGCCTTGATCACTAGAGCCGCCGATTTCCGCCAGATCGCGGACATCGGTTTGCGCAATCGCGGTCGATACCGCCCGAAATAGCCTTGGCGAGAGGGGCAGCCTTTTATCGGTCGCGCGAGTTCTCGATGCCTTCATCGCGCGACGTTCAGTGTCTGCTCACTAAGTCGTGCTCTAGCATAGTAATCGTTGCCTTTATGCGCCGGATTTCGACCGCCTGCTCCTCTGCGCTATATGGGTCGGCATGGTCGCTGCGCCAGACTTCGCCGCGCTCGACGCGCGCAAGATGGTCCTTGTATGTCGCAAGAAGCTGCTCTTGGTAGTCACGGACGCTGATCATCGGACGCGCCCCAAGTTTCGACCATGCTTTTAGCGCAAGGTCTCGCTGAAATCGAATTGACGCACTCGTTCGCGGGTTGCGATCGAGCGGGCGAAGGATATTAGGGCCTGAATAGATCGGCGTGGTCTAGCAGTGCAAAGGCGCCTTGTGGTGAAATCACCGTCAATTCTACGGACCCTGACCTTTCGAGGAGGTAAATCGACAAGCGCGAAAGCGGTTAACCGATGTTAACCAAGTCGCCGATGGAGATTATCCATGCTCGTCAAGACCCGGAGGCCCCCCGACCTTCGAAGTTAACGCACAGAAGATCAATCTCTGCTTCATGGAGATCGGCTCGAAAAAACCGGCATGTGTATTCAGGCAGCATTCTGCTCGCGCGCTTGGAGGTCGGTTCAGTCAAAAAATGCACTGTCTGCAACTATCCGCATGGTGACGATCCCGACGGGCGTCTAGCTGCTCTAAGACATGACGAAGTAAGTCGCGAAACTTGTTCGCGCCAAGTTCAAGTGCAGCAATTGCATTGACGAGCGGCGCGATGGGATCGCTCGCGAGGACTTTCTCTCCTCGCGGGGTGACATCAAGGATCACCGAGCGCTTGTCTTGATCGGAACGTCTGCGCTGGATGTAACCTTTATCTTCAAGACGCCCGACCGTCTGAGAAGCGGTGGCCCGACTGATGCCGACGAATTGGGCCAATGCGGAGGGTGTTCGTGAGAACCTGTTAGCCCGGACAAGAAATCGCAGCGCCATCCATTCTCGATCAAGCAGTCCGTTCCGATTATCCTCAAACTGCCAGTTGCTCGCCGCCTGTAACAGCAGATCGACTGCTTCACGTGCTGCTGTGATCATCCCCGCGCCTTGTTGTATGCCACAGCGATGTATTGCTGATCAGCGGGCCAGCGCACGTAAAAAGACGATGGCGTACATACGAAGGTTTGCAATCGCAGCGTGCGCAATTACGTCAACATACAATCTGCGATTGGATGACGTCCGCAGGAGCAGGGCGGACTTAAGCGGGCCCCAAGACCGGTTTTTTTCCGCGCGCGCCTGGCGCGGAGAACTTTCCGCCTTGCCCGATCTTAGGCGTGTCGGGCCGCTAACCGCCAGACCTCATCAAAAACGGATCCACGGACAGAGCTAAGCGGTCTGCAACTTGCGTGGCGACCGGCGTGGGCTGTTTTAACGGATCGACGGACACAGCTAATCGGTCCGCAATTTGCGAGGCGGCTGGCATGGACTGCTTTTCGAGAGTTAGCGAGCCGAGAGAATTCATGGCCAGCCCAGTACAAGCGACAAGAGCAGCTATTGCAACCGCAGCGAGATCTTCGGTTCTCATCTTGCCCCTCCCTTCTAGCCCTGAACTAACCGGGTGCTGTTAGAAATGGTTCCGAGTTGCTGTTCGTTTCCTCGTTCGAATGGAGGCCTGCGTCGCGATCCCAAGGAACGAAAGCGCCTGCCAAGGCTTTGGAAGAACATGAGACCGCCGCTCGCCGTTACCGATACGGCGCAGATCGCGGGATAGCCAAAGGTCGCTGCGAGCGGCCCGCTGTTCTGAATGCAAGCGCTCGCGCAGATAGCCAAAAGCGGCGGTCTCCGGTTCCACCAGTAGAGGGCAGCCGTGCTCGCAGGCGGAGAAATGTGGGAAAGGGGTAGGCACGGAGGTCCGTTGTGCCCCGCCGCATTGACCACAAACACACCCGAGCAATCGCTAAAGAGATCGGCGAGAAATTGCGCGCTGCGCTAAAGCCTGAGCCGGACGAACCCGAGAGCCTTAAAACGCAAATCGAACGGCTGCGGAAATTAGAGGAGCGCTCACCGTCAATCGTTCCTGGTACTGAGCATGGGAACAAACCTCGCCGTTGAGCCGCCTCGGAAAGCAAGCGCGGCCGAACAGGCATGAGCAATGCAATCGGTAGAAGTCCGCGCGTCGAAAATTTTGAGCGAGTACGGTGAGGCGCAATCTGAGTTGATCGGCAAAGCCGTTGTCCTTTCCGACGGAAAGGCAGGCACGGTAGAGCACGTTTGGCTGGATGAATTGCACGGGCTTCGGATTTCGGTAAAAGGCCATGACGGAAGATGGCCGGTCTCGACTATCAAGCTTGTGGAGAGCTAGACCTCACATCAGCCCCGAGCCTTGCATCCGGCTACTCGTTGGGTGCTTGCAGCGCCGCCTCTAATTCTGAGACGATGTCATGGAGGAGACCGAACGCTAGTGGATCGGTGACCTCGCGCTCCATGAGGCGGTAGCGCATAATCTGATCTTCGAGCTCTTGCTGTTCCTCGTCGTCCATAACGCGCTCTGCACTTTGAGCCATGACGCCGAACGAGCTCGATGGTTGCGGGGAACTTCGAAAAATTTTGGCCGAAATTGAGGCGTTTCCTCCGTGCTTAACCGGGCGGCTGCAAGTCAGCCGATGCCATCCACCTGTCCGCCTGAAACGCCGTTTCGATCTGGCGTAGCCTTCCCTTGATCAATTCGCGCTGTTGCTCTTGGCTCGTATTTTTCAGTTGCACTTCGAGCCGCGTTTTTTCGGCGGACAAGAGTTCGTGGAACGTAAGTAGAATAGAGCGTTTGCGGTGCATCGCTCTCTCCTGTGTGGTCCTCAGCCACCGGCGCCCAGGTAGTTCGGCCGGTGGATATCAGCTAACGAACGACTTGCCGGGACGGTTCAGACGGGAACCGGAAACTCGCTAGTTCCATGGGCGGTTTATTCAAAACATCCCGATTAAGGCGAAAAAAGCGACCTCGATCAGGAAAGTGACGCCCATGATGGCGACAGTGAGAATTGCGTCTCCCGGCGATACAGGGATCATTGCGTGCCTCGCACCTTGCGAAGCCCCGAAGCCCAAGAGCCAACCTGCCAACGTTGGGAATGTTTCAGGTTCCAAGCGCGTTAGGCACGACATGCCTACCGCATTTCGAGTTCGCTGATCGCCTGCGCTGAAATCTGTGCAGGGTCTTTGATCCCGGTTTGGGCGATCTTGATGATTGTCTTCGCCACCAATTCCGTGAGCGGATCATCGCGATCTTTAACACAGAGGGTACGTAACGTTTGCTCGTAAGCCTTGATAATACAGGCAATCTCTTTCGGTGCCATACCGTGAGTTTGCAAATGTAGGTAGATAGCCATGTCTGCCCTCCAGCATGCCTATGACGTCGCATAGTACCATGGAACCGGAGCTTGCCGCCGCCGATGATGCGGCCGCCGGACGTCGTGCTGAGGGGGAGCCAGCGCGTTCTCAGTAGTTCTACTGATAGTAGAACAGATCTAGTACCCACTTGTGCGGGTCCTCCCAAACGGGCAAAGGGGTCCGGGGACGCGCGACCGCCCCTTTGAGAATATTTCACCCGGACGATTTTGCAGTTTGATTACGCGGGAGCGTCGCCTGTGCGTTCTACCGGCGAGGGCTATCCGGAGGCGGGCTGCCGGTAAACGCCGGTAAACGGCCGACAGGGCGTTTACCGGAGCAAAGAGCAAGTGGCGGTCAATTGGGTACGAGAAGTCTCGACGACCTCGCTGATCAGTGAAGTCGGGTCAGTGGACCGTAGCGGACTTGATGTGCTCAGCCTGAGTTCTTCGCATTTTTCATTGCGGAAGTAATCCTTGTTCCTGGCCCGCTTCGGGCAAAATACTGGCGCCGCAGATTTTGCGCATATGTCCGCGCTGCAGGGATCATTCAATCAGTTCGTCGGCGCTCGCGAGCAGTTCCGGCGACAAGTGGAGTCCTAGCGCGTTGGCAGCTTTCAGATTGATGACAAGCTCATAACGCGACGCCGCCTGCACCGGCAGATCGGCCGGCTTCTCGCCTTTCAGGATGCGATCGACGTAGGAGGCCGCCTGTTCGTACAGCCGCACGCTGTCCACGCCGTAGGAGGCGAGCCCTCCCTTTGCCGTGTTGTCGCGCAGTCCGTAGATCATCGGAAGCCCATGCTCGGCTGCGAGCTTCACGATCAGGTTGCGATAACGCCCCATGATGGAGCCCGGCAGTTGGATCGCGCCGGATCTGGGAATGTCGCGCGCGCTTTCGAAGAACTGCTCGATGTCGGCTTCGCTGCTCACCGCGCTGATCGACACATGCAGGCCAGCGGCCGACGCCGCCTGCGCCAGGGTGGGGAGGAGGACCCTCGAGGCGGGCACGGTGGGATCGTACATTACGGCGACCACCTTCACGTCCGGTTTGAGCGCGCGAAGCAGTTCTAGCCACTTTCCCGCAAGCGAAGTCTCGAACATCATGAATCCGGTGATGTTGCCGCCCGGATGTGCGAGACCGGCTACCAGTCCGTCAACCACAGGATCGATGGTCTCCGCGAACACGATCGGGATGGACCGGGTCACGCGTTGCAGGGCGCGAGCGACCTCGCCATTTCCGGCCAACAGCACCTCGGGATTGGTACCGACCAATTCCTGGGCATAATTGTCGAGGAGCTCGCGGTTGCCCGCGATCCAGCGGTAGTCAATCTTGACGTTGCGGCCTTCCTCCCAGCCGAACGTGCCAAACGCGCGGCGGAAAGCGGTGATGCGCCGTTGTCCATCTACACTGTCTTCGGGCAGTTGCAGCAGAACACCCACCCGACGCAGGCGTCCGGTCGTTTGCGCTTTTCCTGCGGCCGCCCACAACACCACCACTGAACAAAGGCCGCCGACAAACTGACGCCGCCGCAGGTCATCGCCTGCTGTCCCGCGACGCACCATAGCCCCTCAATATATTTCCGAACGATCGGTTTCCCGGATGCGGGCGCCGGCGCCGCTGGCGAAATCGCGAACGTCAGCCAGGTATTCCAGCCCTCCGGTCTGTTCTGGGCGGCGAATTCCCAGTAGCCCTTCACGTTGACGTATCCCTGGAGGCCGTCTCCGAGCGGAAAGATGTATCCGATCTGCGGGCCGATGCCTGCCACGCGCGACTGGAAACATCCGACGCGATCGCCGGATCCGCTATCGCAGCCGAGCTGCTGATAGAGGTAGCCGACCAGTCCTAGCTGAACCTGCTTGGTCAGGAATTGCGACGCACCCCAGTCGAGATGCATGTCGACGCCATTCTGATATTGAGTGGCAGTGTTCTTGAAATTGTAGGTGAATCCGAGAACGGCCGAAAACTCGTGCCCGGTCTGCGGGTTGAAATAGGTGTAGCCGCCTCCAGCATCGATCGCTCCGTGCCCCAGTCCCAAATTCGCAAGGCGAGTGGATTCGTAGGCCCCCACTGGAATGTCGCCGGTAATGTAGGTCACGTAGTTATGGACACCAGCGTTCCAGCGTAGCGCGAACTGCGGAACGAGGTCGCCAAATGCGATGATCGAGCTATCGATGCTGTCGAAGCGCGAGAAGGGGATTGTGCCTAGCGGCGTCGCTAACGTTCCTGTGAGCGATCCAGCCAGCGACGTGCTGTTGGCACCGTAGATTCCGAGTAGGCTCGCAGAGGCCTGCCCGCCAAGCACCGGGGTCGCAAAGACGTACGTCCCCGCGACCATACCCAGATCGACCTTTGCATTGACGTTGGCGTCCAGGGTGGCGGTTAGATTCGCGGGAATGCGACCGATCTGAATCTCTCGTGCCCGCGCCACGTCGCCACCTGCGGAGACTGAAGCGTGATAGTAAATCGTCGCCACTGACCATCCTGGTGCCTGCTGTGGAACGGCCGCGAGGCTGCCAAAAAATCCGGGTATCCAGAAGCCGACGCCGCCTTCGTCGGCCCTGACGGGCGCCGAATTGGCAAGCAGCGCGAGAATGCTCAGACATCTGAGCGCAAGGATCTTTTCATTCCTGGCGTTGCTCATGGTTGTCCCCTTCGATGTGCGGTGCGTATTCCTTGAAGGGCGTTCGACGACTCGCCCCCTCGTCGGCGGGATTTTCCCGCCGGCAAGATCGTTGGTTTCCGCGCTGTGGCTTCTGAAGCTGTTGTCAGCGCTGGCCGGCGCCGCCAGCTTCCTGCAGCTTCGCCAGCACCTGATCGAGCGAGAAACTGCCCGGCTTCTGCCGCGGCGGGTACTCGACGTAGGTTTGCAGATGTTGGGCCACCAAGTCCTGCGCCGGAACGAGTACGAAAGTGCGCTCGAGACGCCATCGGTCGTAATCTCCAGCGTCAAATGCAGCCCGCTCGAAGGGATCAGCGCGGAGGTCTGTGATCTTCGGGAGGCGAAGCGGTATCAGCGGATCCTGCCACACGTCCATGCCCTTCGCACGCTGCTCCAGGAACAAGATCTTCCAACGATCATAGCGCAGGGCGGCAAGATTACCGTCATCGGTCCAGTAGAAAAACTCCTTGCGTTTGCTCGGACCAGCGCCAGCCAATAAGCTACGCTGGTCGTAACCGTCGAGGTGGACCTTGAAGGTCTTCCGGCCCGCCTGATACCCAGTGAGCAGCTTCTCCGTGACATTCGGCTCACCTGCGGCTGCCACGAGGGTTGGCACCCAGTCTTCATGCGACATAATCTCGTTGATCTCGGTGCCTGCCTTCACAACGCCAGGCCAGCGAATCATGCCGGGGACGCGGTAGCCGCCTTCCCAACTCGCGTTCTTTTCGCCGTGGAACGGTGTAGTGCCGCCATCGGGCCACGAAAAGACCTCAGCGCCGTTGTCGGTCGTGTAGATGACGATGGTGTTGTCAACGATGCCGAGGTCGTCAAGTTGTTTGAGCAACTGGCCGACCATCCCGTCGTGTTCGACCATGCCGTCGGCCTCCAATCCGAGACCGGTCTTGCCCTGCGAGGAGGCCTTGAGGTGAGTGTAGATGTGCATGCGTGTCGAGTTGAACCAGCAACAGAAGGGCTTGTTGGCCTGACTGTTCTTCTCAATGAACGCCATGGCGGCGCCGAGAAACTCCTCGTCGACCGTCTCCATGCGCTTTTTGGTAAGATGGCCGGTGTCCTCGATCTTCTGCCTGCCGACGCGGCCAAATCTTGGATCTTCGGTCGGATCATCCGCTTCCGTCGCGTAGGTGTGAAGGATACCACGCGGCCCATATTTGTTGATGAAATTGGGATACTCCGAGGCCTTCGGATAGTCGGGGTTCTCCGGCTCTTCCTCGGCATTGAGGTGGTAGAGATTGCCCAAGAACTCGTCGAAACCATGCACGGTGGGCAGAAACTCGTTGCGATCGCCGAGATGGTTCTTGCCGAACTGGCCAGTGGCGTAGCCGAGCGGTTTGAGCAAGTCAGCCAATGTCGGGTCCTTCTCTGACAGCCCTTCCTTTGCTGCCGGGAGACCAACCTTGAGGAGGCCCGTGCGGAAGCAACTCTGTCCCGTGATGAATGCGGCGCGTCCCGCGGTGCAGGACTGCTGCGCGTAGAGGTCGGTAAAGATCGCTCCTTCCTTGGCGATGCGGTCGATATTGGGCGTGCGATAACCCATCATGCCGCGGTTGTAAGCGCTGATATTCCAGTAACCGATATCATCGCCGAAAATGATAAGGATGTTCGGCTTGCGGCCAGGTGGGGCCGCCCGCTGTTGCTGCGCCTGTGCAAGACGGCTGGGCGCCGCAGTGCCTATCGCGGACGTCGCTGCGAGCGCGGTGGTTCCAAGCAGAAGGTGACGCCGATCCAGAGATGCGTCCGTCACTTGGATTTTGCCCCGATCCTTCTCCGTACTCATGGCTTGCTCCCTTTGCGGATGACACACCGAAAGCCGACATGGCTCGTCGATGTATCGACCGGCTCGGCATGACGCGCGGCCGGCCGATAGCGGCGGCAATAATTGGGTGCGCAGAGGTGCGAGCCGCCTTTCAATACCTTGCGCGGAATCCTGATTTTCGGCTGGCAGGGATCGTAGCTGTCGGCCTCGAACCCGCCGCGTGGGTTCTCCGGAATGCAACAGGCCTTCGGCGCGTCGGCTTCATGCTTTGCGGACCACCAGTCGGCAGTCCACTCCCAGACGTTGCCGATCATGTCGTGGAGACCGTAGCCGTTCGGCGGAAACGCGGTCACCGGCGAGGTGCGCTGAAATCCATCCTCGGCGAGGTTCTCGACCGGGAAGTTGCCCTGCCAGGTGTTCGCCATGTGCCGCCCACCGGGAGTTAGCTCATCGCCCCAGGCGAACTCGGCGCCCTCGAGGCCCCCGCGGGCGGCAAACTCCCATTCAGCCTCGCTGGGCAGTTCCTTGCCGGCCCAGCGCGCGTAGGCCTCGGCGTCCCGGTAGGCAACGTGCACCACCGGGTGATCGTCGAGATCCCTGATGTTGCTCTTGAGACCGGAGGGATGACGCCAGGTCGCACCCTTCGTGAACTTCCACCATCGACTCCAATCGCGCAGATCGACCTCGCGCCTGGGCGGCGTGAACACCAGGGATCCGGCATAGAGCATGTGCCGCAGCGCGCCCGGGTAATCCTTCGGATCAGGCGGGATCTCGGCAAGGGTGACGTGGCCGGTGGCCCGTACGAACTCCTTGAACTGACGATTTGTCACGGGAGTGCGATCGATCCAGAAGCCGTCCACGCTCACCCGGTGAACGGGCGCCTCCTCCGGATAGTGGCTGTCCGACCCCATGCCGAACGTGCCGCCAGGAACGAAGACCATTCCTTCCGGAGCCCGGGCGAGGACGTCCCGTTCGCGCGTTTCCTGCAGCGACATGGCGAGTTTCCCCTACGCGAGGCTCGCCTAGCGGCAATAGTCCCAGAAGCCCTGGGTGCGCGAAGGATCGGTGTAGTACCAGCACATCCCGGGCGCGGGCGGAGATCCCGCCCATGCTGCCGCGGTCGCCGCCGTGACCATTCCGATGGCCGCGCCTGCAGCGATGGCTCCCCCGGCCGGCCAGCGATACCAGCCGGGACGCGCCCAACCGCCTCGTGCGACCGCAGTCGTTTTGCGAGTGACGACATTGCCGCGCGGTCCGACCGCGACGGTTCGGCCACGGTACGCTGCGCCTCGCGGCCCGACTGCTGCTCCGCCGCGATGAACGACCGCGTCGCCGCGAGGTCCGACCGCGGCCCGGCCGCCGCGCGCGCCGGCGCGAACTTGGACGATGTCTGCGGCGTCCGTCATTTGTTCGTGTAGGGATATCGGATGAAGAGGCGCTGCCGACGCGGGGCCGGTTTGTGCAAGTAGCGCCAAGGCGGAGAACGCAAGCGATAGCGCACTAATAACGCCGAAATATCGTGACGATTGCTGGAGGGTTGGATTTGGCATTGCTTCCCCCTGTTTGATGTTTCTTTGGAGCAACAATAGCGGTTCGGCGACGCTGCCATCGTCGCCGTTCAACAGGCGCAACCTCCGCCACGAATTTGGCGAAGCGCAGTCGACTCTGTTCTAGGTTCTAGAGTGGGCTCGTAAACGTCTTTGTTGACGCGTTAAGATCGCGCACAAACGTTGCCGGCATTAGTCGCCGGCGATCAGAAAGCCCGGCATTCCCGCTTGCTGCATGATCACCTTCTTTCTGCGGTTCGCGATTCGCACTGAAGGTTAGTTTAAAAATTGATCTGCCTAGCGCTGGTTCAAAGTTACGCCTACGACTTCAGGTAGGCAAGAGCTTTCCAACACGGCTCGCGTCCGACCTCCCGCCCTGCTGCTCCAGCGCGGCAGCAGGTTTCAGTCCAAAAGTGAACGCAGCCAATACATCAAAATCGACCTTGCGTTCCCTCGAACGATCGAACCTAGACAGGCGTTCTCGCCTGAGGAATCATCTTGCAGCAGGCGAACGAGAGGCTTCGCCATGGAGCTCGGAGGTTGGCTGCGGAAGCTCGGCCTCGAACAATATGAGGCGGCGTTCCGCGAACACGAGATCGACAACGCAGTCCTGCCGAAGTTGACGGCGGAGGACTTGAAGGAAATTGGTGTTGGACCTGTCGGGCATCGCCGCAAACTGCTCGAAGCCATCGCCGCCCTGCGCTCTGAGGACAGTGGATCGCCGTCGTGCGGCGTCATACCGGACAACGATCAACCCGCCGCAGATTCCGCCGAGCGCCGCCACGTCACCGTGGTGTTCTCGGACGTTGTCGGCTCGACCGCGCTTTCCGCACGCATGGACCCGGAAGATTTGCGCGAGCTCATTACGGCCTATCAGGCGTGCGTCACCGAAACGGTGCGCCGCTTTGGCGGCTACGTCGCGAAGTATCTAGGCGATGGCGTGCTTGTTTATTTTGGCTATCCAGTCGCACATGAAGATGACGCCGAGCGTGCGGTTCGGGCCGGTCTCGCCGTGATCGATGCAATTACAAAGCTGGCAACTGCTGAGCCCCTGCAGGTGCGCGTGGGGGTCGCCACCGGCCTGGTGGTTGTGGGAGATCTTGTCGGATCCGGCCAAGCACAGGAGCGCGGCATCGTCGGCGACACACCGAACCTTGCGGCCCGCCTTCAAAGTATTGCCGGGCCGAACACGGTCGTCATCGCTGAGGCGACGCGCAAGCTCGTCGGCAATCTCTTCGAACTACGGGAGCTCGTGCCAAGGGAGCTCAAGGGGATCGCCGGACCGGTGCGCGCTTTCGCGGCATTGCGGGCAAGTTCAGTCGAAAGCCGCTTCGAGGCGATGCACCCCGGCGGTTTGAGTGCGCTGGTCGGTCGCGAGGAAGAGCTTGAACTATTGTTACGGCGCTGGGCGCGAGCCAAGGCCGGAGAAGGTCAGGTCGTGCTGCTGTCAGGTGAGCCCGGGATAGGCAAATCCAGGCTCACAGCCGCGCTGATGGAAGATCTCGCGGCCGAGCCGCACACGCGATTGCGCAACTTCTGCTCGCCACAACATACAGACAGCGCTTTTTATCCAATCATTGGCCATTTCGAACGTGCCGCCGGGTTCGCCCATGGCGACACACCGCAGACCAAGCTCGACAAGCTCGATGCAATGTTAGGGCAGACTTCGACGTCCAAGCAGGACGCGGCGCTCCTGGCCGACATGTTGTCAGTCCCGAGCGACGGCCGCTACCCGGCCCTGGATGCTGCTCCCGAACAGCGCCGGCAGAAAACGCTGGAGGTCCTTGGCCGTCAGATCGAAACGTTGGCGCGCTCCAATCCTGTCTTGATGATCTTCGAGGATGCGCACTGGAGCGACCCCACAAGCCTGGAAGTGCTCGGTCGTATCGTGGACCAGATCACGAAGTCTCGCGTATTCATGATCGTTACGTTCCGACCGGAGTTCGAGGCGCCGTGGGTCGGACAGCCCCACGTAACAGCTCTGGCGATCAATCGGCTGGGTGGTCGCGACGTCGACTCCTTGATTGACCGCGTCCTCGGCAACCATCGACTGCCAACGAATGTCAGAAAGGACATTATCGAGCGAACGGATGGCGTCCCTCTGTTCGTGGAAGAAATGACGCAGGCGGTACTGGAGGCCGGAGGTGCGCAAGAAGCGATGCAAATGGTTGCCGCAGTTCCTGTGCCGGCGCTGGCGGTACCGGCGAGTTTGCAGGCTTCGCTGATGGCCAGACTCGACCGGCTCGGCCCGGCCAAGGAGTTGGCGCAGATCGGCGCTGCGATAGGCCGCGAGTTTCCTCACGCACTATTGGCGGCCGTGGTCCGCCAGCCGGATGCGGCTCTATCCTCCTCCATCGACCGCCTGATCCAGGCCGGTTTGCTGTTCCGCAGAGGCATGCCACCGCACGCGACCTATTTGTTCAAGCATGCATTGGTCCAGGACGCGGCTTATGGCACCCTCCTACGGGAGCCAAAACGCGCACTCCACGCTCGCATTGCAGAGGCTCTGCAGAGCCAGTTTGCCGATATCGCCGAGGCACAACCGGAACTTATGGCGAGGCACTACACCGATGCCGGACTGATCGAGAAGGCCGCGGCCTTGTGGGGCAAGGCAGGATTACGGTCAATCGATCGCTCCGCGCTCGTTGAAGCCTTAGACCAGCTGACGCGCGCACTTGCACAGATCACGGCTTTGCCCGGCAAGCCCGCGCTTCGACGGGAAGAGATCAAGCTTCAGGTTGCGGTGCTTTATCCGCTCCAGCACGTCAAAGGGCAAGGTGCGCCCGCACTCAAGGCAGCTGCCGAGCGGGCAATCCTGCTCGTCGAACAGGCTGAAGCACTCGGGGAAGCTCCTGAGGATCCGCTGCTGCTATTCCTTGCGCTGAGTACTCTGACTGGAACCTACCTCACGGCGTTCGATGGCCCCCGGGCTTGTGAGGGCGCCTCGCGGCTGTTAGCGCTTGCTGAGAAACAGAAAGACATGCTTCCGGTCGTGTTCGCCCGTTGCCGCCTCGGCGTTGCTTTGGTGGAAATGGGAGACTTTGCGCAAGGTTTAGTGCACCTGCGAGCTATTGCGCTCTACGATCCTCTTGAAGATCGGCAGATGGCCCGACTTCGCAGTCAGGATATCAGGCAAGCCGCATTAGTTTATCGATCGCGAGCGCAGTGGGCGCTTGGTTTTCGTGAGGCGGCTCTGACGGATGCAGACCGAGCGCTCAATCACGCCCGCGATACCGGTCACGCCGGTACGTTGATGCTGGCGCTGGCTCCTGTATGCCTCACCAAACTCCTGAATGGTGACTACGTCGCAGCGAAGAATCTATCTGATCAACTCATCCAACTGGCTGAAGAAAAGGGTTCGATCTTCTGGAAGAGCGCCGGCATGTTACGGCGCGCAACGGTTCTTGTTTCAATAGGCAGAGCCTCGGAAGCACTCGGGATATTCACCACTGCGATCCCCGCGATGCGATCAACGGGAACCACTATTTACATGCCAGTGTGGCTATCCTATTTGGCAAAGGCCTATGGTGAGCTTGGCCAATTCAATGATGCTTGGCGTTGTATTGAAGAAGCTAAGATGCTGCTCGAAACAACAAAGGAACAATGGTACGAGGCAGAGCTCCATCGCATCGCCGGCGAAATTGCGCTAATGCCGTCAGAACCGGATGCGGCAAAGGCCCAAACCCATTTCGAGCGGTCGCTCGCGATCGCCCGGGGCCAGCAGGCGAGATCCTGGGAGTTACGCGCGGCCACGAGCCTAGCGCGCCTATGGCGCGATCATGGAAAACTAGTTGACGCCAAACAGCTTCTCGCTCCGGTCTTCGGCTGGTTCACCGAAGGCTTCGACAGCTTCGACTTGAAGCAGGCAAATGCTCTGCTCACCGAGCTTGGATGCGACGATCCTAATCAGTTTTAGACATCCGATCTCATGCGAACTGACGGGCCAGCCATTAGCCGCCGAAACTCCAGTCCGCGCCTTGTACTTAGCGTGCCGCTTCGCTTTCACCAAACACTCCCTATTTCGACGCACGAAGCTGCTTGTGGCCGTCTGCGATCTCGCAGAATGTCCTATCCTGGGCCACTCTCGGGGCGTGACCGCACATCGTCGGTCACCCTCAATGAAGTACACGCCGTAAATCTTGCGCTCGGCCTTCTGAAATAAGCGAGCTAGATGAGCGATACGCCGCATGTGGGCTTCGGACGAGAGCCGATCTTAGCGACCTTCGGTGCTTTACAGGTGGGCGTCAAAGCCTATCTTGCGACATGCCATCCACAATCGATGCAGATCGAGGTCTGATGGGGCATCCGAACGATCCATCGCGGTTTCGGCGCACACCTTCTCAATCTTCTGTATTCCTGCGATCCGTAGAAATAAAACCCGTAAACAGCGCCAAGGCCAAGACTGGTGCGTATTAGCCTCGCCTTTCTTTCGTTCGATGAGCGGTTGCAGAGGCCGAATACATCTGCGTTTCACGCCACCAGATGCTCAACTTTGAATCAAGCTGCTCGAAGTCCGGATCGAAGGCTGCGCTAGGTAGCCAGCATGACGCTTGGTCGGGTCACCTGTATGAAGCGGACATCCCCGCGCTCTGGGCTGAGGTCAGCGACGGGCCAACAGGCGACATGAGCGAAAGAGGCCGCCAACTGAGGTGGCTCTTCTTACGGTTGTCTAATTTCAAAGCGCAAAATTGCCTGCATCACAGGTCTGCCTTGGTCGTCTCGGACCCGGATTGCCATTTCGCGCCACTTTGCGCTCGGCACTATATCTCTTGCAAAATCGGCGAGCCCAGCCGCTGCTTGAGCGCGCACAGATTGAAAGCTGTCGCATTCAATTCCCACGTCATCGCGAACAAGCTTACCATTATGCGTATCGAAGTAATAGCGCGCCATGATGGCCTTACTTCGGTGATAGTCGTTTAGAGGAATTGGCCCACTCGTCTAGGTGAGCCGCTGTATCTGCCTGACTGACTTTGCGCAGCATGTTGTCGCGCTCGATGCCCGGCGGAAGCTTTTCAGCTTCGTCGCGTGCGTCTTGTGCGAACGCGGCAAAGCGATCTTGGAATGATTGTGGTTGCTCGAAACGGCGCCGCTTCATCATGGCGCTGCCCCCTGTTTGAGTGGGCGGGAGCGCAATCAGCGTTCTCATCACCGATAGGAGCCTGGGTCGCGCGGTGATGCAGGAGCAATGTGCGAAAGAAAGGCCGGTTCCTAATTAGACGCCGAGCGTGGTTTCACGTAAGCGACTGGAACTTACCTAGTTCTGGGAGCATAGTGAGCTATGGCAAACACTGAAGGCGTTCATCTAGTTAAAGTGACCACCGACGATCGGGAACATCAGCTTTGGGTGGCTGCGACCCCGCGCGACGAAGCGGTCACTGAAGTCTTGAATGCCATTCCAGAGGGGTGGACAGCCTCGCTGTTAACCAGCCAGCTCACGCTTGAAGAGGCTGAAGTCTTGAAGCTCCAACCGGGCGAGGTTCGAGAGGGCCTGTCGAACTCCAGGATTTGCACCTTCAGCGCCCGCAATTGACTGCCGAGAGCAGCAAGACATGCGCGGGCCACCTCCGGGAGCCGGCGGTCAGCTGTATCGGCGACGACTTCCAGCAACTGATCGACGCCCCGGCGCCCGACCGGGGCGACAATCCCGAACTCGGCAAGATAGGCGCGGATTGAATTGATGACGGCAGTCTGCTGGCGGATGAAGAGGTGGCGCGCTCGATGAAGCATCAGACAGCTCTGTTGCTCGACCGTCTTGGTCGGCACGAACCGCATGTTGGGTCTCGTGACCGCCTCGCAAATCGCCTCCGCGTCGGTGGTGTCGTTCTTTTGCCGCTTGACGTACGGCTTCACATAGGCCGGAGGCACAATCGCACCGTATGTCCCAACGCCTGCAACTCACGGGACCAATAATGGGAATGCGCAAGCCTCGATCCCCACCAGGCACGGCGGCAACTTCTCAAAGAAGGACAGCACGAAACGGCGCTTGAGTTGACGCCGTATGACCACTTGCCCGGCTGCATCGACGCCATGCACTTGAAAGACCGACTTCGCAATATCCAGACCGATCGTCGAAATTGACTGCATAGGCCGCTCCTCCGAATCGTGGGAGCCTCAAAAACGGCGCCCATACCTTGGCACTCTCATGCCGGTGGAGGAGCCGTCCACAGCATCATAGCTGAAGCGGCCTCGCATCGCCGCGTTCCCAAACACTCGCATAGGCAAAATGGCTTTCCAGCAGGAACGTGGGAAAGTCAGCCAAGTTGAAATTTCAAAGAACCAACGCAGCCGGCGAAACTTCTCCCTGCTGAGTATTCCCGATGTACAAAGACCCGATCTATGATGAGTTGAGGCAGGTCGAACGCGATGTAGTAGAAGGGGAGCGGCAGCTTGCGGCGCAAGAGGCGCTGATTATTGAGTTGAAGCGGCAGGGTCTGAATACGGACAACGCTGAAAAGGAACTCGAAATATTGCGCGAAAACCAGCGTCGGCGCGATCAAGACCGACGGCGCCTGCTCTCGCTGTTACAGCCCTGATCAAATGTCCGCTTCCGGTCCCAAGCGCTGGTTGTGGACGAGGACCAATGCCCAATCTACTGCGAATACTCGACCTAGATCGTCCGCTCTTTGGTGACCCGCAAGCTGCGAACATAATAGCCTTGCGCCTGAACGGCTGACTTGATTTCGTCGCTCACCTTAAGAACTCTTTTTCTGCTCTTGCGCCACTTACTCCGAGAGCAAACGACGGGTATTGCAGAGCCATTGCTTAGAACAAGCAAGTCGCGCTTATCATTGCGATAGACATCAAACACTTTGCTTCCCCGCTGTTCGTATGAATGAAATATGTTTCGGCCGTCTCAATGACGAGCTTAGTATTTGGATTGGCTATGCGGGTTGTAAATCTGCAACGCTGGCGCGGCATTTGCTTCAACGCGTTCCGGGTTGGGAACGAACTGATGCAAGCCCGGACCATTGTCAAACGGGGTGCGACTAGCACGGTAACTAAGAGCCTACCGAATTCCGCCACAACTGCGTGAGCAAATGCGCGGATGCTCGAAATCCCACGCCGCTGCGATCACTGCGAAGAAGAGTTCGCCCCAGAGGAGTTGACCATTCTTGCGCCACCGGCGGGTGACGGCGAGCTGATCTGCGCTCGGAGCATCGAAGTCAAGCTCCGTCGAGCTGTCGCGAAGCTACCGCGCAGCGATAACTGATGCCCCACGGCATCAGCGTCATCTCGGTCCCGCTTTCGGTACTGCGGATCACGGCGCGGGATATTCGGGGAAGACGCCGGGCTGGATTGGTTGGTGGCGATTCTGTAGAGATTGGGCATCGACCCGGCTTTCTCAGACCGCTCGCTGCGCGCCGGCGCGTCAGAAGGAGCGGAGGCCGTCCTTGGAAAGTCAGCACAGGTTATCTTATTCTTGCTGAACCTTTTCGCCATCATCCACGTTGACGATTTCGTCGTCGCCGCAAGGACGTTGCATGTACTGGCCGGCGATCAATGCCATTCAGGTAGGTTCAGCAGGGAGAGAGCAGTTTGGATTCATGTCCTTGCTCTTGCCAATGGCGGCAGAGAGCTGGATCGCGATGTCGGTATGCAGCACCGTGAGCTCATGGGGATCGAAATCGGCAAACGCCTCGCGCATGAAGCGCAAGAATGCCGCCACGCGCGGAATGCCGGTGCTGCCACGCCGGTATAACAGATGAATGCCGAAGCTCGGCGGGCATGACCATCCCGGCAGCAGTCGCGTGAGCCGACCCGACGTCAGGAAAGCCGGATCGAAGCAGGCCATGTAGATGACGCCGACGCCTGCACAGGCCGCCACGATCAGGCCTTCGCGATCTGGTGTGACGAACGAACGGCGGACTTGGATCGTTTCGAGCATCCCCTTGCGTTCGAATTCCAATGGTCAACAGGACCAATCGACCAAGCTGGACGAAACAGCAGGCAGCGATGATTGACGAGGTCGGCAGGCTGCTCCAGTGCGCCAAAACGACGTACATAATCCGGCGAGGCATACGCCGCCGCCTTGGCCTGACCGAGCCGTTGCGCCACCAGCCGCGACGGGGGAGGTTCGCCGACATGCAGCAGAACGTCGAGATTTTCAGACTGCATGTCGCGCGGATCCTGCGTCAGCCGCGTTCGACGAGCGACTCGGGGTATCGATCGTTCAGATTGGCCAGCCTCGGCATCAGGACATAGCGAGCGAGAGGCGCCTGCACGCCTACCCGCACAGTACCGCTGACCCGCCCATGCCGTTTCGTGAAGCCCTCCGTTAGTTCGGCAATGCGGGCAACGATGTCCACGGCCCTGCGATAGACGTCGGCCCCTTCCTGAGTGAGCTTAAGCTGACGCGTCGTTCGGTTGAACAAGGGGACCTTAAGCTCGCGCTCCAGCTCGGCGATACCGCAGCTGACCGACGACGGTGTCAGGTCCATGATCCGCGCGGCCGCGGCGAAGCTACCGCTATCGGCCGCACAGATCAGCATTTCAAGGCGATGACCGCGATTCAAGAGGAATACCTCATGTGCCGGGCCGCGTCGGTATTCGTGACATTAACTCACGACTGAAGTTCGGCCAAGCTGATCGACGCAAGCGGCCTCGTTGCTTACGCTGCATCCAGAATTTGCTTTCAGGGAGGCGTGACGAGGACGCAAGCGTTTGCTGCGATCGCCGGATTGGCCGGCGCGATGGTGACATCGGTGAGCCTGGCTCAGACCACCGCGATGTGTGCCGGCCTGACGGACGCGGCGTCGTGGGCGGCAGACCGCGAAGCGGTGACGGCTGCACCGAAGATGTGATCTACGAAGCGGTAGACTTGCGCGTGCTGGAAGTCACGTACCGGGTGAGCGCGAAGGGTCGCATCACCATCGTTGGCCCAGCGTGATGGTGGTGGACTCGCGGCCGACCTACACCAACTATGACAAGGATGGCAAAGTATTCCAATCGGTCGTGCAGGGGCAACAATCGGTCGAGCTCCCACTGATGGTCCGGCTTCCGGCTCAAGCTGAGCATGCGATCGAGAACACCGGCAACAAACCTTTCCACCCGCATCGAATACAAGCGGTTATGCGACCAATAGACCCGCGGAACGCCTTGTCCCGGCTGCTTGCTCCGCGGACGCCTAGCCCGTCGTCGCCTATAGCTGGCCGGCCAATCGTTCACATGTCGAGTTTTGGAGAAATGCAATGGTTGACGCAGCCTCTTTTGTCACGAGTACCCAAGCACGTTCCCGCCTGCTGTATTTTCTACTTATTGCCGCGCTGATGGCATGCGGCTCGTTGGCGGCTTTCATCGCGGGACCGGCCATGCGCGCGAGCGCGCAAGAGCAACGCGATCGCGAGATCATCGCCGAAAATCTTCGCTTCTGCGAGAAGTTTGGAATGCGCTCCGGGACAAGCGAGTTTCTCGCTTGCACCAGAGAACTAGCGATCCTGCGACAAAGGCAGACTGAGCGCGATCATGCCGCCGAACTTGGCGTTTTCTGATCAAATCTGGCACTCTTCGCGACGGCACATCGCCGCGACAGCCTTCACGCTACTCGTTGTTTTTGCGGTTGATTCGAACAACCAGATACAGAGGAGAGCAGTGGAACTCGTTCGCGCACATCCCACCTCAAAGCGACGCATCGCGCATTAGCTGTGGTCTTTCAGGAGGTTGTCCATCTGGTCTGAACCAAGGAAGCTGAGGTTGCGAAGCTTCAGTTTTCCAAGGGGAGACCAGATGAACGTCCACAAGAATGCGCCTGTGACGCCCAAAGGTCGAGAGGCGATGGTGCGAAGCGTGGTCGAGGGCGGGCTGAGCCAGGCCGACGCGGCTTTCCAGTTCAACACGACGCCGAAGACCGTTGCCAAATGGGTCAAGCGGTTCCGCGAGGATGGCGTAGAAGGGTTGCGCGACCGCTCCTCCAGGCCCTATTCATCGCCGAGCCAAACCCCGCCAGCCGCGTGCACAGCTGTCGAGGCCTTGCGCCGCCAGCGTCATACCGGCAAGCAGATCGCAGCCGAGGTCGCGGTGTCACCGGCCACCATCAGCCGCATTCTGCGCCGCTTGGGACTAAACCGGATCCGCGCTCTCGAGCCGGCCGAGCCGGAACGCCGCTATGAACGCCAGACCCCCGGCGAGATCATCCACATCGACATCAAAAAGCTCGGGCGTTTCGAGCGGGTCAGCCACCGCATCACCGGCGATCCGAGTGGTCCGAACAAGAGCCGCGGCGCCGGCTGGGATTTCGTCCACGTCTGCATTGACGACCATTCTCGCGTCGCCCTTCTCGGAGATCAAACCGGACGAGACGGCGGACAGCGCCGTTCCCTTCCTCAAGGCGGCTGTGGCTTATTACAAAAGCCTCGGGGTCACTGTCACTCGCGTCATGACCGACAACGGGAGTTGCTACCAGTCTTTCGCCTTCCGCGACGCGCGCCGGGACCTGGGCATCAAGCATATCCGCACTAAGCCCTACCACGCCGCGAACAAACGGCAAAGCCGAGCGCTTCATCCAGACCGCGCTTCGCGAATGGGCCTATGCCAAAGCCTATCCAACGTCAGATCGGCGCGCCCAGGAGCTGCCGATCTGGTTGCACCAATACAACTGGCACCGACCCCACGGTGGTATAAAATCTCAAACGCCCATCAGCCGGCTCGGTCTGACCGAGGACAACGTCTTGAGGCTCCACAATTAGCGCCCAGACACGTGCAGACCAGGCCTTGAAGCGGAGGCTTTTTCATCCATATACCATCCATATAGATGGTAAAAGGATGGGAAAGCGATGGCTAGCAACGTCCACGAAATCCGACCAAAGACCTCCGACACCGAAAAAATCACGATCAATCTTGGTTTCGTCGATCTCGGTCAGGTCGACTTGATGGTGCAGGAAGGGTTCTACTCGAACCGTACCGATTTCATCCGGACCGCCATCCGCAACCAGCTCGAACGCCATGCCGACGTGGTCAAGCAGTCCACGGCGCGAAAGTGCCTGGACCTGGGGTTGCGCAACTACAGCCGCGAAGATCTCGAGGCGGCGCGGCGCGCGGGCGAGATGCTGCACATCAATGTTCTCGGTCTCGCCACCATCACCCCAGACGTCACGCCGGAGCTTGCTCGCGCGACGATTGCCTCCGTCTCCGTGCTGGGAGCTCTGCACGCCAGTCCGGCCGTCAAATCTGCTCTCGCCGACAGAACGAGGTAAGACAATGCTGAAACTGGACATCGTTCGGGAAGCCACGCGTCTCACGCGGTCGGGCCAGCTCGTCGAAGCCACCGCGCTGCTCCAACGCATGCTTCGGGGTGAGAACGCGCCGGACGTCACCGCCCCCACCACACAGCGCTCCACCGCGACAGAACGAGAGCCGCCGACCATCGACGCCAAGGCGCATGCCATGGAGACGAGGCGTCCGGGTCGCACCGTCCGTCCGTCTGTGGATCTCGCCAAGAACCTCTCGGGCCTCGGACTGAGAGGATCGCTGAAGCGCGCCCCTCCGTCCATTGCGGACATCATGCCGGACGGCTCCAGGTTCGTCGAAGGCAGCTACGGCAATGCCGCGGGAAGCCGCGCCTACCGGCTCTTCATCCCAAGCGGCTATCATGGACAGGCCATTCCCTTGGTGATCATGCTCCACGGCTGCACGCAGTCACCGGAGGACTTCGCCGCCGGCACGCGGATGAACTTCATCGCCGAAGAGCGGACCTGCTTCGTGGCCTATCCCGCGCAGCGGACCGAAGCGAACCAGGCGAAATGCTGGAATTGGTTTCGTCCGGCCGACCAGCAACGCGGCGGAGGCGAACCCTCGCTCATCGCCGGCATCACCCGCCAAATCATGCGCGACCATTCGGTCGACCCAGAACGCGTCTATGTCGCTGGACTGTCAGCCGGGGCCGCGGCCGCCGCCATCATGGGATCGACGTACGGCGACCTGTACGCAGCGATCGGCATACATTCCGGACTGGCCTGCGGGGCCGCCATAGACCTTCCCTCCGCACTGATTGCCATGAAGCAAGGCGGCGGCTCGGAGGCAATGCAAGGCGACGGTCCGCGCATTCCGACGATTGTGTTCCACGGCGATCGCGATACCACGGTGCATTCGAACAACGGCGGTCGAATCGTGCGGCAGTCCCTCGGTGGGACGAGCACGACGGTGGAGGTGCATCGCGGACGGGTGCCGGGAGGGCATGCCTACACCCGCACGGTTCATACCGACGCCGGCGGACACGGAATCCTCGAGCACTGGGAGATCCATGGAGCCGGACACGCATGGTCGGGAGGCAGCCCCGCCGGCTCCTACACCGATCCGGACGGACCGGATGCGACGAAGGAAATGCTGCGTTTTTTCCTCGAGCATTCGCTCCAACATAGGCGAAACTAGAGGCGGCGTGCGCTTTGGCCCTAACGCGAAGCGGAAGGGGCCGCCAACGGAGGACGGTCTCTTCGTTCAGTCACCAGCGGCCGGTGCCGAAGCTGAAGCCGATGCTCGGAGTGTTCGGCGAAACGCCCGCTCGAGCCCGGCCGGACGTTTGAGGACCACGCCCGGTTTCGATATGGTCGCGGCGACAACATCGGGATCATCGGTCTCCTTGGCAACACCATGATGAAAGAGATTGCTCCGGGCCCAAGGCTTCCAATGCCGCCTTCATCGAGGGCGCGGCCTTCGCGAGATCGTCGAAACCTAGCGACGTCTGATAGGTCTTGAGTTTTCTCGGCATGGATTCCGCGCGCTCTCACCTCTTCTAGCGACGCCGGGCCACTAGAACTCCCAGCAGGAATGCCATCAACAGCGAGGGCAGCGGCGCCTCTCGCGTCAACCTGCGCAACTCCGCCGAAAAACTCGGTGCTGAAGCTCGCGCGTGTCGTGCTTCCGCCCTTCCTCCCCTTCCAACAGAGACATCGGACTTCGCCTCGGAATCCTTCCCAAGATCCAGATCGCTCGGAAGACCAGAGGCTTCCGTCATTGCAGAGGCTTCCTTCATATCCATGCGAACTCTCCTGTTCGTTCGCCCGTCCCTCAGAGTTCCTGGGCGCGAGAGACGGCGCTACGCAGACCTGCGCTGTGGCCTGGCCGCCGGCTTCTTCGCCGCACCTTCCGTGGGCTTCTTGCCCTGGATCGGCATCAACATTTCCTTCTGTCCGCTCGCTGCCTTGCGTGGCTTCTTAGCGGGCTTAGTCGCCCTCGCCGCCGTGGCTTCCTGGCCGACGCTCCGCCGCAGCGCTTCCATCAGATCGACGACGTTGCCGGCCGCGGGCCTCTCCTTGGGAGTGATCGGCTTGCCGCTGCGCTTGGTGTTGATGAGGTCGATCAGCGCGGTTTCGTAGTGGTCCTCGAACTTCACCGGCTCGAACCGCCCCGCCTTCTGGTTCACGATATGCTTGGCGAGATCGAGCATGTCCTTGGTGACTTTGACGTCGTGGATCTCGTCGAAAGACTCTTGTTCGCTACGCACCTCATAGGGGTATCGCAGCAGTGTGCCGACGAGGCCTTTGTCCAGTGGCTCGAGCGCGATGATGTGTTCGCGACTGGTCAGCACGACCCGTCCAATCGCAACCTCGTTCATTTCTCGAATGGTCTCGCGAATTACTGCGAAAGCGTGGTGGCCCACCTTCCCGTCCGGCCGCAGATAGTATGGCCTGATCAGGTACCGGGGGTCGATATCCGCCCTGTCAACGAACTCATCGATCTCGATGGTGCGCGTCGACTCTAGCGCGATTTCCTCAAGCTCCTCTTTTGTCACCTCAATGAACTGGTCTTTCTCGAATTGGTAGCCCTTGACGATGTCTTCGTTGGGCACCTCGTCGCCAGTGTCGGCATCAACCTTCAGGTACTTGATGCGGTGACCGGTGGCGCGGTTGAGCTGGTTGAATGCGATCTTCTCACTCTCCGACGTTGCCGGATAGAGCGCGACCGGACAGGTCACTAGGGACAGACGTAGGACGCCTTTCCAGTTAGCGCGCGGGGCCATTTACGCAGTACTCCGCTCAGGGTTTCCCGGATTCAAGACGAATGGGGATCGTAAGTTCCGACACCGCCTGAGCAGGGAATATGGTGCGTCCCGGCGGATCACGGCAAACGGAGCCGCGCGCATCAAACTGCAGCATGGACGGGGTCAAGCTCTTCGGCCGTTGGCCAATCCTCCCTGTACTCGGCGACGTCCCCGGTGCCGGCTATCGTCGACAGTGCTCGGAGGGGCGGCGAGGACCTGTTGGCACGAGCAGGCATTGAGGCAGCTTGAATTTTCAGCCGCCGCGGAGCTCCTGAGGCTCAGCAAGATCTTTCTGGCCGTCAACCAGAAGCGATTTCCGGTGGACTTGGCGGCGGGAGCCCGTAGTCCTTCGCCCGCTTTGCGGCAAGCTTGCGATATGAGCCGGCTTGTTGAAGCAACTGCGATTTGAACGCCGAATCGGGTTCGCTGGCCGCCAGCTTTTCAAGCTGGACCGCGCGCTCAAGATATTCGGTCAGCAACTTCATGCGATGTCACGGGCCTTTTTCGCCACCATCTCCCCGAGTGCAGCGGGCGGCGCTGCGCCTGGTGCGGCCAACCAGTCATTGATTTGCACAGCGGCCTCAGCCTGCCTGACGCGCTTCATCAACAACTCTCGCTGAGTACCGGGCGGCAATTGTTCGGCGGCTTTCCGAAACTTGGCAGCCTCCTCCATGAGGCGCTGCGTGAACGACGTGGTGTGTTTAATGCGACGGCGAAGCTTACCCATGCGAGGTCTCCGGAAAGCAATACACATAGCCCGCATCGCGAGCTCGACTGCGAAAGCACTGCCGGGTGTCGGCGCGCTTAGCTCAAAGCTGCAATACATTTAGTCCAAGGCCCGTATCATTTGATACACGGCTCCGGTTTTGTTTTGCGGAGGATATCAATCAGCATGGAAATTTGGTCGTCGCGTTGGCGCCCGGCGCTTGGCTCATGTCCGGTCCTGGAAGCGCTGTGGCCGCCTCGAAAGTAACGAGAGATGCATCTCGTTTTGATCGAGCCTTGCCTGCGGTTACTGGAACCTCGGCCGTGCCGACAGCGGCTGGGACTGTTTGAGGCGCTATGACAATTGAGGGTGCCGGACTTCCCGAACCTCATGTTCAAAGCCGCCTCGACCCAACTCCCGCTGGACGGCGCTAAGGGCCCCTCCCTCGGGAACCGCATCGAGCACGCAGTCGACAGCCTTGTCGCGCTCGGTCGCTGCCAACCAAATCTGGCATTCGCCGGTGTCGGTAATGACCATGAGCCTATAAGAAACCGGAAGGGCTCACGCCGCTAGCGTCTCGATCGGGTAGTTGCAGGTCTGGGCTCTATAAGACCCGGTACCGCACTTGCTTTGGGAGGAGCTTGTACGGCGAGCTGATGTCATTTGCATCGAAGGGGTCGGTTCAGAGGAACACTTACATTTGTGCGAGATTGACAGTCGGTGGCTTACCGCGAGCTCGCGGAGCGGCTCGAGCTCCATCCCCAATGGTCCCGAGCCGGCACCCTCTCTCCGGACGCAGGGACAGAATTGAGATCGCCTATGTCGTTATCGGCTGATTGCATCCTCCCATCGTGCCCACGTTGTGAAGCATGGCCAATGGCCATTTCAGGGATGGTGTCCTCCTATGGAAGGGCAGCTGAGTTTCGTTGCCCGCGTTGCTCCTCTCGCGAAGTGTTCGACGTGCGCCCCTCCGACGTCGTTCGTGAGCACTGGCCAGCAAGTTCTGGCCGGTTCCAGAACGCAGTCCGCATTCGTGTAACAACGTGAGTACTTAGCTTGCCAGTCAGGCAAGAAGCTGTCCGCGGCCGCGAAATCTTAAGCGTATGGCGGCACGTTTACGAGGGTCCCTATCAAGCGCAGGAGGGCCTGATGCTCGGGTCCTTTCGGCTCACCTCGCAAGAAGTCGCCGAGTTCGATGTGTGACAACCGTCCGCCAGAAGGCGCATTTGGCTGATGAATGATGAAAGCATGGCCATTGGCCGGCTCGCGTCCCAGAAACCAGGCGTCGCCGTTGGTACTGCGATATAGCTCACGTCGTTCGCTCATCTGACGCTCCTTATCGGGGGAGCTTCAAAATCATCTGGCTCGCGTCCCGAACCGTGCTTGTGTTTTCCCGCTCGCAGATCGCGGCGGGCGGAGAAACACCTTCATATCAGCTACGTCCGATTCCTCTGCTCACCTCGCGGGCTTCTCCTGGCGCGAGCCCAACCGTCAGGCCGAGTGCTGCGGCTTCCTCGCGGGCGGCGAGCCCACCATCGATCAGTTTCGCGGTCCATCCCTCTGGGATGGTATCCAAGACCAGCTGAACGGCCTCTTCTTCCGTACCGGCCGCTAACCAAAACCGGCGCTCGCCATCGTCAGTGGTGACCTGCAGAATATGCGCTTCCATGCATGTGAACAGCCTGAGGCATCCTTGGTTGCTATCCACGCGCTTACTCGCGCCGGAGCGCCCGCTGTCCTAATACCGACACCCGCCACACTCGATTAGGAACGTGAATGCCTTAAGGCAGATTGAGCCAGGCCACAAACGAGGCGGCCTTACTCTCGAGCTGGGGTTCTGGTCGATGCCCCGCCGGCTTCTGCGGCGAGGTAGTCACACACATTCGGGCTGCCGCATAGACCCTCACTGCAGAAGGTCCTTTAGCGTTGCAGCATCGATAGAAGCCGGTGTCGGTCTTGCTGACGCTGCCGCTGGTTCTCGCGCATTACTTCCAGTTCGGCCTGCGCGCTGCTGACATCCTGGTGGTGCCGTTTCAGGCCGACGATCATCGCCTCCTGCTCAGCCAGCCGCCGCTCAGCTTCGACGACATTGCGCTCCAGCTGGAAGAGTGATCGTTAAACATGAAGCAAGCGCAACCAAGGCAGAAGGAAAAACGGCCCCAGCACAACCCTAAATGCCGGGGCCATTGGAGGTTGCTTGCCTAGGGGGCAAAGCACAGCCAGCCTAGACCCGCCCGGAATTTTATTATGTCCACTTTTGCACAGAGCCGGTTGTAAGGTCCTGCGGCAAGCGTGGCGCCATCAACCGGTGGGCCAAGGGAGTAGAAAAAGTTGGCGGAGACTGCGTGGCTATCTCTTTTCGCAACCTTGAAGTTGCCGCACTTCCTGATGATCGCAGGGACCTTGCTAGTAGTCACCGGCTCCATTGGCGTCCTCGTCAGCAGGAGAAAGGCGGAAGAGGTTGAGCCCTCTCCCGACCAACCGATCGATACTCCCCGCCCGCAGATGCCGCCCCTGCCAAAGCTCCTCAGTTCCGGAAAGAGAAGCAGGAGCGAAGGCCCGCCGGCGTGAACCGGCGGGTCTTGAGATCGCGAGCCGAAGATAGCTCTAACGGGAAGCTCTCGCGCGCGCAGCATTCAGGTCTGCTTTTATGCCTGAGATTGCTGCATCAGCCGGCTGTCGACTTGGGGGCGGTTCATTGAGGTCTCGCGCCCACGGTGCCCCTTGTCGAACTGTCGAACCGGAAGTGACCCGATCAGAGCTCACGCAAGCAGAGACAAGTAGGCCAGGAAGGCCGACCAAAACCGCCCGCATTATCGCTTGGATGCCCATGCTCGCCTAACCGGGATGCCTCCGAATCGATCCTCCAGATCATCGCCATGAAACCATTTTCCCTGGGCTGCGAAGTCGGCCTGAAACAAACGAGGCCCAGCCTCCTCCCTTCCAGCGCATGTCCCAGAAGGGGAACTATCCCTAATGATTAGCCCAACGTGGACTCGCAAAGCACGCAAGCTCGTTGTCGTAAATTTGCTGATCGGCGCGGCCGCTCTATTAGGATTGGCCGCTCACGAGCCAGTCTCAAGTGCTGCCCTCGGTAGTGAATGGCAATGCAGCAGAGCGGCATTTGTCCTAACGACGTGTCAGCACGTGGCTGCCGATGTTGTGACGCAAAAAACGACCGCTCTCGATTAGTCGACAGGACGACCATGCGTTACGTGGCATATGCGGTCGATCTGTGGGGCGTCGCGCACGCGACCTATGAGTGGGAGTGCGGCTGCGACGATGATGCTAAGCGTCGAGCTGTGAATTCGTCGAAGCGCAACCGGTGATAGAGATCTGGAGCGGTCCTCGGCGGGTCGCAAGATTCACGGTGGATACCGCAGGCGGGGCGCCGGCTACGGCGGAAGCCAACCAGCGCCGAAGAACCGGGTAGGACTTTGCTCCCCACCTGATGACCTCCGAAGCAGCGGCCGGTCCGGCCCCCTCGCCCTAACTTTCCTATCCATCTTGAAACCAGATCAGGCCTCTCTAAGTCTTGCGCCGGAGGGGCTCCTCCGACCTTTTTTGGAAAGGATTGCTCGTGACCGTCGAGGATGACGATGATGACACTCGAAGAAAAGCTCGCCCGCTTGCGCACCCACCGCAATAACATTCACCGCTACCACCGGCTGCTCAAGACCCGCCTTTCCGATCTGGAGCGCGAGTACATCGAAAGCCGTCTCTCCGAGCAACGAGCGGCGCTGGTAAGCCTCGCGCGCACGACGTTCCCCATTCCTTTCAAAATGCCACCACCAGAGCAGCAGCCCCAGACCTTCAAGCCTGAGGTGGCTTGAGCTTGCCGGTGCGCATCAGGAGGTCGCTCCCGTGCGACAGCGGCCCATCAACGGCGTCGAGCCGGAAAGAACCGAGGATGACATTACGCGTGAGCTGCTCGGCCCGCGGGGCGTTCCGGGCGCGCCCGACCCCGCCCGCATGGTCCCGCAGGTCGAGAAGAACACGCCAAAGCACATAAGGTGGAGAACCCCGAGCTGCGGCGATGAACCGGCCGCCAGAAACCGGAATCTTGTTGATCCGGTTAAGGGCGGAGAGGTGGAACGGGCAGTGACCAACCACCATTCTTCCGCATGGCGGAGCGCCTTTGATTGCGGTGAAGTGATGCAGAACGCTCAGACGTACATCAACATTGCCGCTCTAATCGCGCTCGCTGGTTGGTTTGCTCTCTGTTTCAAGATGGGCTGGTACTGATCGAACGCGCCCGGCATAGACCACATCGGCCCCAGCCTGAGGTTTTCGGATTGAAAACGAGCTGGGACCGAGGGGGCTGCCGCTGTCTGATCGGCAAACGCCGCTTCATCCCGCAGAATCATCCCCTCTGGGATTCAAGTTTGTGAATCCGACGCAACAGGAACGCCCCAGCCCGCCGGGGAACGAGCTGGAGCTTAGTTGGCAATAGGTCTCGCGAAAGGATGGGTACGCAAGACCGATCATTGAACTGGCTGCGGGGGCGCTCGTTCCTTAGGAATCGATCCACGCCCCTCATCGGCCCAAGCGCCGCTCAACCTTCTTACGGCTGCTGCCTACCTTCTTGACCGCCTTCTTCACGGCGGAAGCCAGCGGCGCGTCTTTTTCGCCTCATAGCGAACCTCGTAATCTTGTCGGCCCGCCACCTGCGCCCGATCCTGCTTGCGACCGCGCGCGGTCTGCTTTGTCGACGTTGCCATGCTCATTCCTCCATGTTGGCACGACGCCAACGCGAGGAAGATTTCGCAAGTTCCGATTCGCCTTCAAGGCACACGGCACCTAGATTTGACTCCGGTCAGTGGAGTTTTTGCGTATGGCCTCACCGTCAATCATCTCGAACGATCGCCTCGACCACGATATCTACCTGGTGCTTGAGGATTTCGGCGCACGTGCCGGATGCGCCTGGCGCGAGACCGATGAAGCCGACACGGATCTCGAGACTGTCCTGCAGGACATCCTCTCCGGCCAATATGCCTGTCCTCTCCGGATCGTGTGCTTCAATCCGGTCGAGGGCGGGTCGCGCGACGCCACGTCGGACGTCGCCAGCGCGCTGGCCGAGCGCGCTGCCCATATTGACGTGGAGATCTTGCCCGCGCTGCAGGCCTTCATCCAGGCCAATGCCACGAGGCGCCTCGACGTGCAGCTCGCTCTGCCGCTTCGCGGCTCCGCGTGATCGTCCCCAAAAACAGCCCGCTCGACTGGACGCCGTGGGAAGGCGTTTGTCTGTCGGGCATGCGGCCAGCGGGGCGCCATCCTGCGCGCCGGCAGCACATGATGGCGATTCGCCCGCCGAAAAAGGCCGCCAACCGAGGCGGCCTTACTCGTTCGGCTCCTCCGGGAATGGTTCGTGAGTCTTGCGGCCCAGGAAGGTGTCCGGCACGGGCTGATCCAGGGCTTTGCGAGCAAGCTCCGTGAGCTGCCGTATTTGCTCCCGGTGGACCTTGATTTCGTCATTCAGGTTCGTGGGGCGGTACACGCGGCGATCGTCCGGCATCTGGCGGTCTCCAGCATGCAAACTTAACGAAGGCGGCCAGACTTGGTTCTTAGACAGAAGCCCACAAAAGGCGGCCTCAGCTGGTCCGTAGCTGAGGCCGTTGGCTCCGCTCCGGTTTCGGGGGGGGCGTTGGGGGACGCCGGAGCAAGGAAGAAATTCGCTAGATTGCCACTTGTTCCTGACTCGTAAACGCCGCGGAAAACTTATCTTCGACCCATGCGTATGGCGTACGAGCTCTGCCTGGCCACTCGCCGCCAAGCAAGTGCCCTTAGGGCCGGACTGGATTCACGAAGTTAAGCATGATGGCTACCGGATGCTGGTTATCCGGGAGAACGAGCGCGTGCGCCTCCTCTCTCGCAACGGCACCGACTGGACAAAGCGCTATCCCTGGATTGCCGAGGCGGCGCTGAAGAACCGGCAGAAGCGCTTTGTGATCGATGGCGAGGCCGTGATCCTCGGCATCGACGGCATCTCCGATTTCAACGCGCTGCACTCCCGCAAGCATGATCACGAAGTCCAGCTCTACGCCTTTCGACGTCCTCGCCATCGACGGCGACGATCTGCGCGATCTGCCGCTGCACCTGCGCAAGACGAACCTCGAACGGCTGCTGGCGCGCCGGCCGGACGGGATCACCGTGGCGCCGTTCGAGCGTGGCGAGATTGGGCCTGATCTATTCCGGGCAGCCTGCCGGATGGGCCTTGAAGGGCTGGTCTCCAAACATCGCGAGCGCGCCTACCTCGCAGGCCGGTGCGCTCACTGGGTCAAGGTCAAGAACTCAAAGCATCCGGCCTATCGCCGCGTGCAGGATCAGTTCTGACGAGGTCCCCGGCACGCTCGGAGGTCCCTCAAAACCCGCCTCGGCAGCAGCGGGTTTAGCCGTTGATCATTGTGGCAACGTGGAAAACCAGCTATCGACCTCCTTCTTGGCTTGATCCTTGGCGTAGCCATAGCGCTCTTGCAATCTGCCTTCGAGTTGATCGCGGCGGCCATTGATCTCGGTAAGGTCATCGTCCGTTAAGTTGCCCCACTGCTCTTTGACCTTACCCTTCATCTCTTTCCAGTTACCTTCCACTTGGTTCCAATCCATTTGCCATTCTCCCTTGCTCTCCGACGGTGTCGAGATGGCCGCCTCTAAGCCGACTTGCGCTGTGTCAGTTCGTTCAACGCTCGTCGGGCGACGACCTCCAGATCGCCAAGCGTCGTATTCCCTTTCCCTGCCGCCTTGATCATCTTCAGAGCGATGTATTTTCGGCTTTCGTGATCGCCGCCGCAGGCAGACAGCACCTTGCAAACTTGCTCTAGGACCAGGTCCATCTTTGCAAAGGTGCGCTCGTCGAGCTTGCTCATTGCAATCTCCCCGAAAGGTGAACCGCGCCCTTGAACGAGCGTCTTAACGTTTACAAAACGCGCACAGCGAGCTTTTGGCTCCTTTTATGGCAGAGACGCTGCCACATATTCCTTCGCTTCGGGACCGCGCCGCGATCGAGCAGCACGCCTTCAACTCCTCCGTCCATGGCAGGCACTCGCCGAAATCTCGCCGCTCACGAGCGCGCGGGACAGGCCGTTCACAAGCGTCATGTGGTCTAGTGCAGCCACGCTGGTTTTTAGATTCAATATCCGTCCGTCGTTGTTTGAACCTTTGCAGGAATTCCGGGACCCACGTCCATTGGGGCTGGGAACGGAGATTTCCTATGATCAAGCATCGTACGATCACTGGATTTATAGGTGTTGCTCTCATTGCTGCCGCCACCACCGCAGCCACCATTAAATCACACTCGTCCTCTGCCGACCGTGCCGCCTCGAACACGATGTCGATCGGAGAATTAACAGCCGCTGCAGGCATGCTCCCGACTAGTGAATTCGATGACCAATCAGTGGTGTTTTCGACTAAGCGATAGGGCGTGTGAGCACAATCCCGCGCGGCTGTCAGGACGCGTATGAGATCCGCTGTGCGCCTGATAGCGGCACAAAAAGCGGACATCGCGGAAGGTCTGAGTCGGGCCAAAATGCGACGTGGCGAGGACGGCAGCTTCTGGCGCGCGATGCGGACATCAGCACCGGTGAGGAGATCGCCGAAGGTCCATCTGCAGACATTCAGCTTCCGCCAGTCGTCGCATGAACTGGGTCAACGCGTCCTAACGGTGCGCCATGCACTCGATCTCGATCAGAAACTCTGCGCGCGCAAGCGCCGCGACGATAACCGTCGTGCGCGCAGGAGGATCTTTCGGAAAGAACGTGCGCCACACCTCGTTCATGGGCGCAAAATCCGACTGACGCGTGAGGAACACCGTGCACTTGTCCACCTTGGCCATGGTCGTGCCTGCCGCCTCGACGACGGCCTGGACCTTCTTGAGTACGCTCGTCGTCTGGCCGGTCACGTCTGGGGCATCGAGCTCGACCTGTCCGGAGACGTAAATAATGTCGCCGACGCGTATCCCTGGCGAGATTGGCAGTGGGGCGCGGGTTGTTGCCGACGGCGGAGAGATGACGTCGCGGGTCAGCGGTTGCATCTCGGCACGTGATGCCGTCATAAAGCCAAAGGTAACAAAAGCGATAAAGATCAACTTTCTGCGCGTTAGTCCAAAGTTGTTCATGGTGTCGCGCCTCCCAAAATGTGGTCTGCAGTCATTTACTCTACTGCTCATGCACATCTCGGCACGCCGACCTGCACATGACAGACTAAACCTGACGACCGACGGCAGACAAGGATCTCACGAATGTCCGACTTGGGTCAGAATGCGAAGAACTCAGCGTGAGCAAATCTAGTCCGCTATGCCCCACTGACCGGACCTCCACCAGACGGCGCGTCACTTCGCCGATGGGCCAAAACGCGACGTCAGCGATGCAAGTCGGCGTACTAAGCCTGCGACCTACGAAGGCTGCTGGCCATCTGCTCTGTCCATGCCGGGTTGTGGGCCTTAAGCGGTGCCAGTACGTCGTCCGAAGGGCTTGTGAAGCCAGCTATCTGTTGCGCCCAGCGGCGTGCTTCGTCCCATTTTTCAAGCGCGCCACAGCAACAGACGAGAACTTCCAGACTTGTCGGCCAGTTCGGTCGTACTTGCAGCGCGCGTGCGGCCGCCTCAAGAGCCGCTTCAGGGCGTCCGGAGAAGAGTCGTGCCAGCGCGAGCATGTTGAACCAGGCGAAGCCCTGTGGGTCGTGCCGGCTCAGCCGCAGTCCATATTCAAGCGGCGAAATTGCTTCAGGTGCACTTCCGTTAAACAACAGCGCCATTCCCAGGATCAGATGGCCCAATGCAAAGCTGGGGCTGATTTCAATCGCTTTTCTGGCGGCGCTGATCGACTGCTCGAGCTGGTCCGCATACGCGCTGATGATCGCGAGTGAATAGTGTGCGTAAGGATTTCGTTCGTCCAGTTGAACCGCCTTCAAGGCCGCTTCCGTGCCCTCCCGCAGGTCTGCAACACGATTGTCCGTCCAGCCATAAGCGACCAGGCCGGCGTTGACCCGGCCGAGCCACAGATGCCCCTCCGGAAGCTCGCGATCGAGCTTGGCGGCTTGTCGAAATAGTTCCCGAGCCTTGTGATGGTTCTCACGGGTGACTTGATGAAAATGCCATGTTCCCCGCCGCACGATGTCCCAGGCTGTCATGTTACCGGTGTGCCGTGCCGCTGCCTGTGCGCCTTCTGTCTTGAGTAGCTCCGGTTCGATCGCGCCTGCGACACGCTCCGCAATTTCATCCTGAACAGCGAATACGTCGGTCAATTCGAGGTCATAGCGTTCGGCCCAGATGTGCTTTCGCGATCTGGCCTCGACGAGCTGTGCAGAAATCCGCATTCTCTGGCCGGACTTGCGCACGCTTCCTTCGATCAAATATTCCACGCCAAGCTCTTGCGCGATCTGCTTCGCATCAAGCGATCTGTCCTTGTAGGCAAAGCTTGAATTTCGGGCGATGACGAACAGCCAACGAAACCGCGTCAGGGCGGTAATGATATCTTCGGTAATACCGTCGGCGAGATATTCCTGTTCCCTTTCACCACTCAAATTGGTGAACGGCAGAACCGCGATCCATGGCCGATGCTCAGCCGACAACGCCTTCGGCTCAGCGATGCTTTCCATCGGCTCTGTTGCCGGAAGTCCGACGAAACGATAACCGACCCGCGGAACTGTGGTGATCCAATCTCCACCTTCCGAGATCGGCCCCAGCTGCTTTCTCAGCGCGGCTATCTGAACCGAAAGATTGCTTTCCTCGATCGCGGTGTCACCCCAGGCCGCCTGCATCAATTCGGTCTTCGTCAGCGCCTGGCCGGGCGAGCCAAGCAGCGCCTCGAGCAACCGAAGACCCTTGCTGCTGACGGCGAGCGGCCGGCCCTCGCGAACAAGCCGTCCGCGCTGTCAAGCACAAACGGGCCGAAGGTGAAGTCCGTGGACATGCTCCGAGACTAGCGGGTTTTGTAAACTTTCGGAACATTTCGGTCCAGCGTTTAAGACTTTTCGGCAGCTAATGGTCGAATTTACGCGCCTCGATCCGTCCACCGATAGGAGGGTTCAATGACGATCGTTGAAGCTATCCAAAGCAACGACAATGCGATTGCTGCACCGCACAAAGGCTCGGTTGTCAAGAGCGGCGCGCGCTACCGCGCAGAACAAGGTAGCGACTACGAGCCCGGCGTAAGCGCAGAAACCGTCGGTTCAAAATCGATCTGGCTCGGGAGGATCACGCTGCCGGCTGGGAAGCGAACCCGGGCACACGTGCATGAGCATCACGAAACCGCGCTCTACATGCTCAGCGGCGACGAAATGGAATTGTGGACCGGCGATCAACTTCAGTATCGCGACATCGTGCGGCCGGGGGATTATATCTTCATTCCTGCAAACGTGTTGCACGTTGCGGTGAATCGAGGTGCACAACCCGCCGTAGTCATCGGCGCGCGCAGCGAGGCCACGGCTCAGGAAAGTGTAGTCCTGCGACCTGAAATGGATTGCAAGGTCCCGTAACCAGCTCCGGTCATTGTCCCCGCCGGATCAGATTCCGGCGGGGCCTGGCGCAAGAGCGAATGTCGGTTCAGGGGTCAAAAGCGGCGGTCGAAGCAAGCACGGCTCCGCGCCCGGTGTACCGCCGATAGCCGACATCACAATAGGCTGTGTTCGTCCATCTTGGCGGCGGCAGTTAACACTGCCCGCGCAGCCAAGTGCTCGCATAGACCGGAACAGGATCACCCTTCAGCCGCGCTTGCCGACCGTCGCAGACCCGGCGGTAACCTCGTCCTTGTGCGCGGCAAACGCAGCCAGCACCTCGGCCTTCTCGCGCTTGGGGACCTTGGCGAAGTCGAGGCTCCGCCCGAGTTCCGCCGCGACCTCATCGAACTCTGCCGGAGATATTCTGAGATTGCGATGCGCTTCCTCAAGTCCTAGCGGCGTCGCGCCAGGCTTGGTGGCCACGAACTTGAGGGGCCCACCCGAAACGTCGCAGACCCACAGCGTCCGCATGAACTTGAGGCCCGGTAATCTTGTCAGGTTCTTGGTGTGCCATTCCCGCAGTTGCGGGTTCTTGGATTTTTGGCCGACGATGGGATTCTTCACGACGGCGTCACTGAAGTGATCCACCACGGCCGCGATAGCAAAAACGCCGCCCAGCCGCTCGTACAGACTTTTCTCGGGCGTGGTTTGCTGGGCCTGTGCGTATGCCTTACCTGCTCCCGGCAATACAGTCATCGGGGCGGCTGTCAGCGCCATTCCTGCGACCATGCTTCGTCGTGTGATGAAAGGCGAAATAGGTTGTGCCATGGTCACCTCCTTTGGTGAGGGACCAGGATAATCCGTTGTGAGCATGCCGTCCGGTCGGAGTTTGCGACGTTGTCCGGCATTAATTTTTTAGGTCCGCAGGATTAAAGCAGGGACGTCGGGGTTAAATGCCAAGCATGCTCCACGCACATTGGCGCTTATCGACCCGATGTCTGCTTATCCCCTCACAGCGGCAGAGTAGCAGACTGAACCTCCTCCGAATGAGTGGACACCTGTAGTAGGCTCATTGAGCCCGGAGGTGTCGAATGGAACGTCAACGTCGGTCATTTACCGAAGAGTACAAGCGCCAGGCCGTTGAGCTGGTGGTGTCGAG
>Ga0209389_1000146_pt1 | contig 60860 bp, 62 predicted proteins | sample CowpearedBW_FD_187526 | JGI IMG/M metagenome (GOLD analysis project Ga0209389, IMG submission 187526) | Root nodule microbial communities of legume samples collected from California, USA - Cow pea red BW (SPAdes) (version 2) | ecosystem: Host-associated > Plants > Roots > Nodule | place: USA... | reverse complement strand
GGCCGAGCGCCTTGTCGCCCTTCTCGGAAGCGAGCGCGACGTCGGCCTTCCGGATCCGGCGGCGTCCCGCGGAGATCATTTCCGGCAGGCTGCCGAAATCATCGCCTTCATTCCAGAGGGCGGGGTTGGCGCGCATGACGTCGTAGATGGCATGGACGACCTGCTGAGGGGTCGGAAACGACGGCGCGCCTGAAAAGAAGCGTTCATGGAGGTCGAGCAGACAGGCCGCGTACAGGTGCTTGTGATCGCGCGAGAAGGCCAAAAATGCGTCGTCATGCAAATGGCGGAACAAGGACAATCGCTATCACTCCCTGAATCGGCGCCATCAAAATAAGGGATGCGGCTTGCCGCCCTGCCCTCAGAATCTGCCGAGTGGATACCTCAATGGAGATGTATCGGAAGGCTGCTGCAACTGGAAGGATTCGTTCGCTGTATGTTCGTGTATAGCTTGGCAAAGAGCTGCAGTCGAGCTGTAGCTCTCGCCACGCCCGCAATCTTGACCTTACAGAAGCAACACGCTTGCCGCGCCCTGGTGGAGAGGTGAACAACGCCTCTTCAACCCTTCGAGCTCTTAGTTGGCTTAGGTTGGAATAGGATCTTGTTTTTCTCGCGTTTGATATCGAGAAAATCGAAGGGAGACGCGGCGCTGTCGCTCAATATCCGCTCGGGATAGCCGTCGACGGAGAGCTTCATTACGTATGAAATGGTATTCTCCGGGAGGACGACAAGCTCATCTGCGCTCCACGATAAATCGCGCGTGATTGGATTGGCATCTTCCTGGCGTTCGATCGTCCGAACGAGCGGCACGGCGTTGAGATTGCAGTATTGATCGGCGTCCCACTCGTGAAACACGTCCTTGTTGCGTCCAAGTTGGATATTGAACGTGAATTCGGTGTCCTTGATCGTGTTGCGGTCGACACCCGTGCAACTGCTGCCCCCCTCGCCCCTGTCTTGTGTCCACCAATCGCGATTGGCCACTAGTTTCTCGACATCAATCTTCCATCCCTGCTTGACCAGGTCGGGAGCGATGGTGAAGTGCGCGGGATAAGTCGAATTCTTACCCTTGCCGCTGACCTGGACGCGTGGGTGCGTCGAGGTCTCTTGGGAGGTCACCCGGATCTTGGGGGTGATGGTGACCGTTCCGAGACGCTGCGATTTGGGCGTCGCTAACGGCGCTGGCCCCGCACCTCCACCCTTACCTGAAATGAACTCCCTGATCGCGGTGGCAATCTCTGGATTAGAATAGGCGCCGTAGGCAACAGTGCTCAATGCGATGAGGAAGAAGAACGGTGCTGCGCTGACGGTCAGACGCCGAATATGCGTGAAACGTTGCTTTTCGAGTTCGGTGACACTGATCTGGCTCTTGATCTTGCTGTAGACTCGCGACGCTCCGTCGACCGACTGCTTCTGGACTTTGGCGAGCTCCTTGAGCGCCGCGAGCCTAGCGCTATCACTATCGAACGTTTGGAGGATCTCGATGACCTGGTCTGCGTTGAAGATGCCGTCGCCTTCCACAACCTGTCGGACGGACCTGAACTCCGATCCTTCTAGAGCACGCACCTTCTGAAAAAGATAAAAATACGCAGCGAGCGCGATCACCCCCAACACAGACGTCGCACCGGCAATGGCAGTAACCACTTCGACCGTCAATTGCATTGTTCCCCTCCGACACCCGCACTCTGGCAAATTGCCGGATTGTTGTCACTGTCACATTTGACGACGCGAACAACTCCAAGACCGGTGCCGGCGACTTCTTATAATCCTGGTTGATAGCGGCGTCCGTAGCAAGCGCTCCAAACGAAACAACAGTCGCCGCTACTATTTACTTTGCAAGGGATGTCTGAGGCGCTCTCAAAGATCCAGTTTTCGCAGAACCTATTCGATAGCTCGCAAGTCGCGAACTCCGCCTTGTGGACGGACGTCCGGTCCGGCCAGATTCCAAATCAAGCCTTCGAGTTCGTCCAACGGTAAACTCAAACTGCGCGCGATATCATTTTTGGTGGTTCGTTCAGTCCATAGCTGCGAAAGCACCTTTCGCCAAATTATCGAAGTCTCTCGTTCAATCCCTTGCGGCTCACCTTGCCGATAGCCCCGCTTTCCTAATTCGATGCAAAGCGACTTGTATTGCCAGTCTGACAACAGACCAAGTGCATTCAATCGGTATGCCATAGCCATCGCGGAAACCCGCCAGCGCGCTTTCGCCGCTAAAACGGCGTCGATGGTAACTGGTCGCCGCACTCTGGATCGGACGTCGTTGGCGGGCATAAGAAAGGCAGATGCGAAATCATTGGCTTCACGCTCCGCAGAACGCGCTTCCTTCGGATCGCCATGCTTGTGCATGACCAGATGTCCAAGCTCATGAGCAGAATCGAAGATGCTGCTTTCAGAGGTCTTGAAGTTATTCAAAAAGATGAACGGCTTCTGGTCGCGCCAGAAGGAGAAGGCGTTCACCGACGCAGTGTTCTCAGATAGCGAGAAAACGCGGATGCCTTGCGTCTCTAGGAGCGCAAGCAGATTTCCTACGGGGCGTTCGCCCAATCCCCAGAACTGCCGAAGCGAACTGGCAGCCACCTCCGGATCGGTTTCGTAGCTGAGATCGATCAGATTGGGAGCGGGTAGATGAAATCTCTCCTCCACCCAGGCATTCAATTGCAATCCGAGGCAGCCCGCGGCTATCGCAGCGTCTCTTTCCTTGGCGCTCATCTTCGAAAAGCTTCTAAAGCTTACAGCGCCCGTATCGATATCCTCCGGATCGTGCCCAACGAAGAACTCTCGTGGAAAGTCGAGTACCTCCACGAGCTTAGCAATTGTCGTCTCGTCGGGTGGATTGGTGCCGCTCTCAAGGCGAGATATCGTATCCGCAGCAAGTCCGGTCCGCTCAGCGAGAGCCTTTGCGGTCATTCTCCTACGCATTCGCGCAAGCGCAAGCCTTCGTGGGTTGAACACGTTCATCTACGCCCTAATTTATTTGCGGGCGATCTGTGGCTCGAAATCGATCGGCGAATCGTCCGGATTTACCAGTAGCTTGTCAACATCATCTCCCTTACCGCGAGAGAGGTAGTTGCGTTCGATGGCTGATGTAAAAGTGCCGCCCCGGACAACCGGCCTTGTCAATTCGGCCGCCCCGTCCATGTCGACCATCAGATAAAAGAACTGCCAATCACCTGCTTGACGAGGGGCGTATTGGGGCAGCTCATCGAACAAGCTTGGGCCCATTGCACGTTCGGCGCCCGCCCCCTTTTTTGTGCGCGGCTTTGGCACGAGGGGCGTGCATGCCGCGTCGACGTTTGAGAAGGCGACCTTTACCCTGAGTTTTATGTTCTTGATTGCTTCGACACTGTCCGCTCGGTCGACTACCCAATCCGGTCCCACAAAGCGGTTTCGGAGAGCCCAAGTTCCGCCGTGATAAGAAAAGGTCCCAGCCGCGTTCGCAGCATGAAATGGCGTTGCGTTACCACTGTCGTGGATAGCGACGTCGCGGGCCTCCAGCAAGCCTTCACGGCTAAGCCCAAGTTCCCGAAGGCGGGGCTCGATTTCCCAAGGCTCCCGACGAATGACAGTCCTAACAACTTCCATTGGAAATGCCTCATGTCGACTTTCTCGACCTACAAGTAGGTCAAAAAAATCGACATTTCAATCACAATCGTGCTTTTTGCGGCCATTTAGACGTCTAAACAGAGCAAATTGGAGGGAACAAAACGTGTTGACATCTGTTAACAGCTGCAGGATTATAGGGCACGAAAATGGCTAGGCCGAAACACCCTAGCAAGGAAATCGAGGCTTCCGTTTCGTATGCCGAGGATCAAGGGTGGTCCTGGACCAAGGTCAAGGGTCATGCGTGGGGAAAGCTCCAGTGCGCCTACCACGACAGGGAAGGATGCACCCTTTTTGTCTGGTCGACGCCGAAGAGCCCCGAAAATCACGCCAAGCAGTTGAGGCGACAAATAGATCGTTGCCCTCATCAGGAAGAGGAGAAGAAGGATGAAGACGTTTGAATTCAGCGTCATCGCTTCCGGCCTCGATCCGGAGGCTGAGGAGTTCGCCGATCGGTTCTTTGAGGCCGGCTGCGACGATGCAACGCTGTCTTTTCAAAAAGGGCACATCATTCTGGATTTTGCCCGAGAAGCTACTTCGTTGGCCGCGGCCATCGTTTCCGCCGTCAATTCTGTAAAGGCGGCAGGTGCAGAGGTGGATCGTGTAGAACCCGATCCTCTCGTCAACCTGTCAGAGATCGCATCACGCACAGGCCTGACCCGTGCTGCCATTACGAACTATTCGCAGGGAAAACGGGGGAAGGATTTCCCTGCGCCGATCGCTCGCGTGACATCAGACAGTCCACTTTGGGACTGGTCGAGCGTTGCGAAGTGGCTATTCAAGAATGAAAAGATATCCAGAGAAGCCGCGTTAGAAGCAGAGGCTGTTCGGGTAGCAAATGCAGCGATTGCGTCACACTCAGATAGGCTCGAGGATGAGATCGTCGGCAGCCTGAAGGCTTATGAGGCGAGCCTCGAAAAGGAAGCGGCGTAGCTGCTCCTGGGGCGCCGGACGTCTCCAACACCAATCGGTTGCGTTCCGCGCCCCTGGCTGCTCTCCATCTCATCACAGCCGATCGTCATGCCGGCGCGCCGACCGATAACTGTCAGCAATAACTATACTCCCATCCATTAATCCGTGCCTGCGGCACCACCTAAACATTTGGCAGACGCGGTGGCGGCTCTCGTTTCATTCACCCTGTTCCTTTTCAAACCTAGCTGATGCCGTTGATGCCAAAACTCCCGACAAAGAAACAAATTAACTTGCGCGCGACCCGTTTGGGCGGCGGTCATCTCGGGAACCAATCAACACGAGAGTGACGGATCCAATAGTGTGAGCGACACGGAAGCGTTCCAAGGCCGATTGGTGGCGATAGAGAGATAGAACCACCATGATCGACGAGCTGCCGCTTGGCGGGATTTAGCGGTGTGACGACCCTTTGCCCACAACCGCAACAACAGAGGTGCGAGGCGGTTCTGAACCGTTCCGAGATGTAGATCACGCCGTCTTCAGCCCGCCGCCGCCCAACGCGGAGAGCCCGCGCGCAAGCAGTCGACCCTCTGGGCCCGATTTGTTGTAGGGTTGCTCAAGCTGTTTGGCTAGCCAATGGGGCGCCGGCTCCTCGCGACGTCGTCGGCCGAGCCACCAAGCTCAGTCGACCGGCCCGCGCGGCGCGCGCCGCCGATCCTAAAGCCCATGGGGGCAAACAACTGCCCGTACTCGCAAGTGAACACCGCTAGATTCCGTGTCACACTCCAAAACCAGTGCAGAGATGGGGCCTTGGTCTCCCGGTTCATCCTCAAGGGCCCGTCGATCGCGTTCCGCAGCGCCTTCAGTCCTGGTTTATCCTCTATCGTGTCCTCGCTGTGCCATGAGCCTTTAGCGCAGATGTGCAGCCACGTTTCAGGCCGTGAGGCAGGCGGGCTCGGCTTTCGTCGCGACGTGCGTCTAGTCCTAGGGCGTTGGGGCTGCTGCGTCTTCTGGGGCTGGATTCGCTTGCTTCAGGCGCTCTAGGTAGCCGCGTGCGCGCGAAATCACCGCCTCGACCACCGTGTCCAGGACGGGATCGCCGCCGGCGGGCATGGCTTCGACCTCCGCCTTGGCCGCCATTGCATGGAGCGTCACGGCCTGAGCAATCTCGGAGACGCGCCGGATCGTCTGCGCTGGAGAGAGCCTGCAGTCGATGGCGAAGCGCTCCCAGTGGTTGCGTCCGAGCTGGTCAGCCTGCTTCTGCCCGCCGATCTTCTGCGCCATATTGCGCGTGACTTTGGGATATGGCGCCGCACAGACGATGTCGTAGCCTGGCGCCATGGTCGCGCCGCGCGCCGATAGCATCAGCGAGTAATTTTTGGCGTGGGAATCCGTGTTCCACACCATCGGATTGAAGATCGCAAGATCGACGAAGCGGGCGGTCTGCTGTGCTGTCATGTGGCGCTGGGTCACGCCGACCATGTCGGCCAATGATGGTCCTTTTAGGCCTCTATCGTTGTTCTGGTATTTGGCAGCTGGCGGTCGGCCGAGGGCTTGACAGAAGTCCTCCTGATGCAGCCGCCGCCACCGCTTGCCGTCATGACGGCGGTCATAGCGCTCAACCAGCAGGTAGCTACGCTGGCCTGCCGTCCCGGTCGTCACCTTCGGCGTCGGAATTCCGATCATGCGCGCGAGCGTCAGGCAGAACGCCTCGTTCTGGACGGCGCCAGGCAAGCGCTCGCCATCGGGCTTGATGATGTGGGTCGATGGCGCGCCGTCGATCGGTATGTACAGGGTATCGCCGTCCAGAGCGACGGCGAGCTTCGTCTGCACACCGGCAAGCGACATCGACACGCCGTCCTCGCCGACGAGGAACGGCTTGTGGGGTAGCTCATTGAGAATGCGCTCGAGCGAGGCCTTGTCGGGGATCTCTCGCCATTTGCCGGCGACGAGACCGGTGCCAGGTTGTCCGACGGAGAGCGCGCCGGCGGTGTCGCGGCCCATCTCGGCAAGAAGACCGATGACATCGGCCGGCGACTTGCCGAGCATATGACCTACGGTCCCGAGAGTTGCGTTCTCCGGCAGCAGATTTGCCGCCCATGGCAGAATTGTCGAGGCATGGTGCGACGCCCGCGAGAGCGGCATGGTGAGCGACACAGGGAAGGCGCCGGTCAGCCCGCGCCAGGATTCGGCATAGTTGAAGCCTGACGCTTCGTCGGCGGCCGTGATCCAGCCGACCTCTCGCGTCTCAAAGTAGACTGGAAGACGGTCCATGAGGCTCCTCCTCGTCGCTGTCGGGAATGTCCGGTGTCTCGGAAGTGTTCGCGCGGCGGGCTTGGGCATCCTTGAGAGCATCCTCCATGCGCAGCCCGAGCACGTTTGCCACGTGCAGGCTGCGCCCGAGCTGACAGGTGCTTTTTCCGGCCTCAAGGTCGACGATGAAGCGCTTTCCTGTCCCGCTCACCATGGCCAGCTCGTCCTGCCGCAGGCCCTGGCGTTTGCGTTCTTCCTGGATGAGGCGACCGAATGCTGCAGCAAACTCGGCCGCTTGGCGCGCGACGCCGGTCTCGCCACGAGCCTCGTTTCCGCCCGAGGGGGGAGTGCCCTTTGCAGGTATGTTCATAGCTCTCTCGCCAAAAGTTACCGATCGGGAACTTTATGGGTTCAAACAGCAAATGTCCAGAGAAATATTACCGATCGGGAACTTTCCATCAACTCGAGGGAAAGGGCATAAAGTTACCGCACGGGAATATTTCCCTCAAAGTGAGGCTGAGCGGTCCGAAAGTTACCGATCGGGAATTCTCCTCCCAATACAAACGGGGTTCATTGAAGAGGAGTCGACAACGGAAAGCTGGAAACCCCCTCTGCGAACTCTCTGCAGTCCCGAGCGACAGACAATAGCCATGGTGGATCACAACTCGCTCCATCCTGTGCGGGGGCATCACCCCAAGGTGACAAGAACGTAAGCGCCGCCTTGGAAGTGCCTCTGGCGTATCGTGACCCGGCGATCCTGGCCACGAGCACCCGGGGCAATCATCTTCCACCTGCGAAAAACAAGGTCATGAGGCTGCTGCTGCCAGTCAGCGCCCTAGAAAGGCGGTCGCTGCCTCAGTCACAAATCTTCTCCGATTTGCGGGGGCGTTCGGCGCTGGTGGACAAGAAATTGATCAACTCGAGCAAGCTGTTTCCAGCAACAAAAGCCTCATCAGCGGGCTTGGCCTAATCCCTGATTACCGCAAGGCGGGCCGCGCACCAGGCGCGGAAGGCCCGCCGCAGGCGGACGACGGTCCGGCCCTCTCACCGAACTTGAGTATCGACCCAGCGGAGCTTCGCTGCCTGCTCCATGACGAATTCATGACCTACCAGGCGATTGATAATCCGTCGGGACTTCACGACGACATGGATCATGGTGATCAGCTCCCCACGCAAACTCTGGGTACTGCGGAGCTGTTGGAGATGCTCGCTTCGTCTGGCCATCACAGGCGCAGCAGGGTGACAGCTGATCAATCTGATCAACACCTGCTCTAGCTAGCGACGATTACGCGCGCTTCCTCCGCCAATCATTCCTCGCCATCAACAAGCGCGGTCGATTTGATCGCCGCTGCGCGAGAAGATAAGAACTTTACCTAATCATAGGTGCCGCGCCGTGCAAGCCGCGGCGAAAATCAATGCGCTCCAGCGGTCCGCTTCTCCAGCAACGACTCCGGGCGCTCTGACTGCGACTGCGGAGGAAGTCAGTGATTTTGCCGCGTCCGTGATTACTTGCGCGGCGATTTCGCTTGGCGAGGAATTGGCCCAACCCGGCACTCAAGTCCGGCGCGCACGTCAAGCTGGAGCCCTGGTTAAGAGGGGCCGCTCTCTTTGATTGGCGAGGGCTTTTTCGAGCGAGACAGGAAGTGCAGCCCGTCTTGCGTATTGCCCAGCAGAGAGTATCACGAAACACATAGTCCGCCGGGATCCGGCCGGTGTTCTGCTAACGGCTTCATGCTCACGAGGTGTGCGCGACGTACACTTCCCGGCGTGTTCACGTGCGTACGGCTCGGACCGTTCGTGGCTAGCTGGCCGAAATATGTTGCACAGCGGTACTGCGACGTGAGTGGTACAGCTGTAACTCTCGCTGCAGCGATTAGTCGGCTTCAGAAGATCAAGGCTCTCAAGCGGTTTGCGAGACAGCCCATGCCCAGAAGAGACGGCCAAAGGCCGAACGCCCGGCGCGCCATGATAAGGCATCGCCGGACAGGTGCGAGAACACGCTTTGCAGAGCGCAGTTTCCGCAGGGGGATCAAATCAGCCAACCCGGAGATCCTCAGCTGACGTCTTACCCGAACGCCCGGCCTTGAGCTGATAACTGACCCGAGCCCCCTCTTCGAGGGTGGTGTAACCGGCCTTTTCGACAGCACTGATGTGCACGAAGACATCGGGACTTCCGTCCTCAGGCCTGATGAACCCATAACCTTTGGTCGGGTTGAACCACTTCACAATACCCATTGCCACGGCGGCATCTCCATAGTGAACCATTGTGATCTAGCGAAGAGTCTCCCCGCCATCAAGACGGTCGGCAAGAGATGTCCAGAATCGCTGCGCTGGTCACGTGGTTGTTTTCTGTATCGCCTGGTCTCGCTGCGGCCGCATCGTGCAAGCGACAAAAATCCTGACGTCGACTGCAGTTTCGCCGCAGGGCTTCAGCCCAGATGACGTTTTGATATTCGCTTCACTCGTCGCGCGCACCGCTGACAGAAGAGTTGCGGAGCCTCGAACATGCCGCGTTGGACCCAGAGCCCGCGGATGGTTTCATCGACCTTGAACAACAGGGCGGCCTCAAAATCCTTTGCGCAGCCTGGAGCAGGGTTATCAATCCGAGCATGCCTGCATGAAGATACCTGAGGTGTTTTCTTCAAGCACGAAGACGCTCGCAGATCAGCGCTTTGGCTCCTCGTCTTCGGATCTCAATCGCGCGTCGCGCCCAAGACAATCCTCAAGGAAGCGCATTTGGGCAAGTTATCCGTCCCGCATGTGGTGTTACTCGCGCCACCCCCGAGAACGCACCGCAATCAACAAAACGCCCACCATACGGAGGCCATCACTTCGCCCGACCCGCCATAGAGCGATGCGTCTTGGCTTGCCGGTGGCGAAACTTGCCGCCGTACACATGCGCCCTCCTTTCAACGATCCCACAATCGCCTGGAAAATGCCACGGGACCCCTCTTGTCAATGCGACCATCGATGGTTTCGCCATGCGGGCGATGGCGCTCTCCGCATTGGATTGGTTGCCGCTGGGTCGCGGTGGCCTTCATCTACCGGTAGTGAGATTGCTCGACGCTCGAGCCGCCGCTCCAAGTCTCCATTCGGCGACAACTGATCAGGCACGAAGCAGCTTCACTTTGAGCTCGTCTATTTGCCTGACCTTCTTCTTCAGGATCCAAATCGTCCTGCATCAACTCACGACCGCCTGCGATGCAAGGTCAGCGCTTGGCTCCAAGACTCCCGCTCGACACCTGGTCGCTTCTGCCGGCTGAGCCGCGGCTTAAAAGTGACGCGAACGATCATTCCAAAGCATAACGTCTAACCTTGGCGGGTATCATATTAATGAGAGAGCCATTCATCGCCAGTCCGTTACATGACCGGCGGATTCCGGCTGCCAATGCAAAGCCCAGCCGAACATGGCCGAGTCGCGATGCTGGCTCGCGGTTTGGGAAGTGCATCAATCTCAATACCTCGCTCGGGTGCTGCATGAGCATCATGGTCTCAAGTGGTGTCGTCACAGATTCAGGCTACCGGCATGCCAATACACTCGAGCATTTCTATAGAGAACACTACGTAGGCCTTCCCGCGCCATCTAGTGGCTGGCGCCCTATCTGTTGCGCCTGAAACAAGCGATGGCTTGAGCAAGACAGGGACAGTCGCAACCTTTCGGCCAGCATGATCTCACTATTTTGCGCAGGTCGTTGCGGTACGAGCTCAAGTGAATGTGGCTGCAGCGACAAGACCGCACCGGACTAGATAGCTGAAGCGTGTGCAATCTGAGCGGCCTCTTTGATGAGCTGGATATCAGCCAACGCACGGCAGCGCACGTGCGTCTGGCTAAACAATACCTGTCCTGAACATCTTTCGTGGCGCTATCGTCAGCTTAGCGCTGAACGCGCGCTCCATCCGGGGGCGCTCTCGTCATTGAAGGAAAACGAAAACGTCCCGCCCGCGATGGTCGTAACGATCATAGGCCTACCGTTTTTCTTCCAGCCAATCGATTTCCGTGTCAGGCTCACCCCGCTCATCACGTCGTGCAGGTTCTTTGGCCATCACTTGCTCTTGCGTCGCCGACAGAGCGGCATCTGTGCGGCTATCTCACCCGCCGAATTGTCAGCTTCCAGAAAGCTGCACCTGCCAGTCTAGCATCGTGGAGATATCTGGGTCGATCCACGAGTGCATCGAACCGGAACATCGTCAATGGGAGTTACGAGATGGTTCGAATCCATGACGCGTTCGACACCGCAACGTCAGGCGCAACTGAGCAAGCTGAAAGTGGAGGTCAGATTGCCTTCGACATGCACCTGGACGGCGTTCCGCTGGAGCAAGGGCAACACGAAGGAGCAGGACCTTCCGCTGCGGTTGTCTCAAGCGACCCGGAGGACCGCCTCGACACCGTAAACCAGCAGCCCGACATGAAGCTGGTCGTCATCTCGAACCGGGTTGCCCCCTTCGCCCCTGATAAGCCCCAGACCGGCGGGCTTGCGGCGGGCCTCGAACCGGTCGTTGAACGTTCCGGTGCACTCTGGGTGGGTTCCTCTGATACCCGAGGAGATGGACGGACCAGCCCTTGCCGCTGGTGAAGAGCGGTGCAGGCGACGTGGCAAGCCTAGACCTGCCAGAGGCGGACTATCCCGGCTATTATCGAGGTTTTTCGAATTCGATACTGTGGCCTGCACTGCACTCCCTGCTCCAGCGGATGTCGGGCTCCGAAGGCGATTATGAGAGCTATCGGAATGTCAACGCGTTTATAGCGCGAGCGGCCTTCGACGTCCGGGATCGGGACGCATTTTGGGTCCATGATTATCATTTACTTCCGCTCGCGGCTGAACTGCATAGGCTCGGCATCGATCGGCCGACCGGCTTTTTTCTGCACACGCCATGGCCGGCGCCCGACATGATCGAGCACGTACCCCACCAACGCGAAGTTGATGCTGGAGTACGATCTGCTCGGCTTTCAGACAAACCGGGATCTCAACAATTTTCTGGCTTGCCTGCAGGTCTATTTCGGACTTGAGAGCAAGGATGGCATCGTCACAACAGAGCGTGGCCAGACGCGGCTCCAAAAATTCCCGATCGGCATCGATCCCAAGCAGTTCGCAGAGTCTCTTGCGGCAGAGCTTTCCCCGGCAGAGGAAGAAAAACTCTCGTCATTATTGCAGAAATTCGAGGGCGCCAAGTTTGCGATCGGCGTAGACCGGCTCGACTACACAAAGGGTATCGATAAGAGGGTCGAAGCGTTCAACCACCTTTTAGCCGCGGAACCTGGCAGCATCTCGTTGCTGCAGATCGCGCCGTCCTCTCTTGCAGATGTCGGCGAATATCAGAAATACAAGGAGGACGTGGAGAATGCGATCAGCCAAGTCAATGCTGAACATGCCAGGGAGGAGTGGAAGGCGATCCACTACACGAATGACTCGTTCAGCCAGGCTGCACTCGCCCGTCTTTACCGCGCCGCAAATGTAGGTCTCGTCACGCCGCTGCGTGATGGCATGAATCTGGTAGCGAAAGAATATGTCGCAGCCCAAGACCCAAATGATCCCGGAGTTCTGGTACTATCGAAGTTTGCCGGGTCGGCCGAAGATTTCAGCGAAGACGAGGCACTGCTGGTTGATCCAAACAATCCCGGAGAGATTGCAGACGCTATTTCGAAAGCGACCAACATGCCGTTGGAGGAGCGTGTCAAGCGCTGGCGGTCGATGATGGATAAGATTGAATCCTATACCATCCACGTGGTCGGCTGACTACCTCCGGGAACTGGACAAAAGTCGCGTCACCGTTCCGGCTGATCAGTTCCACCATCTCGGTCTCGGCTGGACCAACGAGGCCCAGATGCCGCTCTATCGAAATTATACAGCGGCGCTGACTGCCTACAATGAGATCGAGCCCGCGGCTTGCGCCTTAAAGGAAGCCGCCTACGCAGACGTGAAGTTGGCTTTTCAGGCGTTGGCGGCCCCGCTGACGCATACACAGGATAGACTCTGGGATTTGCGGGCGCCGACAGGATCACGCGATGGTGCACGCGAGCAAGGTCTCGACACTAATGAGGATTGACCGCGCAAAACGCACGGCGGATGGCGGGCCCTTAGCAAAATCGCGACTTTCGCGTTGAGGCGGCCCATGCGGGCGAATCACGTCCGCATAATGAACGAGACCTTTAAGTACCGGGGTCACGACAATGCGGCGTCGCCACCACCAAAATTGCCGCACATCGCTATGTTGCTGCATCTGACCGACGCTGATGCGATGGGCGCGAGCGGTACTCGGCGCACTGCTGTCCGCACCGGAAAAGCGCTTACCCGAATAGACCGCGCTAGTACCTTCAACGAATAGCTCGCCGTGAGGGCAATAATCGCGAGCCGGTCCGGGTGATCCGCAGCAGCGGGCTGCTCGAAAGAAATCTCCCCTCTTGATCTTGTTTGTGGAGTCTGGCTGCTACGGGCCTAACCGATGAGGGATGGTGGGCCGCGCCGTAAATGACCAGTGCACCGGCTCAGCGAATATCCGCGCGTCGAGACCATCTTTATTGACAGCCTCGATGAACAGTGGTCGTGAGCACGGTCGTGACGAAAGGGCAAGCAGCGCCGGCCTGACGAGCGCCCCCTCACACACAGCGAGCTCGCGGCTTTTCAATGTGTCAATGGCACCCGGGTCCACGACCCCAAAGTCCAGCGTGCAGATCAAATGTCTACCATGGAAGGTACAGCGCGACGAACAGCAGCAAGGCCAAAAGCCCGAATGTCCAGATAATCGGCCCCATCATTGTCGACATTTCTAAAGCTCGTTCGAGCTCTTCGGCCGCTCGCTTGCAATCTTCTGCGATGTTCATTAGCCCATTCCGCTCGAGATCCAAGTGGGCACGCTCCGCTTCAGACCGACAAATCTGCTCGACCCGCCGCAACTCTCTGAGATTTCGTTTTCTTCGTTTGTGCCCGCTCATCCGAGCAGCCCAGTCTCAGGGCGATGCGGCAAGAATTTGGCGGGCCAGCTCAAATATGAGTGCTGCCAGGTCCGACAGGCCTACGTCACGTTTGTCGTCCGACGTGAGGCAGGCTAGTCCCACAAAGCTAATCGAATCGACTCCCCCAAGCCAGCGACGGTAAAGACTTCGAGCTCCTGCACCGGCTCCTTGTGGAGCGAATGACTTCGCGTTTGCTGAATCGAAGAGAAGGGCGCGACCATATTAAGCGCTGATTCAGCGGCAATGGTATCGCTATCCGAGAACGCGCATACAGATTAAGATCATCAAGAATGATCGCACAGGGAAGTAGATCGGAGCGACCGCCTGCATATTTCGTAAACACCTCGGCCGCGATATCCACGCCGGGCTTAGAGGTTCGCAAAGCAAACCAGTCGCCCACGTATTGTCGTATCCCGGAAGCGCCCCAGATCTTCTGTATCCCGTTGCGATGACCGGGATATCACAGATTTCCATCGTCGTTGAGCCCGCCGCCTCAATCCAAACCAGCTTGGTTGCGCCAGTCGCAAAGTGACCGACCTCACCTGGAAGCCCGCTCATTCTTTCGGGGAAGATCAGATAGGCGTCGTTAAAGAATTTGCACGGTATCAAAGAAGGACTTGACGGATCGTAGTCGTCTTTTGTCCGATGTCGTCACTATGTACGTTTTGAAATGAATGCTGAGCTCGTCGACCGGTTTGTATACGAGTTCTTCTGTTGGAAACACACTGTCTTCGAGAAGTATTCCTATCCCGATTCCGTGCAGAACGGCTTCTTTCAGAACCGCATAGGTGGTCATCTTGATAATGTTCGGCATGCTTATGCTGTTCTCAAGGCATGCTTTCTGTATTTCGCGCAGCGTGAGTGAACCATCCTCGGTCAAAATGACTCTTTCTTGAGCAAGTTCAGCCAGACTGAGTGTCTCTCTCCTCGCGAGTGGATGCTCCCGGCGGATGAGTGCCATAAGCCGCGTCTTGCTCAGCTCCACATGAAATAGATTGGCGATGTCGTCTGGCTCAGTGATGATGGCAATGTCTACATCATGTTGCTCAAGTCGCTGCTTCGCAAGTTCCCAAGTTACTAGCGAGAAGGTGATTCTCACCGCGGGAAAGCGTCTGTTGAACTCAGAGATGATCGGCATCGCAGGACGAGGCGCATTTGCGATGACCGTTAGATGCCCAGCTGATAGGTCACTGTAGGCATCAACCGTCTCCGCGACGAGTTGCTCAAGGACCCGCACGCGATCAGTTAGCGCAAATAGCTCCTGAGCGGGCTTGGTCGGCTCAAGCCCATTGCGATGGCGGATGAAGAGTGTCGTGCCCATACGTTGCTCCAGCTTGGCAAGATGCTGGGTGACGGCCGACTGGGTAACGCCGAGGACAGCCGCAGCCTCCGAAACGCTTCTTCGCCGGAAAACCTCCGTGAAGGCTGCTATCTGGTGAGAACTGATCTTCATAGCGCTCATGGCCTTGTCGCGCGGGCCTTCTTCGCATTCCGAACCTGGGCTCTAGGCCTGCCTGACCGCATAGCGCTCTGCGCTTCCAAAAGTCGGAACCCTTTGTATTGGCGTGTGATCATCATTGTGGGGCGCTAATGCGCTCCCGCCACCTGGATCTCGAAAAATCCGTATCGGCACCAGATCCTCAGGTACAAGAGCCTTCGTCCTACTGCTTCTTGAATCGTCCCCGACACGGGAGTGCTCCTCGATGAAGCAAGGCTTCTGCTCACCCGAATCGGGAGCAAGATGAACGGCGCCCTCTCGAACTACCGACCGCTTGCAGCGCTACTTGACCGGGACTGACGTGAAATCGACGTTTCTTATACCGCTTTCGCTTGGCACGACGAAGCGCTCCTCGATAGGCTCTCAGATCGCCATACAGTGGCCTGTCACGGTGCTGTGAATGAAGATCACACGGTATCTGAATTGTCAAACATCTGCTGTGTCCGGCAAAGGTCGTGCGCTAGCTCTGGCGGTCTGCGCCAGCAATGTTCGTTGCGCATACCTAGGATAGGTTCAACTTTCGAGTGTCTCAGCCGGGGCCGATCTTTAAAAAACGAACGGACCGGCTTGATCATTGAGCGCGCTGAAAGGGACCTCGCGATCGGCGGCAATTTGGTGCGAGGCATATGACATCAGCTATGAGCGGTACGCGACGGCATCAGCCCGTTAAGCCGATCAACTCTACGCTGCGCATCATTTACGGGCGCGGCTTTCGATGAGTGTGATGACGCCATCTCAACCGGCTGCACGGAGAACTCGCGTAGGCCTATGCGCAGGGTAATCGGTTCATACAACATATTGCTAATTCTTAGAGCGTTGTTTTTCGCCATCTCGGCAGCGTGCGGAAACCAAACTCCGGCGCTCGCCTTAACGGATCAGAGCTGCGGCAACCAAATAGTCAAACGTGAGATTGTCGTGGCCTGTAGAACCGATGTCGCTGCTATTAGCTGCGCTAATATCAAGACATTTCTACGTCAACAGCACTTGCTATGCCCCCTGAATGAAAGCGGTCGGGCAGTCCTCGCGCAAAGCTAACAGCGCAACGCTCTCCCGCAAGGCATCAATACAGGAGCCTACTCCCCCGACGAAGGAGGGAGGCGGGACAACCTTTTTCACTGCAAGCAATAGGACACACTATGAAAATAAGCACCGATCGGATCCTCACGACTCATGTCGGTAGTCTGCCGCGGCCACCCGCATTGGAGGAGAAGCTGCTGGCGAAAGAGAAGGGCAAATGGGACCCCGCCGCTGGCTTGTTACTAGCTGGTGATATCAGCTCGGCGGTCGAGGACGTCGTGAAGAAGCAGGCCAGCATCGGCTTGACCATCGTCGACGATGGCGAGATGAGTAAATACGCCTATTCGACCTATGCGCGGGAGCGCATGACAGGCCTGACCGGAGTTGATCAACCACTCGCGCTATCCGAATTGGCCGAGTTTTCGAATTTCGCAAAGAGGGTCAATCTAGACATCAAGACGCCGGCCTGCGTCGGGCCGATCGAGTATCACGGAGAAGCGGCTGTTGCGACCGATATCGCCAACCTCAAGAAGGCGCTCGCTACGGTTTCTGTTGAGGAGGCGTTCATGAACGCATCCTCCCCCGGAATCATGGCCCATTACATGCCGAACAATTTTTATCCGTCCCAAGAAGCCTACCTCTATGCGCTGGCGGATGCCATGAAGCAGGAGTACGACACCATCGCAGACTCGGACCTTCTTCTGCAGATCGATTGTCCGGATCTTGCGCTCGGCCGCCATTTCCGCGCCAATCCGATGGACGTTGCGGAATTCCGCAAGGAAATCGCCCTTCACGTCGAAGTGCTTAATCATGCTCTGCGCGACATTCCCGCCGATCGGATGCGCCTGCATCTATGCTGGGGCAATTACGAGTCGCCGCATCATCACGACATCGATCTTCACGAGATCTTCGACATCGTCATCAAGGCACGGCCAATGGCGCTGTTGCTTGAGGCTGCAAATCCACGTCATTCGCATGAATGGAGCCTGTTCAAGGAAACCCAACTGCCCGAAGACAAGGTCATCGTGCCCGGCGTAATCGATACCTGCACGAACTATATCGAGCACCCCGAAGTTGTGGCGCAGCGCATCGAACAATATGCTAATCTGGTCGGGCGAGAGCGCGTGATCGCCGGCACGGATTGCGGCTTCGCCAGCTTCGCAACATTCCACAGCGTCGACCCGGACATTGCCTGGCGCAAGCTCGAATCGCTAACACAAGGCGCTGACATTGCATCTCGTCGGCTCTGGAACGCGAGCTCCAGCCGAGCTGGTCAAGCCATCGCATCCTGACAACGTGACACGCTCGCAAATATCACAAATGAAAATCATCCAAATCACCGACCTCCACCTGGTTTCAAAAGGTGAGCGTCTGTTCGATAATGATCCAGGTGAGCGCCTAAGTGCCTGCCTCGCCGATGTCGCCAAGCACCATTCAGACGCTGGGCTTTGTGTCATTACAGGTGATCTTGCCCATCACGGCGAGAGGAGCGCCTATCTTCGCCTGCGCAAAGCACTCGAGGTTTTGCCGATGCCGGTGCGACTTCTGATGGGCAATCACGATGATCGTGATAATTTTCGCAACGTATTTCCTGATGCTCCCATAGACGATGCCGGCTTCGTCCAGTCGGCGCTAGACACGGCGGCCGGGCGCTTTCTTTTTCTCGACACCAAATGCTCCGAGGGCCATGCGGGTCATTATTGTGGGAAGCGCCAGGCCTGGCTTCGCGAGCGCCTCGAAGAGGCGAAAGGCAAACCGATTTATCTGTTCATGCATCACCCGCCGCTGTCGGTTCATTTTCGGCCTGCAGATGAGCTGATGCTTGGCGACGGCGAGGCCTTCCGAAAGCTTCTTCAGGGGCATTCTATCCGCCATCTGTTCTTTGGACATGTGCATCGCCCAATCTCCGGAAGTTGGCAGCGGATTCCCTTCTCGACACTGCGCGGGCTCAATCATCAAGTGTGGCTCGATTTCGAGCGTAGTCGAGGGATTCCCTGCAGCATGGAGCCGCCGGCTTATGCGATCGCATTTTTGAATGCGGATGCTGTGGTGATCCACACCCACGACTTTCTCGATACAAGTGCAAAGTACTTGTACGATCCCGACCTTCCGGTCGAGCGTCAAGTTGTTCCGATGGCACGAGCGACCGAGCCCTAATCCCGCACGCGGCGGGATCCCGTTTCTCGCTGACGACCGTCAAGCCTGCCTCTCCGTCGTCTGGCCCCGGCGGCAGTCGTCGTTCGCGCCGTTGAGTTCTTTATTTCGAGTCTCGAAGGAGCATTCTCATGGATTCGTCCCGTCGCGGGTTTGGTGGCCGAACGGCCGATAGCGCGGCGCGGCGCACCAAACGAAACACGGGCTTCCATGGGCGGCACCTGATCTCTTCGTCTATCCAAAACAAGGAGCATTCATATGAAACTATCCCGTCGTACGTTTCTCGGCGCTTCTGCGGCGATCTCGGGGGCATCCATCGCTGGCGCACTTTCTGGCCGTGCCTGGGGCGCATCCGACAGTGTTGCTATCGCCTCCCTACACGACTTGTCGGGCCCCCTGGATATTTATGGTGTGCCGTCGAATTTGTGCATGAAGGTCGCCGTCGAGGAGATCAATGCCGCCGGCGGCCTCCTCGGCAAAAAGGTCGAACTCAAGGTTTATGACGGCCAGTCCGACATCAACAAGTACCCGCAATACGCTCAGAAGGCCGTGCTGAATGACCGGATTGTCATGGTGCAAGGCGCGCTTAGTGGCGCTGCCCGCGAGGCGACGCGCCCCGTTCTGCGCAAGCACAAGATACCGTTTATCTATGGTTCCTTTTACGAAGGCGGGCTCTGTGAGAAGAATACCTTCTGCGTCAATACGGGGGGCAACCAGCAAGTCGTTCCGCTGCTCGAATGGTCGTTCAAGAATCTCGGCAAGAAGCTCTATTACATTGCGTCGGACTACAACGCCCCCCGCAATTTCGGCATTTGGAATCACGTGATGGCCAAACGTGAAGGCGGTCAGGTGTTGGCCGATGACTATTACCCGCTGGACGTCACTGATTTCACCGCGGCCATTGCAAAAATCCAGGCCGCCAAACCGGACATCGTGCATTCCTGCCTGGTTGGCGGTCCAGCCATGTCATTCTATCGGCAATGGGCCGCGGCCGGCATGCTGAACAAGATTCCGATTATCTCGATCGTGTTCGCCGCGGGTAATGAGCACGCGGTACTTGCTCCGGAGGAAACTGATGGCGTGATCGTCGCCTACAACTACTTCCAGGAACTCGACACGCCCAAGAACAAGGAGTTTCTGGCCAAGGTCGAAGCCGTAGCCGGCAAGAACCATCCCTACATCAATGGTGAAGTGTTCGGCGGTTACAGCGGTGTCATGCTCTGGGCCGAAGCGGTCAAACGTGCCGGCAGTTTCGAACGGGACGCGGTTCTGGCCGCTCTCGAAAGCGGCATCCGCTGGGAAGGCCCGGCCGGGGTCATGACCACGGACGGTCCCACTCACAACACGATGCAAGATGTTCACATCATCAAGGTCAAGAACCGCGTCTGGAACCTGATCGAGAAGAAGGAGCAGATTGCGCCGGACACATATGGCGGCAGATGCAACGTCTTCACCAATCCACACCAGACCGAGTTCCTGATGCCGCAGATCTAGAGGGCTGGCAGCTGCGGCGCGTCATTCTGCGGTGCCGCAGTTCGCCTGTCTCTCATTTCCGCAAGCCGAGATAGATCATGGACCAGTTCGTCATATTGTGTTTCGCGGTGGTCAATTCAATTGCGCTTCTTGCCCTGATTAGCCTCGGGCTTACCGCCATTTTCGGAATGATGCGCGTCATCAACTTTGCCCATGGCGAATTCATCATGCTTGGCGGCTACGCCACCGTGATTGCCAATCACGCCGGGGTTGATCTTTGGCTTTCCATGCTGGTTGTCTCGCCCCTTGTCGTCGGCCTGATCGGCGCTGTGGTCGAGCGACTCATCATTCGGCGGCTCTACGGTCATTTGGTGACGACGATGCTGGCAACCTGGGGACTTAGCCTTTTCCTAATTGGCGCGGTGACAGCCATCTTCGGCAACACGACGCTGGGCGTGAGCGCATCGCTTGGCAATATTGCAATTGGTGCCTATTCGATCAGCGCTTACCAGCTGTTCCTGATCGCGATCACGGCTCTGCTCGTCGTGTTCTCCCTGTTGGCGCTGCACTGGACGAAATATGGGCTGATCGCTCGGGCGGCGATGCAGAATGCAGAACTGGCGGCGACTCTCGGAGTCGATTGCGATCGCGTTTATGCGACCACCTTCATCATCGGCGCGGCAGCCAGTGGCCTCGCCGGCGCGCTGCTCGCGCCGATATCGGGCGTGCTTCCGCATATGGGGGCTGCCTATGTCGCCCGCGCCTTCGTGACCGTGATCAGCGGTGGCGGAGCTCTCATCACGGGCTTCCTGTCAGCCGCAACGATCCTTGGGCCGGTGGAAGCGCTACTGTCCTATTTCGCAACGCCTGTCGTCGGCCAAGCCTCGCTGTTACTTTTGGCCGTGATCATCCTGCGCCTGTTTCCGACGGGCCTCTCCAGCCTGTGGACTGGAGGGCGATAACATCATGCTGCGCCACATCAAACATGCCCTGTTTCCATTCGCTCTCGTGCTCGTCGCTCTTACCGGGCCGTTCGTTCTGGAACCGTTCGACCTCGTCAATTTGTCCGCCTTTTCGGCCATGGCGATTGCAGCGCTTGGACTTGCCTTCGCTTGGGGGACGCTCGGGATCCTCAACCTTGGACACTCTGTGTTTTTTGGTATCGGTGCGTATGCCTATGCCATCGCGGTCTCAAATTTCGGCGACAGCACCCTTGCCGTGTTGATCGGAACCATGCTGCCGGTGGTATTCTCGCTGGTCCTTGGCTCCTGCCTGTTTTTCAGCCGGCTGGGTGATGTTTATCTTGGCGTCATAACCCTCTGCGTAACGTTGATCTTCTATTCTTTTATGACGTCGACCGCGGATCCCTGGTTTCACATCGGGCGGGTGCCGCTAGGGGGCTTCAACGGCGTTACAGCGATTCCCTCGCTCAATATGCCTGCTAATCCGCAGGCCTCCTTATCTACGGAAGCGACCTTTTCGATCTGCCTGCTCGCATTGGCGGGCGCTCATGTGCTGCTCTCGCTTGTGCGTTCGAGCGATGCCGGTCGGATCATGACGGCGATCCGCGAAAGCGAGTTGCGGAGCGAGCTTCTGGGCTACGACATCCGTTTTTACAAGCTCGTCGGTTTTGCTTTGAGTGCTGCCATTGCCGGCTTTGGCGGGACGCTTTACACAGCGATGATGGGGTTCGTCAGCCCAAGCGTCTTTGATCTTCCGCAAGCCTCGCAATTCGTTCTGTGGGTTATCGCTGGCGGCCTTGGGACCTTTGTCGGGCCCGTGGTTGCAAGCTTCGCCTTTCAGCTTCTAAGTAGCCAGCTTGGTGCCAATCAGGTTTTCAACACGGAGCTGATTTTCGGTGCGACGATCGTCTTATTCGTCCTGCTGGCGCCGCAAGGCCTTCAGCCGATGATTGCTCGCATAGCAAATCTAAAGCTCACATACCGTTTCGGCATCTTCAGGCCGAAGGAGAAAGCGGCATGAGCGGCTTTCCCATTCTCGCAACCCGCGGGCTCGTCAAACGGTTCGGCGGGGTTGCCGCAGTCGACGGCGTGGACCTGGTCGTAGATGTGGGCGAAATCCGCTGCCTGATTGGCCCGAATGGGGCTGGCAAGAGCACGTTGTTCAAATGCCTCACGCACCAACACCAGCCAACCAGCGGGCATGTTCTGTTCGAGGGTCGGGATCTTCAGGGCTTGCCGACCCACCGCATTGCCCGCCGGGGCATTGCGATCAAGAACCAGATACCCAGCATCTACGCCAATCTTGACGTCCGCGAGAATATACGGCTGGCCGCGCTGCGAAGAAACCTAACGAAGCGCGAGTTGGACAGCGTCGTTGATTTGGTCTTAGCCGAGATCGGCTTCGATAACCTTCAAGCCAAAAGACCGGCCGCGACTCTCTCACACGCGCATCGCCAATGGTGCGAGCTCGGCATGCTGCTCGCCAGCAATCCGCGGCTTGCTCTTCTGGACGAGCCAACCGCGGGCATGACGCGCGACGAGATGCTGAAGACGGTCGACATCATCAAGCGGCTTAACGCTCGTGCCACAGTTATCGTGGTCGAGCACGATCTTGAGTTCATTGCCCGCCTCGCCCAGAAGGTCACGGTTTTGCACAGGGGAAAGGTGCTGGTGGAAGACAGCATGGAGCGGATTGAGGCGAACGAAACCGTTCGAGACATCTATCTCGGTCGCAAGAAGGACACAGCCCATGCTGAAGGTTGAGCGTTTGAGCGCGGGCTACGGCAAGACCCGGGTTTTGCGCGGTCTAAGTTTCGATCTCGCGGCTCAGGAAATCCTAGGTATTGTCGGCCTGAACGGGATGGGCAAAACGACGTTGCTCAAGACCATCACGGGTCTGCTTCCAGCGGAGGACGGCAAGATCCAACTGGACGGTGTCGCGATCGAAGGTCTGCCTGCGCACCGGCGCAGCCGGATGGGCTTCGGCTACACCCCACAGGGTGGAGCGGGATTTCCCGGCCTGACAGTCAAGGAAAATCTTCTGCTCGCAGGCATGATGCCGGGCGCAGGCTATGCCAAGCCGCTCAGCGAAATCATGTCGCTCTTTCCACGGCTCGAGAGGCTTCTTAACCGTCCCAGTGCTGCCTTGAGCGGCGGGGAACGGCAGCTGCTTGCGCTCGCGCGCACCATGGTCAGGTCGCCGCGCCTTCTTCTCCTTGACGAATTGACCGAGGGCATCCAGCCGTCAGTGACCGACGAGATCGCCGAATGCCTCTTGTTGATCCACCGACGTGAAAGGACCGCAATGATCATCGCCGACCAGGACCTCAGTTTCCTCGCATCGCTGGTTGGCAGAGCGCTCCTGGTCCAGAAGGGAGAGGTCGTAGCGCAGCGGACGCCCGCCGACCTTCTAACCGACACCGTATTTGACACGTAAGTGTGGAGTAGTTGGCGTGCGCGGCAGGGTGGATATCCGCCGCGGACCTTGCGCGGCTCGCCTTTGTCCTGACATGTACCTTCGATGATTTCTTCAAACCGAGCCGGCTCGTGAATGAAAATCCGGCCGGTTACCTGGCAGCATCGCGCCCGCGTTGGACAGCAGGTCTCTTACCGCCCGGCCTCACCCAGGAACTGATGTTATCTGCACACCGCCCTCTGCACCTCTTCGGCTGGTTCGTCGAGAAAGCGCGGGGGCACCATGAGGTTGCAGACCACGCGTTACACTCCATGAGTCCCGAACTTGCCCAATCGCTCCTCGATCGGCTCCGGCCAGAACCGCGTGGCGAAGTATCCTTTTGCGTGCCATAAGCCTGTAGCCATCGCGCCAGTTCGGCCGCGCCCTTCCGGCTCAGCGTGTCGTCTTTGCGCCCGTCGTGCTTTAGCGGGCGCGCCGCATTCGGTTGCGGATTGTCGTCGTGTTCTGCAATCATCTTCATTGAGCCGTCCCCTTTTTTGTTTTGGTTGAGACCGGCACCCTCCATGTTGGATGCTGCTCCGAGCTTACCCCGATACGGTGAATCAAAGCGCAATTCGGCATATCCGCGTATGCAGACCGCTGGCCGGTCCGAACGGTCGCTTTACAGCGGCTGCAGCAGACGAACAGGCGAAGCGCACTTCTTCTGCGGCAACGAGCCCGCGCTTAGCCGCAGGTTTCACCGGCCGGTCTCTGGTGCTCTCGGGCATCTGTTCAGTCGCGGTAGCGGGGTGGCATCCCGTTCACGAGATTGCACGCCACGCGGTAGAGTTCGCATGTCCCGATCTTCGCGAAGCGCTCGCCAATGGGTTCAGCCCAGAACCGCGCGGCTGCATAACCGCGTTGGCGCCACCAGTGTTCTAGCTGCCTGGCCAAAGCCTACGCCTGAGTCAGATACTCGGAGCATTGTCATTATCCGCGCTCACACTTCACAGGATGTCTGGGCGGATTAACTCCAGCCTTTAACCGTGTGATGCATAAGAATCCTCGTTCTCGCTATGAGGCGAGATATAGCCGGATTAGCAAGGCAGCTTTCAACTGCGGAAGCTCTTATAAGAGGTCTTTCGTCCCCTACGAGGCGCGCCGTTACGGATCTAAGGCGAGACGCTCTAGCTAGTCGCGGCTTATTGAACGGAACCAAATGCCCACTTATCGAGGCGAACAAACTCGTGAAAGGAGCAACCTTGTACCGGACATACGACGCTTGGATGAACCGTCCCATCGGCGGCTATCTGATGACCACCAAGCGTAAGCCCGTGCCCATTTGGACAAGTCATAGAAGCCTTAAAACGCTTGATTACCGATGGGTGGCAGGGCGCCCAGTGCATCTTCGGTGGATCTGTGGTCACTTTGCCAAACCGAGCAATCCGGACATATCGATCACGCCGCGCGCCATATGCTCCATCACCTCTGTCGAACCAAGAACATAGCCACTGATAAATCGCAACAAGCCATCGCCACAGCATCAAAGTCGGCCACGCGAAAGTAAGTTCACGAGCCTTAGGGTCATCGCCTGAGTGCTGACTTGGTATCGCTTTGCGAGACTTTGAATGTGTGCTTCGTCATCAATATCAAATACGAAGCCAGACAAGTCATTTTTCAAAAAACTTTCCGGCATCAACAACGACGCCGCAAACGCGTTCGATTCAATCTCTTCCACGTCTTCCGCTGTCGACGATTCCGGTGAGCGGAGGTTCACGCGAAAGGCAGTATCAACTCTTACCTCTTTGCCTTCATGAAGCATCATGTGGCCGAGTTCATGTGCGATAGTAAACCGTCTTCTCGTCGGAGGCTGCTTTTTCTCGACCGCTATAATCGAAAAACCATTCTGCCTTAGCAAAAGCCCCGAAATCTCATTATTGAATTGACGGATAACAATAGAAGCGCCCTCTTCGTGGGCTATGTTTTCGACTGGTACAGCAGGTCCTCGCACGCGATACTTCTGTAGAAGCTCTGCTGTCAGTCCATCGATCTTCCCGTAACGGGCGCGCAACACGGTCATGCGCGTCTCCTAACTGGAGTTTTCTTGACTGATGTTAACCAGCGTTGAACCGTCGGCATTTGCCCAATAGGCAGTTCACCCATCGAAGCAACTTTCTCGTGCTTGGTCGAAGGAAGTAAATCAGACGCATGCACGCCGAGCGCCGCAGCGATATCTACGAGCTGGTCGACGAGAAGGCGCTGCCGTCCGCACTCGATATTAGTAATTGCCGTTCGTGAGAGACTTACACGGTCACCAAGCGCAGCTTGCGTCAATTTTCCTTTGCGCGCCGCGCGGATGCGACGCCCGAGCTCTACATTAAAGGTGTCCGGCATCACCACTCTATTCTGTAGCTGAATTTTGCGAAAGGTAGTCGCCAGACGTTGGTATGTCAACCTGGCAAACATTTCGAGGGCTGAATGTTCGTAAAATTGACTTCCATCACTGCCGGCACTATAAACCATGTCAGGCGGCAAGACCGGCGATTCGGCCTTGGCCTTTTTTGCGGAGAACCTGATGGATCAGGCACTTGACGATAAGGCCGGTGAAGCCGGTGCGCGTAAGGAGCACGATGTCGCCGTTGCCGTAATCACCCCTGTCGGGGTCTACCCCGATGAGGATGACTTCCGGCGCGTGGCGGAAAGCACGATGATCGAGAAGGTGCTGCAAGATGCGGCAACGAAGCTCAAGATCACCAACACGACCGATTGGGTCGCGAAGGTGGATGGCCGCCAGCTCAACGTGAACCACACGTTCAAACAGGAGCACCTGTCTGGCATCGTCGAGATCGAGTATCACAAGCATGAGGGCGGCGGCGGTGCATGAAGCCCTTGCCAGGGTGAATTTCGAGCGAGACGTCGCGATGCTCACCGAGCGCGTGGCGGCTCGCTTGAACCTGGTTGTCCATAGCCGCGACTATCCGATCCTCGACGTGACGGTACAACATACTCGGCCGGTACGTCTTCGTTTCCAGGGCGACAGTTTTGACGAGTTGCCGCCGCTGGTCACCATTCTTCACCTGGACGGCACAGCCCATAGAGGACCGTTTCCCCCTGGCGGTGTATTCAACGCTGGCCCTCATAGCAAGCATGGTGGCCCGTTCGTTTGTATGCGCGGCTCACGCGACTATCACACCCATCACTTGGAAGATGCGTGGTCCAACTATCGCGGGCAAGACGGCATGGGGATCGTCGGCATTTTCATGCAACTGGCAAGCGTCTGGAGAAAGGGCACGTAATGGCCATTTCACTTCGTTGCGCGCCTAACCTTATCGACAAGACATTGGAGAGTCTTCGCAAGGCGGGACGGGAATGCACCGAAGGCGTCGTCCTTTGGCTGGCAGCAAGGCCGCTCGCTAACGATACCGCGATTCAACAAGTTTTTGTCCCCGAGTATTCAGCGCGGAAGGATGTCTTCCGCATCCCCCCGTCGGGCATGACTGCCCTGATGTCGCATTTGCGAACACAAAAGCTTGCCCTGGCTGCTCAGGTTCATTCACACCCTGGTCGCGCCTATCATTCGCTCGCGGACGACGCCTGGGCGATCGTCCGGCACGAAGGCGCCCTCTCGATCGTCGTGCCGAATTTCGCAATGCACGCGACCTGCGACAACTTCCTTGAGGGCTCCGAGACTTATTGCCTCTCTTCGGCTGACAAATGGCTTCATGTGCCGAAGCAAGAGATTTCTGACTACCTGCGGATAATTGCATGATCACACCTGCTCAAGAAAATCAGCGAATGCTTGCCCGCATCCTAGGCATTGATGAGGACAGCGCCGCCCTACAACTCGCACAGACATTTGCAATCACCGCCGGTCAGGACGAACCCACCCATTTTGCGAGTGAACTTCACGCGCAACTGGAGCGGACCGTTACAGCCGCGCCCGCCGACGCTAGCTGCGACATCGAAGTCGTCATACACGCGCACCCCATTCGAACGGCCAAGAATCGGCTGTTTGTTGAAATTTCTTCCGACCGCGTTGTGATCTCAAGCAGTCAATTGGAGAACGTCGCAGCGGCTCCCCTTCACGGGATTCAGCGAATGATCGCGGCCTGTTACTGTGCAGGCGTCGTGCTTGCAGCGCTCATCGATGGAATCGACAAGGAAGCAGTCACAGATCCCTTCACCGTGCGGTTTGACGCGTTGGGGGCAACCAAGGACGTGTTAGCGACCCCGATTGCTCTTGAGGACACCGTACTGGTCGGAGCAGGCGCGGTCGGCAATGGATTTCTGCGTGCCGCGCGTCATCTGGACATCTCTGGCGTACTGGTCGTGGCGGACCCTAAAGTTGTGGGCTCGGGTAATCCAAACCGCTGTCTATATTTTACTCCGGACGATGAAGAGGAGCCCAAGGCGCCCACGCTTACACTGCGTGCTCAGCCCGATTTTCCGCGGCTGACGTTGCTTCCCCACGTCGGAATGCTGCATGACATCGTCGAACAACAAGGACGCATTCGGCGTGTCATCGTTGGAACCGACAGCCGCGTTACACGCCGCTCTGTGCAAAACGACCTGCCGTTTGAGGTCCTTGACGCTTCAACGACCGGAGCCGCAGAAATCATTGTTCACTCGCATCGCGAGCCCAACAAGGAGGCGTGCCTTAGCTGCATTTACCCTCACATCCCCGATGAACTGTCGCGCGCTCGCGAGATCGCTGCTGGACTTGGCCTCGAATTGTCCGACGTGACCGAGAGTGAACGAATTGATGCGCGTATCGCAAAAGTGCTCGCAGCAAAACACAGCGGCCTTGACGAGCCAGCTCTTGTCGGAGTGGCTTTCGATAGTCTCTTCAAGCAGTTGTGCGCCGAGCAAACTCTGCTAAGCGCAACAGGAGAACAGACGCTCGCGCCTTTTGCGTTCGTTTCCAATCTTGCCGGCGCCATGCTTGCGCTCGAACTTGCACGCCTTCAGTCAGGCGCCCGCTTTGCAGACGGCAAGAACTATATGTTTCTCAGTCCCTGGTCACCGCCGCATTCGTACACGCGCCGTATGCGCCCCCGCATTCCCGATTGCGAATTTTGCGGGCGCGACACATCACACGACGCCCTCGCACTCGTGTGGCCTGAACTCAAAACCGGCACGTAGCCGCGAATCGCCTCAAACAAGCAACAGGGGGTGGTAGATAGTGCGTTTTCCGATGCCGCACCTTCCTTGCGAGTTCGAAATACCCGACGATTGGCTTGTCGAGGCAGGTGCCTTAGGTTTTTCGCCAAAGCGAGCAGCTTATCGGTCAGTTCTTTCCGCCGCCGCGGCACCCTTGACCGAAGTCGAGCCGCCCCCACGGCTAGTGGGCTATCCCCTGTCTTGGCGCGGCCTAGACCGCACGCGGTTTGTGCGCATCCTAAATGGTATGGTGACGGACGCTGAGATCGAGCCCGTGCCGGTTGTTGAAATGCCGTTCGTTGATCTTGTGCCATCTCCTTATCGACTCCGCGTAGCGAACGGCGTCCATCGATTTTATGCCTCGGTCGCGATGGGGTACTCTCACCTCCCCGTGGACCTCTGAAACAGACTATCGGCAAAAGCAGCCTAACCAAGATAGGGCGCATAAGTTGTTTTAACCAATTCAACTTTTATCTCGTCCTACCCATAAGTTACGACATAAACAACAGGACTAATATGGCTGTGCGATGTGCTCGGTACCGTGAGGGCGGCGACCTGATCGCCGTTTCGGCGACTGTCAAGGTCATGGTCAAGGCACCTCTCTCATTCTGCCGGCAATGACCGCCGCAACAACTAGCATCATGGCCATTCCATTCATGCCGGCGTGAAAGGATCCCGTCGCTTCCTTAAGCGAACCGACCATGTAGGGCCCAACGAAAGCACCAAAGGCGCCGACGGAATTGATGAACGCGATACCCCCGGCAGCAGCCGCGCCAGTGAGAAAGCTCTGCGGCATCGTGTACAGAATCGTCCGTGCAGAAATCGTGCCCACAAGGGCAAGTGTTAAGCATGTGAGCGTCGCCAAGAGAGACGGGAGGACCGCCGAAAGGGCGAGACCAACTGCGCCAAGCATCAACGCAGCCACCAGATTGTAGATTTTGTAGCCCTTGCGATCGACAAGCCCGGCCCATAACAACATGCCTACGCTTACAAAAAGATATGGCACGGCCGAGAGCCAACCCACCTCTATGTCGCTTATGTTGTGAGTCTTTAGAATCAGAGGAAGCCAGATTCCAATTCCGAATGAGCCCGTCGTGAAAGCGAACACGATGCCTGTCAACATCATAACACGGACATCTTTTATTGCAGGCCAAACGTCCTTTTTAACGTTCTTGTGCTCTTCCCTGGCGAGTTCTTTGAGCAGCGCTTCCCGCTCTCCAGGCGTCAGCCACGACGCGTTAGGTGGCTTGTCGGCAAGCAGGACGAAGCAGAGGAGGCCGAGAAGGCAGGCCGGAAGGCCCTCAAGCAGGAACATCCATTGCCAGCCGGCCAGTCCGCCTAATCCATCCAGTTCGAGTAGGCAGGCAGACAGAGGGTTGCCGATTAAAGAGGACAGTGGTGTTGCAGCCATGAACCAGGCGAGCGCCCTGGTCCGTGATCGCGCCGGAAACCAGATCGAAAGGTACCAAATCACCCCGGGAAAGAAGCCTGATTCAAATGCTCCCAGAAGCAAACGGACCAGGTAGAAACTGTACGGTCCAACTACAAATGCCGTCGAGGCGGCCGCAAGACCCCAGGTGATCATGATGCGGGCGAACCAGCGGCGCGCCCCGAAGCGATACATGAGCATGTTGCTGGGCACTTCCAGCACACAATAACTGACAAAAAGAATTCCTGCGCCCCAGCCGAATTGGCTAGCACTCAAGCCGATGGCACTGTTCATCTGCAGCGCAGCGATGCCGACGCTGCTGCGATCAATGTTATTGAAAAGATAACCTAGTACCAAAAGCGGCAGGAGTCGCCGCCTGTTTTTGGCAACAGCGCTAGCGACCAAGGCAGACCTCGCTTCGGCGTCCGCCATTTAGTTCTCCTTCCGCAGCTAACGACCTTTTTCATCCCGGAGCGACATGGCTAATAGAACCGAAGGTGGAAAGACGTGAACCACAGGTATCGCTGGTGCGAGGTGGATGGGGCGCGTCATTCAAGGCCAAGTTATCGTACTGCTCTCGAGCGGCAGCACTAGACGGCTGTTCAGGGATCTGGTCGCGCAAGTCCAAGCACCGAGCGAGCTTTATCTGTTGTGGCGTGCTCGTCACCAAGTTTCCGGATAACGCGCCTGTTTTCTCGCCAATCCCTACATTGGAGGCAAGGACTCCCCGTTCGACTTATCTCCCAGGCCGACGCGAAGGTAAGCGCCGGCGAGCACTCGTTGAATTGTTGCGAATATTGGTGGGCGCGATGCGGCAGCCTCGTTGGATCCGGTCGTAGCGTTCGTCTAAGGGGCTGTTAGATTTCGGCATATGCGATGCCGGTGAAATTGCCCTGAGACCAGAGCACGTTGCGTTTGTTCTTTCCATCGAGATCAGCAGAATAGATTGATCCGGCGAGATCAGTGACGAACATCTCGTTACCTGGAACGTTGAGGGCTATGCCGATCCCCTCCATGAGGTGCGTGATCAGGATCTCTGGTCCACCCTCGATATCCGGTCTTGCCCGATTGACAGTGTTGCCGCGGGGAGGGTCGCCGCGGTCAGTCCAATAAAGGACCCGGTTCAACAAATCGAACTCGAGGTGAATGGGTTCCGGCAAACCGCCGTAGAGCAACTCGACATCCGAGCGATCCGCCGGGTCCTCGCCGCCTCGAGTAGCGGTGTTGGCCCGAAAGATGCGGCCCAGCCCGCCATTTTCAGGACCTTTCTGCGTCCAATACATCTGCTGACGCTCTGTATCGATCGTGATGCCGACGCACCATCTGGTTGGATCGCGTCGATCGACCTCGCCGCGACCGGCCTCGATGAGCGTCTCGATCTCTGACCCGTCGAGATTGCAGCGCATCACGCGCATTCCTTCGCGGTCGCACCAATAGAGCTTGGCGTTCTTTTGATCGAGTTGGATCTGCTTTGGCGTGAACGTCACACCGCGTGGGACGATCACTTTCCGAGCCCTTCCATCAATGTCAGTCCGCTCGATTGAGCCGTCGTTGACATCGATAGCGGAACCCATATTGGTCCAATAGATATGACCGGCACGGACATCGACGGCGACTCCGTCTGGAAGTTGACAATCGGTGACAATGACCTTTCGATTGGAGCCATCCGGATTCATGGCCTGAATGCGGTTGGTGCTGACCTCGAGAAAAAATAGCCGGCCAGCTGACGGCTTCGGGGCAATCGAGGGCTTCGAATTGGGGGTATTAGCACCGGGCACGCTTTTCGCCTCGTGACGGATGTGTAATCTACGCTAGTCGCTGACGAGCTTGAGCTCGCACCAATTGCCGAGCCGATCTCTTCGCTTCAGGCAAGGGCGCTTTGAATAATCTAAGGCTTGAGGCATCTCAGCATCTTGTATCGCCGCCCGGTACAAGCTCCGTTGAGTGGGGCTATACAGTCCTTCGCAAGTAACGCAGCAAGAGCTGGGCCAACTCACTACGTCTGTGCCAGCTATGGTCGCCGGAATCTGCCAAAGCCCACGTTAACTGATTGTGCTGGCGTGCTTTGAAGATAGCTGCACAGCTTTTCTTGTTTCCAATCCGCCACCATTGCTGCCCCGCGGCACCTTGGACAGCCGAAGCCGAGGCAATCTGAGTCGCCTGGCCTGCTTGACGCTTACAGTTGCGGCCATCAGACGGAAGACAGGCACAAGTAGATCAGCGGCGCTTTTTCATGGGTCGGGACCGATCTTCGCGTACGATCAACTGCTGTGATTGGAAGAAGCATCCGCCGAATCGACGTAGATTGTCGCGCCGACCTGCACGCGACGCAGGTCCTGCCGGTATCCACCGGCTCTCGCCTTATGAACCGTCTCGATGGCCGGAGGATTCTCTGCACCGAAGATAAGGGCCTCCGCGAGGACGCGGCCGGTCATCGTGGACGGTCGCGAAATGCCAAGCAGGCTGAGCACGGTCGGCGCAAAGTCGCAGATACCTGATGGCACATGCGATTCCACGCCGCTTCTGAATAATGGGCCCGCCAGGATGCCGAGCGAGGACATTTCTTTGGCGTGCAGCCCGCCGTGCACACCGAGCCCAACCGGCGAATTCGGGCTCCAGCAGCGGCCGGGAAAGCCAAAGGAATCGAGACAATGGTCTCCCCGAAACGAAAACAATATGTCAGCCGACCGGGGATGATCGGCGAAAACCAGATGACGGGCGAGGCTACCTGGGGCGATCCCATCCTCCCCGCTCTTAGCGGCAGTAAAAACTGGTCCGCACCAAGGCCGTTCCATCATTGCCGCAACCAAGCGGCGAATGGCGCGGTCGGATGGCTCCCTCAGGTAAATGGCGCCAACCTGACCCGATATGACGACCGCGTCGATCCCCGGTCCTGGCACTTGGCCACAACGCATCCCAGTCGCCTTCACCGTGTCCAAGAGATCAGCCTGCTTGTGGACCGTGACATGGCCATGATCGGATGCAACGATAAGATGCACGCCCTTGGGCGCACCTTCAGATTCCCACCAATTCAGTACCCGGCCGAACTGGCGGTCGAGAAAGCGGATCGCCTCCAGGGTCGGCGTCGCGCCGATTCCGCAATGATGCGACGACGTGTCCGGCTCGCCGAAGGAGAGAATTGCGACATCGGGCTGAATTTGAGGCCAGACCTCGTCAAGAAACGCCGAAGTTAGAAAGGCTTGAGCGGCAAGATCCGGCGTACCGAGGGGCGTAGGCGCGGGCGTCGGCCCAAGCCGCGCCTCCACCCTTTCGAGCATTGCGGCCGGCGTTGCGACGCGGGCGAAATGACCCGAGAGCGTCACTTGGCTCAGCGATCGCGCCTTGTGGTTTAGCATGCGAGTTGCTCCGGCCGAATTGGAGGCGAGAACCGCAAACGTCTTGCCGTTCGCCGCGAGGATCTCGCCCAGCGACGGCGCGCCGACCAGATGGCCGCAACTCGCGGCATCGAGGTCCTCGACCAAGCGGTCGTCGCTCGTATCGATCAAGCGCGGCGCTGCGGCCACGCGGTCGACAAACCTGTTGCCGACAATGCCATGACGATCTGGCGTCGCGCCAGTGATCAGGCTCGTCAGTGAAACTCGGGTGTCGCTGGGGTAGATGGTGCGCTGCCGCGCTAGCGTAGCACCGCGGCGCTTGAGTCTATGGAGGTTCGGCGTCCGCGATGGACTAACAAGATCGGGGCGAAGCCCGCCAAACAACACGATGATAGCCCGGTTTGGACCTGATCGATCTGACATAATGGCACGCTCACTTAGCTGTATGTTTCAAGGCTCCTACGGCTGCTCGCTTGAAGCGCCGCGACACGGTTAGAGATCGACACAGGCTGGGTGAGAACATGTCACCGATGCTTTTCGCGCCGTCCATGTGAGCCTTTCCGTGATCCCATCACGACTTTCGCTCAGAACGCGAGATCGTGCCGCCATCATCACGCACGACAGCCGCTCCCGGACACAATACCTGGGCCGGTTATCCTGAATACGCATTCCTTGCCTTTAACGTCCCTCACAGAGCACTGTCGTCCCGATGATGCCTTCGCTCGCCAACTCAGCAACGTCCTTATCGGAGAGCTTGAGAAGCTCAGTCAGGATCTCGCTATTGTGCTGCCCCAGCGTCGGCGCCGCCATCCGAATCATACAAGGTCCGCGCCCCTCGCGGATCGGCATTAATGGCTGTAGATGCGCACCGATGAAAGGGCGCTCGACTTGCTGCAGAAATCCGCGCGACCTTAGATGAGAATCCTGCACCAGGTCGATTGGATGCCGAGCTACGCCGGAAGCAACTCTTACCGACTGCAATTCGACCATTGCCTGATCTGCATCACGGGTGCGCGTCCAGGCTTCGATAGCGTTCTCGATGTCATTCTCAACGCTACGGCGGGCTTCCGCAGAATTAAGCGAGGCGTCCGTGGCCCAGTCTCGTCGACCAATAAGAGTGGCCAGCCTCTGCCACATCTCATTGTCGGTGGCAGCTACTATAAGCCAGTTATCCTCGCCCGCGCATCGAAAGCAGCCGTGAGGCACGAAATGCGGATGTCGATTGCCGTACCTTTTCGGCGGCATAGGGTCGATCGAGTGGATAGTGAGCCATGGCGCCGCAAATGGCAGCATGCATTCGATCTGGGCAAGGTCAATAAGTTGTCCTTGCCCGGCATCACGGGCACAAATCAGCGCGATCAGAATTGCGGCGCAGCCGTTCAAGCCGCCGATAGCATCTCCGAAGGCAACATGGCTCATCACGGGCGGCATATCGGCCTTTCCGACCACAGTCGGCAAGCCCGAGCCCTGCTCGAGAGTCGAGCCGTAGGCCCGACAATCGCGATACCTACTATCCGCGCCAAACGCGGACATCGACAGCTTAACCAGTCCAGGGTTGAGCGCTCGTAGCACATCAAAACCCAGTCCGAGCTTCGGAAGGACATCTACTGAATAATTGTCGACGACAATATCGGCTTTCGCCAAAAGGCGCTTAACAAGAGCGAGACCTCGTGGCCGCGTGAGGTCAAGTGTAATGCCGCGTTTGTTGCGGTTCATGATGCAGAAGCATGGCGCCCGCTCGTACATTTTGTCTTCGATGAAAGCCGGGCGTCGGTCAACGCCGCGCCACCAATCCGGATATTGGATGGCCTCGATCTTGATGACGTCCGCACCAAGATCCGCCAGGATGCGCGTACACAAGGGTCCTGCCCACCCCATCGAGAAGTCTATCACGCGAACCCCATCCAACGGCGGCCGTCCGGCATTAATGCAGGCCGATGAAGGTGAGGGCAGACGCCTCCGGACGTTCGCGATAGCTTGCTGTTCGCCCGGTACCGGAACCTTACCTCCTCGGCGCGGGGGCGTTAACGTCAAGCGTTGCATCGAGCCAGCGGTCAGGCCCTCCTCTTCGTCAAGGAGCACAGGCACGATCGCGCCGCGCTCCGTCCTCTCACCGTCGTGGAGAAGATCGGACATTTGGGGTACTGGCACGATAGGAATCTTACGTTTACGCCCCTCCGTAAACCACTGCTGCGCTGTACGCGTTTTCAGTCTCGGTAGGAATTGTTGTTCGATTTGTTCAATGTCCCGCAGACGATCTTTGCCGAGGAGCAGAGCCGGATTCTCTCCGAATTCGGAAAAGCCGAGCATATCGCAAAACGCTCTCCACTGAGCGGGTGTGAAGGCTGTAACGCCAAGCCATCCCCTTTTCGTTTCGTAAATACCCGCCGGAAAGACTGGCCAGAAGCGATTGATGCCAAGACGGCGTACGACCTCGCCACACGCCGATGCCTCAAACATGAGGTATTCGCTCAGAACGAGGCTCGATTCGAAAATACTGAGTGACCACGTCCGGCCCCGCTCGCCCCGCATTCGAGCAATCACCGAAGAAGCCGCGGCAATAAAACCCCACAGGCCGGCCAGAATACCCGTCTGGAAATCTGGAGCGTGTGACGGTGGCCCTTCTGCCGGTCCAACCAGCTTGATCAGGCCAGCAAGCGCACGGATCGTCGAATCCGTCGCGGCAAAGCCGTCATAGGGTCCTCCGCGCCCGAACCAGCTCGCCTCAACGTGAATCAAGCCCGAGTGGCGGGCGCGGATCGCAGCGATATCAATGGGAGGACAATTCGCGGAATCAACATCCCGACCATCGATCAAGACGTCGCAATCCTCGATCAGCGCAGTTAGTCGCGCGATCGCGCCCGCCTCAGCAGGGTCAAGGATAGTGCTCGATTTGTTGAAATTGAGAAACGCGAACCACGCACTTTGGCCCTTGGGGGTGAGTGGCGCAGTACGGCGCATTCGATCTCCCCACGGCGGCTCGATTTTCTGAACGTCAGCCCCGAAATCTGCGAACAATCGAGCGCAATAGCTGCTTGCGTCCGAGCTGCCGATCTCGATCACCCTCAGATGTGGCAATACCCCTGGAGATTGTTCCCTTTTGCTATCCATACCATGCCCCAAATATCACTCGCCGACTCCGCTTCATTACGAGCGAGCGTGCCGCTGCTCAGCAGGCCATGAGTATCCCGGCCGTCGTGGTACAGCGATCAAGGGCCCGTTCTGTAGCCGGTACTCGGAAGCAAGCCTGAGCACGGCGGAAATCACGTGGACCCGAGCGACAATGACTAGGACACTCAACATCCGGCTCGAAGAAGCAAAATGCCATTAAGTGGCCGGCACTTGCCTGTCCACGGCGGGATGAATTGCCGAATTTTTTCAGAATGTCGGAACAGCTAGATGCAGACAAGGCTGTATGCGCTCTCTTCGCTATCGTAGAGGACGTGAGGCCAACGCAGCAACAATTGTACCAATCGCGTCCAGCGCGAAATTGATGACGCGAGACAAGGGCTAGATGGACTTTGCATCTCGTCCGACCCAACGGCGCATTGAAGCAACTATCACAAAATGTGCGGAATGAGACAACGCGTCCGCTTGCGCTCGGCTGTCTGCCAAAAAAGATCCAATATGGTGGCGGCGTGTCGCTCCGTTCTTTCTAGTCAACTACCAACTCTCGCAATTGATTCAGTGGAACGACTTGCGTTACTGCAGTGGGCGAGCGCTAGCTTCCGTCAGCGATCGAATGCAACAGGAGCTCTCCAGCTCATGGAAGCGCATAATGTCTCGGACGCGCATTCGCCAAGCACGCTGCCTCAGTTGTCACCGGAGATATTTCTGGCCCTCGTGCTGCCGAGTCGGCCCGCTCTCAGGGGCCGCATCCTCAGCCTCTTTCGTGCGGCGCCAGCTTCCTCAGAAGTGGCGGCCTTGATGAGCACTCTCATCTACTTCTGAATGACTTTGATCTAGAGGGACATGCGATCATGCAATCGTCTGCATTATCATCTGGCGCCGCGTCAATGTCGCAAGGCTCGCCCGACTGCCCTATATGCGGACCCGAATTAGCGCAAATAATCAGGTGGCGTGACAGCTCGTATGCCGCGGATCTCTATATTGCGGCTGTCTCATGGCTGGATCTTTTCACCTACCTTGACGGTCATCCGATAACGGAGGAGGAGCTCCGGGTCCATTTCTCCCTTCGGGAGCGTCCGACGCGGACCATGCTTCGCCTCTTTGAATCGTGGGGCCTCATCACTAACGAAGCCGGCCGGCTGCACGCAACCGCAGCGTCCGTTCGGTATCTGAGTGGCAAATCCCCGGACAGCGTCGCATCGTATATTGCAACGATGAAGTATAAGCCTTCTGTTCGGGAGCTTTACGAAGTTTTGCGAGATGGAGGCGCCGACACCTGGCACGTTGAGCGCGGGGTGACGAAGAGCTGGGACGCCCTGATGCAGACCGACGAGTTCGCTGACCTGAATACACGCGGGATGGAGGAGCGAGGGCGGATTTTTGCGCCACACCTCGCAACTCTTCTTGATTGCACGGATGAAAGTTCCATCCTCGACGTGGGCGGTGGATCGGGCGTCTATTCCGCTTATTTGCTAATGCGCTATCCCGCACTCACAGCAACGATTCTGGAACGGCCGCCCGTTGATCAGCTTGCGCGGAGATGCCTCACCGAGCGGAAGCTTTATCCCGATCGCGCCCGAGTCATAGCTGGAGACATGTTCGTTGACCCGCTACCAACGGACGCAAGCCTCCATCTTTATTCGCACGTTCTTCACAATTGGGGATCAGACAAGGTCCGCCTTCTCCTGAACAAGTCTTACGACGCTCTTCGTCCTGGCGGGCGCGTGGCAATTTTCAGCTGCCACCCGGACGACCGTGGAGGCCATCCGTCTCCGGCTGCTGAAGCAGAATATTCCGTGCTGCTCACGACAGGGTACGAGGGCTGCTGTTACAGCTTCGAGGACATGCGCACGATGCTTGAGGACGCTGGCTTCGAGCAAATCGGTTATCACAAATCCATCTGCAACCGCAGCTTGGTTGTCGCACGAAAGACCACCTAAAACATCGAGACGGCTTGAGGAGGCACTTGGTGCTGCCTCTGCTCTTCTTCAATTCGTGAGTGCGACATGCCGATTCAGACCAACGTTCTGTTGTCGAAGCTCCGGACGGCCGGGTACAGTCTCTTCTCCGGCGTTCCCTGTTCACACTTTGCTGACCTGTTCGACGAAGCAGCTCGTCAGCGTGGATTCGTGGTGATTCCCGCAGCTAATGAAGGCAGTGCAGTTGCCTTGGCCGCGGGTGCGGTGCTGTCTGGTCGCCGAGCGGTCGTGGCGCTTCAGAACTCCGGTTTCGGAAATATCATCAACCCGCTGACCTCATTATTAATGGTCAGCGAAATACCGGTCCTGCTCCTTCTATCCGTCCGCGGTCACCCCGATGAGCCTGCGGATGAGCCACAACACACGATTATGGGGGCCAAGACAATGGCCCTCTTGGACTTGCTCTCTATTGAGTGGCGCGACTTCGATGGAACTGATACCGGCGCGGATCGTGCGATCGCGCGCAGCGACGAACTATTTCGCAAAGGGGCACCCTTTGCGCTGCTCTTTCGGACTGGCCAGCTATCCAGTTGCAACGCAGTAAAGCGACCGCCTGGCACGATCGACTATGGGCTCAGTGTCGGGGAGGTCATCGAGACGATTTGCAAGCAGATCGACTCAGATACCCTCATTATTTCTACGTCCGGATTTATCTCTCGTGAGCTGTTCCGGGTCTGGGATCGTCCGCTGAATTTCTATGTCCAGGGCTCGCTCGGGCATTGTGGCGCGGTCGCTGCAGGACTTGCGCTTACGGCGCCTGCCAGAACGGTCCTGGCATTGGATGGAGATGGCAGCGTACTGATGCACATGGGGGCTCTGTCGACCATTGGCTACGCAAGCCCAAACAATCTGATCCACCTGGTGCTAGACAACGAAGGCTACGTTTCAACAGGTGGTCAGCTCTCGACCTCACGAACATCATCCCTCGACGCCGTGGCCTCAGGCTGCGGGTATCGGACCGCCAGCCTTTGTAAGCGGTCAGATCATCTCATAGCTGTCACGCAGCAATGCTTGAGGACGGGTGGCCCTCACTTCATAGTTTGCAAGGTCAACCGGCTTCATCCGTCGCGGCTTCCTCGCGTCACCTCTCGATATTCGCCTCTTCAGAACAAGACCACATTCCAGCGAGCGCTCCACAACCACGGCAGCGTGCCAGCTACAGCATGGTAGAAGGAAATAGTGATGCACCGGAAGCCATCATCTTCGAGTCTGGCCATCCCGCGCCTGGTCTACATTGGCAATCCTTTACAAAGCGACCGTCCATCAAACAACCGTTCCGACGGCTTCGCTCTTGCATCTATTCGCGACGACGACGCGACACATTCCAGCAATGTCACACTCACATCCTGATTGAGCTATGCCTGATATCGATCAAGACTATCATCCTATGCTCATAGCAGGTTCGCCTGCCCATTCGGACCTGACGATCGAAGTGAGGAATCCTTTCACGGGGATGCTTGTAGGCACAGTCCCGCAGGCACGACCGGACGATGTACGGAAAGCGTTTCAGGCGGCAGCGCGAACTCGCCCCCAGCTGACCCGCCGCGAGCGGACGGATATTCTCCTTCGAACCGCAAGCGCGGTTAGACGAGATCAAGATCAGCTGGCTCGGCTAATTACGTCGGAGACGGGTCTCTGCCTGAAAGACGCCCTCCACGAGACCAAACGCGCTTGCGACGTCTGGTCGTTTGCCGCCCACGCAATGCTTCAGAGCGATGGCGAGATTTATCCATGTGACATCGGCACAACTCCTCACGAACGGCGCATATTTGCCATGCGCAGGCCTCTTCTCGGCGTGATCTCCGCAATCACTCCATTCAATCATCCTCTCAACCTTGTCAGTCATAAACTCGCTCCCGCCATAGCGACAAACAACCGTGTCGTCCTAAAGCCATCCGAGCGAGCTCCACTGACCGCCCTTGCGCTTGGCAGGATACTGTTTGAGCAGGGACTGCCAGAGGAGATGCTTTCAATCCTGACGGGAACCCCCAATTCGTTACAAGATGCTATGTTCACCGACCCGGATGCGGAGCTGGTGACATTTACAGGGTCCGTGTGCACGGGGCGATACATCGCCGAGCGGGCCGGATACCGAAAGCTCATACTTGAGCTCGGAGGGAACGACCCAATCATCGTTCTTGAGGATGCTGATCCCGAACGTGCAGCCTATTTAGCCGTCCAAGGTGCAATCAAGAATTCCGGTCAACGATGCACAGCCGTCAAGCGGGCGTTGGTAGCCGAAACTATCGCGGACGATTTTGCAGATCGTGCGCTCCATTACATGCGGCAGCTCATGATCGGCGACCCCAGCGATCCATTTGTAGACGTCGGAACCGTGATCAGCCAAGAGGCCGCTGAACTCATCGCTCGACGTGTTGCCGGCGCCATTGATGACGGTGCGGTCCGGCTACTCGGCAGTCGGCCTCACGGCGCATTTTATCCACCTACGCTCCTGGATCATGTCCGAGCAACCTCCGAACTTGTTGTTGAAGAAACATTCGGGCCCGTGCTGCCGATCATCCGTTGCCCAAACGATATCGATCAAATCATATCAATGGCAAATGCTACCAAGTTTGGACTTTCCGCAGGTGTTTGCTCCAACCGGATTGATCATGTCACAAGACTGATCAATGGTCTCGACGTAGGAAGCGTGAATGTGTGGGAAGTTCCCGGTTATCGGACCGAATTGACGCCCTTCGGCGGGATCAAGCAATCCGGGCTTGGCTATAAGGAGGGTGTTCTCGAGGCGATGCGCGGGTTCACGCAGCTGAAGACGTACTCACTACCGTGGCCAGTCTAGGGTTGCAACGGGCTGCAGCATTCCGAAAATTGTTTCGCGGAAAAGTGGCCGCCTGTTTGCCGTCAGCACTTATGGGACGAGTTGAAGACCAACTGAAGCGACGATTTCCGGTTCATCGTAGCCACCAACAGCGAAGATGAACGGAAATCGGACCGCGTAGAGCGCGGGCAGATCAAGTGCTAAAAAGCATTCGCCGTCGGACACGTCGGTAGTGGTCGGAGGAGAGACGATCCGCATCATGCAGGAATGAGTAAGCACCGGAGAGGGTTTCAATTACCCACAAGTTCCTGTCCTTCGGGTCGTTCGCATCCAAAATCTCACCTCGGCCCTGCTTTTGCGCGACATCAAATCGCGTGGATCAGCTCCAGACTAGATGAAGGAACCTCGACTAAGTTCAGTATTGGTTCTTGCTTCATGGCGCTGACGCAGAGATTAGAGTTCGGGCAATCCTATGATCACCGGACCTCCCTGCGACGCGTATAAGCCCAGTAGGTTCGCAACAGGGATACAGACGATTGGGGCCGGGCTCACCGTCGGGCTTTCACGAGCGTGACGCGCCCGCGGCACTACGTTGGCTCGCTCGTCCGCGTTACGCCTCACCATTACGATGGGCGACGACCTGGAAGCGCGCCATGTTTATAGTGTCAGCGGCTCTTTCATCGCAGTACAGCTGGAGACCCAATTTGCTTCGCATTTCGCTAGAGCAACCCACGGCTTTATGAGCCACAGCTCGAACCGCGGTCTAAATAAGACGAAGACGTCGCGCTTTGACGACACACTCGGTCCGGGTGCTCGTTTCGAGCTTTCGCTTCGCATTCTTGATATGGAAATTAACGGTGTTTTCGCTGACGTTCAGGATGGCCCCGATCGACCAGGATGACTTCCCCTTCTCGACCCATCGCAAACACTGTTTTTCCCGTTCCGATAGCACTACCTCTTTCTCATCGACATCCGACATGACCTTCTCCTGGGCTTGAGAGAACAAGAACGGCATCAGCAAATGCCATACCATTCAGTCGCCCAGGCAAACTGTCGCCGAATCGGAGCAAGTTCGTCGGAGATAGCGACTGCACTCTCGCGAGGCTGCCATCTCAAGCAGGCCATATCGAGAAGCTCTCGCCATATGTCGTAAACGCCACAACCGCATTACGGCAATTGTCGCGTTCGAGACCAAATTTTGTGTGAAATACTCCCTTCACTAAGCGTTCCTCGCGCCGGAGAGCGGGAATCAACGCCCATGAGCTCATAACGACGACTTTGCGTCTCGCGTCAATCCTTGGCAATCATGCATGCCCTTTACCTCAAAACAAACTACCAAAGCTGGTCATTGATCGCCGTCAATTCAAAAGGATATAAACCGCGACATTTTGCGTCAATCGAAGCTCGGCCGTCTAGGATTTGCGTATGCAGCGTCAACCACAAGCCCTTCGGCCCACCGCAGCTCATCAATACACGCGGCCATCGGCTGTCGAAAGGCTTCGTGCCGAGGTCTGTTCGAATGGTGAGCTCTCGTTTCTGATGGAGGCGCATGATGGCCTTTCGGCTAGAATCGCCGAGCGCGCGGGATTCAAGGGGCTCTGGGCGTCTGGTTTGTCGATTGCCACTTCACTAGGCTTTCGCGATGCCAACGAAGCCTCATGGAGCCAGCTCGTCGAGAGCGTCGAACGTATCGTGGATTCGACTGAGCTACCGGTGCTCGTTGACGGCGATGGGGGATTCGGCAATTTCAACAATGCCCGCCTCCTTGCACGCAAGCTTTGCCAGGCTGGCGCGGCGGGCGTATCGCTTGAGGACAGCTGCTTCCCGAAGATGAACTCGCTCATTGGTGAGCGGCATCCCCTCGCCGATATCGACGAATTCTCCGGGCGTCTGCGGGCTGTGAAGGATAAGGTCGCGGAACACCTTCTTCTCGTGGCCAGAATCGAAGCGCTGATCGCCGGTCACGGATTGAAGGAGGCCATCTTGCGTGCTCATGCCTATGCGGACGCAGGCGCGGATGCCATCTTGATTCACTCGCGAAAGAGTACCGCGGACGAGATTCTTTCGTTCGTCACCGAGTGGGGGAACCGGCTCCCTGTCGTGATCGTTCCGACGACATACTATCGAACGCCAGCCTCCGCCTATCGCGATGCGCGCATCTCCACCGTCATTTGGGCCAATCACTCCATGCGAGCTGCGACAGCTGCAATGCGACGCGTCTGCGATAGTATCGCAGCTGAGGAGAGCGTTGCCACCGTTGAACGTCATATTGCACCGCTCAGCGAGATTTTCGAGCTCCTGAGGTATGACGAACTTGCCTTCGCCGAACAGCACTATCTGCGGTCCCGATAGCTCAGGACAGCAGGGTTGGCACCTGAGTTTGCTTCCCTCGATACCTGCTTGTGCGCACCTCACCTGGCCCACTCCAGTTTCACCAAACGGGCTGCGATGCAAACTCCCAGAGACGCTCTGGACATCGCAAAACATTTGTCCCTACGGCTCAAAGTAGCACACACAGCGGCTGGCCAATGTATGCGTCGACCACAAGTCATACCTCTCTATTTCAATCAGGACGTGGTCTGGTACGTTCGCGGCAAGCCCGAACGGAGGCATCCACGATGCCTTGAGGAGCGAAATTCGGGATGAAAAACGCAAATGAAATGGCTTGAATGCTCCAAGCGTGCGCTCATTCTTTCGGCTGGAGGGGGCGCTCGTCTGCTGCAGCTTGCTGGGTGCGGTGCGATAATCTCCGATGGTACGAAATCGATGACGCGGAAAATCTGCGTACTGCATCTTCGCAAAGCCGATACGCCTGACTCAACTCGCCCAGGGCTGAGGTTCACGATGGTCCCGGAAGATTTGCCGCTGCGCCTGTTCAGGACATTCGAGGCTGCCTCTGATGCTAGCCGCGTAACAACGCCTGAGACCCGAAAGCGGACGGAGGGCAGGAACCACTGGGGCCGACTATTGTCTCAGCAGAACGCGACCGGTTCGTCCCGACATGCAGGTGCCCCACAAGCGATGGTGATAGCGAACAGCTAATTGCGCCCCCAGCAGCTTTGACTAGGGAATCGTACGGTACCTAGAGCTCGAAGGCGGCAGATGACTTGGATTTAGTCGCTTGTCCTTTTCCGCATTGTTTTCTGCAAGACAAGCAGCAACAGCTTGGCTTACTGCTGTCGCACTTCCAGCGGTCACCAGCCTTCATTCGGTACCGGTGAGGGCAGTCAACTTCCGTCCAACCGCTTCCGCCAGTCGTCCATAACGACAAGACCTCGGCCCGACGCTTCCATTGCGATGAGTATAGAGCGTCAGGTCGCATCAGCCGTAGGAGGGTACGAACATCGGAGCAATCGATGATCGGCTTCCAAGATCACGGAACAGTTGACCTACGGCGGGCTCGTTATGACGCTTACAATCGCCAATAATATCCTAACTCATTCGAGCAGCTCCCGTCGCGCCTCGGAGCCGATCGCCTTGCTGACGTCCAGGAAAGCCCCGGGAAGGCCAGCGCGCACCAACTCCGCATCTCTGGGACGCCCGCGCTCACCTTCCCAAGAGAGCCACGGAACCAGCCTCCGAAATCTCGCCCCTAGATCGATTAGGCCCCTCACATACGGCCGCAAAATCATGCACTCGCCCATGTGCATCATCGCGAGTTCCTGTGCGTGATCGCGCCTCGAGATGCGTCGACGACTCGGATACGCGCGTTCTGTTGTCGTGTCTAAAGTCGAGTAGGTAACTCAGCGCGTTCCGCCCTAAGATGTCTCAAGATCGAGAGGCTCGGCCGAGACACCAGGGCCTCCAGGCTGGTAGCTCAACCGCCCGCGCTCTTGGCGCACAGTCCGCTCACCGTCGCGTGCAGCCCCAGTTCTTTCGCAAAACTCTGAGCCACTGAGTGATTTGTACGGTCGGCAAGCTCGGAAACCATTTGCCTAATAAGCGACAAGCGCGACGCCCGCGCGCGCGACCAAGCTAATGGCGAGTGCCACGAGTTTCCGTGGGTAACCTACTTCAAACAACTCCATTTGAGGCGTGAACATACGTTGCAGACGATAACACTCTGAGCTAGGAGTGAAGTATGGTTATCGGCCCTCTTTCAGAGAAACTGATTGCCGGCTTCGACGCTATGTCGGTGCAGTTTCAATTGGCGGCGCGCTATATCATCGACGAGCCACGTGATGTGGCGCTATTGTCGATGCGTGATCAGGCGCGTTTAGCTGGGGTAATGCCAGCTACAATGACGCGACTGGCGAAGCATCTTGGCCTCGAAGGCTACGACGAACTTCGTCGAATCTATGCAGAGGCCCTACGCAGCGGCCATGTTGGGTTCGCTGGAAAGGCTAATGCGCAGGCGATTACTCAAAAACGTAAGGGCGATGACGGACTTGCTCGCGAAATTCTCTTGGCGCAATCTGCTCAGATCGCTTATTTGGCGCAGTCACCTGAACTAGATGCAATCGTATCAACCGCAAAGCGCCTCACGTCGGCGAGGCGCATCTTTTGTATCGGCCTGAGGTCGAGCCACTCAATCGCGTGGCACTTGCACTACATTCTGTCGATGATCGGGGACAAGTCGGTCATGCTTGATGGGGTCGGCGGCACCGGCCCCGATGCGTTGGCTCGCGCCAACCGCAAAGACGTACTCTTCGTGGCAAGCCTGTTTCCATACACACGCGCAACGATAGATACTGCGCATTGTGCTCATCAGAATCGGATTCCTATTGTGGCCATAACCGATAGCGAGGTCGCTCCGCTCGCGCGCGTTGCTGGTAATGTCGTGCTTGTCGATACAAAAAGCCCTTCATTTCTTCACACCACGACGCCGGCGTTTGCGGTAGCCGAAGTGCTCGGAGCCTTGTTTGCCGGGCAGAGCTCAGAGGCCGCGCGCGAGGCGCTACAGCAGTTCGATGTTCATATTGCCGCTCGCAGGACTCATTTGACGCCGAGGGCTGTGACTAAGAAGGGCAGCCCCTCCGCGCCGGCGTTTTATAAGACAAGAAAGACGAATAGTAAGTGAAGCGAGGAGGCAATCCAGAATAAGGAGCTAACGCAACAAGGTGCGATCATGCCTCGATCCCTCCGACTTTGATGCATACAATACGAAAGCTGTTCTCACTCGCGAGTGTAGACGCGCCGGAGGCGCCCGAGCTTGTTGCTTCTGCCGCAAGCTAAGCCGCGCCCGCAAAGACAAACAAACAACGGCCACCCTGATTGCACTAAAGCGATCGGGACACCGCTTCCACGGAACGCCAGCGTTGAGGTCTTAGTGGAGAGACAGAAGCAAACAAGTACAGTGACCGATCGGCGCGATAGCTGCGTGAGTCGTATTGTTTTGTCGAAGTCTCGAATCTCGTCGAGCCGAAGAGGTGATTGACATGAATGAGCAGTCCTCGTTGCGTGCAGGCTCTCTCGTTTGGTTGCCATGCCCCGACCGGGTGTGACGTCGTTGTTTATCCAGATATGAGCGACACAGTTTTTCTCTTGCGTCGACGTTAGGTTCAAGCGGCGACCATGCGCACAGTTCCAGCGGTCTCGCCAGTTCTCCTCCGGATCGGTGCCTTGCGTAAGTCTAAGCAATGAAACGGACTCGCCACAGCCGGTCGCATCCAATGAACTTTTTGACCGACACCAACGTATGCTGACCACGTCTACTCCTCAGATATGTAAATCCCCTATTGGGAAGTTTAAGAAGCGATTGTTACAATCCGATCCCCTGCTGGTATCGTTACGCAAAAAGATGCCAGGGCCCCTACTGATCGACCGGGACGACTTGCATTTGAGATGGACGACTGGTTCAATACCCCCTCACCGACAGCAAAGTTGCTGAGGGCGTCAACAAGAACGGGCCGGTGCTGCGGCGTCTAAAAGGCAAGCGGTCGCTGACGAACCGTTAGTTCATGCTGGGGAGGAAGGCGGTCCATCTAAGACTGACGAGACGGGGCTTCAATTTAGGGTCGGATCACTGGTTCTGATCGCGCGCTCGCGGCTTAAAAGCCGAAGAACTCGCAGACAAACAACTTCTCCGCTATGCAGTGGGGCCGCCGATATTCGGAGGCCCAGGCGCCAAGTGAGCTCTAGAGAAGCCGTTCACTGTGGATGGGATTGAGCACCCCACTAGCATCCCGCAACAGCTTCTGAGGGGATGACGGCGTTGCGATGAGCGAGCGAAACGAACTCGCGCCTGCGCTGCCATTCGCCATAGCGGTCGAGTACGCTGTACCCGACCGCCACGTCAATGTAGCGGCATGGCTCGACCCGCCCAATTATCGCGGCCGCACGCGGGCCGTCTACGAGCCCCGTGGCAGGCAATGAATGACGGCTGCGGCCACTACGGATTCAAACAGATTGCTGTATCAGACCACGCAGTGGATGATGGCGAAGCGAAAAGCTTCTTACAGCAATGATCGACCTCCTCTTTTAGCTCGTCACCTGTTATCCAAACTAGCCAATTTTCCTCAGCAATATCCTCTTCCACAAGCCGCAAGATCGATCCGCCGGGTTCATGATGAGGGTAGTGCGGAAGTCCTTTATCCACTCGCCAGCGAGCCACAAGCGCGCATAAGAAATCGGGGGCCCACATAGCATGCGATAGCCGGTGTGTAACGCGGGCTATCATCCTCGGGACACCCTGTCCCCTGAAATCTCTACGTGCCCAAAGATCCCCATTGTAGGCTATTCTTCCTTTCATCTCCTCTGCGGTAGAGGCGATGCAGGTGCAATGATCATCAAAGTGAGCCTGCGCGATCGGATTACTATAAAATGCATTCAGCGACCGAAGATGCTCCGCAAAGTTGCTGTGAGAAAGATCATACATCCGTGTGGCATTTGTAAGCACGACGTCGTTGTTCCTATCGAAGCCGACCACCCAAAATCCCTCACCTGGACGGATTGTTGATCGGTCAGGTCGAAAGTTTGGAAATGTTCGCCCTTTTGCCGGCGTTGCCTCTGTAATGGAGACGTACTCATGAAAATCGAAACCTAGCAGCAAGTTGATATCTTTCTGAGCAGCGATGGTGTCGTATATTGGAATGCAACGTGAGACATGCACCGCAATGCGTGCGCACATTACTGCCGCACTCTCGTCTCTCGTCATGGGTTACCTCGCAGCCTAACAATCAAACATGATACTCCCTGGTAATGGATCACCCTAAGACCAGCGACTCCAAATTTGCCTATTTCTTGAGAGTTTTTCAGTTAGTTAACCGGGCTACAGGAGGCTGCGATCAAGCTCCCATTCAGCTCCAGAAAATCTTCGAATGCGCTTGCAACTCCCTCGAGCTCACACGCCGACATCGGTAGCGACAGGTTGAGCATGCCATTGGGGGTCAGATATTGGCCCCTCTCTAGCATCTCCAATTGAAAGAGGGGCTTAGCATTCGGATCTTCGGTCTGCGTGTCCGCGATGGTGCGGATTTCACCTTCACGGAAATGGATGTTCATCATCGAACCGCTTCCGATGAACTGTATGGGCAGTGCGCGGGCCCGCGCTATCCCGTTGAGCTTCGCCCGCAAAGCGTCGCCCATGGCGTTTAGTTGCACAAGACGGTCGCTCGTCAGTACTGTTGCCGCGGCCACGGCCGCAGCCATGGACAGGGCATTGTTATTAAATGTGCCGGCATGAGCTAGGGCATCCGGCCGATTTGGATCGTAGAGGGACATGATGTCCTCGCGCCCTCCAAAGGCGCCGAACGAAGCTCCTCCCCCGAGGTACTTACCCAGTGTTGTGAGGTCCGGCGCAATTCCGAGGACACCTTGGAGCCCGCTTGGGGCAAGACGAGAGCACATCACTTCGTCAAAGATGAGAATGATTCCATGCCGTTCGCAAACACTGCGAATTGCTGACAGGAATTCACGACTCGCAGGAATGCATCCTGCCGAACCCTGCAGCGGCTCAACGATAACCGCCGCAAGGTCGCGCGCTTCACGATTAATCGCAGCCACGGTCTGTTCTATGTCGTTATAAGTGCAGAGTACGAGCGGAAATGGCGCGTTTTGATCGGCATCGCCAGATTTATAATGCAATACTCCCCCGTGATAGCCTCCGCGAAAAGCCATAATTCGCGAACGTCTTGTGAAGGCCCTGGCTGTCACCAACGCCATGAGATTCGCTTCGGTGCCCGAATTCGTGAACCGGATGCGCTCGACCGATGGGAAGCGCGAGCACAGGGCAGCCGCCAAGCGCGCCTCGTTCTCGATGTGCCCGCCATGCACCCAGCCCGTTTCAATAGCATGCTGAATAGCTGCTTTGATCGTCGGCTCTGAGTGTCCGAACAGCCCCGCGCTGTATTCACACAAAAAATCAACATAATCATTGCCGTCGAGATCTAGCACTCGACAGCCCGAGCTCGTCTTTACGACAAAGGGAAACGGCTTAAAAAACAGAACGGATCGCGTATTTCCCCCCGGCATGAATTGAGATGCGCGCTCCATATAGGCGAGGCTCAGCGAATGTTGTCTGGAGTAGCGCTCTTCCGCGTCGGTCAGAGCGCGAGCCACATCTAAGTTATGCCTAATTTCGTTCATCACGATTTTTCCATGGCCGATCACGTGCGGATTTCTGGCGGGGAACGCCATCGCAAGAACAGGGCGGTTCTGCCGTCCCTGGTTCGAAGGTTTCAGCCCGTGAAGACGACTGCGCGAGCAGAGCAGGCTAGGCTTGGTGCGGAGCCGGCCTAGGCTCGCGGTGTCACTATAACAACCTCAGGTCCGGGAGACAGAAGAAACAAGTCGAGCAACGGGCGCAAAGATGCAATGGTGATTGTCGCGGCACTACGGCGAACTCGACTCCAGCAAAGCGCGGCCCCTCGCCCCTGTCGATGAACTACCCTTGCCATTTCTTCACCTTTCGTATCGTGATGAGCGACCATCATCCGTTGGACATCCAGTTAGTGATGGGTACATCACTAGCAATGATCAGGACACTACCTAGTCTGGTGAGGATCTGAAGAATCGGTGGCGACGCATCCAACAATGGCAGGTGGACCCTAGCGGAACGATGTGCTCTGCGGCTGCGGATAACAAAGCCACGAGCCAACCGACGAGCCGGTATTATCATCAACTGCCCCATCAAGCGCCATGAGCCGGGAAAGCTCCGGAACTCACTGCAAATCGGAGAATGTTTTCGTACCAGGCGACCGGCGGATGATGCCGCCCGCCCCAGCGCATGATGCCGATCGCGTTTCGAGTTATCGCCACCTGCATGTCAAGCTAGGCGCGAGAGCTATCTGACCAGCAACAAGAAGCTCTTCAGCTCTTCTACCGGAAAGAGTGACTCGCGTTTCCTCGCCAAGGCGGCTCGGCGGGCGGTCGGGACCGGAACACCGATGACAGGTCGATCGCGCCGCTGGTGGCTCGCCCCCTCTCGGATCAGCTCACCAGTGGCTATTCTGACCGTGGCCGGTGACTGGTCGCGCGAGTGCCTGACGCTGGTTGCGATACCTCTCTCTCGGGCACGCGGGTGGCGCGAGAACCCGCGCGGCTGGTGACGGCGTCGGAGGCTAACGATGGCGGCCAGCGACAACGGCAGCGAGTCGAGCAGCAAGGCCAACAACGACTCAACCGAGGGGAGCTCGCTAGAAGCCAGGCGCCCGGGGCGCGCGGCACAATTGTATGCGGTCGATCTAAGAGGATCGGCAGGGTTCATGCAGTGACGCGCATCTTCGACGCTCTAAGGCGGCGGCCCCATCTCTACATCACGCTTGGGTACGCGCTATGTCGGGTCGCGTCGTGTCGGCGAGTCCGCGAACGAGCCGCCGAGCTAGGGTCTGTACCCGATGGCGTAACGCACCGTTGCGAAAAAGCTCAACAGAACGTGGCTTGGCCCGCGCTGTGGGCATCCCTCGGTACCTCGAGGTGCGTCCGGTTCATGTACCCTCGCCGGACGGATACGCTTTCTAGGACACTGGATGACAAACGATGGCTTACCAAGCTTCGCCCGAATCTGCACCGCATCAACATTCAGCAGCGGTTAGCGTCTCATGGTTCTTGAACTTTGGACCACCCAGAAAGTGGTTTCCGCATCTGTCACAATGGCCGCATTGGGGTGTCGGTCTCAAACGCCCTCTTCAATTTAGAGCCTCTGCCAATGCCTCTTCAAATATGTCAAGGCCCTGATTGAGAGTCTCGCTGTCAATCGTGAGTGCCGGCAAAAATTGTATGACCCCATCAGCCAAAGCGCATCGTTCAATAAACAATCCCTTGGCGAACGCCTTACGTGTGGTCGCGTCCGCGATTTCCGACCTCCGGCAATCAAATCCTAGCGCCAGCCCCCTCCCCCGAACAGAAAAACTGTCTCCCTGGTATGATGCAGTGGCATTGAGCCGGCGGCGCGCAAGTTTTCCCATGCGCTGTACTTCCTCCGAAAGGATGCGGCTGCGCCAATAAATATCTATGGCAGCCGTTGCAGCTGCAAACGCGAGGTCGCTTTCTGTATCGGCACGCTGTACAGACCACCTGTGGGCGATCTCATCTTTAATCAACAGCATTGACAACTGCAGACCACAGCCACTCAGAGAATTCGACATTACTATAATATCCGGCGATAAGCCCGCGAACTCGAAACTAAAAAATTGGCCTGTACGGCCACAGCCCATTTCTCTATCGTCGAGTATCAGAACGGCGCCAGTCTCTTTTGCTATTGCCTGGAGCGACAGCAACCACTCTTTGCGAGCGACATTCATGCCACGTTTTCGCTGTACAGCCTCGACCAGAATGGCAGCCGGACGATCAATGCCGATGTTCTGGTCACGCAGCACCTTTCGCAAATAGTCGGTTGTGCTAACGACGGGCCCAAGATAGCCGTCGCACGGGACAAGAGTTAATCCGCGTGTTGACACGTCAACGGCAGTACGGCGATGCCCGCCACCGCCCAGAGCGGTGGATCCCGAACCCACGCCGCTCTGTCCACCGGTGAAGAAAACAATCTTCTGACGTCCTGTGACTTTGCGTGAGAGCTCTAGAGCTGCGTCAATGGCATTGGCATCACTTCCAGTGAATTCGAAATGATATGGCAGCAAACCCCGTTCACGAAGCACGACAGATCTGAACGTATCCACAAACTTAAGTTCGGCAGAGGTAGTCATGTTAAACCCGTTGACCACCGCATCCGACGTTAGATACTCGAGAATAGCCTCCCTGATCTGATGATTGTTGTGGCCGTAGTTTAGCGACCCGGCTCCTGAGTAAAAGTCGATAATCCTCCGGCCATCCACCGTCAAAGCAATGGAACCGCGCGCTCGACTTAAAATGACCGCAGAGGTCTCCGTATCAAGGTGGCTGTTCAATTCTAGCGAATTCAAGTCGTGCATTTTGTCCGGCTCGCTACCCAGCCTTCGTGCACTGCGACTCCAACAGCGATCAGCCCGGCGCCTGCTCGGCACGACAGCATGTGCACGAATTAGTTCACTCACTTACCGGAGACCCCTTACCGGAGCCCCCCTGCGACCCGTTCCTGGACGACCGGGTAAATTGTTGCCGCGGAGTCGATGAGGCCGCAGCCTAGGATCCGCCGCCTCTTTGCTTGATCCTCCTCTGCACTTTTCCGCCCAATACGGAAGTGCTTCATCTCGTCCCGCGGTGGCCTCTAGTTCTTCAATCGATCATCCTCCGGCAGATCATCTAACCAGCAAGCGGACTCGACGTATTGCCTTGAAAAGATCTTCCCGATTTTTTCCGGACTCTTGTTTTGATGATATCGCATATAGATACGTCCATCATCACCCAGATCAAGAATCTCGATCTTCCCGGTGTAATGCGACATGATATATTTGAAAGTCTTTTCGATGCCCGCCAGACGTTGATTGATGCCGTTCGCAATCTCTATTCCGCGACGAAGCGGCACCTGAAAATGGGACGCACCCTTTACCGGCCTTGCTTGAAAGAGATAATAAGGGCGGACGCCAATTTGGTGGAACTTAGAGAAAGTCGCTGTCAAAAGCTCCGGATTGTCATTTACGTCTGCAAGCAACACAGATTGATTGAGGAACTGCACTCCTTGTGCACGCAAGGATCGGATATTTCGCTCAGCATCGACCGAGATCTCACCGATGTGATCGAAGTGCGTGACAAGCACCGCGGTCTTGCCCGCATCACGTATTCGTTGGAAGAGAGCAGGCAGAGCTGGATCCTCGAAGCGCTTTGGCTCAAAGGCGAACAGTTTGGTGCCGATTCGAATGGAAGCTAGATGCGGAATCGAGAGTAGATGAGCAAGAATCTCGTCGAGCTTTGCCGTACTAAGAACAAAGGGATCGCCTCCCGACAGCAGCACGTTTGTCATCTCAGGATGGCAGCTGATGTACTGACCCACTTTCGCGATATCCGGGACGATCTCATCTGACTCTCGGCCAACTAGTCGCTTGCGGAAGCAAAACCGACAATATGAGGCACAACGGTTAGTCACCAGCAGCAAGCCGGTCTGCGCGTACTTGTGCTGAAGTCCACGTACCACGGTGTTGTCATGCTCACCACTCGTGTCCAAAACGCCGGGACTGTCGAGCTCCTTAACCGACGGCTCCACAATCCGTCTTAGCTGCTCGTAGTAGCCGCTGTTCGCCATCTGCTGGCGGTAGAATTTTGTGACATGATGACGTGTGATGCTACGCGCTTGTAGCTCTGCCTCCTCAATCTTGCGATCGCCTTCTATAAATCTCATGACCACGGTGCCGGGGAATGCCTCTGATTGGCCGGATGACAACCGAGGTGAGAGATCTCCAGCAGCCGTCAATTCGCCCGGTGCACTGCCCGCGTCAGCTATTTGAGTCAACGGAGAAGGTTTCATTTGAACTCCTTCGGAACGGAGGGAGATCGTTCCGCAATGACGTGATTCGTCAGCCTCCAGCAATCCGCGTGCCAACAAGATCTGGCGCTCCACCAGCGCAACACATCAGACTCGAAGCGACTTACCGGCTGTCGAGTAAACAATGGTCGTCCGTTTGTCGGGGTTCAAACAGGATGTCCTCGATTGGACATAAGCTCCGATGAGACAAGAAGGCTCATTTGCTTTAACCGTTCGCCGCTTGACAAGTTAGGACGGTCCGACCGATCAGACACCACCGCCCCAATGTTTCGGAGGTCACAAAAAGAGGTCCTCCTCGCTACGACAGACTCTCAGAGCGTTGGTAGGCGTACTCGTCCCATGAGACCGGCGACCGCGAACGGATAGCTTGCGCCCATCAAAATAGACGCCGCTTAGAACGTGCACTTCCGCGGAGACTAAGTCAGCCAACTGATCGGCGATTTCTGAACTCAGGCCAAAAGAGGGATTCGAACAGGGCAATCGGTCTGCTCCCATCGCATCTGAAGCAGAATGAAAATAGATCCGCACTGCCTCCCGAACTACCCTCTTTGAAGATCTGCGTACCTTGCTTGCTGCCTCTACTGTATGGCTGCAGATACGAACATGTCCGGTAAACACTGGCGTCGCCTGGCTTTTACGGCACAATATTGAACGTCGAGCAGCTCCGACGGCCGCTGAACGCGATTTGACGGGCGAACTCCCTCTGTTGGTAGGTGCGCACATCTGTACGCGTCGCTAAATGTGCGGCTGCTAATCCAGTAAGTCAGTCCGGCATGCTACGACGCGAAGCATGCGGTCACCAAAGAGCCCGACGCCGTCATGACCACAATCGTCGATTCAACGGCATAGTTTGCGGAGCATGATGGATTGAGGTCTCTATTCACGTAAGTAATGAGACGACAGTGATGCAGATGAAGCTCTAGGTTGGTTTCTATGACACTCTTCGTAAACGGACATCACAGGATGAAGGCCGTTTCCATCGGCTTCTATGCCATTTTCAACGCAAGTCCCTTGCTCTTCGGCCGCGCGGCCGCGGTAGAGGAATGATACGATGGAGATGCTGACGAGAACTCCAGGGGACGGCAAGATTGCTAGCTCCCACTCACTCGCGAAGCCATGCGGGGTGGCAACTTGCCACCCTCACTTCGGCGAGCTGCTCCAGGGAGCTTTCGCCCTTGAGAAAGGGGCGGACCGCCGCACGGTGCGCGCGCTCGTTTCAGTTCACATGCCGCACGCCGATGGGTCCGAAGCCCGTGCGACGTTGGAGCCGAGCCGCATCGGAAAGTTTGTGCCGCAAGTCGGCCGCACCGGCATCCAAGTGATACCAAGTCATTTCTACAAATGTGAGCTCGCGGCTCGACTTACCCTCGATGCTTTTGAAATGGGGAATATGGCGGCCACCCTGGAAGTTAGGACTTTCGTTCCGGAAGGCGCCGGGATGGGGTCGTCTACGAGCGGCGTAGTGGCCACCATCCGCGCGATCGCGAAGAGCGTCGCGGCCTATCGGGGATCACGCGTGCTTATGGCGCCCCATCTCCAAGCGAAGCTTGCAGTGGCGGCCGAGCATGCGTGCGACTCCCTGATGTTCGACTGCACAAGCAGCACCATTCTTTTCGCCCACCGGATGGGCAAGGTTGTCCAGCTTTTCAACGGTCCTCTCCCTCAAATGTACATTTTGGGGTTCGACACCGGCGCGGCCCAGGGGGGCATTGGAACAGACCGCTTACCGCGGGCGCGCTACTCACGTGATCAGATCGCCGCCTTCGGTTGCGCATTGGCCGTCCTGGAGCGTGCGATCGCAGAGCAGAGCGTCGCACTCGCCGGCCGGGTGGCGACTTTTTCTGCCATACAGAGCGAGACCGCCCTGCAGAATCCGCTCAAAAAGCCGAAGTTTGACGAACTCCTCCGCATCAAGGAAGACACAGGATCGGCCGGCATTGTTGTTGCGCATAGCGGCACGGTCGCCGGTCTGATCTTCGACCCGCATTTAGCCGACCTTCGCAGCCGACTGGATGAGGCCAAATCCGCGATCGGTCGCCTTGGCTTCGATATCCTCCGTAGTTTCTCGACTCCCTATTGAGGATAGCCCATGGTGCACACGCTCTCCGACACCATCGATGCCCACGCGCCTCTCAAGATCGTTTCACTGCGGCCAGAAAACCTGGCCGCGATCGATTTCAGGATTATGAAGGTATTTCCTGCCTTCAACATCATCGAATCGGGCCTTCGCGATGGCACGATCGGCCCCAAGACGACGATTGTCGAAACCTCGAGCGGAACGATGGCTCTCGGTCTCGCCATCGTTTGCATGCAGTTCTCGCTCAAGTTACACATCTTCGGCGACCGCGCCATCGAGCCCCCCCTTAGACGCACGATCGAGGAGTTAGGCGCTGAAGTTCACCTCGTCGAGGCGACAGCGTCCGACGCGAACGTCCAGCAGCTCCGTAAAAAGGCACTCCTCGACTTTATGGATCGGACCGGAGCTACCTGGTCACGACAGTACGACAACCTCGGCAACCATCTTTCGTATGCGCGCCCAGCTGAGCAAGCCATAAGGCACTTCGGGAAGATCGACATTCTGGTCGCAACCGTGGGCTCCGGAGGTTCATCCTGTGGCCTTGCCCACTATTGCCGCGCATTCTTTCCCGAAATGAAACTCATCGGGATCGACACCTTCGGTAGCGTCTTGTTCGGGCAGCCGGCGGGCCGGCGTGATTTGCGGGGGCTCGGCAACAGCATTCTACCAGGCAACTTGTTCCACGAAGCCTTTGATGAAATCCATTGGCTCGGCGCTAACGAAGCATATCAATCTGCGCAACGACTCCACCGCGAGACTTCGTTAAGGCGTGGGCCGACGAGCGGGGCGGCCTATCTGGTCGCTAAGTGGTACGCCGAGCGCTTCACCAAAAGCAAGGTGCTCGCCGTCTTCCCCGACGACAGCAATCGCTACGAGCACAACGTTTACGACCCCACGTGGATGTCCGCTAACGGCTATCAGGCCGCACTCGCCGCGGCCGAGCCTGTCCTTGTCCATCACCCGCTTTATGCTGATAGCGGCTGGTGTCGCTTCAACTGGAGCCGTCGCTCGTTGACCGAGGTAATGGGTGATCAACCTTCCCCCAATTGAAGTATACACAAGTGACCAACTCAGCTGCGATCTTCATCGAATCCAACACCACAGGCTCGGGCGCCGACTTTATTCTGCGCGCACAAGAGCTTGGGCTTGTTCCGATCTTTGTTACAGCGTCACCCGAACGGTATTCCTTTCTGAGTCGCATTTCGGACCTCGAACTACGTACATGCGATACATCTTCAGAAACCGTTGTTAGAGCTATGATCGACAGCATCGCCGCGACCACGCCGATCGCGCTGCTAACGACCTCCAGCGACTTGTACCTTTACACAGCGGCGCTGGAAGCAAGGCGGCTAGGTCTTACCGGTCCGGATCCGAACGCAATTGCACTTTGTCAAGATAAGGATCGCCAGGCCGCCGCGCTGCGGATGGCAGGTATCGGCGTGCCGTACAGCACGACAGTCCGTGCGGAGTGCGATATCGGCAACGCGATCAAGCAAATCGGGGTACCTGCAGTAGCCAAACCGATCAGCGGGACCGGCAGCATCGGGGTCACCCTAGCGAACACCAAAACAGGCGCGAGTGATGCTTTGCGCAAGCTACTCCGGACCACGAATGACGTGCGTGGCCGCCCTATCCAGCCAGGTGCTCTTCTTATGTCGTATGTCGCCGGCGAGGAGTATTCAGTCGAGATTCTCGATAGCAAGATCATCGGCGTAACGCGCAAACACCTTGGACCTTTGCCGCATTTCGTTGAAATCGGACATGATATACCAGCGCCGATCTCATCCAGGTTGCGCGTGAAGATCGAAAATGAGGCGCTGCGTGCCATCCAAGTTCTCGGGCACCTGAAAGGACCCGCTCATGTCGAACTCCGGGTCGGCGAGGATTGTGTCACGATAATCGAGGTCAATCCACGCCTTGCTGGCGGTTCGATCCCCACCCTTTTTCGTTGCACAACGGGTTTTGACCCGGTCCACGCGGTCCTCCGTAGCCTGCTCGGAATGTCCTCGCCCGCTTTGACCAGAGACGCACACGGCTCGATACGATTCATCGTTCCGGAGCGTGACGGCTTTTTCGCCCTTCCTCCGAATTGCGAGCAGCTCGTCGACCGCTTCGGAGTGACGGAGTTCGTACTGTACCAAACTCTCCCATTCCAGTTCAGGCGTCAAAACGATTTCCGCGACCGGATCGGTCACGTCATTGCAGTTGGCGACGACCCTGCTGCTGTTGCACGGCGCGCCGAAGCTGCCGTCGCTTTCATCCTTGGCGCATGAGGAGATATCCTTGCAAAGCACAGGCCGCATCAAATCTACTCTTCATCCTGAAGCCAGCGCCATCGTCTTCGACAGCGATCTACAGCGTGCAGCGAAGGACGAGCTACCCTTCTACGCCGATATCGATCGAGCCCAGGCCATCATGCTTGAGCGAGTCGGATTGATTGACCGCGATCTCGCCCTAAAAGTGCTGACCGAGCTCGACAAACTGCAAGCTGAATCCTTTCAGAGCATTGCAGGTCGCCCCGCCCCCCGTGGCTCCTATCTCGCTTATGAGGACCATCTCCGTTCAGTAATTGGCAACGAAGCCAGCAATCTACATCTTGGCCGGAGCCGAAACGATATCAATGCGACCCTGTTGAAACTGAAGCTTCGAACGCCGTATCAAGAACTGTCAGACGAACTACTAAAGCTTCTGCGACTGCTGTGCGGTCTGGCTCGCGAGCACCTTGAGACCGTCTTCCCGCTGCACACCCACCGTCAACCAGCATTGCCATCCACTTTTGCGCACCATCTGACGGCCTTCGCCAGCGTGCTCGCGCGCGATCTAGATGCGCTTCTGGCCGTGCATCCGATTCTCAACCTTTCCTGCCTCGGGGCCGGCGCCGGCGGCGGCACGACCTTGCCCATCCTCCCGGAGTTGACGGCCAGGCTGCTCGGCTTCTCGAGCCCACCACTTAACTCGATCGACAGCGTGGCCTCCCGGGACCTGATCCTTCGTCTGCTAGCAGCTTGCGCGATTCTCGGATCATCTCTAAGTCGCATCGCCGAGACGTTGCTGCTGTGGGTCGGCGATCACGGATTGGCCACTCTACCGGACGAACTAGTGGGATCTAGCTCCGCGATGCCTCACAAGCGCAACCCTTTCCTTCTGGAGCAAGTCCAAGGAAAAGCAGGAGCAATCGTTGGCTGTTTCGTGGCGGCAGTCACGGCCATGCATAGCACACCGTTCACGAACTGCGTCGCGGTCGGAACGGAGGCTACGCGCAATGTCTGGTTCGGGATCGACCATTCCATTGAGGCGGCGCGCCTCATCCGGTTGTGTTTCTCGGGGTTGGTCATTGCCGAAGACAGAGCATCCGCAATGCTCGAAACCTCATTCGTAAATGCCATGGAAACGGCGACCCACCTCGCTATCGACTACGGTCTCGATTTTCGAGCCGCTCACAATCATGTCGGGCAACTAGTTACGATTGCGATAGAACGTGGCGCAACAAGTTTGTTGGCGATTGCGCAAGATAGCGAGATGCTTAATCCCGAAATCTCGCCGACTCCGGAGGCAATTGCTAGAGCAGCTCGAGCAGGGGGAGGCCCGGCCCCTAGGGCCGTTGCAGCAGCGCTCGACGAGCTCGAAAAGGCCATCGACCGAAAAGCCGCCTTTTTTCGCGATCTCGACGCTGATTGGGACCGCGCCCGAAAGGAACTTCGGTCTGCAATCGCGAGCCTCAATCAGCGCCCGCTTCAGCCGATCGATAGGAGAGAGGATTGAGACTTGCTGGCGCATTGATCTCCAATCCGACGGCGGTCATTCTAATCGGAAGTGAGCTGGCCTGCCGGGGGTTTCGATACCGCAGTCAAAGAGGTCGACCCGTTGCCCCAATCGTCCCTACCGTTCGCCTTGCTCCGCCGAGCGATGAATTTTGCACGACCCAAGCCCAGCCAATCGCCGCTAGACTGAGTGCCACCGAACAAGCATCCGAAATGAGGTGTCGTCAAAACAACGCCTCATGGCCGGCCGTTCCAAGCATCAACATTCCGCCTGATGCGCCGAATCGGTGTTCGCCAGTGTCACCATCTTCAGCCCAGCTAGACATTGCAGGGACTGAGCGCGGCCGAATCCTTTGCCCTGGCGTCCGAAGGCCGATATGCCAATGCGCAACGTCGATATAAAGAAAGAGCCCATAGCGCTCCTGAAGCTGACGCAGATCCCTGATCGACGAAAAATCTCCCATGGAGTAAACACCGTAGCAGACATACGCCACCACCGGATTTTCGTGGCACAACCGCTCGACAGTGTCGATATCGTTGTAGGTGATCGTTTTAACCGTGGTTCATCAGCCACTGCTTTTGACAGGCAAGCGAGATCTCCCTTCCGCCGGCCAATCGACCCGACGCTAGGATGAGCATTGCGCTCAGCTTGGCGAGCCCAATACTGGAAAAGGCGATCACACGCGCGCAGAACATCTCAAACAGCGTTTCTTCAAGTCTGCCAAAAAGGCGGAATTGAGTTGTGCTCTGGCGCAGGACGACTGAAAAGATCGCTGCGCCTCGATGACATCGATCGCTCCCTCCGACGATCACCGGATGTTGTCAGTGGACTGTTGCTCCAGGAAGAGAAGGGGCCCGTCGTAGAGCCTACGTGAATTGCCATGAGACTAGCCCTATCGGTTTCATCAGAGTACGGATCGATGATCCGACAGGGTTGGGCCAGCCGCAATCTACCCGAAGAAGATATTCACCGCTACATCTCATGCTCCATTCTTATCGAGCAAGGATATCAACGGTCCGCTCAGCTGTGCTCGTGCGACAGCGATCAAACTGAGATTTTGCGATTTCCGGGGAGCTCGACTAGGGCCTGTTGAGATTCACCTGGAATGGATGACAGCGGTGGCGAGGTAGATCATCGCTTCGAAGCTGCCGTCTGTCTTGTCGCATCGCATTGCTATGCGTTTGAATTCCTTCAGCTTGCCGAAGAA
>Ga0209389_1000145_pt1 | contig 61024 bp, 80 predicted proteins | sample CowpearedBW_FD_187526 | JGI IMG/M metagenome (GOLD analysis project Ga0209389, IMG submission 187526) | Root nodule microbial communities of legume samples collected from California, USA - Cow pea red BW (SPAdes) (version 2) | ecosystem: Host-associated > Plants > Roots > Nodule | place: USA... | reverse complement strand
CGTGGTTTCTCTGGTGAGTGTTTGGTCTTCGCAAACTCAACGTTAGCCAAGAACCACGATGACCATCCTCTTTCGCCTGCAGGGCGCCTTCGGCTGGTTCAGTTACACCACTTCCCGGGACACGATCTCGAGGAGAGCGCGCACCACCCATGGAGGCCGAGCCGCGGACTGCACCGATTCTGCCTCGACCAGGATTGTACCCCCGCTCCAGCAAAGGGACGCGCTTCTTGCCGAAATCCCATACCAACAGCTTCCAGCTTTCAGAATCGGCACCAATGAAGTCAGTGATTCGCGAACTGCGAACACCAACACAAAGATACTTTCAATCGGATAACAGTAGGGTTTAACCATGTGGCAATTTGGCGGGAAAATAGAATACACGTGCAACATTTGCGAAAAATCAGATGAAATCTCAATCAGCGAAGATACATTCTCCATTGATTGCGTCGGAGGATCCGAACGCGGCATGGGCGAAGAATACATACATGAAATATCAACTGACTTAATCTGCGACAATTGCGAGAATGAAATTCATCTAGAATTTGAAGTTTCAGAATATCCAATTGAATTCTTCAACTTTTCTCTAAACAAGAGCACAGGAGCAGAAACAGAAGGCGAACCAAGAATGATTTATCTTGAAGAGATATATCACATTGAGGACGTCACACCAATACAAGACGCAGTAAAAGACCTAATCGCCAAAATCAAACAAGACCCCGATCAAATCAGAGATATTACCTCTCGGCAATTTGAAGAAATCATCGCTGAAGTCTTCAAAAAACGGGGCTTCACGGTTGAATTAACCAAAAGAACAAGAGACGGGGGCAAGGATATCGTTGCAATATCTGAAGATAAGCTGGGAATCAAAACAAAGTTCTTCATAGAGTGCAAGCACTACAAGGAAGGGAATAAAATAGGAGTAGATGTAGTACGAAGCCTTAACGGTGTAAAGAACCAAAAAGAAGGCCCAAACAAAACTATAATCGCGACAACCTCTTCATTCACGCTTGACGCCGAGAAATTTGTCACAGAGCAAATGTCTAGCAGTTGGGATATGGAGCTTGCAGATTACAACAGAGTCATGGATTGGATTAAAAATTACTAAACACATCAAAAGTATATTCAAGTTAGCTAATCTTTAAAGATCGGGAGGGCCTGCCCCACCCGGTCTGACTCCTACTGCCTGCGACTTCCCGCACATACGCCTGAGACGCCTGCAGCGCGATCAGTCCTTGATGGCCGCTATCGGTGATGGCGACAATTAGTTGAGCATGCGCGCGGTCAAGTTGGGCGCGTACGGCACCATGAACCACGCCTCCAGTGCCGGCGGCCTCTCGCACCCCACTTCCATCCCGAGACAGCAAAGGAGCTAGCATTGACAAGACTAGGCCGCCAGCGACTTACTCGACAGAGCCCTTCATAGCCTTCTTATATGGGCTCACGCATGGCCACCGCACTGTACGATACGGCGGCTTTTTACATATTTTCACCAGAGACTGACACCTGCAATACCCTGCTATTCCAGGGATGCGAACTCCTGCTTGGCAGCATCCAAGAAATCAATATAGTACTTTAGACCCGCCTTTGCCAAATGCACAGGCGACGAGTAAGTTCCAAACTGATCCTCAAACGTTGCTGGAGGCTCATACCAAACCCCTTGATTCAATACCTTCACTGCAACGGGAAAAGGTTTACGTTCTTCTATTATGGCCGGTGATCCTTCGTATATCATTCTTCCATTGCCATCAGTCCTCAATGACTTAATATGAAGACACCCACCATTAGGAGCGCTCAAGCCAACGTAGCCAGGCATTACGGATGTCATCAGTTGGATAGAGTGAGCATCAGCATGCCTTGCCTGCTTCAAGTAACTGAGATACATGAGCTTTTTTCGTTCACGCTGATATTTCCCCTGCCAAGGTTGAAACTTTGGAGACAAAGTCTTGAAATGTTGCTCAGCCTTATTCCACGCCTTCTCCAAGCCGGCTAGAACAACCTTCCAATCTTCCTCATAAATCTCCAGAGATTGAGCCACCTCCATTCTCTCAATGGCCCGACCTACCGCCCTAAGCTCTTGATATGCCTGCTCTAATCCAGTCAAGATCCACCTCAGCTTATATTTGTAAACCTCACCACCGAAAGCATCATACCTTCAGCGCATGACCACCGTCACGGTCAGCCGCCAGGGAACGGCACACGTTATCAACTCCCCGCTGTACCTTATTCAAGGAGTCATGGTTAGCGAAACCAAGGAGCCAATGCCGCTAAACGTACTAGTCGCAAAGCTCGCCCCACCGATCTGCAAACCTTCTTCATCACCGACAATATTGAAGCCTATCGGCCTTAGGTCAAGATGGTCTATTATCGCTTTGTTATTATCCATCTGAACAATAGATAAAATCTCATCGTTCGCGACAAGAACCTTCACCCCATGTCCAAGAGCAACCACGTTCACAGATGGGTGCGATGAGACGGATGCTTCGACCAACGTAATGAAGTTTTTCCCTGTGAAGTCTGTTGGGGCCTGAAGCCATACCATCGGTCGATCTCCCTGCCCAAATAAAAGGGGCGGCACATCGCCTACCACAGCCAGCACACCTCCTCCTTTTAGTGTATTGGAGCAGACTTCCAGTTGGCCATAAGCCTTGTAATTTTTGGGCAGATCATAAATCGTGTACATTAATCATCTCCCAAAATTTTCAAAGACGGTTTGGCTCCTGCAAAATGCGCAGAGATCCTCTTCATTATTTCACTCCGCTCATTAGGAAAAGCCAACCCAACAACATAAAAAAAACCGGCCACTCCCCAGCCAATCAGTACAGTGATAGTTTCGGGAAAAGTGACTTGCACTGGTAGACCAGAGAAGTATGGAGTAAGTTTTGGAACTAGTGAAATTGCATAGCCTGAAATCGCAGCTGCTATCACGCCAGCGATGCTTGCTGTTTTAGGCGGCCCGCCCTTTAAGCGCATAAAGTCCGCCTCACTCAACCAGTACGGAGCCTGCATTGACGTGATTGTGCGGCCGTTAAGAACCCCGCCCACTCGTACCGAGTCAGTAATCTCGGCTCCCTTAAAGTCCTTGCCCATACTCAGAAGCCCCGACTTCCCATATCGCGATGATAGCCAAACGTTATCACATCATCTAACCGTACTGGCATTAAATGGCAGGGCTCTGGCGAGGCTCAGCGTAGGACTTCGTGGACGTAGGCCTGGCAGGCCTTCAGTGCGATAAGTCCTCGATCACCGGTGTCGGTGATGCCGATAATTCGTTGAGCATGCGCTGGGTCAAGTCGGGCGCGAACGGCTCCATGAACCACGCCTCCGGTGCCGGCGGCTTCTCGCACCCCACCGTCACAACCCGGGGCGGCAAAGGCTCCGGCGTCGACAAGGACTGACAGCCGCAGATCAGCAGTAGCCAGCCTGTCACGCAGGCGAGCTTGAGTCTGTTGTGCATCGTTCATCTCCTTCCAATGTGTTTTGCCCTGTTCCTGCAGGCGATCCTCCAAGGCTTGCCGCTGACTTTTCTGCTCTTCCAACTGCTTCAGGGCGGCAGCTGCTGCCACCTCACGCTCCCGACCGTAAGCCCGATCCTTATCTGCCAACTGCTGGACATAGTCTGCAGCCTGCTCAGCCAGCTGCTTTCCGTAATCGCTGGCCTGCCACACCCAGGCCCCACGCCCGCCGGCATAGAGCCCGACCGCCACGGCTAGGAGTGCGATACGCCAATTCAGCGGCATTACTGCAGCACCTCAAGTGCACGCTTGTAGAGCGCCTGGCGATCCTTCAATCCGTTCAGGCCACCATTGATACGGCGCGTGATCAACTCGAACACCGAGTCATCGGCCTGCAGCACCTTGTCAGCGAGGCTATTGAGCCCCGCCCGCTGCCAGTACCAGCCGGCCGACAGCGAGGCGTAGACGGGCTGCTCGAGCAGGTCGGGGGTGTTGAGCAAGCGGCTGTCACCGAACAGCGCTTCGCTGCAGGCCTCGTAGTTGTCGCGGCCGGTGATCTGGATAAGTCCACGGCCACGGTACCGCTGGCCATCCCCATCAGCCGCCGGGGTGTTGCCTAGGCGCTCAGCCAGTCGTCCGGTGTCGTACTTGGCGAGGTAGGCATCGTTACCGAGCTCGCGCACATACAGCAGCTGCCCAGACTCATGGCCGACTTGCGCTAGGAATGCAGCCATACGCCGAGGGGTGATGATCGAGTACTTGCCCATGGTTGCGTTGAGGCCGGGAACAAAAACGCCGGCTTTGCGACCGGCGTTGGGGAGGATCTGTTGCAACTGTTGAACTGAGATAGCCATTGGTCTCTCCAGTGATGGCCGTGTGCGGCCATGGGGGTTAGAGCTGCTCAACCTTGAGCGGCTTGTCGTCTTTTTTCTTCTTGCCCGAGGCCTTGGCCTTACCCTTCTTGCCGCCGTTACATTCCACGGCCGTCGTCCACCCGCTGGCCGTGAACACTTGCTCCACGCTTTCCACCAGGTACTCGCCATCGAGCCCCACCTTGAAGCCTTGAGCATTCACCGTGCATTCCGCGAACAGGTCGTGCCGGCCCGCCATCTCCAGGCGCACGCCGGCGGTGCTGCGGTTGAACGCGGCCAGCCGCGCCTTAGCGACCTGTGTGGCAGTAGTCTCGTTGGGGTAGATATGGCGGTCGGTGTGAACCGGGGGCAGGCCGTCCGGTGATTCGTCGTTGTCCAGCTGGACCACTTTCAAAGCGCCGGTTTTCTGATCCTGGTGCTGGGTTTTCACGGCTTTCTGCGTGCTGCGGTCGCTGAGCCGGAACTGATAGCGGGACACGTCCGTTTTGTTGACGGTGATGACCTGCAGTGACTTGCCCGAGGTGCTCTTCCCGCCCTGCCGGGGCATCACCAGCAGCTTCCCCTGGGCAACCTTGGCCGTGCTGTCGTACTGCCGCGCCAGGCGCGTGACGAAGTTGAAGTCCGACTCGTTGCGCTGATCGATCCGTTCGACCTTCGTTGTGACCGGGCAGACCACTTCCCACCCGTTCCGCTTTGCAATTTCAGCGACGATCTCGGACAGCGGCACATTCTCCCAGCTGCCGCTACGGGTGGTCTTACCGCTGCCACGCATGTCGCTGGCCTTGCCGCGAATGGTCAACTCATCAGGCGGACCAGATAACTGCACTTCGTCGACCGTGTAGGCGCCCATTCGCTTTAGCGGTTGCCCCTCGTAGCCCAGCAGAACCTCCACCACTCCACCCCGGGCAGGCAGCGCAACTACCTGGTCGCGATCGTCAATGCGCAGCTCAAACTCATCCGACACCATGCCAGGCTTGTCCGAGATCCGCAGCAACAGCAAGCGGTCATTGATCAGCGCGGTGATGTCCTTGCGGTCCGCGATGATTCGATACGTTGGTTTCATGCTTACTCCAGAAACAGGAAGCCCCGCACGGGGCGGGGCTTCGTTACGCATAGCGCGGGATCAGTCGAACAGCTGTAGTAGCTCGACCGCCGGCGCCGACAGATCGGGCAGCATTATCAGCAGGCCAGCGCGGTAAGGCTGTGCCTCCCTGGCTAAATCCGGGTTGGCATCGAGCACTGCCTCGACCGTGCCATTTAGATTTCCGTAATGGTGCTGACAGATCACATCGAGCAGATCTCCGTCAGACGTTCTGCAGGTCGTTGCCATAGCTCACAAATTCCAAGTTGAAGCCCTGTTTACGAGGGATGCCACCTGCCAGCAGGTGGCTTTGCTCCTCTTCGATATTGACCAGGCACCAATCGCCCAGCACCTCGCCGTACCCCGTGACCAACTTCAGCGCTTGCAGGTTGCGACCGATGCTACGCAGCACACCCAGTTGCTTGATGCCACCTTTGTAGTGGGGGAAGATCGCGCCCTTGAGGGTTATCTTGTCCTCGCCCAGGCCCACTGCCTGCTGGGCGACGCTCCGCCGCAGACGCTCTTGGCCAGCCCAACGGAACGACGTCTGACGCCGCAACTCATCAAAGGCGGCGGTGCCCAGGTTGAAGTAATACGGCTGTTTCTTCGGATCGTGCGGCTGGATTATCAGCAAGTGCGGGTAAGGCGCGACCGCCTCAGGTAATGGAGTGGCCGAACCCAGCAGCCCGCCGGTCGGTAGCACGTTGGACAGTGACGGGCTGACTAGCCCCGCCACGCGGCCGGCCTGGGCTGTGACCTTGGCCGCCATCTGTTTGAACGTACCGAGCCGCTCCTGCACCTGAGTAGCGCCGGTGACTCCTCGGCTATACATCGAAGCCACCTGCCCCACCTGAGACTGTGCCACGTTGATACTGCGCACTATCCGGCCAAGCTTCGCACCGGCCTCAGGCCCCACGAACGGGATGTTTTCCAGCTCCGAGGCGGCCCCCGTGATGCTGCCGACAGCGCTATTGAGTGGGGACAGCATGCCATCCACCCCCTTGCGCCCGGCCTCCCCCGCTGAAACCAGCCCGGACAGGGAAGACTCCAGCTGCTCCATGTAGGCCATAGGCCCTCCTTAAACATGCGGTTGATCGAACAGTTGAGCCGAAGCCATGCGCACCGTAGCTTCGCGCTGCCACGCCTCAAACAGCCGTCGCAGAGGCGTCTCGATTTCACGGACAACCTGCGACGGGTCTTTCACATCGCCCTGCACGTCAATCTTGATGGTTGGCGAGAACGAAAACGCCTGATCCACCTTCGGCGCCGATACCACCACAGGCTCAGCCGCTTTGGCTGGCTGAGCCAGTTCGAGCACCCGAGGTGGCACCGGTGCCGACTTGGCCACCATGTCACGCACCACATCCCCGAAACCGGCCGGCAGCGTTGCCAACTGGGGGACAGGTGGCGGAGGTGCGCCATCGGCGGCGGGCCTACGTTCGCGACTATCGATCACCACAGGCACCGGCGCTGATTTAGCCGGGACCTCGCGCACCGTTTCGCCCAGCTTCACCGGCGCCGGTTGCGGTTGGGCTTGCGGTGGCACCAGGCCGGTCCCCGGGAAACGCACCTTGTTGACCGTCAACGCCGCCAACAGGTAGGGATCCTTGGACTCGGGGTCGCGCGCGTCATACGACACTGCAGGCGCAGTCGGCGCTGGTGTAGCCACGGCTCGCACTGAGTTGCCCAACTTCGGCGCTTCCTGCAGCCCTGGTTCAGGCACAGGGTCAGGTTGCGCCGGCGGCGCACCCGGAACACGCAACTTGTTTGCCGTCAATGCCGGTACCAGGTACGGATCCTTGGATGCCGGGTCGAACGCTTCAGGCTCCGCAGGGTCCGGGGTGGGCACAGCTCGCACCGTTTTGCCCAACCTCGGAAGCTCCTGCAGCACCGGCGCTGGATCAGGCTCGAACACTGGCTCAGGTTGCGCCGGGGCCGAACCGGTCACCGCGCGGAGCGTGTCGCCCAGCTTCGCCGGTGGCTCCTGCAGGATCGGCAGCGCCTCGGGTTGAGGCTCGGGCGGCACCGGCGGCCACACCGGTGCCGCACCCGGGAAACGCGCCTTGCTGGCCGTCAGCGCGGGCACCACGTACGGTTTTTGGGTCGATGGGTCCGGCGGGTCGTACGACACCTCAGACTCAGTCGGAGTCGAGATGGCCACGGCTCGCACCGTGTCGCCCAACGTCGGCGGCGGCTCCTGCTCGATCGGCGCGGCCTTAGGTTGAGGCTCTGGCTGCGCCGGCGGCCGCAGGAAGCGCACCTTGTTGGTCGTCAGCGTGGGCACCACGTGCGGGTCTTTGGACGTCAGGTCTAGCGGGTCATACGACACCCCAGGCTTGGCCGGCATCGGGGCTGCTACGTTGTGCACCGTGCCAGCCAGGACCGGTACCGGCGCCGCCGGCATTGGCTGCGTGACAGGCTCACGGTTGTCGATCACTACCGGCGCTACAAGAGCAGCCTTCGGCGCTGCAGGCAACGGGGCCGAGCTATCAACCTTGGGAGCTGGCTTGTCCTTCTGCGCCGGTGCCAAGGTTACCTGTACCGCCTCCTCATGCGCCGGCGGACTTTCCGGCTTCGCCGTGGCCTCGGACTCGGGTTGTTCATCGCCAAACCAGCGCTTACCCAGCCACCCGCCGAGCGACTCGCCACCCATGCCACCCAGTACAGCGCCGATTGCGCCGCCTACTGCAGTACCTATGACCGGTACCACCGAACCGATGGCCGCCCCAGCAGCCGCGCCGGCAAGCGTTCCCGCAAGGCTGCCAGCTGCACCACCGTACCCCTCTGCCTTCTCGTCTTGAGAGCTGGCGTTCATCGCGACATCAATCGCAGCAACACCGGCGTCAATCACATTCCCGCCAGGCAGTCGCTTGGCAAGACGCGTAACGCCCCGTACCGAGCGGGCAACCCTGCCCAACTCTTCAACGCCGGCTACCATCTTCGGCGCAGCAACTGGAATAGCGGGCTTCATCAGTGGCGACTTGGGCGCCTCAACCTTCACCCCGGGCCGTGCTGGGGACGCTTGCCTTGCCTCTCGTCTGCGAGCCCGGCGCCGGCTTCTACGACTACCCCGGGCAGGTGCGGTAGGGGCGCTGTTTGTGACGCTACTGCCGATCCCGCTGAATGCATCGGCATTGACCACGAACACCCGCTGCGTGTCATCCCTGCCTGCTAGCGGGTCGTTTGCCGGCGCCGCATCCTTCGGCGTGGCTCCAAACACCTTTCCCAGCAGGCCAAGGCCGGTATCGACCACTTTGCTGCCCGTCTTAGGCAGCTCAATAGGCGTACGATCGCTACGGCCCGGCCGGCCGGCCATCCTCTCCAGGCCTCGACCGCGCGCGATGTTCAACACACCACGTCCGATCTTGAACGCACTGGATGCAGTCTTGAGTGCGAGGATGGCCGCCACGGTACCGGTAATGCCTGCCACAACAGCCGGGAAGCTGTCAGACAGCGAGGTAATGCCACGAGCGACGGCAGTCAGGCCCTTCGACGCCATGTCAGTAGCCGGGCGGATCGCGTCGCCAATGCTGCGCATCGCGTCGTCTGCCGCCTGGACCGTCTCGGCCCACTGCTGCGCCGATGTTTCACGGCGCTCGGCGAGGTTCTTGTCGAGGATGCCCGAAGCCTTTTGCGAGTCGGCTTTGAGTTCCTCATACAACCCTCTGTTCTGCCCGTAAGCAGTCAACGCCGCCTTGACCTGCATGTCGGCGAAGATATCGCCCGTGCGCAGGGTCTTTTCCAGCGCGTCTAGTGCGGCCTTGGCTTTCTCAGGGTCGACTTCCTTGTCGATCTTGGCCTTCGCCGCCTCGATCTGTTTGGCCTTCGCCGGATCGGTCGCCTCGACGTACTTCATGGCCAGGGCCATGGACGCCTCAATGACGTTCATGCCCTTCTGCAGGCCGGTATTCAGCGAGGATTGATAGTCAATGCCAGCGTCCTTATAGGCCTTGACCACCTCGCCAGAACCGATCTTCTCCATCCAGTTCTTAAAGTTGTTCGCCGCTTCGTCCGAACTGCCGGCGGTCTTCATCTGCACCTGCAGCATCGAGCCGAGCGAGGTCACCGCATCCAACCCGGTGATCCCGTTTTTCTCCATGCCGGCGAGCAACTGCGGGAACCACTTGGCCATGTCGCTGGCCTCGAAGCTACCCGCCTGGCCTTGGTAGGCGATCGCCTCCAGCGCCTGCTGCATAACTTTCGGGTCGCTGATCTTGGCGTTTTGCTGCAGCGCCTGGATCATCGATGCAGTGTCGACACCCGAAGCCCCCTGGCCAATCGCGAACTTGGCCGCGACCGGGGCATACGACAGCGCCTTGTCCAGCTCCATGCCAGCGCCGACCAGCTGGTTGACCAGGTCAGCCACATCGTTGCGCGACATGCCTGTGTCTTGGGCGGTATTGATCACCGTCCGGGTGAGCTGCCGCTCCTCCGGCTTGTTGACGATGTCGGCCTTGATCGCAATATCACGGATGACCGCTTGATAATTCGCGCTGATCATCGTCGGCACTGCGGCCATGCCCGTGACAACTACGGCCTGGCCGATGTTCGACTTCATCGAAGCCTTGCCCGCCTGCAGCTGCTGGTGCCCCTTTAGCTGCAGATCGGCGCTCTTCGCCTCACGCCCCAGGCGCTGATATTCACGACTGAGGCGACCAACCTCGATGCCCTGCTTGCGCAAGGTATCCAGATTGCTGTCCAGCTTGCGCTGCAGTTTGTCAGCACCCGCAGCACCGCTGTCGTGCGCACGCTTCCACTCTTCGCGCAGCTTGATGGTTTCGCCAATGGTGCTCTTCAGCACCTTGGCCCTGTTGCCTTTGGCTTCCAGCTTCTGGATGCCGTTCTCGACCGTCTTGAACGCTGCGCCTACCGATGAGGCAACAGCCCCCCCGATCACCAGCGATAACGCTAGCCTGCTTGCCATCGGTGCCCCCTGTGCAAGCTCAATCCGTGAGCCACCAGACCATGTCCGCGTAGGACATGGTCAGGATCTCTGCGGCGGAGAAATTCAACTCAGCCGCAAGCCGCTTGGCTGCTTGCTTCTGTGTGGCGGGATTAAAGCTCGTCGTCTCGCACCAAAAAGTTGTAACCGGTCGCCAGGCGGTTGTAGTCCTTGTAGGTGAGGCCTTCCAGGTCCTTGACGTGAACGTCGGCCAAGGAGGCGAACAGGTTCAACTCGCGCTGCTCGTCGTCACCGTCCGAGGTCTGGGTCGAATTACGGATATCGCGTACAGTTGGCGCCCGCAGAGTGATGGTGTCTTGCTGAACGCCGTTGAGCTGGGCCGGGCTGGTCAGCGTTACGGTGACGCGGTCGGCTTCCAGTTTGATGAATTTCGGCAGTGGCTTGGCCATGGAGTTGGGTCCTTGATACGAAAAGGGATGCGGAAAAGGCAGGAGGGATTACAGACCGAGGTCGCGGCGCTGGCTGGCCAACTGGTCGACGCCATTGATGACGCGCTTCATGCCGGCCGGGTCGATCTCGTAGATAACTTCGCCCGCGACCTCCAGCTTGTAATAGGTCAGAGCCACAGCATGCTTGAGCTCGGCCTTGTCGCCCGGCTTCCAGTCACCCATATCCAGCTCTTTCAGGGTGCCGCGCTGGGTGACGATGACCGCCTTGGTTTCCCCCTTCTGGCCCTTGAACGAGCCACGGAACGTGCCGTTGAACGCGTTGCCATCAGCCAGCCCGTAGAACTTCAGCGACTCTTTACGCACGCCGGTGGTGGTGAAGTTGGACTCCATCTTCTCCATGCCCACGTCCATCTCGATAGGCATGTCCATGCCACCAGGGCGGTGATCTTCCATCTTCAGCGTGAGCTTGGGCAAGGTCAGGCTGGGCACATCGCCCTGGAAGCTGACACCGTCCACAAACAGGTTCATGTTGGCCAGAATTTCGGGAATCATTGCCATGTGATGCGCTCCTTACGCGACTTGGTCGAGGACTTCGGTCAAGAATTGATTGGTGATGTCAACGCGGAAATTCGGGTTTTCTGCCGGCGGAACGTCGGTGAAACGGATGTTCCAATACACCTTGCCCTGCTCCAGCTGGCTGGCCGTGTTGAGCACCGGGTCGGCGTAGACCTCAAAATTGATGATTGCGCCCTGGGCTTTCAGGTCGCGCATGAAGGCCTGCAGGCCCTCGGTCACATCGCGGATGTAGGTCGAGGTAATCGAGCGGTCGACCGCCCACTTGTGGCCGTACAGGATCGCGTCCATGACCATGTCCATGGTCCGCACGCGGGTGACGAAGGCCCATTTCGGATCGCTCGACAGCGTACGGTTGCCCCACAGGCGGAAACCGTCGTCACGGATGACGGTCGCGATATTGGCGTTGTTGAGCAGGTTGGCACGGCACGTCTCGTCACCATCCAGGTACTCGATAGCGCGGGTAGTGCCGGTGATGCCGACAAACTCCTTGTTCGATGGGGAGGCCCAGAAGCCGTATTCGCTGTCGGTGTAGGCAAACACGCCTGCAGCCCAGGCCGAGGCCGGCGCGTCGATGGTTGCGCTGGTGGCGGTGTCCCACAGCTGCACCCCCGGATCGACCATGTACAGGCGCTTGGAGCCGAACAGCTTGGCGTAGGTGGTGGCCGCTTCGTCGGTAGTGCCGGGGCCGTCGATGATCGCGACCGCGCGCAGCTTTTCCGCAATCGACTGCATGGCGGTGGCCACCGCCTGGGTCGCGCTGTGTTTGGGCGCGATGATCAGTCGCGGCTGTGCGTTGAAACGGCTCTTGCCATCCAGCAGTGCCTGCAGGCCGGTACGCTTACCGTTCGCCTGCACGCCACCAATGATTGCCGTGGTCTGCGCCGCTGCATCCGCGCCCTTGGCCACGCCAGTGGCGACAATGACCGCCTTGGAACGGGCATAGATGGCCTGGCAGGCCTTGGTAACGGCCGAAGCCGCGCCGAACGCGGCGACCGCCTCGCGCTCGTTGGTGATCAGCACCAGGTCGCCGATTTTCGCCGTGGCACCGGCGCCCTCGGTGAAGGTGTCAACCAGGCCAATGATCGAGGACGACGGCAACGCGACATTGCGCGCCCCGGTGTCGACGTTCGTTACGGTAACGCCGTGAAAGAATCCAGACATTTGAAACTCCAAAAAGCACAAGGCCGCGTCATGCGCGGCCCGAGGTTGGGAGAAAGGAAAACTGTCAGCGCTGCAGGATCTGCAGCACCTCGACCAGCAGCGCCACGATCAGGCAGGCCACCAGCGGGCAGAAGAAGTCGAGGCGGCCGTCTACGGTCCATCGCCAGATGCGCAGGCCGTCGTACCAGCGCAGATTGGCCAGGTGCACCGCCTCGACGTGCGCCAGGTTGCGCTCGCCCTGGGTGTACTCGCGCCCGGCGAAAAAGAAGATGCCGGCAGCGGCACCGGCCCAGTGGCCAGCGGGGACGCCCAGCCAGGCCAAGACACTCCACAGGGCGACCATGATCAGCAACGCCGCCAGGACGTGCTCGAAGTGGGTTCGATTCATGCGTGCCCTCCAGGCACAAAAAAAGCCGCTTAGCGGCCCTTGGGGTTTACGGGGTGACGATCAAGTCAGGCGGCGTTGCCAACGCCCTGTACGCAGGCATGGATAGCGGCAATGGCGTCGTCAGCAATAGCTTCGACCGCTCCATGGCTGGTGGCCTTGAGCACATCCTGTTTGCCTTTTAGACGCTTGGCACGGATCTGGTACATCGCCCCTTTCCAAGCTGCAGCCTCTACCAGGATGCTGTCGGCCGCCGGCTTGGCCTCCAAGTCGGCAGCATCCATCCAGGCCTGTACGGTTGGCGGTACAACACCTTCGTAATTGCCCAGTGCAAACTCGGCCGCCTCCTGCGCAGCCGTTTGATATTCAAGAGCCCGCAAGGTATCGCCAAGCACCAGCCGGCGGGCCAGGTCGGCAGACTGGTCGATTTGCTGGCAGGCCACCAGCAGGGCTGCATCCAACGGCAGCTCGGAGAAGGCGAAGCCGGCCAAGAGACGGCCACCGTATTCGATAGTCAGGTTTTGGGTTTGCATAGTGGCCTCACAGAGACGGGATGTTGGTCAGCAGATTAGGCAGGGTATTGGGGGCGGTGCCGGCTGCAACTCCGTACACATACCGCCCGGCAAAGCCTGTCGGGAAGGTAGTTGCACTGACCTCAAGCGCCAAAGCGGCGGTACCTTGGCCGCACAGGCAACCCGTAGCGCCGGCCGCCTCCTCAACGTCTACAGAGGTCATTTTCATGCCCACGACCGGCGAGCCGCCGGCACCGTCACCCTTGAAGAATGAGTTCGTAAAGCCAGACGGTACCGGCACTACACCGTTCGCAGTCGGAAACACCAGCTTTACATCGCGCAAGGCGAACAAGCCGCCCAAGGAACAGATCAGCCCAGTCAAATAGCTGGCCGTGCCTTCTGGAGCAGTCGGCACATAGGCCAAACGTAGCGAGCGCTTCGTGCCCAGGGTGTCGGTACGAAACTCAAGGTTTCTACCTTCCAGACGAATGTCGGCCGTCATGGTGTAGTCGGCTTGCAGCAGCGCCAGGACGTAGCCCCCGTGCGGCGTGTTGGAAATGGCTTGCGACAGCGTCTTGAGCGGCGCAGCCGCCGAGCCATCATTGGTGTCCAGGCCGGTTTGCTGGTTGATGTACCAGGTGCGCTTGTTCGCTGGCACTGCGGCAATCGCCTTGGCCACGGCTCCGTTGATATCAGCCATCTTGCTATTGACTGCAGCCAGCAAGGCGTTGGTGGCGGTTACCAGATCGCCAATATTTGATTCGAGACTCATTGATGGTTAACCCCCAAGGGCAGTTTTGATGGATAGAAGTTGCAAGCTGATAACGCCGCTTGCATTAGCAGCGATGGCTGACACCAGCCCCTCGTAATCGGCTGCCTGACGTTGCTCGACAGCCTTCATTCGCGCCATGAGGTTGGCTAGGTACTCCCCAGCGATGCGCTGTTGTTCGGCCTGCTCCGCCAGCTGATCCTGCCGCTGCAGACCGCGCAGCATCTCGGCGATGTGCGCCGCTGCTTGGGCAGCTAGCGGCGCTGCGAGACTCAGGCTCAACCCTGCCTCTTTACTCTCGATGGTGACGCTATTGGCCGGCAGCGCCGTCAGCGACAAGTCATAAGCCAGCAGGATGTCTGAATTGGCCGCCTTGTAGGTCAATGCCTCGGTGGGGTGCGACCAGACGGCCAACAGAGTGCCATTGGTCAGCTTGAAGCCGATTTCCCGCACCCAGAACCCCCTGTCGTCATCCGCCAATGCGGTAACGTGCAACAGGGTGCTGCTCAGGCGCTCGCCGCCGGCAATGGGATATTCGGCCACCTGATTGACCAGGCTTTTCTGGTCCGCGTCCGGGGTGTAACCCGAGGTCCCCAAGACGATGCTGCCAATCTTGGCGGACAGCCCCGTATTGTCGGCCGTGAAAATTGCTGCCAAGCCAGCCTTTGTAATCACGGGTTGAAGCGGTGTACTCATAGAACGGCCTCCATCGTGCCGCGCACGACGACAAGGACACGGGTCACGCTAGCGACCTGCACCCCTCCCTCGGCGTTAATAGGATCGCTCTGCAGGCCGACCACCTGTCGAACCACACAGAGCGCTTTGGTCTCGTTGGCCCACTGCAGCCCCTGCACGGCAGGGGCAATAGGCACCGCCTTGGCATCGACGGTAAGCCGCTGCAGCAGGCGCGAGCGCGAAGCGTTGGCCAGCTGAAAGCCGCCATCGAAACGCGCCCCAAGGCGAAAATCGTAGTGGCTGCGCTCGTTCTTCGCCGCGTCGACCAGTGCGCGTATGCGCTCCCCCAACTGCGGCGAGATAATCGAGCCCTCCCCCTCGCGGTTCTCGTTCGCCCAGGCCGTGACCTGGAACGTGTACGGGGCCGCGTTGGGGATCTGGTGCCATTCCTTGAAATCCGCATTGACCCGCACCGCCTTGAGTACCCGCCGGATCGCGCCGACGGTGCCCTTGGTCTTGTGAACCGGAATCGCCTCGCGGACCAGCTCCCGGCGCTGGGCATTGGTGTTGGCTGCCTCCCAGCCCTCGACCTTCCAGGCCCAGCCGAGCCACGGCAGGAAATCCGGCGGGCAGCGCGTCGAGTCGGCAATGCCCCGGATGATTTCCGGGTCAATGCCCTGCTCGCTGGCCGCCTCCAGCGAGCGCTCCAGCAACGTGGCGTTATGCGGCAGCAGGCTCACGTCGCCACCTTCGTGGTCAGCGTGATTGACGTGCAGTTGGGGTAATGCCGCTTGTCACACGCGATGCCTTCCGCTGGGTACACCAGGTCGACCTGGCTAATGCCCGTTACGTGTAACGCCGCGTAGATCGCTGACAGCGGCAGCTGCCCTTCCAGCTTCCGCGCCTCGGCAATGGCCGTGTCGAGGCCTTTAAGGGCTGTCGCTTTGACCACCGCCGGATCTGGCCCGGCCTCAACGTGCAGGACGGCTTGTACCTTGAAATCAGTCGGCGTACCCGCCTGCACGCGCGGTCGATCGGTGACCGGCCGCACGCTTTCCGCCGACAGCGCCGCCTGCACCGTGGCCACCAACTGCGCCGGCACCGTGGTGCTGTCCAGCCTGGGCAGGATAGCGAGCGACACGTCGCCGGGCAGTGGCTTATCCAGCCCGGCGTCGTAGTCACAGACCACGACAATGGCCCCATCCGGTAACAGCGCTCTAACTGCGGCATCGAGCACAACCCCGGAAAACCGGGGCGAGTCGACCGAGACGTTGGCCAGCTCGGCCGAGGCGGTCAGGCCGTGGTACTCATACGCGCCACGGCTGCCCGCAACGGACAGTGCTTCCAGCGACAGCCGCGTGCGGTAGCGCAGCGCCTCATCGTCTTCCATCACGGCCGCCACTGGCGGTACCGCATCAGGATCAGCCGCGCGGATGGTCAGCCGCTGCACACCGTAGTCGGCCGCGCGGTTGTCCAGGTCGGCGCGCTTGGCATAGGCCAACAAGCTGGCCTTGGCCGCTGCATTGACCCGTGCGCGCATTAGCAGCTCACGGTAAGCCATGACCTCCATCAGCTTGACGACCGGCTCGGACTCCAACAACGCCGTCCACTGATCGCCCATGTGGTCACGGAAGATGCCTAGCACCTCCTGATACAGCGCTTCAAAGTCCAGGGTTTCCACCACATCGGGCGGGGGCAACAAAGACAGGTCAATCATGCGTTCACCTCCACGACGGCCGAAGTGCCCAGGTACTGGCCTGTCAGTTCCAGACCAATCTGGCCATCGAGCACGGAAACCACCTTGACGCGCTCCAGCTGCACACGCGGCTCCCAGCGGCCCAAGGCGCGGGCCACCTCGGCCTGCACGGCGCTTTTCCATCCGTCGTTAACCGGCAGGTCGACAAAGCGGCGCAAGTTGCTGCCGTAGTCCGGCAGCATGCGCCGGCTACCCAAGGGGGTGGTCAAAATGTCCTCAATCGACTGCTTCAGGTGATCGAGGCCCGAGAGTGGCTGGCCGGTTCGCCGGTCCATGCCAATCACGGTTAGCCGCCCAGACGCTGCAGGTCAGCGTGCCCACCCAGGAACGCCAGCGCCTCGTCGTCGTCGGCCTGGACGGTCACGCGGCCGGCCAGCACCTTAAACTCGCGCAGACCGTCGCCGGCCTGCAGAAACAGTGAGCGTGAGGTGTAGTCGCTATCTGCGAAAGTCACGCCAAGCGGCGCAGCCTTCGAAACAGTGCCCCCAGAGCTCGAAACAGGTACGACTGAGGATTCGACCGCATCCGTTGCTGCGTCATCCGCAGCGGTTTTCTTGCCTGCCATAAGTGATGCTCCAGAAAAGACAAAGCCCGCGAGAGCGGGCTGTCAGTGTTTGTGGTTGGCGGTATTGCCGCCGGTGTCGATGATCTTCCCGAGGCCGAAGATGTCGCCCGTTACTTGTAACGGCCCATCGATCTGCACGGCGCCCTGCAGGGTGATCATGGTTGCCTTGGCCGTGATGCTCTCGGCCTCGGCACTGATCGCGGTCGACTTGGCGGTGATCGCATCGTTGGTCAGTACCGCCTTGCTGCTGCCGACCTCGATGTTGACCGTGCCGGAGGGCAGCTTGATGGTGTAACTATTGTCCGCCCAGTCGTAGACCAGGGACCCGCCATCATCGAAGCGCCACACCTCGACATGGTCGCGGTTGTCTGGGCGTTCGCCAGCGTTGCCATACAGGCCTGGGATGAAAGTGCCCTGAGCGGGGTCACCGCTAGGACTGATCAGCGCGCCCTGCTCCCCCAGACTTGGTGCACGCCAGTGTCGCGCCTTACCGGCAGCCAGCGAATGCCAACGCACCCAGGCGCTGCTCCAGCCGGTACCGTCCGACATGCGCAGCTTGCCAGCATCCAGGTCGACCGCCACGACATAACCCTTGATCACGACGCCGGCCAGCATCCGGTCGTGCTCGGCGCTCACGTAACTCACACCAGGGCCTCCGGTGATTGGTAGTGATGCTCATTGCCTGGGCCACTGTCAGGATCGAAGGCGACCACCAGCGGGCCGGGCTCTCGTGGCCACGGCCACTCTTCCTCTCCGAGATAGACGACCTGGGTCCACTCAACCACCCAGACCGCGTAGCTATCCAGCTCGGGCCGGCTCCAGTCCCGCTCTGCCCTTACGAACTGGGCAAACTCAACGGCTAAGCCCCAGGACTGCATCCGTAGCAGGACCGCCAGCTGTGCCGCAGCGAAAGCGGCCACATGCAGGCAATTGGGCACCTCTACGCCAACAATCACACGCGCCTCGAAGCGAGCATCGACGGCAGTTTCACCTGTGCCAGGATCCTTGTCCGCACTCTCAAGGCCAGCCAACTCCAGCACTACTGCTGGCATCGGCACGACCTCGATCCCATCCGGCATGGTGCCGACATAGGCGAGCCCGGGGATCGCAGCACTGATGTGTTGTTCAATCGCCGCGTAGATCCCAGCGAGAGGTATTGGGTCATCAACCATTGCCTGTTCTCCGCAAATACTTCTGCAGTTCAAAGTTCAGCTCTTGTGCAAGGACCACCTTCAACCTTTCGTGAGCGCGGTTAGTCCAGGCTTCGAAGTGAGGTCGAACGTCATCGAGGGAGATTTTTGCCTTCGCCAGTGGGAAGCGACTGTCGTTCTCTGAAACCCAGCCGGACCGGCGACCACCACCGCCAGAGACGTCGCTATCCGGGTAGTCGGCAGCATCGAAGTGCTTGCTGGCTGTGCGAATCCAGATATCCGGCTTGCCCCCGTATACCTGCCGATAGAACGCCCCCTGGTACCGGCGCCCAGCCACCGATACACCGGTTCGGGTTTGCCGAGGACGACCAGCGCGACTGGCTTCGATTGGACGGATACCGAACCACAGCTTGCCTTGCCCGTTGCTGCCCATCGGGAAGGCCTTAAGCCGCTGCCGCACCGCAGCGATGGCGATTCGCTCTTGCCGCCCCACCTCCCGAGCAACCTGCCCGCGAAGCCAGCGAAGCGTTTTGTTAATCGCTCGTCGTTGAGCTGCAGTCATGGCCTTGGGTACCAGCTTGGCAAAGTCCTCGAAGCCTTTGACGTCTTCCGGGCTCATCTGCAGGGTCAACAACCCTGCACTGGCTGACAACTTGTGATAGCTGCCGACACTCATGGTGTTTTCCTCAGAACGAGCGTTACCAGGCCGTCGCCGCCTGGCTCTATGCGCGTGATGATGTAATTGCCACCACCGTCCTCAGTCGGCAGATCGACCATCACGCTCTGCCGTGTGTCGACACCCGCGTTGTCGCCAACGCGGATGACCAAGTGCGGCTCACGCAGGCCAGTATGGATCTGGCCGAGCTTGGGCTGAAGCCACGGTGCCGAGAACATGCCCAACACCTCACGCCCCTCGATCTGAGCGGTATCGCCCAAGGCCTCGAAAACCGTGTCGTCAACGTCGGCAATCAGTTCTCGAAAGCGCATAGTCAGCGCTTCAACCGGATGATCGAGCGGGGGCGGGTCACTAGGTGCAGAGGGTTGGACTGAGCTTCGCCAGCAACCCCCTTCTTGAACTGCATCATCTCCAGCTGGCTGTAGTACGGCAGGCCCTCGGTGTTGACCGTGTCCATATAATCAGCTGGAGCGAAACGAGTGATGCACAGCCCTGGCACGCCCTCCGGCACCAGACGCGCTTCGTCGTCAGGCACGAAAGCGATACCCGCGACCTTGCCACGGTACCGTTCCCAAGTGATCCCACCGAACTCGAACGATTCGCGGCCATCGGCACGGAGCGCAGCAGCGTACTGTGTACCCTCATAGGTCTTCTTTACGCTCTGGTGCGCGATAAGCGCTCGCCAGAAGTTTTTGCCGCAGAACGCACGAGCACCGTTGCTGGTAGTGGCTCCAAGCGCTTCCTCTTGGGCATCCAGTGCATCCACGCACTTCACGCGTACATCGGTGCCTGCGCTTGCCAGTTCCATCTCAATCTCGATTGGATCAAGCCCAAAGCGATCATAGATATCGAGCAGCACCGTACGCCCATCGGCATCCATCACGTAACCGTTCAGGGCGCCCATGCGATGAAACTCATGGGTTGCATCCAACTGGCGACGGGCCTTAGCCAGACGCTTGTTTACGACATCCTGAACCGCCTGCAGCTCGGTCTGTTGTCCGAAAGCACGAATACCCTGGATCTCATCTGCCTTGATGGCGAAACGTTCGGGGAGGTGCACGGTGTTGAATGGAAGCAAGATCCGCTTACTGCCATTGACCACCAAGCCCGAAGTACCACGCTCACCCGCCGGCACAAGGGCCAGGGTCTCGCCGTCCTTTTCGACCTGGACGGTCAGAGTGGTAACGCCCTCCTCCTCGAATAACCCCAGCTCGGCCAGACGGCCTGGCACAAAGGGTTGTTCATTGATCGCAGCGGTAAGCGCAGGGACGCTGAACGCGTCGTCTTCAAAAATCTCGATAGCAGCCATGAAGGCCCTCCAGAAATACAAAGCCCCGCACAGGGCGGGGCTGGAACAAGGTAGATTCGCTATCAGCGAACGATGATGAACTGGGCCGCCAGGGCCTTCTCGCCGTCAGAATCGAGGCCGCTCAGCAGCGCTTCGCTCACTTCAGCCAAGCGCACGACAGCACGCCCCCGGCGCACCACCTCGGAGGACGCAACCGAAGCAAACAGGATGCACTTGGCCGTTTCGCTGCCGTCCTCGGCTTCGGGGCTGTACGGGGCAAACTGTCCGCTGGCCGTGAGCTGGCCGAGCACCTGGCCGGCTACCAGGGCCTCACCTGGGGCCAGCTCGATCACTTCGCGGGAGATCTTGCCGGCGCCCTCGGACAGCAGGAATTCGCCGGCATGTACCGGCTCAACGTAGGTTTTGCTCATGTTCAGGCTCCTTGGCCGGGACGGGGTTGTGTGGCCTGCCGACGGGCAGCCCAGATGCTGCTGGGGTTGGGTGCTTTCGCCTGGACCTTCTTCGGCAGGTCATCTGCTGGAGGCAGGCTGTTGTCGATCTCGAAGCCCTTGCCGCTGCCGACCAGCTTGTCGAACAGACGCGCCCGTACTGCGCTCGTGTCCAGGCCGGCCTGGACGTACTCACCGGTCATCTCGGGCAAGCGGGCTGCGACACAAAGATCACGCACGGCCTTGGCGCGGGAAAGGGCTGCCTGCACAGTGGCTTCGTCCGCGAGCTTGGTCGAGGCGATCAGCGGCTCGACTAGGTTGCTGATACCAGCCTTGGCACAGGCCTGGGTGATCAGCAAGGCTAAGGCTGTCGAATCACTGGCAGCCGGCTGCGGTGCATCTGGCTCGTTTTCGGGCTCATTTACAACGGGCTCGGTCGGCTCATCCTTGCTTGCTTTGAGCTGATCCAGCAGCGCCTGCGGGGTGTTCCGGTAGCGTGCCATGGCAGCGCCCTGCCCAAGGCAAGCCTGTACCTTGACACCATCGCCGACTTCATCGGCCAGCCCCAACGCCAGTGCCTCGGAGGCCGTCAGCCAGGTTTCGGCGTTGACCAAACGCCGCAGCTCATCCTCATTGATGTCCGGTGCCTTGGCCTTGTAGGCTGCAATGATCACCTCGAATGCCTGGTCGAGCACATCAGCCACCCGACGCAACTCGTCCGCATCACCACCAGCCCAGGTATAAGGGTTATGGATCATCAGCATGGCATTCGAGGCCATGACCACGCGGTGAGCACCGCAAACCGCCACGCTGCCTGCACTGGCGGCCAAAGCATCGACCCGGCCCGTACAACGCTCACCCAAGCGGCTCAGCGCGTTATGAATGGCGAGCCCCTCGAACAAGTCGCCGCCATTGGTGTTGAAGGCCACAACAACCGGTGACACACCGTCGTCCACTGCCTTGAGATCCTGGATGAACTGGTTGGCGGTGATGCCCCAGCCGCCAATCTCGCCGTAGACATAGACCTCGATCACCTTCGAGTCGGCATCATCCTCCTCCGCTGCAGCAGTGATCGAATACCAATGCCCATCCTCGACTTGCGGGAGGGCCTTCGTCTTGTTGAGGATGCGGAACGGCATCAACGGTTTCATGTTTTCCCCTTCTCGTCGGAGTCATCCGACTCGTCATCGATAGCCGACAAGCCGTTGTATTTGAGGCCCAGGGCATGCGCCCGGGCGATGTCAGTGGCGTTCTCTTCATCCACGATCTCTGCATCGGTACCTGAGCGAAGGCACATCTCGCTGCGAGAGGTAAAGCCCGCCGCGACCTCGAGCATGCGCGCCTGTACGTCCTGCACTGGCTGGATGTACGCCCACCCCTGTGGTACCCACCGCGTACGCTGATACGTGCGACGGTTCAGGGTGTAGTCCACCAGGTCGAGCGCCCCGGCCAGTACCGCCATGTCCATCCAGGCCGCCCGCACCGGGCGACACAGCTGGTGGACATAAACCGAGAACTGCAGCTGCTCCAGGCGGCGGCGAAACTCGTTCAGCACCACCCGGATGACACGATCGTTAACCCCGCGCATGTCGCCGGTCATCAACTCGTAGGGCAGACCCGCACCAGCGGCGGCGGCCATCAGCTGCTGCCGCATGAAGTCGGGGTAGTTGTTGCCGCCGTCGGGAGGGTCAGAGAACTCGACCTGCTCGCCCGGCCCCAGCTCCTGCATCGTGCCGGGTTCCAGGGCTACCATGGGGGTGAAGGCATCGCGGTCGTGAACAACCGGCGCACCAGTGAGCATGTCCATTGGTGGACCACTGAGCCCCTCGGGCGCCGGCTTGCGAACGAAGCCGGCGAAAAGGTTGGCCACTTCCTGCCGGAAGAGCACCGCATCGTCGTAGTTGTCCAGGCTGCGCAGGCGTTTCAAGATCGGCGCCAACCTGGGTACTCCACGCAACTGGCCGGGCTCTAGGGGCTCGAAGATGTGCAGCATCTGATCGGCCGGCACCCGTACAAGCGGGTTGTAACCGGCGTTGAGCGATGCCTTGTCGCTGGGATGGTTGCGGTAGCACCAATAGGCGACCCTGCGGCCAATGCCATTAAACTCGATACCGGCCCGGATGGTGTTGCCGGAGCGTGTCACTTCGAACTTGTCGTGCGGCACGAATTCCGGCGCGAGGCACTGCACCTGCAGCGGCACCGCCAGGCCATCCTCCAGCCGGCGTGGGCGCAAGCGCACGAAACATTCACCGGACTGCTCAACCGTGCGCGCCACCAAGGCCTGCTGGCCATAGAAGTCGGTGCGTTCGTCGGCGTCCGACTCGTCCACCCAGTCCTCCCACAGTTCCTGCATGGCCTTGCGTAGGGCCTTGTCCAGCAACCTTGGCTGCGGCGTGATGCCGGTACCGATCAGGTTGCTGACCCGTTTATCAATGACGTTGGCCGCATACGGATCGTTGCGTACTGCAGCCCGTGAACGTGACCGCAGATTGCGAAGGGCCGGCATGATCAGGCTGTTGGGGCCAGTATCTGGCGCATCCCAGCCAGAGGAACGCCGCCCCTCGGCGGCACCTTCATAGCTGGCCTTGATCCGCTCAGGCACAAGAAGCCCCGAGCGCGTGGAAATGTAGCGGCCGCTCACAGGCCCTTACCTCCATGGTGGAGGCGAACTATGCGGGAGCGCGGGCCGGCCGACTGGGCCAGCTCAGTACGGATCAGATCGCGAGCCTTGATCAGTTCGTCTACCGTCCGATATTCGACAGTGCGGTCGCTGTAGCGAACAACCCGTTCGCCACGCGCAATCGCACGCTCGACAGCCGCGAGGTGTGCCTGGGTGTATGCCATGTCAGCGTCTCTTCAGATAGCCGCTACTTGAGCTGCGGCGTTGCATTGGTTGAGGTGCCGGGCGAGGCGGCGGTGGAGTTGCCCGTGGACCAGGCCGAGCTGGGGGCGGTGACGCAGATACTGGCTCTTCGTCGGGGTCATCATCCTCATCGCGTCCGTGCTCGATGACAGGTTGATTCGCAGGTGATGGCTCATCAAAGAGACTGGCCTGGGCCATCGCCTGGCGCAGCTTGTCCCAGTCCTGTTCGCCGTAGCGATGCAGGCCGAGGTAATACGCCATGGCCAGGTTGTACACCTGAAGGTCCAGCGCCTCGTTGCGGTCGGCCTTGCCCTTGACCCACTCGATCCGCTTGTAGCCCTTCACATAGCGGGCGATCTTGCGTTCTGCCACGCACTGCTGGAAGAACTCGTCGGGAAGGTCCTTGGCGAAGTGCACCGCGCCCGGTCCCGACTCAAATCCGTAGCGGTTGTAGATCCAGTCTTTGGCGGTGTCGGTACCGATCATCCACAGCTCGGCACCGTTACGTTCGGTCTGGCCCTTCCAGGTGACATCCACCAGAGAGGGCCGTTGGGCGATTACTGGCTTGCCCGGCTTGCTCGCCCCCTTCAACGCAAAGACGTTACGCCAACGGCGCACGCGGCAGAACTGATAGACCTCATGGGTGTGATGACCACCGGAGTCGATGCCTGTGGCCAAGATACCCAAGGCAACACCGCAGGGATGGCGGTATCGGGCCTTCAGCAGTCCATCAAGCAGATCCCATGTCCGTTGGTCTGCTGGGTCCCCAGGGATCACCTGGAAGTCAACAACCCAGCGCTCCATGCCGACGCCCCAGCCGATCACCATCACCTCCAAGCGATTGGCCTGGACGTCGACAGAACAGGTCAACACCAGAACGCCAACGGTGAGGGTGCCGAGAACATAGTTTTCTTGCAGAGCTCGCGCCTGCAGAACCTCGGCCTTGGTCTGCTCTACTGCGCTGTCCCATACCTTCGCCAACCGGGTGTTGTAAAACACCTGCATGGGCTCAAGGTCGCCACGATCCTGAGCGCGCTTGGCCTTCTCGTATTGCTTGGCCAGATCAGCCCATGATGTCCAACCAAGCGGGGCATACAGAGCGTTGAGGTGGAAACCAACCGTCTCCCCATCGCCCCGGGCGTGCGAGCGCCATTCCCCTTTGGTGAGCATCTCACCCTTTTGATGCTCCTCGATCAGCACATCGCAATCGGGTGAAGAGCACTTGTAATGGACTGTCTGGAAGTCAGCGGAGTACAGCAAACTCTCCCACTCCAGCACCTGCATATGACCGCAGGTTGGACATGGCACGTAGTAGTGCCGCTGGTCGCTGGCCTCAAACAGATCAGCGATGCGTGAGGCCCCCTTGATGGTCGGCGAGCTGGAAAAGTAAAACTTCGCGTTGCGCCCAAAGGTACTGCCTCGTGTCTCCGCCAGCTCGATGGGGTCACCCTCTTCATCGACATCCACGTCCCAGCGGTCAATCTCGTCGCCGTAGATGTATTTCGCTGCGAGCTCGGCCAGGTTGGAGGCCGAGCCAGCTGTGGTCGCGTAAAGCGTGCCGCCCTCGAACTCCTTGGTATCCATGGTGTTGCGTGCATCCCGTGATCGGGAAGCAGCCACGCGTGCTCTCAGCTCGGGGGTCGCGGCGATGGTCTTACCGATCCTCGCTGAAACCCGCTTGGCCAAGGCCAGGCTCGGCAGCAAGGTCAGGATGTTGGACGGCGACATGTGGATCAGCGCGCCTATCCAGTTTAGGGCGATCTGCGTTTTCATGAGCTGCGAGGCGACCATGGTGATGACGCGCTTGCAGGGGTGCGCTGGTGAGAGGCAGCGCATGGGTTCACGGGCATACGGCGTCCGCGCCGTGCGGTATTTGCCGGGCTCGGCTGCACCGGTATCACGCGGAATCCGCATGTACTCGTCAGCCCATTCGTCCACCCACAATTCAGGGTCGGGCTGAAGCCCCCGGCCATACGCTTCGCGGTACACCTTTGCACCGTCCGCGTATCCGGTGGGCATAGGCTTAGCTCTGTGTCATGGCTTGTTTGAGATCGGCGCTGCTCATCTTCGCCGCGTCGTCGAAGACCTGGCGAAACGCACCCGCGAGGTGTTTTTCGATTTCCCAAGAATCGCTCATGCCCGTCAGCTCGGCTGCGAGCTGTGGAGCAAGACCGAACACCAGGTCCCGAAGCGTACGGCCAGCAGCGAAGGCGGCATCCTCCACCGCCTTGCGCTCGACCAGGTTGCCTTGGACCTTGTTGAATTCAGCCTCGGCGAGCTGCGCCAGGTAATACTCGCGATGCGCCCTCGCCTTCTGGAAGTCTGGGCCCTTGCCAGGCTGCGGAACCGGTGGCTGCACCGCAGGTGTGTTGCCGCCTGGTTGGAGGTGGGTACGCACATCACGCTCGACCCGGTTGTCTTCATGCCGGGCCGCGACGGCGGCCTTGCTTGGGTCGGCCGATTCAGCCAACAGCGTCTCGGTGGCTTCGACATCGACCTTGCCATCGGCAGTGAGCACCAGGCGGTCCTGGTTGGCCAGCTTGGAAACGTAGGATTTCGACCATCCGCGTCGGGAGGCGAACTCCGATTTCGTCAGGTATGTCATTGCAAAACGTCCAGTTTACCCAATGAATTCAGGGGGTTAACCAGTTCACTGCAGTTCACTAAGCTGGTGAACTGTCCGCTAACGAAGAACCGCGGGTTTCCTGCCCCGTACCCTGGCCATATCGCCAGGGTCCCCGGCCCCATCGGGGCTGCCGGTCGGGTCACTGACCTGGTTCGCCGCTGCGGGGCGGCACATCACATACACCCAGGCGCTTGGCAGCCCAGCGCTCGTACAGTCCAATAGCTACATCGGCACCCGCCATGGCGGTCAAGCACCCTATCCCGCCTGCCGTCCAGATCGACATGCCCGCCGAGTAGAACAACATGATGGTCGACAGGCCACACACGACGCATGCCCCAGAACGTAGAGCAATCCGGCGCACTAGCGACCAGCCACTGACGCCGGCCTTGTCGGCCCGCCACATCTCGCCAGACACACCGCCGACCAGCGACAGCACAACCACCATCCAGATTGGCGCCTCGGCCAACGCTTGTTGCTCGCTGTTCATCGAATCCCCCAAATGCAAAAACCCCGGCGCCAGGGCCGGGGTTTTCAGTGTTTGGCAGGCCGCTTTGTGCGCCCGCACGTCTCGAAGATGGGTACATTTTGCCGGTCGAGTTTCCTGGCAGCAAGCGAGTTTTAATGCCACCAGGCAATAAGGGGTAAACGTCTTGGGAATGTCTGGCGAATCTCGGGGGAATACACCTTCCCGGCTTAGCTTTACTTTGGCGCTGCCCCATTGGTCCCAAAGGGGGCGTCGATAGTGGGACTTGTGACCCCCCCGAAAACCAAGGCCTGTCCCACTGTCTAACTGTTATTAACCCTTTCCCGTGTAAAGAGAGAGATTAAAAGCACGCTGCGCGCAACGCGCGTGTAACGCGTTGCATGCGCCCTATGTGCGCGCCTTCGTGTGAGCGGTGGGACGGTGGGACAGCCCGCGAACTGCGCGGGCTGGAGCTGGGCTGACTTCCGAAAAACACGGCAGGACCGCAGCGGGACAGTAGGACCAAAGATGGCGGATCATGCAGCCTTCTTCCCTTTCAACAACCCTTGAATAGCCACATGGGCCTGGTGCAGGCGCTCATAGTACGTCTTTCTACTGCACCTGCAATACGCCATTTTCTGCTCGAGCAGGCTGTCCTGGTTGCAATAGTGCTCTTTCACAATGACATACAACTGGGGTTCCAGGTGCTTGTTCACGATGATCTCGATGTCCGCTGACTCATCAAGCAGTACCCGACTCCCTCTGGTACCTCGGATCAGATCACCACGGCAGTCCATGAGCAGCCCGAGCATGCTACCACCACCCGAACCACCCCCGTAAACATCCGGCGTGTGCAGTTCTTGCGCCCACAGCTTCAGCATCTCATCAATGTGCTTAATCAAAAGCACTCCTCCTTCGGCGGTGAGGATTGCTCCAAGGCGCTGGTGCGGCCCCAGCCCTCTGGCTTCTGGTACGCCCAGGGCCGCTTGCCACTCTTCGGAAGCGCGGCGAGCCGTCGACGCCGCCAACCCAGGCGGTGCATGATCGACCCCACACGCATCTGCTCGGGCTTGCCCCAATGGCCGGGGTCCAAGTTGAGCGCCTGCCCCAACACCTCGCTCCCGGTGACCGTCTCCCCGGCCTGCGATTCCTCCAGCCATTTGAGGATCGGTCCTTCCCATTCATCCACCACGAAGCGCTCTTCCTGCTCGGTAGTGAACAGTTCTTCCTCTTCGCGGGTGACCCACCAGATGTCACCGGCCTGGTAGCAGAACATGGCCTCGGCCCACAGCTGGTCACGGACCCGGCGCAACGCCTCCAGGTCGACCTTGACGCAGGCGACCGGCCAATAACGCCGGTTACCGGTGGCGTCCTTGAGGTATTCATCTTGGTTGGTGGTGCCCGCGAAAACACACTGACGTGGCACGTCGCTCGTTCTTCGTCCATAGCTTTCGCGGTAGGTGTCGATGGAGGCCGAGAAGAACTGCTTGGCCTTGGTGCTCTCAGCCTTGTTGAAGCTATCCAGCTCACCCAGCTCAACGATCCACTTACCTCGAATGGCCTGAAACGCGTCCTTGTCCCCAAGAGTGAACGGCGTATCCATGAACCACTCGCCCCCAAGGATGCCTAAGGCCGACGACTTACCCGCGCCCTGAGCCCCCTCAAGAATCATTACCGCGTCCGCCTTGCAGCCGGGCTTCATGACACGCGCCACTGCCGAAATCATCCAACGCTTACCGACCTTGGCGCTGTATTCATTCCGAGGGACGCCGAAAATCTCATGCAGCCAACGCTCCAGGCGTGGCACACGATCCCATTCGAGCTTGGCCAGGTAGGTGCATACCGGATGAAAGGCGTTGTCGTGCGCCACGACACTGACCGCCTCGACCACATGCGAGGCCTTGACGCGCAGGCCCTGCTGAGCCAGCCACTTCATCACGCGCATGTCGTCGATATCGCTCCATTCCCCCGGCACACCGCCATATGGCGCCGCACGAAGGCGCATGATCTTCGAGCTGAAGGCGTTGTAGCCGATCACCCCGCTCCAACGTTCATCATTGGCCAGGATCAGCTCCACGTTTTGCATATGAGCAATCAGGGCACCGCTCTCAGTCCTGGCCAGCATGTCTTTCCAGCCGCCAGTAGCCGGCGGCTTGATTACCGCCGTGACTTGCCGGCGAACGGCCTCGAGGCCTTCAGCACAGTGAAGGTCGTTGAAGTCAGTCCACTTGACCTCACGCTCCACGGAGAAGATTGGACCGACCACCTGGCCACCCACCACCACTGCAGCGTTGTTGGCCTTTTCCTCACCCGGATTCCAGGGCTCACCTGTCGGTCGCTTGGTTTTCCAGTCGTCATCGCGGCAGATGATGATGGACCGACCGGGGAAGCGTTCGCGCATGTGCTTGGCGACCGCCATCAGATTGCCCGCGTCGAAGGCGATGGCCACCGCCTGGGAAGTCGCCATGTGCAGGCTAGCGCCGGTGGCGTACCCCTCACACACCAACACCGGCTCACCTGGTTCGGGGTGACCACCGATCATGTGGAACGCACCTTCCTTGGCCATGCCATGCGGCCAGTAGGACTTGTCGCGCCCGGTATCCTCCTGGACAGTCGGAAAAATCACCTGCAGGCCGACGATGGCGTCCTGAGCATTCTGCATCGGGACCAGCACCGCGCCAGACTTGGGTGCATAACGAACGCCGAAACCGACCACCTGCTTCCGATCAAGGTAAGCACTACGCCCCTTCTCGGGCATGCGCTTAAACAGAGCATCAGCCCGCTTCGCGGCACGGCGTGCTGAGTTGGCGGCGATCTCTGCAGCACGTCGCTTGGCGTCGGCCTGCCGGGCGCGCATCACTTCACGCTCTTCCGGGGTCAGACCTCGGCCGTCAGTTTTCACCTTCTGCGTTTCGCCCAGGCGCCAATCGCCAAAGCTGCCGAAGATCAGGGTTTGCCCCTTCTCGGACAGATGCTCATGCAGGACATACCAACCGTTCTTTTCCTTGCCCTTGTCATCCTTGGTGCGGCAGCGAGTCAGCTTGCCGAAGATCAAAGGCTGATGAGGCTGCAGGCCGTAGTCGTGCAACTGGTCGAGAACTTTATCGAGCATGACGAGCCCCTTGCTTCTCGTTTAAGACTTGGCAATCCGTGCAACGCATGCAGCCTGGGGCTGCTACCCGACGTGCCTGAGAGATTGGCTCATCACAATCCACGCACTCCTCAAGAGAGACGCGCACGGGGGCAGGCTTGCGGGCTGCCAGCGCCAAGTCCAAGTGCCACTGGGCGCGATCATTCGCCAAATCAGCAATATCAGCCACGACGCGCCCCCCGAGTGGTCTGGTTGACGTATTCGGCACGGCGGTACATGCCGAGCAAGCCCTGGATGCCCCGGAAGACTTGCTGCTGGATCTCCGCGAGCTCCTGATCGTCGACCTTGCCGTCGCCGATGCTGCGCGCCCAGGTTTCGGACAGGCTGGCGACCTGGCGGAAGAACGCCGCAAGGCCCATGGTCAGTGTTTCGGGAACGTCATGGCTGTAGGCGCCGGAGAGCTCTTGCCAGATGGTGTCGCCGACCAGAGCATGCACCGAGTCGAGGATCCGCGGATCTTTGGTCAGCTCAAGGATCTCGCCGAACTCCTGGACATTGACAATGTGGGTGGGATGGGTGGGAGACAGCTTGTGCTGGAGTGTGGTGGCGTTGCGGCCAGTGGTGGCCGCGATGGCAGCAGCACCGCCTGGGTAGTCACGTACAGCATGGTACAGCGCGAGTTCGAGCGGCAGCACCTCGCGCTTGGCGCGCTCGATGCAGCTCATTGCGGTTCGGCTCATGGCATTGTCCTTGTCGGTAGCCAGTGCCTGCGGCGTGTCGTGGTGATGCAGCGCCGCATAGCGTGAGAGAGTAATTAGCCGGCCAGCGAAGGGCTGATACGGCCTCTGGCCGGGGCGTCGTTCCGTCGACTGCCCCTGGCGAAACAGTTGCCTCCCGTGATGAAGAGGCGGCACCCAGGCTCCCTGCCTGGGCGGTGCGATCCTGGTAAGCGGACCTATGTGGTGTGCCCGTCTACCTTTCACGCAACCCGGCAGCATATGGTGCTACTGCCAAGTGATGGGGGCGATCACTCGCCCCCTTCAGGCACCTGGCAGTACGCCCTAAAGGCTGCCAGTGCCTGCGACGAGCGGTGGTGTTACACTCGCCGCGTGGCTTGAGAGAGTCACTGCCGGAACAGTCCATTGGACTCGACCGGCACCCGCCGCCCGCTCTGTGGTGGAGAAGGCGGCACCCAGGCATTCATGCCTGGGACTCCGCAGTAGAGGTAAGTGGTTGCAGTGGTGTGCCCATCTACCTCGAATGCGGCCCGGTAGCACTGTGGTGGTGCTACTGGGGGAAACGAGGCGACCTTCGGGTCGCCTTTTTTCTAAACTACTTCCGACGGGACAGGGAAAATCTCGGGGAGATCAGGCCTCAACTCATGCGGCAGAACTACACCTCCCGATGCCCGCGAAACCGCATGTACACGCTCTACCGGTACGCGCCCCGCCTTAAGCCATTTCCATACATGGGGCTGCTTTACACTGCAGCGGCGAGCCAGTTCCGACTGGTTGTTTCCACAAATCCCGATAACTTTCTCGAGCGCCGTCCTTGAGCTGTCGGCTTCTGAAGCGTTCATGGTGATGTTTCTCTTTACTATCCATCTGAGCCACCAATCTACAACCTATGTAATAGGTTGGTCAATACCCAATGGTTTAGGAATTTTTATAACCAAGGTCGTAAAATCAAGGAATGAGATACTTACCTGCCGAACTACTTCCGACCCTAGCCGAGCGCCTGCAGTACGCTATGGACCAGCTCAACATGAGCCAGACCGACGTGGCCAAGGCGTCTGGCTGCTCTCAAACGACTATCTTCAAGATCCTGGACGGTCAAACTCGAGAGAGCCGAAAAACCGGAGCGATTGCCAGAGGACTGAATCTTTCTCTGGCCTGGCTTGAGCATGGCGAAATGCCAGCGAAAGTGACCCAAATCCGCAGAGCCAAGCCTCCTCTTGACCTCCACCCTATGGCTGCATGGGACAGCTCCACCCCGCTTGAAGATGACGAGGTGGAGATCCCCCTCTTCAAACAAATGGAGATATCTGCAGGAAGCGGGCGCACCGCTGTACAAGCAGAATACGGGCGCGTGCTCCGGTTCTCGCTTTCAACCTTGCGCCAGTGTGGCGTCCATCCATCCAATGCCATCTGCGCAACGGTGACGGGCCGAAGCCAAGAACCACTTATTCTGCATGGCGCAACCGTAGGGGTAGATCGGGGGATGACAAAAATCATTCCCGAGCATCTCTACGCCATCGAGCAGGACGGAACCTTACGGATCAAGTTCCTAGAGAAGCTAGCCGAAGGCGGGATCAAGCTCATCAGTTACAACCGGGAAGAGCACCCGGACGAGTCGTACACCTTCGAGCAATTCATGGAGCAGCAAATGAAGGTTCTTGGCCGAGTTTTCTGGTGGTCGACCGTCCGCCCAATCAATGCCTTACCCCTCCCCAGGTGTCCTTCCCCACACTCGACCTAAAACTTTAGTTGTTGCCAGCATCTAACACCTAGGTTATTGTTTGCCTCACTCTTTCACCACAGAGTGAGGCAATACCATGCGCACCACCGCATCACTGCACGTCCATCCGGCCGCTGCATCCATCGACCTGATCTTCAAAATCCGCCGCCTGGCCAAGCAACACGGCTGCGCGTTTCGCACCACCATGCGCCCAGCAATGGCCACCGCATTCCGCCCAATGACTCCCGATGACGGAGGGCACGCGGCGTGAACCATCCTATCCATCGCACCTTTGAAAACCACAACATCCGCCTGCTACTGATCGATGGCGAGCCGTGGTTCGTGGCCGCCGACGTCGCTGACGCACTTGAATACCGCATTGCGGGTGATATGACCCGTAACCTAGACGATGACGAAAAGGGTACGCAGATTGTGCGTACCCCCGGTGGCGAGCAGGACATGTTGGTCATCAACGAGTCCGGCCTCTTTTCCGCGATCCTTCGCAGCCGCAAGCCAGAAGCCAAGCGCTTCAAGAAATGGGTGACCGGCGAAGTGCTGCCGAACCTGCGCAAACACGGCTCGTACGCCATTACCGACACCGCCGAAGTGCAGCAGCCAGTGCCCATGGCCGAGCACATCGAGGCCGACCGCATCGTCAGCGCGGGTCGCGTGTTCAACACCATGTTCCGCACTGGCCGAGTCATCGGCATGAACCGTCGCATGGCCGCGTCCCGTGCCAACCAAGCCACCCAGCGCTCCACCGGGGTCGACCTGGTTGCCGAGCTGGGCGCGAGCGACTGGATCGACAGTGCCGACACCCCTACGCCTAATCGCCGCCAATACCAGCTCCAGCAACAGCTCCGCACCCACCTGGCCGAACATGACTGGCCTCTGATGGTGACCGGGCCAGGCCTGATCGAGGCGCTCGGCCTAACAGCAGACCGCGCCAACCAGATGGCGATCGGTCAGTGCCTGCCACTACTCGGCTATCGCCGCATTCGCCTGCCCGCCAACACGCCGAATGGCATTCGCCCGTGGGGCTATGCCCTGCAGCAAACCGTCGCCCTCGAGGAGCTGTCCGCATGAGCTATGCACTGAGCCAAAACGCTTTCGCCTGCCTCAAGGCACAGACCAACCTGACCGGGCAGTTCACCCACGTCCTCCGCGACGAGGCGAACGGCGCTCGTGCCAAGGCCACGCTGCAGACCGAGGTCTATCTCGACCAACTCACCGTGACGATCCGCATGGGCTCCACGGTAAACAGCCTGACCATGCCCGCGAACAACCTCGGAAGCGCCAGAAAGATCGCGGCGCACCTCGAGGCCATTGCCAACGGCAGGCTGGATACCGCTGACATGCCACCGGCCGAGCCTGTGCTCGCCAACGCGGCGTAGGAGGTAGTCATGGAACGCACCCTTGCACAGACCGCCAAGTACTTCGGTATCAGCCGTAACGAGCTGATCCGCCGCATGCGTGAGAACGAACTGCTAACCGAGCGAAATCTGCCCCGCTACCCCACCCGCGACCGCGAATACCTGCGGACCAAAGAGGGTAGCTGGTTTCACCCCGAAGCCGGGATGCAGTACAGCGAGTCGACACGCGTGAAGCAGGCCGGGATCCCCTGGCTTGCAGCACGTGTCGATCTGCAACTTCCGACACCACCGGAAGACAAGCGCTATGTGGCCTAGGCAGTACGCGGCCCAGATCCTCCAATTCAAGACCCGTGAGGAGCGCAACGCTGCGCTCCAGGAGGTTCCTGAAGAATGGCGCGGCCTGGTACGCAAGCACTGCGAGATCACTTGGCACCATCCGTCACGCCACAAGCTCAGGGAGAGCCCGAAGCCTGATGAGCAATACAAACCAAATCGCGCTGCGCCTGCCGCACGCACCTGATGCAACCACCGTTGAACTGCTGTACCGAACCTTTGGCGATGTGCTCATCCCACTCGACAAGGTGCGCGTGCAGTACTTCCGCAACCTCAACGAAGACACCTTTGCCGAACAACTGAAGGTCGGCCGGATCTGCTTGCCCATCACGACACTGGACAACAGCCAGAAAGCCCTGAAGTTCGCCCACATCCGTCATGTAGCCGCCCTGATCGATAGCAGGGCTTACCTGGCGGATGAAAAGCAGTCTCGGCAGCCAGATCAAGAAAAGCAGTAACACACCAGCACGGGCCTCCACCACCGGCCCGCACACCACAAGGAGTAAGACCCATGACCACCCAACAGGTCATCGCCCTCATCGTCATCAGCGCGTTCATAGTCGGGCTTTATGCCTACGCCTATTTCCTTGGCCGAAAAGCAGGTCGCGCCCACCACCAACGCGGCTTGCTTTTTGATCTCCTGCCGAGCGATGCCAGTCGCACCACCATCATGGGGATGCCACCACAGGGCTTGACCTCGGAGGGAAGCGGGCACGCGACACGACAGGAATTCATCGAAGCCACTCCCGCTTCGCTCCGCGAAGTCCGCGTTGTCGACGCGCAAAAAACAAAAAGTCTCTGCTGCGAAGCAGCAGGCATTATTCCCCCTTTCAGCAGCCCCGCCGAGGCACTGATACCCCACGACAAGCTGCGCGAGGCAGCGCCCGTTGATGGAACGCTAATCGCTAAAAATCGCCCGCACGCGCAGCCTGTCGAGGGGTATAGGCACCCTTCTGCCGTCAGCTGCATTGTCGCTGCGGTGGACGCGACACTGGCCGAGCAAGCCGGTACCTATGCCACTTCGGAGCACATGGCCCAGGCAATTGAAGCAGCGCTGCAGCAAGCCGGGTTCCTGAGCCCAACCGACGAGTCCTGGCAGGTCGTACGTGCCCATCTGGACGAATCGCTGATCAACCGCGAGACGGAGCAGCTCAAGCATCAGCGCACCGTCGCCAACCTCAAGCGCACAATCGCCGAGCTGGAGGAGCGGATCATGTCGTACACCGGCCTGGCGGTGACCAGGTCTGACTATGCCCTCCTGATGAAGGCCACCAGAACGCTGCGGGTGGCCGAGCAGACCATGAAAGCGCTGAAGTCTCAGGTAGCAAACCAGGCTGGAGAGCAAGCCGCTGGTCTCCTGGCGATCGCCAAGCGCGTCCATGCCCAACTGCGCACCACCCCTGGCAATGTCGTCACCCAGGCGGAGGATGCGGCATGACGTCCCTTTCCGCAGCAAAGCTGCCCAATCCGCAGGACTTCAAGACTCAGTTTGGCTTAGCACTCCACCCGCAAGACGACGAGCTTGTAGTCGATTTCTTCTGTGGTGGCGGCGGCGCCGGGACAGGGCTGGAAATGGGCCTGGGACGCAAGGTCGACGTGGCCAAGAACCACAGCGCAGCGGCCATCAGCATGCACACCGCGAACCATCCGCATGCGCGCCACTTCCAGACCGATGTCTTCGAGGGTGACCCCGACGAAGAGTGCCAGGGCCGCCCCGTGGGCTGGTTCCACATGAGCCCCGACTGCACACACCACAGTCAGGCGGCAGGTGGACAGCCCCGCAAGCGCGAGATCCGCAACCTGTCGTGGATAGGGTTGAAGTGGGCGGGCAAGAAAAAGCCCAAGGTGATCAGCCTGGAGAACGTAAAGCAGATCCTGCAGTGGGGGCCGTTGATCGCCAAGCGGGATAAAGCTACAAGCCGGGTGTTGAAGCTGGACGGCAGCGTGGCCGCACCAGGCGAGTCCGTTCCGGTTAGCCAGCAATTCCTAGTGCCGGATCCGAAGCGCCGGGGTGTCACCTGGCGCCGGTTCGTGCACTTGCTCGAAAGCATGGGCTACCAGGTAGAGTGGCGCATCATCAAGGCCTGCGACTTCGGCGCGCCCACCAGCCGCGAGCGCCTGTTCATGATCGCCCGCTGCGATGGCCAGCCAATCGTGTGGCCAGAGCCGACCCACGCCAAGAACCCAGCCAAAGGCCAGCGGAGGTGGCGCACCGCCGCCGACTGCATCGACTGGAGCGTGCCGAGCAAGAGCATCTTCGGCCGCAAGAAGGAGCTGGCAGCCGCAACGCTGCGCCGGGTCGCCAAGGGCATGAAGAAGTTCGTGCTGGACAACCCACAACCCTTCATCGTGCCGATAGCGAACTGGTCGGGCGAACTGGCCCAGTCGGCACATGAGCCGCTGCGCACCGTTACATCCTGGCCACGCGGCGGGTCGTTCGCCATGGCCAGCCCGGTTATTCTGCCAGCAACCCATCATGGCGCTGTCCGGGTGAACGCCCCGGGTGAACCCCTGCCCACGGTGACCGCCGCCAACCGCGGGGAGCTAATGATGGCCAGTCCCGTGATGATCGGGGCAGGTGGGCCGGTGTACGCCGGCAAGCCTGCGCCAGCCGACCAGCCCATGGGCACGCTGATGACGCAGAACCACCGCGCTCTGGTCACCGCCTTCATCGAGCAGGCCAATGGCGGATTCAACACCACGCCGGCCCGCAGCATGGATGCCCCCATGAGCACCGTCACCAACACCGGCAGTCAGCAGCGCCTGGTGACTGCCAGTCTGGCCACGCTGCGGCGCAACTGCGTTGGTCGGGCGGTGGATGAGCCGGTACCGACCATGACCGCCGGCGCCGAGCATCACGCCTTGGTCGAATACACGCTGTCGCCAGAGCACGAGAAAGGAGCCCTGCGCGTCGCGGCATTCCTGATCAGCTACTACGGCACCGAGAACATCAGCGCCTGCGACGCCCCGGCACCGACAGTGACCACCAAGGATCGACTCGGCCTGGTCACCGTCTTCGTGAAGGGCACGCCCTATGTGATCGTCGACATCTGTCTGCGCATGTTGCAGCCGCATGAGCTGTACCGCGCTCAGGGCTTCCCAGCCAGCTACAAGATCGACAAGGGCGCAGACGGCAAGCCATTCACCAAGACTGAACAGGTGCATATGTGCGGCAACAGCGTTAGTCCGCCGCCAATGGCTGCCCTGGCCAGGGCCAATGACCCGTGGAGACACCGCATCCAGCACAACGAGCAGCAAGCGAGGCAAGCAGCATGAGCCGCATTCAACGCATCATTTTCAACGAAACCTCGCTGGAGCATGCTCTTTCCGCCGTTCGCGGGCTTCACGACATGAGCACCGAACTGATCGCCTCAGATGTATTCCGACAAATGTCCGAACTGGCCACCTATCAACTGACCCCAGTGACAGTCTGGTGCGGCCGAGGCGGGCTGTACCAATCAAAGTTGGAGGCTATCGGCAACGGCGAGCAACGGATCGAATCTGCCATTTTGATCGACGAGCCGGATCTCGCAGGACTTGCCGTCGACGCTGTCGAGGCTGGGCGGCTTGTCGCTGCGAATACTGAGTACGCTCGCCGACATCAGGAGCAGCTAGGCGAGGTTCAGCGGCTGCGCGAAGACCTGGCAACCGTGAGGGCCGACCGAGACGCCTACGCACAGAACGCCATCGACCTGCGCGCCCAGTTGGCCGAGCGGGATGCACTGCTGCGCGATTGTTTCACCGCCATGCTTAAGGGTGGCTACTCGAAGCCCCTACGCGAGCGCATAAAAGCCGCCCTGGGGTGCAAACCATGAAAGAGCGTCCAATCCTTTTCAGCGAACCCATGGTGCGAGCCATTCTGGAAGGCCGTAAGACGGTCACTCGACGACCGGTCAAGGGCGACCAAGTCCCGCGCCTGGAGTATCCAGGAAATCCAGAACCTTGGGTTGCTGTAGGCCAGCGTCACCAACGCTACGGGTTCGTCGTTTACGGCAAAACCGAGGAAGAATGCGCCGCCAAAGTGGGCGAGCTTGGCGCCTGCCCTTATGGCGAAGCCGGTGACCGGCTGTGGGTGCGCGAAACTTGGCTGGAAGATCCCGAAGACGACGGAACTTGGGCCTACACCCAGTACATGGGCTGCAAAGGCTCGCCACTTTCGGATATCCCCAAGCGCTTCCAAAAGCCAGACCACTGCATTTTCCGCGCAGGCTGGGAGGGGCCTGGCATGCTTTGGCGCCCCAGCATCCACATGCCGCGCTGGGCCAGTCGCATCCTGCTGGAGGTCACCGATGTGCGCGTCGAGCGCCTACAGGCAATCACTCCTGACCAGGCGGTAGCTGAAGGCGTAGACGGCGAGATCTGCCGCCAGCACTTGGAGACATCCCCCGCCCGCCACCTGTGCCGGGAAGCGGAGATCCTCGGTTTTGCAGGCCTGTGGAACTCAACTGGAGGCGACTGGGAGGCCAATCCCTGGGTCTGGGTCGTCGAGTTCAAGAGGGTGATGCCATGACCACCACGACAATCACACGCATCCGCCCACCCATGGCCTCGCACAGTCTCGACCTGCCAGCCATCTGCGATGTGTGCGGTAAAGGCAGGTCAACCCGGCGACACACCAAATGCAGCCGGATCCGCCAGCGGCGCGAGAGCGATAAGTGGGCTGCCTACATGGCCAACGTAGCCGCAAAACGAGCATTGGGTAAACGGACCATAGCCCGCCAAGGAGATATTGAATGAAGACTGTAGTGCCCAATCCAAAATTGGCGGGTGCAAAACTATCAGCGACAGTCAGCACTGGCTTTAAAGCCCAGAGCGAGTCGGGCGCCCCTGCCCAGATGGCGATCATTGATGAGCACGGCAACATCCTTGCAGCCGGAAAAGATGTCGCATGGGCAGCCTGGCGCGTATGCGTGGAGGTACAGGAAAACTTCTGGGAAGGACAAGGGCACCTGGTGGTCCACACTAGCCCACCTGGCCTCCCACTGGACAACAAGAAGTCAGCGTAAAGGTTCAACCTGGGCGGTCGATGCCGGCCGCCCACCTTCCAGACTTCCTCTCTACCCTAAGCCATCGACGCTGCCCTGCTTTGGAAATCAGCAAGACATCGATGTACCAAGCTCTGCGCCCCTCTGGCAATACACCACGCATATAAATCACGATGCGATCAAAAGTATCGATCATCAATTGCCGAACCTTATCCCGCGCTTCGACCTCCTGCGCCTCAACGCCAGCGGTTAGATCCGACCATAGCCTCGCATCTGCTGGCCTCTGCCTTGAGGCGATACCGGCCATCTCTCGTTCTGCCTGGTGCAGCCTCACCCTAGCCGCAGCCAGTTGCTCTTCGAGATCACGAGCTTTACGCAGAAACGTAATCGGCAGGACGCCATCGCCCTCCCCCAATGCCAATGCCTCAGTAATCCGGCCGAGCTGCGCTTCAAGATCAACCACCTGCTTTCGCGAGCTCATCACCCCTTGCTGCAGATCACCACTCGGCCCTACTGGCTGCTGTAAACGCAGCAGGTTCATCTGGTCTGAGCAAAACGACATAACAGCCCGCTCGACAGGTGCAACACTGCAACTCCCGCCGACATCACACCCACCCTTGTTCATGTACGACATGCACATGATACGCCTATGCCCGTCCGTCAAAGTCCCATCAGGTCGAACCTTATGCATCACGTTCTGCGCAGTCATTGCCGTGCCGCAGTAGCCACAGTAGGTAATACCGATACCAGTCACTATTCCAGGAATGGCGCCCTTCCCTCGCCGGCGGCTTCGCTGACTTCGCAATAGCTGTAATTCATCGAATTCAACATCTGACAATAACCGTGGATAATAATCTTCCAGCAGATACTCTTCACCGTCGACAGAAATCTGCTTGGCACCTTTTAAAGCTACTAACTTTATTAAACGATAGATTTGCTGTGGCGAGATGCCGAGATATGAAGTATCGAAGCCCCGCTCTTGCATCATGCTGAATGCTCGATCAGCGCCATGCCCTTCACGATATTTCTCAATGGCAAATCGCACAACTTCGGCGCGCTCGGGAATCAGCTCCCAGTCACCGTCGACGAGACGAACCCAGCGAGGGTCGCTGCCATTACGAATCAAACCACGATAATGGCCAGCGATCCACCCCTCACACAAGCGCTTGATTGAAGACTTCACACGCTTGCTTTTGGTGTCACTCTCTTCGTGCGCCCGAATCATGACCAGAAGGCTATAGACCAGGTCCATTGGCTGCGCCTTCAGCCTTTCCCTGTTGTATTCACGGCCGTCGCTCGCAGTGACCACGGTGATGCCCGCATTGATGATCTGGGCCAACTGCGCTTGCGCCTGTATCGGTTCTGCCCGACTGAGACGATCCAGGCCCTCAACCACCAATACGGAGCCGACCGGGATACGCCCCTCATCGACGGCCTGCAGGAAGACACCCAGCGCACCCTGTTTTATGTGCCGCTGGTGAAAAGCGGAAAGGCCCTCATCCCTCAAGGAAAGCGACTCATCGAGTGTGAGCCCCCTTGCCGCAGCCCATGACTTCGCATACTCAGCCTGCCTATCCGCACTATTCCCTGCCGCTTGGCGCGGGTCGGAGAACCGAAGATAGCTGTAGACCACTCCCTGAGACGCTTGCATACCCCTGATTCCACTCTAACCGGGAAAACTTGAGTATATATTACCATTCAGCGGGCGTACCAATGAACACATGATCATGCCGTGCTGATGCAGCAGCCGGTGCTCAGCCGCCCGGGGATTGAAAAAACAAACGACTTCATCAATGATATCCACATCAACCTTCACAAAAATAATGCATACCCATGAACATCTCCACGCTACTTATATTCATACCGGCTTGCTTTGCACTTAATATGGCTCCCGGCCCAAACAACCTGCTTTCAGTTAATAACGCAACACATTATGGCTTCTGGACTTCGTGCCTTGCAGGCACTGGAAGACTCATTGCTTTTGCCGCAATGATAGCGCTCGCAGCAGCGGGCTTATCGGCTGTACTTGAAAAATCCGAACTGGTGTTTTATGGAATAAAGATTCTTGGCGCCGCTTATCTGCTCTATCTGTCTTTTAAACTCTGGACAGCAAAGCCCCAAAAGCAGGAGTCGAACAGTGCAAAACCAAGAAATGTTGTGAGTCTAGCGAAACAAGAGTTCCTTATTGCAGCTGGAAATCCAAAAGCAATATTGATATTCACAGCATTCCTACCGCAATTCATAGACCCAACGCATGATGTCGCGCCGCAGTTTGCGATGCTGGGCGCTCTGTTCCTGATACTCGAGGTGATCGCATTGGCAGGCTATGCATTGATCGGTCTGCACTTGAGACGCTGGTTCAATGAGCCCAAAGGAAAGCGTCTATTCAACCGCATCTGCGCGGTGCTACTGTCGGGCGCAGCCTCGATATTGCTGGCCACGCGGCGTGCCTAAGACCTCTCAACAGCTAAGGATGGCTTTCCAATATTTTCCATCGCCCGGGGTTGCGGTAGCTAATCTGTTTCCCAGCAGCCTAGTGAGTAGATCCTACTGAGAAGGCCGCTATCGACCCAGACTGTGTGAAAACGCTTGGCGCGATCCGACTGGTAAGAAAACGACCAGAATTTCGCGCTCCTGCGCGAAATCTGTGTTAGCTGAATAACCAATCCATTTCGGATTTCACGCACGCTCGCGCTCTTCAGAGAACCGCTTGGGTTTTCACACTGCCTGGACCCATTGCGGCCGGTCGAGATGTCCACGAAACTAGGGGCTATTCAGTATTCCTTCCAACCTCTCACATGAAAGGTGCGGAGATGCCCTACGACGAGAAGCAAATATTTGCAGAGGCTCTGGCGCACTGGGCGGAGGTCGTAGATGCGATCCGCGCCCAGGAGCGGGCAGAGGCCGTTGCCAGGATTGAGGAGGAGATGAACGCGGAGCTCATGCGGGCTTTCCATAGCAGCTCAATGGGGAAGCACTATGCGTGGAAGTGCCGGACTCAGGGGTGAGCTCAAATCCAAAAAGCCCAGCGCATGTCCGGGCTCGAAAGGGCGCCACGCATTCACTCACGTGGGACGTCTAGCTGGTCTGGGTTCTCGCGCTGCCGGCCAAAGCCCTCACCCTCTTCCTCCTCATCTATGAGCGGATCGTCTTCGACTGAATCTGGCTCTGTTGGATCGCTCGGATCTCTGCCGCCTTGTTCTCTTGGATCGGTGATCATAGCTGCATACCTCAGAAGAAATTGCGGAATGCCACAATTCATACGAGGAGCGCGGCTGTAGGACCGATCAATTAGCTTATTCGCCGCCGGTCGCCCGGGTCTTTGTGGAGCAACTGCTCGCTATTTCTCTGGCGCGAGCAACACCCCACAGCATTGCCGTAGTCATCGACTGACCTGGCCTGGTCTTGTACGCCTCTTCATGAACCACCTTACCGTCACCACCATAAATTCCAATGAACATTTGAGTGGATCCAACCCGAGAAAGACGGACTTGCACATCAATTAAGGCTCCGGAATCGAGTACTTCGGTGTGCGTACGGCAGTGTAGCTGGGCATCCGCCCAATCCCAGTATGTTGGACCTCTCGTTCTCATCTCGCTCTCATCTCGTTCTCCAATGATTGAATCTTAGTAAGGCACACTACCTGTGCGGTCTCTACACCGCTTGTCTGGAAAGTTGAACCATTTCTCAACTATCAAAAGCTGACCACTTGATCAGCGATGAAACTGATCCTGTCCACCCTCCTGGACAGAAGGATCTTTGACTTGGTGGATTCCACCTAACAGGTGCCTCGACAAGCCAGTTAGAGGTGGCCGTTGGACGAAGAAGAGAACTAAATTAATCGCTCAAAAATTTGGTCGATAGTTCGATTCAGACCGATAGGCGCCTGTCAAAATATTTATATTAGACATCTTCAGGGTTACCGGCCGCCACCCAGAACTCCTGGCGCGCCAGGCGCCAAGTGCCGCCTGGGTGATCGCTTGCCACCACGGCCTCGCTCACAGGTGCGCGCCACAGTTGCCAGGCGATGTAGAACAGGTAGGCCGCGCCCACCACCTTGATGGCCAGGAACAGGTATTCGCTAGTATGCAACACCACTGCCAGGCCCATCGCTGCCAGGGCGATCATGCCGCAGAAGGCAAGGATACGGCCGGCGCCGGCCACACAGGCGGTGCGCAGGCCGTAACGGCTGGCGTTGTGCAGTGACAACAGGTTGTTAGGCCCTGGCGCCATGTTCAAGGCGAAGCAGGCGGGGATGAAGAGCAGCAGGCTTGAAAGGTCCATTCTCGTTTTCCTCTGACAACAGCCCTCTATTTCGGCGCGTTCCGGGCCCTGCGGTCAAGTAACAGCCAGCGATAAAAACTGTACGGGTACGCGGCACCTGTTACCCTGCCGACAATACCGAGGAGCCTGTAATGCCCCGTTCCCACGCCACCCTGTGGCGCGACCCGGCCCTGGCACATGTCGAAAGCCGGCGCGCCTGCCACAGCCGGGCCTGCTACAAGGCCCACAGCCACCCGACGTTTTCCATCGGTGCGGTGGATGCTGGCCGCAGCCATTTCACCGGGGCTGCCGACGGGCAGCATCACTTGGCGCCCGGCACGCTGGTACTGGTCCCGGCCCACCGCGTGCATGCCTGCAACCCGGCCCCCGGCCTGGCGTGGAGCTATCAGATGCTGCATGTGGATGCCGACTGGCTGACGCAGTTACGCCTGGAGTCGGGCTTTGGCGGTATCGAAGCCGGCGAACCGGTGCGTATCTGCAGGGAGGCTGAGGTATATCGGCAGTTCTGCGCGCTGAACAGGTTACTGTTTTCCAGTGCCTGCAACGGCGAGAAAGATGCGGCGCTGATTGCCTTCCTGGGGGACCTGGACGTTGCCGCGCACCCACCGCTGGCAGCGGCCCCCGTCCTGAAAGCCGCCACCTTGAACGGGTTGCTTGCACGTATCGAACACCAGGACCCTGCGCAATTGAGCCTGGAGGTGTTGGCGCGGGAGGCCGGGCTTGGGCGCTATCAACTGATCCGCGCGTTTCGAGCGGCTACCGGGTTTACCCCGCATGCCTACCTGCTCAATGCCCGGGTCAATCGCGGGCGGCAACTGTTGAGTGAAGGGCTGGCCCTGGCGGAAGTGGCCTACCGGCTTGGCTTTGCTGACCAGAGCCATTTCCAGCGGGTGTTCAAGGCCCATGTGGGGGTTACGCCGGGGCAGTACCGCGGAAACTGAAGGCTGCTGCAGGTGCAATATTGTTCAATACGCCAGAACGGGCCCGGCAGCAGACTGCGGTTTTTCCGCAGAGCCGCCCCCAATGCAACAATTCATGATCATCGCCCTGGCCCACTTTCTTGCCCTGCTCTCACCTGGCCCGGACTTTTTCCTGGTCGCACGCAACGCGATCAACAGCGGCTGGCGCATCGCCAGCGGCGCCTGCCTGGGCATAGCGCTGGCCAATGGCGCGTTCATTGTCATCGCCTTCACCGGGCTTTCGGTACTGCAGCAGGGCAGCCTGCTGTTCACCACCCTGCAACTGGCCGGCGCCAGCTACCTGCTGTACATCGGCGTGCTGTTCCTGCGCCATGCCGGGCAAACCAGCCTGGGCACAGTCGCCGGTAGCCAGCGGGTTCATGGCTGGTGGCGCAGTTTGGGCATGGGCTTCTTGTCCGGCATCCTCAACCCCAAGAACGCGCTGTTCTATGCCAGCCTGGCCAGCATGGTCGCCAGCGTCAGCCCCGGCTGGAAAACGGCCTACGCCCTATGGATGTTCAGCATCGTCCTGCTCTGGGACTTGCTGGTTGCCGTGGCCATCGGCAACCAGCGGGTACTGCGACGATTCGCCCGCAGCCTGGGGTGGCTGGAGCGGGCCTCGGGGGTCATGCTGGTGATGTTGGCGGGGGCGTTGTTGCTGCATCTGGCTCTGGGCTGACCCGTTGCAAGGTGCGCATGTCGACCAAGGTGAAATGGCCGCTGGCCCAGCCCCCCGTGTCCAAGTGCCACACATTGCCCAGCAGCTTGGCCTCCAGCACCGGGGTGTGGCCGACCAGCAGGGCTCGCAGGCCCTGCACCGGTTGGGTGTCACCCTCTTTCAGGCGCCGACGCGACCACTGGCACACTTGGCGCACCTCAGGGTCGTCATCCAGCTCCAGCCAGGAGCGTAATACTGCCCAGTCGGCAAACGGGCTGTCGGCATGCAGCAGGCCTACCAGCCCGTCCGCACTCTCCACTTCCATGGCAATCGGCAACTGCTCGAACCGCTCCACGAAACGCAGTTGCTCGCGCCGCGGCAAGTCGAGGAACCAGCCCCCCCCGGCGGCGCGGTACATGCCCAGGTCGAGCCGCCCACCGCGCACGCGGGTGATTGCCAAGGCCTCATGATTGCCCTGGACGGCATGGAACCAAGGCTGGGCCAGCCAGTCCAGCGCTGCCTCGCTGTGCGGCCCACGGTCGACCAGGTCACCCACGCTGAACAGGCGGTCCACCGCCGGATCGAACCCTACCGCCTCCAGGCATTGTTGCAGGCGCTGGAAGTGGCCATGGATATCGCCTACGGCCAGATCCCGTCCCCGGATATTGGCGATCATCCGCCGAAACCGTGCCATTACAGTGTTCCTCCGCTGGTAGCACCCTGCCCGCCTTTGCGCGGGCCGTGCGCATGGCGCTGTCACTGGACAGCATGGCACAAGGTACCGTGGCTGCGCAGGTCGGGGGGCGTTTTGCTGCGCACCCCAGGCTGCCTGAAAAACCCTTCACTGGAACAGGCGTTGGTGCCGATAGTATGCTCGGCACGTCAATCTTCACCAGGGAATGGTTCTGATGAAACTGTGCGCCGTACAACTGGCGTCGCTCAAGGGCGATTTGCCAGGCAACCTCCAGCGCCATCTGGTTTGCATCGAGCAGGCTGCGGCCCTGGGTGCCGAACTGGTGGTGTTCCCCGAGCTGTCGCTGACCGGCTATGAGCCGAGTGTGGCGCGCCAGTCCGCCCTGCCCGTCACCTCCGCGCGCCTGGACCCGCTGCAGGCAGCCTGCGACCGCTTGGGCATTACGGTTGCCGTGGGCCTGCCATTGCCGACGCCCGACGGCATACGCATCGGCATGCCCATCTTCTGCCCTGAGGCGCCCCGCCAGGCCTATGCCAAGCAGCGCTTGCATGATGATGAGCTGCCTTACTTCACCCCAGGTGATCAGGCATTGCTGCTGGAGGTAGGTGAACACCGGGTGGCGCCGGCGATCTGCTACGAATCGATGTTCATGGCGCATGCCGCCGTGGCCCGCGAGCGCGGTGCCGACCTGTACCTGGTCAGCGTTGCGAAAACCGCCAAGGGTATCCGCGAGGGATATGCGCACTATCCAGAGGTGGCACGCGAGCTGGGCATGCCGGTGTTGATGGCCAACTGCGTGGGGCCGGCCGACACTTTCATCGGTGCCGGCGGTTCTGCAGCATGGGACAGCCAGGGGCACTTGCTGGCCAGCCTGGATGACCACAGTGAAGGGCTGATCGTACTCGACACCCGCAGTGCCAGCGCGATCACCCTGCCCTTGGCCCCGTACCTTGCATGATCTATCTGTTTCTAGCGTTACTGAGTTACGCCAGCACCTACTGCCTGGTCGGCATGCTGATTCAGGGCCAACTTGCCGATGTGGCCGAGGGCTTGCGCCATCGGCCCGATGCCCCTACGCCCGGCGAGTACCTGCGTGAGGTCGAGCCCCGCGCACGTCAGGCCCGGCGGCAATACACCCTGATCGCCGGCTCGGTGCTGGCCGTGCTGGCCTGCCTGATCGCCAGCGGGTTCGGTTGACGCCTTACAGGTCCAGCGCCAGGCTTTGCCGCCCTTCCAGCGCCAACAGATACTGCTTGGCCGCCAGGCCACCAGCAAAGCCGGTCAGGCTGCCCGACGCGCCGATTACCCGGTGACAGGGGGCGATGATCGAAATCGGGTTGCGGCCATTGGCAGCGCCAACCGCGCGTACCGCCCTGGGGTTGCCGAGCTGCCGGGCAATATCGCTGTAGCTGCGGGTTTCGCCGAACGGTATCGCCAGCAATGCGGCCCACACCTGGCGCTGGAACTCAGTACCGGCAAAGTCCAGCGCCAGCTCGAAACGCTGGCGCTTGCCGTCAAAGTACTCGCCCAGCTGGCGCGCGGTTTCCCGCAGTACCGGGCACTGGTCGTCCCGGTGCAGTGCGCCCAGGCGTACGCGGTTTTCCCGCTCCTCTTCCCACAATACGGCTGCCAGGCAATTGCCACGGGCCACAAGGGTCAGCATGCCGACGGGCGATGGCATGATCGTGAATGCGCTGGACATAGCAGGCTCCTGCAAGTTGCGATCGGCCCACTGTACGCATCCACAGTCCTTGATGCACCCGCTTTCTTGCTCAGTTCATTGCGCAGCCGGCAATGTGCCGCGCCTGGCTGAGCGTGACCTTGGGGATCAGCTCAACGGGAATGCGCGATGTTGCCGACAGGTTGTAGACGTGGAAATGCTCGCTGACCACTTCCCTGGCCATCAGCTTCAACGACGGCAGGATGCGGCTGTCCCAATGCTGGTCGAGCCCGCACGGCGAAGAAGGGCCCTGGCCGTCCTCGTAAAAGCGCCCGACGCTCTGGTCGAGGTCTACCCCCACCAGCAACACGTCCTCGAAGCCCAGGTGATAGGCCAACTGCAAGGCCACATAAGCCACCGTGCGGGCATCGAAAAAGCCATGGGCGAGGTCTTTACTGAAGGCGATCGAGCGGCTGCGTTTGCTCCACAGTGCCCGGTTGCACACGCAACTGTCACCCTGGCCGCGCAAACCGTCCAGCAGGCTCGGCGTGTCGGCTTTGTGCAAGGCATAACACTGGGTGTGAGCTGGCACATCGGTACGCGCATACTGCTCTGGCCACAAGGCCAGGCGTTCGCTGTCGCGCACGGCAGTGGCGAACAAGGCCGGCTGTTGCTGGCAAAAGCTTTTGTCGGTGCACACGTAGAAGAAGGGTTTGATGCCGTGTTCGGCGGTCATGGCGACCGACCCATTCATGGCGATGATGGGCAAGTGCGCAAACTCGCCCAGCGGAAAATGTTTGGCAGAAGCGCCGGAGGCGAGGATCACCACGGGGCCCTGCTGGGAATTGCGACACGCCTCGAAACCGGAGAACGCCCCGCGTTCAGCGCTTGGCTGCGACGGAAGTATGTTCATCAATGGCATCTTTAACCGGACAGTACAAACCACAATACTGATCCGTGTATATGCCGTGGCCGCTTTTACCTAACTTTACCTGGGTGAACTTAAGTCAACCGCCATTCCCTTGTTTGGCGGGGTTTCAGCCTGGCTAATACCGGCTGGTCCAACTGCTATAACAGACCACCCCGGTGAAAAAGTGTTCCCCTGGTGCGATTCAGGAATAGCGATGACCATTACCGAGGCGACCGATGGTTGCCAAGTGCCTTTCGTCATGAGCCTGCTTGATGCTTGTGATCGGTGAGACTAATACTTAAATCTCTGCCTGGGGAGGCACGAAAAATGCAACCAAGATTCGTTATCGTTCCCGCTGTGCCGATCGAAAAGGAATCGTTCCGCGTTGGCAGCCGCTACTACGCCGCTACCGTGTGTGGAGGGTTCGACATTTATGACAATCAGGCAAAGGAGCGGCTCAAGCCGAGCTATCCGAGCCGCACGGAGGCGCAGGTGAAATGCGAGCATTTGAACAAGCGGGATGAGTTGGGGTAACTGCAGGAGATCGGGGCGGCTCAACCCGCTCGGGGCACGGGTTCAATCCAGGCATTGCTTGGCAGCCTGGCGTAATTTGTCGCCAGACAGAAAGCTGCCCTTGTAGAAGGTCGCGCGGCTGCCCTCGTGAGCGTCAACCACATCAAGCACATCGTCGCTTGCCACGGCGCTTGGCGCCGTGAGCCGGTAGCCGTGGGCTATTGACTTCTGCGTGGCCTGTGGGGCCAGCGCCTGCCATTTTGGCAGGACACAGGCGGCGTACTGCTGCGGCGATTTTTGGGTCAGTTTGCTGGCAGTGGGTTTGCCGGGGCTTGCGCAACCGGCGAGGCTGGCAACCAACACAGTGGCGATAAAAATACGAAAGTCTGGCATTTGCAATCGACCGTTATGGATACGCTGCATTCTAACGGGTGTGACGCCGCGTTACTAATCAACCAAAGTCTTGCTGCAGGACGACGCCCAAGCGGGATCAGTGTAGCGCACCTGATATTTCTGCCAGTAGCCGGGGCACGCCGCAACAGTGAAACTCCCGAGGGACATCACACCACGACTCGGCAGGGCTTCATACCATGCAAACGAACGCCAACCACACTCAGTTCTTCTATCAGAACGGCAAGCTCGTCACCCTTAAAACCGGTGAACAGGGCCATAGTATCTTTCGCTCGCCGGACGTCCCCCTTGCCGAGCGACAATCAGACGACACCGACGCCATCGGATTGCTGGCAACTGACGACAAAGGTTCGGTGCTGCAGGTACAGGAGAAAAGCTAAAGCCCTGAGGATACTTCGGCGCCATTGCGAGCCAAACCCGGGGTCAGGGCTTGGCTCCCCTGTACAATACGATGGCTGCTATATCCAGGACCAACACACTGCCGACAACCAGGAACATGATGTACAGATCTTCAGAGAGCATTGCAGTATCCCCCAGATGCGCCGGTTTCAAAGGGGTATGCAATTACTGATCCCGTCAGCGCATCCGCTAGCGAACTGCGACTCAGCTGAACTTTAACTTGACCACTTTGCTCAGCGCCCAGCCACTGAAGACATAGAACGCATCCAGGTAGAAGCGCCCTGCGTAGTTGGGCAACGGCGTTTGATTCAACAGCACATCTGGCTCGGGCGCAGGAGGAAACAGTGCATAAAAGCCGTTGGGCAGCACTGCCAGTGCCAGCAGCAACAGGTAAGTCGAGGCTTGTAGCAGGGTGGCACGATTACTGGATCTGGCGGACCACTTCAGCCCGTAGTAGGCAACCAGGCCGGCAACAGGCAAAACCCAGAAATGCGTCGGCATCCCAATGAACATTTCGGCGACTACGCTTCTTGCTTCCACCTGCGACTCTCCATCCAAATACAACGATTATTACGGGCGGGGCCGGCAAATGCAAAGCAACGCTGCTCAGGCCATACCGGCTCCACCCGCCCTTTTTGAACGTTGCCGGGCATGCGATCGGCAGACAAAAAGCCCGCTCTCGACGGCGGGCTATTGGTGAGGGGTTGGATGATTACGCTTTTGAACACATCAGTGCAGCATCCAGCAACCTGCCATGGTCGTACCAGGCATCACGTTGATAGGCCGTGAAGTGGCGCTCGGTTCCCGTGCCCCGCAACTCTACAAGGCCTTCTGCCTTGTCGGGGTCAGTGCTGTCGACGAAAAGCCTAATCGCGTTATCACCCTCGACTTCATAGGTTTTCACATTCCCTTGCAGCTCGCCTTTAACGCAGCCCAGGTAGGCGGGTGGGCTTTTCACGGTAGTGCCAGCGGTATAATCGTGGCTGTCACGCACATCAGGGTTTTGCGCACAGCCTGCGACGAACAACGAGGCTGCCCCGAATAACAGTATTACACCTGCTCGCGAACTTGAGTTTTTCACGCGACACGCTCCTGCAGCCCCCTCGAAAACTGGGAAATGTTGCCAAGCAGCCTGCCCTTTTTTTGGTTTTCTCATGCCCATGTTACTGCGCAACGACAACAGGGCATCAGGTTTGTTTGCTATATAGGGTTCGGGGCGTTTTCCTCACACCCTGCGTTGGCCCCGATTACGCGTAAGGCCTGACCCATAACCGGGGTCAGGGAATGGCATTGAGAAACACATAAGTCGCCGCCAGATCCAGTACCAGCACAGCAACCACGCTGAAAATCATGTAATAGCGGTCATCCTGAGTCATCTCTGCGTACTCCGCATGATCAATGTCTCAGGGGTCACAGCAATTCTCGTTCCAGCGCCCAGGTTCAGCCCGCTGGCACCGCGCCAGCCAAACAGCGCAATCGCGCAGTCAGTCCTTGATCTGGCATACGCCATTGGCTTTGTTCTTACCGGTATACGAGACGTCAGGCGAGCCGTCCGGGTTGATCGACAACGATACCGTTACCCCGCCACCTTTGGCCTCGAAATAGTTGTCATTGAATTTTTTCAGCGTGGCTTCCTTGCCATTGATATAGACAGGCCCACCTTTATCGGCATGGACCTCGATATTGCCGGGGCATGTTGCGTTCAACAGCGGAATACCGGCATGGGCAGCGCCCGATGCGGCAAGCAACAGGCTCAGTAACAAACGCTTCATTTGCAGTGTCCTCATGGGGTTGTCGGGGGTGCGCGCGTTAAAGCAGTCCTGCGATAGCAAAGAGACTCATCGCGCGTTCGAGAGGGTAGGCAAGCACATGCAGGCTCATCTCGCTACGCATTTTTTTTCATTCAGTGCATCCAGTCCGCCCGTTGGCGGGTATTGACAGTGGGCGGCCTTTGACTGCCCAGCCCAATGACTTTCAGGAGCACTGCCCATGAACTTCAAATACTCCGCCTGCCTGCTCGCCTGCAGCCTCGCCCTTGCGCTGCAGCCCGCCCACGCCCAGACCACGCTGCCAGAAGCGGTCAAAGTCCCTGATGGCCATCGCGTCCTGCTCGAAACCGTCGGCGTCGGCGAGATCACCTACGAGTGCCGCGACAAGGCCAACACCCCCGGTCAGACCGAATGGACTTTCGTCGGCCCCAAGGCAGTGCTCAATGACCGTGGCGGTAAACAGGTGGGCGACTACTTTGGCCCACCCGCTACCTGGCAGGCCAAGGATGGCTCGAAAGTCACCGGCACCCAGTTGGCAGTGGCACCGGCGGACAAAGGCGCCATCCCCTATCAACTGGTCAAGGCCAACCCGGCCGAAGGCAAAGGCGCCATGCAGGGGGTCAGCTACATCCAGCGCCTGGCCACCCGCGGCGGTGTGGCGCCGTCAGTCGACTGCACGGCGCAGAACAAAGGTGCCAGGCAGGTCGTCCAGTACCAGGCTGACTATGTGTTCTGGACAGCCAAGTGACACGCACCTGACCCAACGCCCTGCGAGTGATGATCTACGCTCGATGGCAAGCCCCCCGGCTGGATGGCCGGGGTACTTGCCTTACACAAGGAAGCCACACACGTTGAACTCGCCGGCCACTCCCTTCGACTTCCACCGCTGCCTGTTAGCCTGTGCACAGGGTGACCGGCGGGCCCTGCAGGCGCTCTACGATCACGAAGGCGCGCGCCTGCTGGGCGTTGCCCGACGTATCGCACGTGACGACGCCACCGCAGAAGACATCGTCCACGATGCGATCATCCGCATCTGGACCCGCGCTGCCAGCTACGACCCGGCGCGCGGCTCGGCTCGAGGCTGGATCTACAGCATTACCCGCCACCTGGCGCTGAATTCGATACGTGATACCCGCCGTGAAACTGTACTGACCGATGCCGACACCGAAACTGCGTCAACATTGCACGGGAGGATTGATGACCTTGACCTCTGGTCCGGCTCAGCAAAGATTTACCGCTGTCTTGAACAACTGCAGCCCGCACCGCAACGCTGCATCCTGCACGCCTACGTGGACGGCTGCAGCCACGCCGAGATAGCCGGTTTATTGGGCGCGCCACTGGGCACTGTCAAGGCCTGGATCAAACGCAGCCTCAAAGCGCTACGGGAGTGCCTGGAATGAAGCCCGATTCTGCCGAAGAACTGGACAGCCTCGCCGGGGAATATGTGCTGGGGACCTTGTCGCCGGAGCAATATGCCGCGACGGCCGAACGCCTGCGTACCGACCCCGCGCTTCGCGCCGCCGTGGATGCCTGGGAGGCCCGGCTGCTGGAGCTGACCGCGCTGTCTACCCCGCAGCCCCCAAGCCCCCGCCTGTGGCGCCGTATCCAGCGCAGCCTCGACGAGCTGCCTGCAGCGCGCACGCAGGCTCGCTGGTGGCAACGCCTCGGCCTGTGGCAAGGGCTCAGCGCCGCAGGGCTGGCTGCAAGCCTGCTGCTGGCGTTTACCTTGCTGACCACGCCCCCCTCTACCACGCAATACCTGGTGGTGCTGGTGGCGCCGAACAGCCAGGCCCCCGGCTGGGTGGTGCAGGCCAGCGACAGCCACATGATCGAACTGCTGCCGCTGGGCCGGGATACGGTCCCCGACGGCATGGCCCTGCAGTTCTGGACCAAGGGCGAGCAATGGCGTGCTCCGGTTTCGCTTGGCCTGGTCAAACCGGGCGAACCCTATCGAGTTCCGCTGGAAAGTTTGCCACCCTTGGAGGCCAATCAATTGTTCGAGCTGACGCTGGAGAAAGCCGGTGGCTCGCCGACCGGTCTGCCGACAGGGCCGGTGAAGTTCATTGGTCGCGCGGTGAAAGTGATATGACACGAAAGGGCCGCAGAACATGACTGCGGCCTTCGCAAGGCTGGAAGCCAGGGTCAGCCGCGGATCACCTCAAGGCGATCCCGCCCAGCCTCTGTGATGGCGTTCTCCCCTTCATCGCTGATGCGATAACGTCCTGACACCATTTTGGTAATTGAGAACCGGACCAGCCCGCTTTGGGACAAGGCTTGGCCTGCTTCGAAGCGCATTGCCTGCTCCAGGTCGAAGATCTTGATCTCTCCGATTTTGTAGCGTGCAAACGCGACCAAGGCGTTATCCAGTTCTTGTTGACTGATCGTTGTAGCGACTTCCATTCGACCTCCCAGGTCATGAGAGCCCCGGTCCGTGGGGGTGAAGGCAACGAACCGGGTGGCTTGTTGAAGGCGGACCGTACTATGCAGTCACGGAAGTCGCTACTGGCTTTCCATCCATGCTGGATGGGTAGGCAGCACGACACCCGCCACACCTACGGTCACTTCAAGAGCCGTCGCTGGCGGCGGAACGCTTACGGCCTTGATCTGCGTCGTCCTGTTCAGTGTCCGCTGCCCTTTACGCCCGTGCGCTTTGGGGCGAAAAGCTGCCGATCGTGAATGACCGCTATCGACCCGTTATCGGTTGTCCGTTCGCTGTAGGTCGTTAATGGCCCAAGGGAACCCGATTCCAACACCTGTCCCCCTGATGACGTGGCCGTGAACCCAACACAGCTAAGTACGCAATACCTGTTCACCAGCATTGGCCGGCAGGCGTACTGCATCAACCAACGCGGCGCAAGCAATCAGGCCGATACCGACAAGCGCCCAGCGGAAGTCGCCCACTGTCATCTCGCTTTCACCCCCCCGCAGCATCGTCGAGACCCTCAGCAGCAGGGCCGCAATCGCAACCCCGAGCGCCATCGCCAGTTGGAAGAACATGCTGAACAGCGTCGACGCCTGGCCCATCTGTGCTTTTGGCACCTCGGCAAACCCGATGGCGTTGTAGGTGGTGAACTGCATGGAACGAGACAGCCCGCCAATGAACAGCACCAGCGCCATCCAGTACCACGGCATGTCCTGCTGCAGGAGCAAGCACGCGAGAATGCAACCGACGCCGATCAAGCCATTGACCAGCAGCACTCGACGAAAGCCGTGGCGGCGCAGCAGCCCGGTGGTGAACGGTTTCATCGCGAGGTTGCCGACGAAGATCGCCAGCACCAGCAACCCGGCATCCACCGGCGAATAGCCGAAACCGATCTGCAGCAACAGCGGAATCAGGAACGGCAAGGCGCTGATCGACAGGCGGAATAACGTGCCGCCGATGATGCTGGCGCGGAACGTGGCGATGCCTAGGGTAGCCAGCGGTAGCAGCGGCGCCGGGTGACGCTGGCAATGGCGGATCGACAGCCAGGTCAGCAGCCCCCCCACGGCCACCAGTGCAGCGCCTGTGCCGAGGCCGTCGCCCGACAGCGAGCCGAGCATCTCCAGGCCCAGCAACCAGGTCGCGCAGGCCGAAGCGAGGAAGACGAAGCCGAGCCAGTCGAAACGGCGCGCTTCACTGGCACGCGTGTTGGGGACCAGCCACCACGCCGCTGCGATGGCCAGCAGGCCGAGCGGGATGTTCAGGTAGAAGATCCACGGCCACGACAGGTGGGTGACGATCAACCCGCCAATCGGTGGGCCGAGCACCGGCGCCACCAACCCGGGCCAGGTGATCACCGCAAGCACCTTCACCAGGTCCTGCTTCTCGGTGGTGCGCAGCACCACCAGACGCCCGACCGGTACCATCAGCGCGCCACCGATGCCTTGCAGCACCCGTGCGGCGACGAAAGTTTCCAAGGTTTGTGCCAATCCGCACAGCCACGAGGCCAGGGTGAACAGGCCAATGGCCCCGGCGAACACCTGGCGCGCGCCGAAGCGGTCGGCGACCCAGCCGCTGAGCGGGATGAACACCGCCACCGCCAGCAGGTAGGCGCTGATGCCGATGTTCAGGCTGACCGGGTTCTCGGCGAAGTCACGGGCCATCTGCGGCAGCGCGGTGGCGATGACGGTGGCGTCGAGGTTTTCCATGAAGAAGGTGACGGCGACCAGCAAGGCGATGCCGGTGTTGGGGACTGCGGGGGTGGCCAAGGGTTCAGTTCCTTCTGCAAAAGGAGAGTCTCGATTGTAGGAGCGGGTTTACCCGCGAACACCGGCGCAGCCGGTGCCATGCCCCGCGTCACCTGCTTCGCGGGTAAACCCGCTCAGAGCGCCGAGCCATGTGGCCCTGCTCAGACCATGCTCATCGCCGCACGCAGCGCCAGCAGGTAGGTTTCGACACCAAACCCGCAGATCTGCCCGCGCACCACCTCGGCAAATACCGAGTGATGGCGGAACGGCTCCCTGGCATGGATGTTGGACATGTGCACTTCTACCACCGGCACTTCGATAATGGCCAATGCATCACGAATGCCGTAGCTGTAATGCGTCCAGGCACCGGCATTGATCAGCACCGCATCCACCCGGTCCTCATAGGCCTGATGGATGCGTTCGCACAGGGCGCCCTCGAAATTGCTCTGGAAGCTCACGACCTGCGCCCCCAGCTCTTCGCCCAGGGCTTGCAACGCCTGGTCGATGTCGGCCAGGGTCGCTGTGCCGTACTGGCGCGGGTCGCGCTTGCCGAACATGTTGTGGTTGATGCCATGCAGCATCAGTACATTGGCGACCATCGACCTACTCCAGGGGAATCGTCAGCTGATCGATCACGGCACGTGTGTCGGGCCGCACCCCGCGCCACCAGGCAAACGCCTCGGCGGCCTGCTCCACCAGCATGCCGACGCCATCGGCCAGGCGCGCCTGGCCCTGCTCGCGAGCCAGGCGCAGGAAAGGCGTGAGGCCTTTGCCATAGGCCAGCTCGTAGGCCAAGGCCGCCTCACCCAGCACATCAGCCGGCAGTGACGGCAAGTCAGCGGTCAGGCTCGCCGAGGTGGCGTTGACCACGATGTCGAACGATTGCCCTTCCAGCGCTTCGTAGCGGCTGATGCGCAGACGCGGGTGATCGAGCTCGTTACGCAGCGCCAGCGCCTTGGCCATGTCCCGGTTGGCGATCACCAGCTCGCGTGGGCCCGCCTGCAGGAACGGCAGCAACGCCCCGCGCACCGCGCCGCCAGCGCCCAGCAGCAGCACACGGCGGTTGCGCAGCGGCTCGCCAAGGTTCTCCTCGATGTCCCGCAGCAAACCGATGCCATCGAAGTTCTCGGCGACGATGCAGCCATCCTCGAACTTCAGCGCATTGGCCGCCCGTGCCAATTGCGCCCGCTCGGTGCGCCGGTCGGCCAGCTCGAAAGCACGCAGCTTGAACGGGGCAGTGATGTTCATGCCCTTCCCGCCTTCGCTACGAAACTGCAGTACCTGGGCTTCGAAGTCGTCCAGCGAGCCCTCGATAGCCCCGTATTCCAGCTGCTGGTTGCTGGCCTGGGCGAACAGGCCATGAATCAGTGGGGACTTGGTGTGGTTGATCGGTCGGCCGATCACTGCGTAGCGGTCGCTCATCGTGCATCTCCGTGGGTAAACAACACGCCATCCGCCTGCAGGGCTGTGATTTCTTCAGTGCTGAAGCCAAGCCCGGCGGCCACTTCGGCGTTGTGCTGGCCAAGGTCCGGGGCTACTTGGTGAATCGTGGTGTCACAGTCGGAAAAGCGGAACGGCAGGTTGGCCAGGCGCAGCGTGCCGTAGCGTGGGTGCTGCTGCTCGATGACCATGTTGCGTGCCTGGATCTGCGGGTCGGCCAGCACTTCGTCGATGCGTTGAACCTTGGCACTGGGGATGTCGATGCCATCGAGCAACGCGAGGATCTCGGCCACCCGACGCGCGCCAACCCAGTCGCGGACCACCGCCAGGATCGCCTCGCGGTGGGCGTTGCGGCCGTTGAGGCTGTGGTAGCGGCGGTCGCTGCCGAACGCGGGCGGGCCGCCGTTGGCTTCGAGCATGGCCGCGAAGCGCTGCCAGGCATCGTCGACCTGGGCGGCGATCACCAGGTCGCCGTCGGTGGCGCGGAACACGCCGTACAGGGTCGAGGTGGGCATGTCGTGGCCGGTTTGCTGGGGCAACACAGTGCCACCGGACAGCGTGTAACACTGCACCGCGTATTCGTGCATCGACACCAGGGTGTCGTACAGCGCCATGTCGATGTGCTGGCCACGGCCACTGCTCACCCGGCCGAGCAGCGCGGCATTGATCGCCGCCACCGCGTGGATGCCGGTGTACATATCGCCCAGGGAAATACGCAGCAGCGGCGGTGCCTCGCCCGGCACGCCCACCATCTGCATGATCCCGCTCTTGGCCTCGGCGATCAGGCCAAAGCCGGCGCGGTGGGCGTCCGGCCCGGTATGGCCGTAGGCGGAAATCGAGCAGTACACCAGGCGCGGGTTGCGCGCCGACAGCTCGGCGTAGCCCAGGCCCAGCTTGTCCAGGGCGCCGGGGCGGTAGTTCTCGATGAACACGTCGGCCGAATCGGTCAGGCGCTGCATGAACGCCTTGCCGCGCGGGTCTTTCATGTTGACGCTGACGCCCTGCTTGCCCATGTTCAGCTGCAGGAAATAGCCGCTCTGCTGGTCGTCCAGGGTGAACGCATGCTGGCGGCCAGCGTCGCCGCTACCCGGCCGCTCGACCTTGATCACCTCTGCGCCGAGCGCCGCCAGGCAACGGCCGACATAGGGGCCGGCGAGGAAGTGGCTGTAGTCAATGACGCGGATACCCGCCAATGGCAATGCCTGGCTCATGCTGCTGCCCTCCGCGGCACCATCAACCGGTGCTCGCCACGTTGCACGACTTCGCCGTGCTGGTTGATCAGTTCCGAAGGCAGCACCACGATGCCCCAGCCAGGTCGGCTGTTGCTCGGGCGCATCGCCCCCACCCGCATGCGCACGTGGAGCACGTCGTTGACCTTGATCGGCAGCACGAAGTCCCAGGTCCAGCCCAGCGACATGCCCGGTAGGAAGCGGTACTCGCACTGGGTCTTCAGGCCGTCGGCGATCGACAGCCCGAACAGGCCGTGGGCGACCAGGCAGCCAAAGTGGCTGGCGTTGGCGTAGGCCTCATCGACATGTACCGGGGTGTGGTCGCCGGTGAGGTCGGCGTAGGCCAGGATGCGTTCGCGGGTCACGGTGTAGGTCGGGCTGATGCACTCATCGCCTTCGCGGGCATCGTCCCAGTACTTTTCAATCACGCTCATGCCTGCACCTCCGCGCGCGGGTCGATGGCCAGTGCCTGGGCTACGCATTTGGCCGGCAGCGCCTGGATGAACTCCACCGCCAGGCCATCAGGCAGGCGCAGCCAGTTGCGGCCCTGGGGCATCTCACTGACGCCAAAGCGTTGGGCGGCGGCCAGCGCCGCTTCCAGGTCTTCGCACATGATGCCCAGGTGCGCCAGGCGCCCTTCCGGGCCAGCGAAGTCCGGCTGGTGAATGAACTGCAGGCCGCCGAGGGTCCAGTACTGTGCCGGCTGCTCGACGTCACCCTGCACTTCACGCATGGTCATGCCGCACACCTCGCTGAAAAAGCGGATATGCCACTGAATGTCCTGCACCCAGAACGCCACGTGTTCGAGGTAGGCTTTTGACTGGCTCATGGGGTTTCCCTCTTCTGGTGATCGGCCATGGCGCGCTCGATACCCTTGATGCAGGCCACCAGGGTCGCGTTGACCGGCGTGGCCACGCCATGGCGCTGGCCCCAGCGCACGACGGAGCCGTTGATGAAGTCGATTTCGGTGATCGAGTTTTTTTCCAGGCTCTGCAGCATCGAGGTGCGGAAGCTCGCCGGCAGACCCTCGGCGGCCAGTGACCAGGCAGCCTCGGGGCTGGTCAGGCTCAAGCGGATGCCGGCGCGCTCGGCCACGGCAATGGCCTCGGCCACGGCGGCCTTGGCGGTGCTTTCCAGCAGCGGCTCGCTGTACAGCTGGCCGTAGCTGAGCATGGTGATGCCGCTCAATGCACCGGTGGCGACGTTGACCAGCAGCTTGTCCCACATGGTGCCGAGGATGTTGTCGCTGACCGTGGTGGCCAGCCCGGCATTGTTGAACGCTTCGGCGATGGCCTGCACGCGGGGCGTCAGCTGGCCGTCGAGCTCACCGATGAAAGTCTGTTTGCCGGCCACACCGGCGCGGATCGAGCCCGGTGCGAGGAGCACGCCGCCGACATAGGTCTTGCCAGCCAGCACCCGCTCGCGACCCACCACTTCGGCCAGGATGTCCTCGTGGCCGAGCCCGTTCTGCAGCGACAGCACCAGCGTCTGTGGGCCTATCAGCGCGAGGGCACCGGCGATGGCCTCGGCAGTGTGAAACGACTTCACCAGCACCACCACCAAATCGGTCACGCCAACATCTTCGGCTTCAATGGCCGCGTTGACCGGTACATAGCGCTCGCCCCGTTCGTCCTGTACCCGCAGCCCATGCTGGTTCATCGCCTCGACGTGCGCGCGGCCGCGGTTCAGCAGCCAGGTTTCATGCCCTGCCTCGCTCAGGGCTGCGCCAATGGCGCACCCCAGTGCACCGGCGCCCAGAATGCAGATTTTCACGTCGCAGACCTCCTGTGATTTGCGATCACCTTATGCAGCGGGGTTTATTTGCGCTATACAATGACCTCAATACAGCTATTGAGAATCTCAATAATGACTACCCTGGAGGCCCTGCCCGAACCCAAGCTGCTGCAGCTGTTCGACGTGCTGTACCAATGCCGCAGCGTGACCCGCGCCGCCGAACAGTTAGGGCAGAGCCAGCCGACCATCAGCATCTGGCTGGCGCGCCTGCGCGAGCAATTGAACGACCCGCTGTTCGTGCGTACGCCGGGCGGCATGGCCCCTACCCCCCGCGCCGATCAGCTGATAGGGCCGTGCCGTGAGGTGCTGGAATCGCTGCGCCGGCTGACCGCCTGGGAGCCACAGTTCATCGCCGCCACAGCGCAGCGGCGTTTTCGCCTGTGTGTCAGCGATGCCAGCCACATCACCTTGCTGCCCAGCATCCTCAACCATCTGCGCAGCCATGCGCCGGGCATCCGCCTGGAGGCGGCGCGGATCGACGGCAATACCGAGAGCGCGCTGGAGTCGGGCGAAGCGGACCTGGCCATCGGCTTCGTGCCCTGGCTGGGAGGGGGGATGTATCAGCAGGTGCTGTTCGAGCAGGACTGGGTGTGCCTGAGCAACCCGCAGCATCCGCGCCTGGGCGATGGCATGAGCCTGGAGCGGTATCGGGCCGAGGGGCATGTGCAGATCAGTTTCGGCACCGGGCAGAAGCTGCTGGAAGCAGGGTTGGCGCGGGCCGGGATCGAACGGCGGATCATGCTCGAGCTGCCAGCGTTTCTCGGGTTAGGGATGATAATCGGGACTACCGATCTCCTGGGCACCTTGCCGCGGCATATCGGCCAGACACTGGCCGATATGCATGGGCTACAGGTCCATGACTGCCCGTTCGAAGTGGAGGGATTCACGGTCAAACAACATTGGCATGCCCGCTATCATCAGGACAATGGAAATCGATGGTTGAGGGAAGTCGTTCGCGGATTGTTTCAGTAAGCCCGCCAAGCAGGCTCCCGTTTCGACTTGGATAGCAGGTCTGATTCAAGCCATCCGCTCTGGCCGCACGCCTATCTTCGCGAAGGATGGGCTTGGGTCGTAAATTGGCATTCACGACCGGCCGCTTTCGACCCAGGCTGTGTGAAAACGCCTGCGATTGTCTAACCTTCTGACCGTCGAGATCCTGGCGGGGACGGTCATGAAGCGATTCATCGAAGGTGAGGCTCGGACGCAAGTCACGTTGCTGCCGGAGT
>Ga0209389_1000142_pt1 | contig 62072 bp, 55 predicted proteins | sample CowpearedBW_FD_187526 | JGI IMG/M metagenome (GOLD analysis project Ga0209389, IMG submission 187526) | Root nodule microbial communities of legume samples collected from California, USA - Cow pea red BW (SPAdes) (version 2) | ecosystem: Host-associated > Plants > Roots > Nodule | place: USA... | reverse complement strand
CGTGCGGATAGCGGCCAGTCCGTCGGAAGGATGATCGAGCAACATCGTCGTCTCCAGGTTGAATGGATTCAGCAACCCTCAGTCTGGCCTCAGACCTGGTCGCTATCCACTCCCCATGGAATCTTCGTCGCATCAGCGCAAAGCTACGCAATTTTGTCGCGAGCTCCTCGCAATGACGGAGTATGTGGCGGCAGCTACGCCCAAACAAAAACCCCGGCCTCGCGGCCGGGGTTTTGTGTCCTTCTCTCGTCCCAGAGCTTAATCGCGCTGGCCGAGGAGCTGCAGCAGCAGCGTGAAAAGGTTGATGAAGTTCAAGTACAGCGACAGCGCGCCGGTGATGGCCGCACGCTCTGCGACGTCACCGCCGGCCGAGGCGTAGCCGTAGATGTAGTCGTTCTTCAGCCGCTGGGTATCCCAGGCGGTGAGGCCCGCGAACACCAGCACGCCGACCACCGAGACGATGAACTGCAGCATCGAGCTGGCCAGGAACAGGTTCACCAGGCTCGCGATGATGATGCCGATCAGGCCCATGAACAGGAACGAGCCCATCCCGGTCAGGTCACGCTTGGTGGTGTAGCCGTAGAGGCTGAGCGCACCGAAGGTCGCCGCCGTGATGAAGAACACCCGCACGATCGAGGTGTGGGTGAACACCAGGAAGATCGACGACAGCGAGATGCCCATTAGCGCCGAGAACACCCAGAACAGGATCTGGGCGGTCGAGGGGGCGAGGCGGTTGATGCCCGCCGAGATCACGAACACCATCGCCAGCGGCGCGAGCATGAACAGCCACTTCAGCGGGCTGACGAACATCGCGTAGCCGAACGGCGTCAGGAACAGCTTGCCGACGCGGACCGCTTCCGGGGTCGGAACGTCGGTCACGGCGGCCATGTAGACGCCGAGCGCGGCAAGGCCGGTGATGGCGAGGCCGATGCTCATGTAGTTATAGATGCGCAGCATGTAAGCGCGCAGGCCGGCGTCGACCGTCGCGGCGTCAACACGCCCGGCGGCCCTGCCGAAAGGAGAAGCGTAGTTACGGTCTAGGTCCGACATGGTCGAATTCCCGTTGGTTGGTCCGGTCCGGCACGAGGGTCGCCATGCCGCCGGTTCGTCAAACTCTATCTCGGATACCGATGCCAGCCGACTAAATTTTGGCTAACAGTCGGGGCTCCGAACCCATTCGATATGTGGGAAACTAACACATTCGCTGCAACCGTCCACGCGCGGCCGAATGTCGCCCTCGCCCGCAATCCCGACGAGCGGACCGTGGTTAATCGCAAGGAATCGTGCGATTTCGCTCCCTTGCGGTTAGCCGCTACCATTTGTCACAAATTCCGCAACACCGTGGCCGGCTTTTTGTTCAACGCCAGCAGCGTGCCGGCGAGCCCGAGCCCGACGGTGACGACCAGGGCGGCCGCGACCACGCCGGCCGCGCTGCCGGCCTGCCAGACGAAGCTCAGCGTCATCAGCCGCGTCACGATCATCCAGGCGGCGATGCTGCCGGCGATCACGCCGAACACCGCGGTGGCGAGCCCGATCAGGAGGTATTCGAGCGCATAGGCGCCGAGCAGCCGCAGCCGCGTCGCGCCCAGCGTCTTCAGGATCACCGCATCATAGACCCGGTGACGGTGGCCGGCGGCGAGCGCCCCGCCCAGCACCAGGATCGCCGAGATCAGGGTCACGGCGCTGGCGCCGCGGATCGCGAGCGCCAGATTGGTCACGACCGAGCCGACCGTCTCCATCACCTCGCGCACGCGCACGCTCGTCACCATAGGGTAGGCGTCGGCGACCTCTTTGATGATCTTGCCGTCGCCTGCCGCATTTCCGCCCGTCTCCGTCAGCGTCGCGATATGGGTGTGCGGCGCGCCCTTGAAGGCGTTGGGCGAGAACACGAGGACGAAATTGATGCCCATCCCCTGCCAGTCGATGTTGCGCAGATTGCTGATCTTCGCCGGGATGTCGCGGCCGAGCACGTTGACCACCACCTCGTCCCCGAGCTTGAGGCCTAAACCGTCGGCGATCTTCTTCTCCATCGAGACCAGCGGCGGGCCGGAATAGTCCGCGCTCCACCACTCGCCCTCGACCACCTTCGAACCCTTCGGCAGCTCGGCCGTATAGGTCAGGCCGCGGTCGCTCTGTAGCACCCATTCGGAATCGGTGGTGGGCTTGAGCTCCTCGGCGCGCACGCCGCGCGCGGCGACGATGCGCCCGCGCAGCATCGGCACGTCCTCGACCGTCGCGCCTGGCGCGATCTGGCGCAGGTAGCCGTCGAACTGCTCGGCCTGCGCGCTCGGAATGTCGATGAAGAAGAACGAGGGTGCGCGATCGGGCAGCGCCGCGAGGAACTGCCGCCGCAGATTGCCGTCGATCTGGGTGATGGTGACGAGCACGGCGAGCCCGAGCCCGAGCGACAGCACGACCGACGGCGTCAGCGCGCCCGGCCGGTGGATGTTGGCGATCGCGAGCCGCAGCATTGGCAGCCGCGTCCGCGGCAGCCGCCGCGCGATCGTCATCAGCAGGGCGGCGATGCCGCGCAGCAGGGCGAACACGACGACGGAGGAGGCCACGAACACTGCGGCGATGCGCTTGTCGAACGACAGGCCGATCACGACCGTGATCAGCAGCGCGATCACCACGCCCATGAGGCCCAGATAACTCGCGCGCGGCCGGTGCCATTCGGAGCTGATGGTGTCGCGGAACAGCGCCGCCACCGGCACGTCATGCACGCGCCCGAGCGGCCACAGGCCGAAGGCGAGCGCTGTGAGCAGGCCATAGACGAAGGACAGTGCGAGCTCGTCGGCATGCACCGCCGGCACCACCGGCAGCGGCAAGAGCTTGCCGAACAGCCCGACGATGGCGAAGGGCATCGCCGCGCCGAGCGCAAGGCCGATCACCGAACCGATGCCCGCAAGCAGGATCACTTGCGCCAGATAGATGCCGAACACGTCGCCTCCGGTCGCGCCGACGGCCTTGAGGGCCGCGATCACCTCGAGCCGACGATCGATATGGCTCTTCACGGCATTGGCAACGCCGACGCCGCCGACCAGCAGCGCGGCGAGGCCGACCAGCGTCAGGAACTGGGTAAAACGGCTGATGTTGCGCTCGAGTTGCGGCGAGGCGTTGGAGCGGCTGCGGATCTCCCAGCCGGCCTGCGGCGCGGCGCTGCGCGCGTCCGCGATGAAGGCTTCGGTGGCGCGCTCGTTATTTGCGGTATCGGGCAGCTTGACCCGGTAGACCCAGCGCACCAGGCTGCCGGGCTGGATCAGGCCGGTGGCGCGCAAGGCCTCCTCGCTGATCAGGAAGCGCGGGCCGAAGCCGATACCGCCGGCGAGCTTGTCGGGTTCGGCTTCGACGATGGCGTGGATCTGGAACGTTGCGGACCCGATCGTGACGCGGTCACCGTTCCTAAGCGACAGCCGCGCCAGCAGCGTCGGATCGGCCGCGGCGCCGAACGCGCCGTCACGCATCGCGAGCAGATCGGCCATCGGTAGCGGCGGTGCCAGTGTCAGCTGGCCCAGCATCGGATAGGTGTCGTCGACGGCCTTCATCTCGACCAGCGCGAGCTTGCCATCAGCCGAGCGCGCCATGCCGCGCAGGGTCGCGGCGGTCGAGACGGTGCCGCGCGAGCGCAGGAAGGCGACCTCCTCCGGCTTGGCCTCGCGCTGGAACAGGACGAAGGAGACGTCGCCGCCGAGCAGCGTGCGGCCCTCGCGGGCGAGACCGTCGGAGAGGCTCGCCGACACCGAGCCGACGCCGGCGATCGCCATCACGCCGAGCGCGATGCAGGCGATGAAGACATAGAAGCCGCGCAAGCCCCCGCGCAATTCGCGCAGGGCGTAACGCAACGAGAGCGCGACGCCGCCCGGCTTCGCGAACGATTCGACAGCTGCGCTCATGCCGGCGCCGACTGCGTGTCGATGCGCCCGGAGCGCAGGCGGATGACGCGATCGCAGCGTTGCGCGAGCGAGGAATCGTGCGTCACCAGCACCAAGGTCATGCCGCGCTCGGCGTGCTTGCTGAACAGGAGATCGACGATCTGCTTTCCCGTTGCCTCGTCGAGATTGCCGGTGGGCTCGTCGGCGACAAGGATGGCGGGATCGGGCGCCAGCGCGCGCGCCAGCGCCACGCGCTGCTGCTCGCCGCCGGAGAGCTGCGTCGGGTAGTGATGCAGGCGATCGCCAAGCCCGACCGATTGCAGCTCCTGCGCCGCGCGCCTCGCAGCATCGGGATCGCTGGCAAGCTCGAGCGGCACCGCGACGTTCTCCAGCGCCGTCATGGTCGGGATCAGGTGGAAGGACTGGAAGACGATGCCGACCTGGCGGCCGCGGAAGCGCGCCAGCGCGTCCTCGTCGAGGGCATTGAAAGCCGTGCCATTGACCACCACCTCTCCGCTATCAGGACGCTCCAGCCCCGCCATCACCATCAGCAGCGTGGATTTGCCCGAGCCTGACGGGCCGATCAGGCCGATCGTCTCGCCCGAGGCGACACGCAGGCTGATATCCTTCAGGATATGAACGCGTGCCGCGCCCGTGCCCAATGAGAGATTGACGTTGGAGATGGCGATGGTGTCCATCGCGGTCGTGGCGAGCGAAGAGGAATTGATGCGCGTGTCCATGGTCCGGTCATATGGCAACTCCGCACGCGGGGTCGAGAGGCGTTACGGATTGTTCATGCACATAGCCGTGTTGATGCTCGCGGTGATGACGATTGCGTCCCCCGCTTGGGCGGGCGCGACGAAACCGGTCAAGCTTGTCGTTCTCGGCGATTCCTTGAGCGCCGGTCTTGGCCTCCCGGCCCAGGAGGCGTTCCCGCAAAAGCTTCAAAAATCCTTGCAGATCAAGGGCATAGATGTCGACATGACCAACGCCGGGGTGTCCGGCGACACCACCTCCGGCGGCCGCGACCGGCTGGACTGGTCGGTGCCCGACGGAACCGATGGCGTCATCGTCGAGCTCGGCGCCAACGACGCGCTGCGCGGCATCGATCCCGATGTGACGCGCGCCGCGTTGACCGAGATCATCCAGCGCCTGAAGGCGCGCAAGATCGCGGTGATGCTGTGCGGCATGCTGGCGCCGCCGAATTACGGCGCGGACTATGCGGCGCGCTTCAATTCGATTTATCCGGATCTGGCGAAACGATTCGATGTGCCGCTCTATCCGTTCTTCCTCGATGGCGTTGCGGCCGACGCCAAGCTCAATCAGGCCGACGGCATTCATCCGACTGCGGCCGGCGTCGACATCATCGTCGGCAGGATCATGCCCATGGTGGAGGCATTCATTGGCACGATCGCTGAGCAGCGGCGTTGAAAGCGGGCAGTCCCAACCCGAACTCCCAGGGATTTACGGGGGTGAGGCGGGCGAAGCTTCGCAGAGTCACACAACTGCGATAGGAATCAGGGTACCGGTGATTCGTCGCCGGCTCTAATTTGGATATGGTCCTCAGCTCGAGGGCTGTACCCAAGCATCGGGAGTGCGAAACGATGCCGCGTTTGTTCACGGGTCTGGAAATTCCGGCCGAGATCGGCCAGTCGCTTTCCAACTTGAGGGGTGGCCTCCCCGGCGCCCGCTGGATCGATCCCGAAAATTATCACGTCACCTTGCGCTTCATCGGCGACATCGACGGCGCCTCCGCCAACGAGATCGCCTCGATGCTGTTTCGCGTCGACCGCAAGCCATTCGAGGTGAAGGTGCAGGGCCTCACCAGCTTCGGCGGCCGCAAGCCGCGCGCGGTGGTCGCGACCATCGTGCCGAGCAAGCCGCTGATGGAATTGCAGGCCGAGCTCGAACGCATGATGCAGCGGATCGGCCTCGACCCGGAGGGACGCAAGTTCATTCCGCACGTCACTCTGGCCCGGCTGCACGACGCCTCCGATCGCGACGTCGCCGACTATCTCTCGCTGCGCGGCTACTTCCCAAGCAAGGCGTTCATGGCCGAACGCTTCGTGCTGTTCTCCTCGCGCGCCTCCACGGGCGGCGGCCCGTATGTGGTCGAGGACGCCTACGAACTGTGTGAGTAGCGCAGCTTCCGTGCCCCGGCCGCAGAGCCGGGGCCCAGCGCTCCGCGATGAATGAATTTTGGCGATGGACGAAATAGTGGGTCCCGTCTATGCGCAGCAGCGCAAGAGCGCTGCAGCGCGTCCGGGACACGGAACGCATAGCGCCCCGCACCAATTGACGGCTTGCAATTTCCGTCCGTCTCTGGCGGTAAAGGGCCATGCTCTCCACCCCCAGTTCCCCATTCCGCGAGGCATACCAGGCCGAGATCGCCTCTGGCGCGATCGAGCCCGATGCCGCGCAGGCCGAGGTCGCCGAGGCCTATGCGGCGCTCGACCAGCGGCTCGCCACTTACAAGCCGCTGCGCAAGCAGGGCCTGCTCAGCCGCCTGTTCGGCAGCGGCGACAAGGATGATGCCCCGCGCGGGCTCTACATCCATGGCGAGGTCGGCCGCGGCAAGACCATGCTGATGGATCTGTTCTTCCAGCACTGCTCGGTCGAGCACAAGCGCCGCGCGCATTTCCACGAATTCATGGCGGACGTGCACGAGCGCATCTACGACTATCGCCAGAGCATCGCGCGCGGCGAGATCGCCGATGGCGACGTCATCGCGCTGACCGCAAATGCGATCTTTGAGGAGAGCTGGCTGCTCTGCTTCGACGAATTCCACGTCACCGACATCGCCGACGCGATGATCCTGGGCCGCCTGTTCGCGAAATTGTTCGATCTCGGCACCGTCGTGGTTGCGACCTCCAACGTCGCGCCTGACGATCTCTACAAGGGTGGCTTGAACCGCTCGCTGTTCCTGCCCTTCATCAAGCAGATCACCGATCACATGGACGTCGCGCGGCTCGATGCCCGCACCGACTTCCGGTTGGAGAAACTTCAGGGCGTGCCGATGTGGCTGACACCGGCGGATGGCGATGCGGACGCCGCGCTCGACCGTGCCTGGAAGCGGATGTCAGGTGGGGCACAATGCAGGCCGCGCGACATTTCGATCAAGGGCCGCATCCTGCACGTGCCGTGCTCGGCGCACGGCGTGGCGCGGTTCTCCTTCGCCGATCTCTGCGAGAAGCCGCTGGGTGCATCCGATTACCTCAGGCTGGCGCACGAGTATCACACCATCCTGGTCGACCATATTCCAGTCATGGACTTCTCCCAGCGCAACGCCGCCAAGCGGTTCATCACGCTGATCGATACGCTCTATGACAACGCCGTGAAGCTGATGGCTTCGGCCGACGCCAATCCGATCTCGCTCTACCTCGCCACCGAGGGCAATGAGGCCATGGAGTTCAAGCGGACCGCCTCGCGCCTGATCGAGATGAGCTCGGAATCCTATCTGGCGCTGCCTCACGGCCGCAAGGATTCCACCGCCAGCGGCTCGACCAAAGGTCTGGTGGAGACTTAAGTCCTATTTCGCTAGCGCTGTCATTCCGGGACGCGCGAAGCGCGAACCCGGAATCCATCGGGCCACAAGCTCTGTCGCCCGATGCATTCCGGGGCTGCGCCTATCGGCGCATCCCGGAATGAGGGGGCTGCGTGCCCGAGACGTCGGCAAGCCCGACAATTGGGCATTGGGCGACTTGAACGGGGAAGGCGAAAGGGATAACCACCCGTCTCAGTTTTCCCCTCCTTACGTGTCTAAAGGACAGGTTCACATGGCGCGCGACAAGATTGCTTTGATTGGCTCCGGTCAGATCGGCGGAACGCTGGCTCACCTCATCGGCCTGAAAGAACTGGGCGACGTCGTGATGTTCGACATCGCCGAGGGCGTGCCGCAGGGCAAGGCGCTCGACATCGCGCAGTCCTCGCCGGTCGACGGCTTCGACGCGCGCTACACCGGCGCGAACTCCTACGAGGCGCTCGACAACGCCAAGGTCTGCATCGTCACCGCCGGCGTGCCGCGCAAGCCCGGCATGAGCCGCGACGACCTCCTCTCCATCAACCTCAAGGTCATGGAGCAGGTCGGCGCCGGCATCAAGAAGTACGCTCCGGACGCGTTCGTCATCTGCATCACCAACCCGCTCGACGCGATGGTCTGGGCGCTGCAGAAGGCCTCGGGCCTGCCGCACAAGAAGGTCGTCGGCATGGCGGGCGTGCTGGACTCGGCGCGCTTCCGCTATTTCCTGGCCGACGAGTTCAACGTCTCGGTCGAGGACGTCACCGCCTTCGTGCTCGGCGGCCATGGCGACACCATGGTGCCGCTGGTGAAGTACTCCACCGTCGCCGGCATTCCGCTGCCCGACCTCGTCAAGATGGGCTGGACCTCGCAGGCGCGCCTCGACGAGATCGTCGACCGCACCCGCAACGGCGGCGCCGAGATCGTCAATTTGCTCAAGACCGGCTCGGCCTTCTACGCCCCGGCCGCGTCGGCGATCGCGATGGCCGAGAGCTATCTGAAGGACAAGAAGCGCGTGCTGCCCTGCGCCGCCTATCTCAATGGCGAATACAGCGTGAAGGACATGTATGTCGGCGTGCCCGTCGTGATCGGCTCCAAGGGCGTCGAGCGCGTGGTCGAGATCGAGCTCGCCGGCAAGGACCGCGAGGCCTTCGACAAGTCGGTCGGCGCCGTGCAGGGCCTGGTCGATGCCTGCAAGAAGATCGCCCCCGACCTTCTCGGCCGCTAAGGCGCAAGCAGATACCCCGCCGAAGATCGAAAGCCGGTCTTCGGCGGTTTCACTTCCGGACCCCGGCTGCAACCCTTGTTGAAGGCTGGGCGGGGCTCCGGTTCGCAGTCCAGAGATCTCGAAGTCAAAGAATCCGGGTTGCAGTTCCTGTGGTATATGGTATGCCAGCCACAAGACTGAGGTGGGCCCATGGGGTCACCGCCCGCGGGTTCAGGGAGCGACCATATGAATATCCATGAATATCAGGCCAAAGCGCTGCTGAACGAGTTCGGCGTGCCGATCTCCAAGGGCGTGCCGGTCCTCAAAGCCGCCGACGCAGAAGCTGCGGCCAAGGCGCTGCCCGGCCCGGTCTGGGTGGTGAAGAGCCAGATCCACGCCGGCGGGCGCGGCAAGGGCAAGTTCAAGGAAGCCTCGGCCGGCGACAAGGGCGGCGTCCGCATCGCCAAATCGGCCGCCGAGGTCGCCGAATTCGCCAAGCAGATGCTGGGCGCAACCCTGGTGACGGTGCAGACCGGCCCGGCCGGCAAGCAGGTCAACCGCCTCTACATCGAGGACGGCTCCGACATCGACAAGGAGTTCTATCTCTCGATCCTGGTCGACCGCGAGACCTCGCGCGTCTCCTTCGTCGTCTCGACCGAAGGCGGCGTCAACATCGAGGACGTCGCGCACAACACGCCCGAGAAGATCGTGACCTTCTCAGTCGATCCCGCCACCGGAATCATGGGCCATCACGGCCGGACGGTTGCGAAGGCGCTCAAGCTCTCCGGTGATCTCGCCAAGCAGGCCGAGAAGCTCACGGCGCAGCTCTATGCCGCCTTCGTCGCGAAGGACATGTCGATGCTGGAGATCAACCCGCTGGTCGTGACCAAGCAGGGCCAGCTCCGCGTGCTCGACGCCAAGGTGTCGTTCGACGACAACGCGCTGTTCCGTCACCCCGAGGTGCTCGCGCTGCGCGACGAGACCGAGGAAGACGCCAAGGAAATCGAGGCGTCCAAGTACGACCTCAACTACGTCGCGCTCGACGGCAACATCGGCTGCATGGTCAACGGCGCCGGTCTTGCCATGGCGACGATGGACATCATCAAGCTCTATGGCATGGCGCCGGCGAACTTCCTCGACGTCGGCGGCAGTGCCAGCAAGGAGAAGGTCGCGGCCGCATTCAAGATCATCACCGCCGATCCGAACGTGAAGGGCATCCTGGTCAACATCTTCGGCGGCATCATGAAGTGCGACGTGATCGCCGAGGGCGTCACGGCCGCGGTGCGCGAGGTCGGTCTCAGCGTGCCGCTGGTGGTCCGTCTCGAAGGCACCAATGTCGAGCTCGGCAAGAAGATCATCCGCGAATCCGGCCTCAACGTGGTGCCGGCCGACAATCTCGACGACGCCGCGCAGAAGATCGTGAAGGCCGTCAAGGGAGGCTAAGGCCATGGCCCAGGACCATCTCGCCGCATCATCTCCGCTCCCCGAGCATGCGCGTCTCGCCGCGTTCGCCGGCGAATGGACTGGCGAAGAGGTGGTCTTTCCGTCGCGCTGGACGGAGGGCGGACCGGCGACCTCTCACGTCGTCGCGCGCATGGACCTCAACGGATTCTATCTGATCCAGGACGGTGTCCAGATGCGCGAGGGCAAGCAGGTCTTCGCCACCCACGGCATCTTCACCTACGATCGCGACGACCGGACCTACAAACTGTTCTGGTACGATTCGCTCGGCTACACGCCGCCCTCGCCCGCCTCCGGCGGGTGGGTCGGCAAGACCCTGACGCTGGTGCGCGGCTCGCTTCGCGGCAATGCGCGCCACGTCTACGAGATCATCGACGACAATTCCTATTCGTTGAAGATCCAGTTCTCGCCGGACGCGGAAGGCTGGTCCGACGTCCTCACCGGCGTCTACCGCCGCATCCACTGACCCTCTCACTCGTTAGTTCGCGAAAGCAGACCTCATGTCCATCCTGATCGACAAGAACACCAAGGTCATCTGCCAGGGCTTCACCGGCAAGAACGGCACCTTCCATTCCGAGGCCGCGATCGCCTACGGCACCAAGATGGTCGGTGGCACCTCGCCGGGCAAAGGCGGCTCGACGCATTTGGGCCTGCCGGTGTTCGACACCGTGCGCGAGGCGCGTGAGAAGACCGGCGCCGACGCGTCGGTGATCTACGTCCCGCCGCCGGGCGCGGCGGACGCGATCTGCGAAGCCATCGACGCCGAGATCCCGCTGATCGTCTGCATCACCGAGGGCATTCCTGTTATCGACATGGTGCGCGTGAAGCGCTCGCTGATCGGCTCCAAGTCGCGCCTGATCGGGCCGAACTGCCCGGGCGTCATGACCGCCGGTGAGTGCAAGATCGGCATCATGCCCGCCAATATCTTCAAGACCGGCTCGGTCGGCATCGTCTCCCGCTCGGGCACGCTGACCTATGAGGCCGTGTTCCAGACCTCCCAGGAAGGCCTCGGCCAGACCACCGCGGTCGGCATCGGCGGCGACCCGGTCAAGGGCACCGAGTTCATCGACGTGCTGGAGATGCTGCTCGCCGACCCCAAGACCGAATCGATCATCATGATCGGCGAGATCGGCGGTTCCGCCGAGGAGGACGCCGCCCAATTCCTCAAGGACGAGGCCAGGCGCGGCCGTAAGAAGCCGATGGTCGGCTTCATCGCGGGCGTCACGGCCCCTCCCGGCCGCCGCATGGGCCATGCCGGCGCGATCATCTCGGGCGGCAAGGGCGACGCCGGTTCCAAGACCGAGGCGATGAAATCGGCAGGGATTACAGTGTCCCCTTCGCCCGCGCGCCTCGGCCATACGCTTGCCGAAAAGTTGAAGGGCTAATTCACTTCTTCGTGCTTTTCCGGGCGAAGTTTCGCAGCAAATAGGGTAAAGGGTGCCTGTCGCGTCGAGCCCTGTCGGGGGAGCTCGGCGCCAGCGCCGTTTGTTATGCGCGAACCGAAATCGCCAGGAACTCAAGTATGTCTCGCCAGGACGCGAACGCAGCCTTTGCCTTGTCATCCTTTTTGCAGGGCACCAACGCCACCTACATCGACGAAATCTACGCCCGCTACGAGAAGGACCCGACCTCGGTCGACGCCGAGTGGCAGGAGTTCTTCAAGAGCCTCAACGACCAGCCCGCTGACATCAGCAAGAACGCGGAAGGACCGTCCTGGGAGCGCGACAACTGGCCGCTGACCCCGCGGGACGATCTGACCTCCGCGCTCGACGGCAATTGGGCCGAGGTCGAGAAGGCGGTCGGCGCCAAGATCGCCGCCAAGGCCCAGGCCAAGGGCGCCGATATCTCTTCCGCCGATGTCCTCCAGGCCACGCGCGACTCCGTTCGCGCCCTGATGCTGATCCGCTCCTACCGCATGCGCGGCCACTTCCACGCCAAGCTCGACCCGCTCGGCATCGAAGCCCAGCGCAACCGCGAAGAGCTCGACCCGCGCACCTACGGCTTCAGCGAAGCCGATTACGACCGCAAGATCTTCCTCGATCACGTGCTCGGCCTCGAATACGGCACGCTGCGCGATATCGTCGCGATCTGCGAGCGCACCTACTGCCAGACGCTCGGCGTCGAGTTCATGCATATCAGCAATGCCGCGCAGAAGGCCTGGATCCAGGAGCGCATCGAGGGACCCGATAAGGAGATCTCGTTCACGCGCGAAGGCCGCAGAGCCATCCTGATGAAGCTGGTCGAAGCCGAAGGCTTCGAGAAGTTCTGCGACACCAAGTTCACCGGCACCAAGCGTTTCGGCCTCGACGGCGGCGAATCCCTGATCCCCGCGCTGGAGCAGATCATCAAGCGCGGCGGCAATCTCGGCGTGAAGGAGATCGTGCTCGGCATGCCGCATCGCGGTCGCCTCAACGTGCTGACGCAGGTGATGGGCAAGTCGCACCGCGCGCTGTTCCACGAGTTCAAGGGCGGCTCCGCCAACCCGGAGGACGTCGAAGGCTCCGGCGACGTCAAGTATCACCTCGGCGCTTCCTCGGACCGCGAGTTCGACGGCAACCGCATCCACCTGTCGCTGACCGCCAACCCCTCGCATCTCGAGATCGTCGATCCCGTCGTGCTCGGCAAGGTCCGCGCCAAGCAGGACCAGCACGGCGATCCTCCGGACATGCGCATCTCCGTGATGCCGCTCCTGATGCATGGCGACGCCGCGTTCGCCGGCCAGGGCGTGGTCGCCGAGTGCTTCGGCCTGTCGGACCTGAAGGGCTACCGCACCGGCGGCTCCGTGCACTTCATCGTCAACAACCAGATCGGCTTCACCACCTATCCGCGTTACTCGCGCTCCTCGCCCTATCCGTCCGATGTGGCGAAGATGATCGACGCGCCGATCTTCCACGTGAACGGCGACGATCCGGAAGCCGTCGTGTTCGCCGCCAAGGTCGCGACCGAGTTCCGGCAGAAATTCCACAAGCCCGTCGTCATCGACATGTGGTGCTATCGGCGCTACGGCCACAACGAGGGCGATGAGCCGGCGTTCACGCAGCCGGTCATGTACAAGCGGATCGCGGCCCATCCGTCGACGCTGTCGCTCTATGCCAAGCGCCTGATCGCCGAGGGCGTGGTCACCGAGGGCGAGGTCGACAAGCTGAAGGCCGACTGGCGCGCGCGGCTCGATGCCGAGTTCGAGGCCGGCACCTCCTACAAGCCGAACAAGGCCGACTGGCTCGACGGCAAGTGGGCCGGCTTCAAGATTGCCGACCAGGAAGAGGATGCGCGGCGCGGCGTCACCGGCGTCGACATCGCCACGCTGAAGGACATCGGCCGCAAGATCACCAAGGTGCCGGACGGCTTCCGCGTTCACCGCACCATCCAGCGTTTCCTCGATAACCGCTCGAAGGCGATCGACACTGGTACCGGTATCGACTGGGCGACCGGCGAGGCGTTGGCGTTCTGCTCGCTGCTGAACGAAAAACACCACGTCCGCCTGTCCGGACAGGATTCGGAGCGCGGCACCTTCTCGCAGCGCCACTCGGTCCTGATCGACCAGGAGGACGAAAGCCGCTACACGCCGTTCAACCATCTCGGCGGCGAGCAGGGCCATTACGAGGTCATCAACTCGCTGCTGTCGGAAGAGGCCGTGCTCGGCTTCGAATACGGCTACTCGCTCGCCGAGCCGAACACGCTGACGCTGTGGGAGGCCCAGTTCGGCGATTTCGCCAACGGCGCGCAGGTCGTGTTCGACCAGTTCATCTCCTCGGGCGAACGCAAATGGCTGCGCATGTCCGGTCTCGTCTGCCTGCTGCCGCACGGCTATGAAGGCCAGGGGCCGGAGCATTCCTCGGCGCGTCTCGAGCGTTACCTGCAGATGTGCGCGGAAGACAACATGCAGGTGGTCTACCCGACCACGCCGGCGAACTACTTCCACGTGCTGCGCCGGCAGCTGCATCGCGAGATCCGCAAGCCGCTGATCATGATGACGCCGAAGTCGCTGCTGCGCCACAAGCGGGCGGTGTCGCGTCTCGAGGAGCTCGCGAAGGGCACGACCTTCCACCGTATCCTCTACGATGACGCCCAGATGCTGCCGAACGAAGCGATCAAGCTCGTTCCGGACGAGAAGATCCGCCGCATCGTGCTGTGCTCCGGCAAGGTCTATTACGACCTCTACGAGGAGCGCGAGAGGCGCGGCATCGATGACATCTATCTGATGCGCGTCGAGCAGCTCTATCCGGTGCCGCTGAAGGCGCTGGTGGCCGAGCTGTCGCGCTTCAAGAAGGCCGAAGTGGTGTGGTGCCAGGAAGAGCCGCGCAACATGGGCGCCTGGCACTTCATCGAGCCCTATCTGGAATGGGTGCTGAACCAGGTGAACGGTGCGAGCCGGCGTCCGCGTTATGTCGGCCGCGCCGCTTCCGCCGCGACCGCCACGGGTCTGATGTCCAAGCATCAGGCGCAGCTGAAGGCGTTCCTGGACGAAGCACTGAGCTGAGAAGTTTTTTAGGACTCTGTCATGCCCCGCCCAGTGCGCAATTGCGCACGGGGGGCGGGGCATCCAGTACGACGCGGCTTTCGTTCTGATCACGAAGGTCACGGCGTACTGGATTGCCCGCCTTCGCGGGCAATGACGTATGAAATTCATGACCGCTACTGGCGATCCCTTAAGGAAGAGACCATGACTGAAATTCGTGTGCCGACGCTCGGCGAATCCGTCACCGAGGCCACCATCGGCCGCTGGTTCAAGAAGGCCGGCGACCCCGTCGCCGTCGACGAGCCCTTGGTGGAGCTCGAGACCGACAAGGTCACCATCGAAGTCCCGGCGCCCTCCGCGGGCACGCTGAGCGAGATCATCGCCGCCGATGGCGCGACCGTTGCTGTGGGCGCGCTACTTGGTCAGATCACCGATGGTGCCGGCGCCGCCAAGCCCGCCGCCGCGCCGGCCAAGGCTGCTGCTCCTGCTGCTGCCGCTGCTCCCGCGCCGGCTCCCGCTGCCGCCGCCAAGGCGCCGCCGGCCGATGCCCCGCTCGCGCCTTCGGTGCGAAAACTGTCGGCCGAGACCGGCATCGACGCCTCCACCGTTCCGGGCTCCGGCAAGGACGGTCGCGTCACCAAGGGCGACATGCTGGCTGCGATCGAGCGTGCCGCATTGGCGCCGACCCCGGTCAACCAGCCCGCCGCCGCCGTGCAGGTCCGCGCGCCGTCGCCGGCCGATGACGCCGCCCGCGAAGAGCGCGTCAAGATGACCCGCCTGCGCCAGACCATCGCGCGCCGCCTCAAGGACGTGCAGAACACCGCGGCCATGCTCACGACCTTCAACGAGGTCGATATGACCAACGTCATGGCGCTGCGCGCCCACTACAAGGACGCGTTCGAGAAGAAGCATGGCGCCAAGCTCGGCTTCATGGGCTTCTTCACCAAGGCCGTCGTGCAGGCGCTGAAGGACATCCCGGCCGTCAACGCCGAGATCGACGGCAGCGATTTGATCTACAAGAACTATTACCACATCGGCGTCGCCGTCGGCACCGACAAGGGCCTGGTCGTGCCCGTGGTGCGCGACTGCGACCACAAGTCGATCTCCGACATCGAGAAGAGCATCGCCGATTTCGGCCGCCGCGCCCGTGACGGCCAGCTCAAGATCGACGAGATGCAGGGCGGCACCTTCACGATCACCAATGGCGGCATCTACGGCTCGCTGATGTCGACGCCGATCCTGAACGCGCCGCAGTCCGGTATCCTCGGCATGCACAAGATCCAGGAGCGGCCGATGGTCGTCGGCGGCAAGATCGAGGTCCGCCCGATGATGTATCTGGCGTTGTCCTACGATCACCGCGTCATCGACGGCAAGGAAGCCGTCACCTTCCTGGTCCGGGTCAAGGAGAGCCTGGAAGATCCGGCGCGCCTGGTGCTCGATCTCTGATCCGCAATGCTCTGCGAGCGCCGTCGCGACCGACGCGACGGCGCATGTCGAACCATGGAGGCGCGCGTGACGGATAAAGTCGTTGTCATCACCGGCGGCAGTCGCGGCATTGGCCGTGCGACTGCGATTGCCGCGGCCGCGCGCGGCTATCGCGTCGTGGTCGCTTATGCCAGCAACAAGGCGGCCGCGGACGAGGTCGTCGCGCAGATCGAGGCCAAGAACGGCAAGGCCATCGCGGTGAAATGCGACGTCGCCGAGGAAGGCGACATCCTCAACCTGTTCAGGGAAGCCGACAAGTTCGGCACGCTCGGCGCGCTGGTCAACAATGGCGGCATCGTCGGCAAGAGCGGCGTGCGGGTCGACGAGATGTCGGCCGAGCGCATCCAGCGCGTCATGGCGGTCAACGTCACCGGCTCCATCCTCTGCGCGCGCGAGGCGGTGAAACGGATGTCGACCAAGCATGGCGGCAAGGGCGGCGTCATCGTCAATCTGTCGTCGGTCGCCGCCAAGCTCGGCTCGCCGAATACTTATGTCGACTATGCCGCGTCCAAGGGCGCGATCGATTCCTTCACCATCGGCCTCGGCTATGAGGTTGCGAACGAGGGCATTCGCGTCGCGGGCATTCGCCCGGGCCTGATCGACACCGAAATCCACGCCGCCGGCGGCGAGCCCGACCGCGCCCATCGTCTGGCGCATCTTGTGCCGATGAAGCGCGTCGGCACCGCCGATGAAATCGCCAACGCCATCGTCTGGCTGCTGTCGGACGAGGCGTCTTACGTCACCTCAGCGATTCTCGATGTGTCCGGCGGACGCTGACGCGCCGCGCGGACGCTGACGCGCCGCGCGGACGCTGACACATCCTCATCACGCCTAACCTTACGGGATTTTCTCATGGCTACCTACGATCTCGTCGTCATCGGCACCGGACCGGGCGGTTATGTCTGCGCGGTGCGCGCGAGCCAGCTCGGCATGAAAGTCGCCGTGGTCGAAAAGAACGCCACGCTCGGCGGCACCTGCCTCAATGTCGGCTGCATGCCCTCGAAGGCGCTGCTGCACGCCTCCGAGATGTTCGAGGAAGCCGGGCATTCCTTCGCCAAGATGGGCGTGAGCGTTCCCGCGCCGAAGCTCGATCTGCCCGCGATGATGAACTTCAAGCAGCAGGGCATCGACGGCAACGTCAAGGGCGTCGAGTTCCTGATGAAGAAGAACAAGATCGACGTGCTCAAGGGCACCGGCAAGATCTTGGGCACCGGCAAGGTCGAGGTCTCCGCCGACGGCAAGTCGCAGGTGGTCGAGACCAAGAACATCGTGATCGCCACCGGCTCCGACATCGCGCGCCTCAAGGGCATCGAGATCGACGAGAAGCGCATCGTCTCCTCGACCGGCGCGCTGTCGCTGGAGAAGGTGCCAGGCAGATTGCTGGTCATTGGCGCCGGCGTGATCGGGCTCGAACTCGGCTCGGTGTGGCGCCGGCTCGGATCCGAGGTCATGGTGGTCGAATTCCTCGATCGCATCCTGCCCGGCATGGATGGCGAGGTCGCACGGCAATTCCAGCGAATCCTTGAGAAGCAGGGATTTGCATTCAAGCTGGGCTCCAAGGTCACCGGCGTCGAAGCGAACAGCAAGGCACTGCTCGCGAAAATCGAGCCGGCTGCCGGCGGTGCCGCCGAGACCATCGAGGCCGACGTCGTTCTGGTCTGCATCGGCCGCGTGCCCTACACCGATGGGCTCGGCCTGAAGGAAGCCGGCGTCGCGCTCGATGCGCGCGGCCGCGTCCAGATCGATCCGCATTTCGCCACCAGCCTCAAGGGCGTCTATGCCATCGGCGACGTCGTCGCAGGCCCGATGCTCGCGCACAAGGCCGAGGACGAAGGCGTTGCGGTCGCCGAGATCATCGCGGGGCAAGCGGGCCACGTGAACTACGATGTGATCCCGGGCGTCGTGTATACCACGCCGGAAGTGTCCTCCGTCGGCAAGACCGAGGAGGAATTGAAGCAGGCAGGCACAGCCTATACCGTCGGGAAGTTTCCCTTTACCGCCAACGGCCGCTCCAAGGTCAACCAGACCACCGACGGCTTCGTGAAGATTCTCGCAGATGCGAAGACCGATCGCGTGCTCGGCGTGCACATTATCGGCATTGAGGCCGGCGAAATGATCCATGAAGCCTGCGTTCTCATGGAGTTTGGTGGCAGCGCAGAAGATCTCGCGCGCACCTGCCATGCCCATCCGACCCGCTCGGAGGCGGTCAAGGAAGCCGCGCTTGCAGTCGGCAAGCGGGCCATCCATATGTAGCGACGCGCCCAGCACCGAAACGGGCGGGAACATATGCTGCGCCGCCTCCTTCAACCGGTCTGGGTCCTGCTTGCGATCGTCTTCCTGATCGAAGCCTGGCTGTGGGACCATCTCGAGCCGATCGTCGCGCGGGTCGTCGCAGCCATCCCGCTCGCGCGGTTCAAGCAATGGCTGACGGAGCGCGTCGATGCGCTGTCGCCGGCCATGACGCTGATCGTGTTCGCGGTCCCCATCATCCCGCTGTTTCCGCTCAAGCTGGTCGGCCTGTGGCTGCTGGCGCACGAATACTGGACCAGCGCAGTGTTCACGATCGTTTTCGCGAAGATGGTTGGCGTCGGAGTCACGGCCTTCGTGTTCGACGTGACGCGCGACAAGCTTTTGGAGATGCACTGGTTCGAGCGGATCTATGATCTGGTGCTGAAGGTGCGCGCCAGGGCCGCTGAGCTGGTCGACCCGATCAAGCGCCGCATCCGTCAGCTGATCGCCGGCGATGGCGAGGGCTGGTCTTCCCGCACGCTGCGCCTGATCCAGCGTTTTCGCAAGAGCGTGCACCAGGCGCGCTAGCTCTCTGTCACATATTCGCTTTTCGCCACATACTCGCTGTCATCGCCCGGGGCGATCCAGTATTCCAGAGACAGAGAGATGAGAACCGAGAAGCCGCGGCGTACTGGATGCCCCGGTCAAGCCGGGGCATGACACCTGTCTGTTTGGCGTCAAACCGCACGCCACACACCCATCAATGCAAATGCAACAGATGCGGCCACCACAGGCCGAGCGCGGTCATGATCAGGCCGGCGAGCGTCAGCACGCCGCTGACATAGGCGAGCGCGAACATGCCGGTGATGATGGTCGCCGATGCCAGCACGATGCCGATCTGGAAGGCCGCCGACGCCAGCTCGAAGTGATGGTACTTCGCGGTCGCCTCGTCGCGCTCGTGCTCGGCATGCTTGGCCTTCTCGGCGAGCTGCTCGGTGCCTTCGCCGGTCTCGGGCTCGGAGCGGTAGCGCTGCGCGGTCTTGGTCCAGTCCTCGACCTGTTTCTGTACCGACGCCTTCAGCGCGTCATCGCCGGTGCCGGCGAGCGTCAGCTTGCCCTGCTCGGCCGCGGTCTGCACGACGGTGCGGCGGATGCTCTTGGCCTGGAAGAATGCCCAGAGATTGGCGGCCTCGACGTTCTTGCTGATCGATTCGGTCTGGGCGCCCTTGCCGAGCGTCTCCGAGATCGCAAGGAACAGCGCCAGCACGGCGATCAGAAGGGCGATCTTCTTGTTCGAGCCGGACGCGTGCTCGGCGTGCTCGGCATGCTCCATGCTTTCATGTGCGCTCATATGTCCTCCTGTCTGGTTCCGCACGATTGACCCAACCGCGGGTGCCGCGCAAGAGGCATGCGCGGGATGACAGCTTGATGTCAGGATTCACCGCCGTGGATGCGCGCTGGCATAGACTTCCAGCAGCCGCTCGGAATCGATGCCGGTGTAGACCTGCGTGGTCGAGAGCGAGGAGTGGCCGAGCAATTCCTGGATGGCGCGGAGGTCGCCGCCGCGCGACAGCAGATGCGTGGCGAAGGAGTGGCGCAGTGCGTGCGGTGTGGCGCTGTCGGGAAGTCCCAGCGCGCCGCGCAGCCGCTCCATCGCGAGCTGGATGATGCGCGGGCTGAGCGGCCCGCCGCGCGCGCCGACGAAGATCGGCCCTTCCGCGGGCAACGAATACGGGCACATCGCGACGTACTCCTGCACCAGCTCGAGCACGTTCTGCAGCACCGGCACCATGCGGGTCTTGTTGCCCTTGCCTGTCACGACCAGCACGTCGCCTTCGCCGGGCCGCGGCACCTCGCGGCGCTTCAGGCCGAGCGCTTCGGAGATGCGCAGGCCCGAGCCATAGAGCAGCGCCATCACGGCGGCATCGCGCGCGAGAATCCAGCTCTCGCGTTCCTCGCCGGCGCGCTCGTCGGCGTCGGCAAGACGCTTTGCCGATGCCATCGGCAGTGGCTTCGGCAGGCTTTTTGCGACTTTTGGCGCGCGGATGGCCGACAATGCGCCGACCTTGCCTTTGCCCTCGCGCTCCAGAAAACGTCCAAACGAACGCAGCCCCGCGAGCGCGCGCATCAGGCTCCGGCCGGCAATGTCGTCCGCCCGGCGCATCGCCATGAAGGCGCGGATATCGGTGGCTTCGAGCGCCGCGAACCGTTCGAGCGTGACCCGCTCGCCCCAATGGGCACAGAGGAAATCCAGGCACTGCCGCAAGTCGCGGCCATAGGCCTCCAGCGTCTTCGGCGACAGTCGCCGCTCGGTGCCGAGATGCGACAGCCAGCGCGCCATCTCCTGCGTGATCGAGGGATCGGCGCTGGCGAGCTCGATGTGTGGGGCGGCCGCTTTGCTCATGCGCTCTGGACGTGGTGATTCCGCGCAGTATATCGCATCACACCAGTTTACTGTTCGCTAAGGTCGCCCCGCGGCGCTAGCCTCGCACTCCGGGTTCCGATTCTCCCTCCAAAGACTGTTGATGGATCACACCTCGCGCAGCAGCACCGCCCCCGCCAACGCGACCCGCATGGTCGACGTGCTGGTGCCGGTCGCGCTCGACCAGACCTATTCCTACAAAGTGCCGCGCGGCATGGAGCTGAAGGCGGGCGATCTCCTCAGTGTGCCGCTTGGGCCTCGCGAGGTCCTGGCCGTGGTCTGGGGCGAAAACGCCAACCCGGATCCACGCCTGCACAATCGCCTCAAGGAGGTCGGCGAAAAGCTCGATATCCCGCCGCTCAAGCCCGAGCTGCGCCAGGTGGTCGACTGGGTCGCCAATTACACGCTGAGCCCGCGCGGCATGGTGCTGCGCATGTGCCTGCGCATGGGCGAGAATCTCGGTCCTGAGCGGGCGCGCGCCGGTGTACGCTTGGTCGGCGATCCCCCGAAGCGGCTGACGCCGGCGCGGCAGCGGGTGATCGCGCTGTTGTCGGACCGCCTGCTGCACGGCAAGTCCGAGGCGGCCAAGGAAGCCGGCGTCTCCTCGGGCGTGATCGACGGCCTCGTCGACGAAGGCACGCTTACGGTGGAGCCGATGCCGCCGCCTCCGCCGCCGCCGGCGCCCGATCCGGAATTCGGCCGGCCGGATTTCACGCCGCTGCAGCGCGCCGCGGTCGACACGATGCGCGCGCTGGCGGCCAACGGCACCTTCCACGTCGCGCTGCTCGACGGCGTCACCGGCTCCGGCAAGACCGAGGTCTATTTCGAGGCGGTGGCCGAGACGATCCGTCGTGGCAGGCAATCGCTGATCCTGATGCCGGAGATCGCGCTGACCGGACAGTTTCTCGATCGCTTTGCGCAGCGTTTTGGCGTGCGGCCGATCGAATGGCACTCCGAACTGACGCCGCGCACCCGCGCGCGCAATTGGGCGGCGATCTCCGCAGGGACTGCGCCGGTCGTGGTCGGCGCGCGCTCGGCGCTGTTTCTCCCCTATGCCGATCTCGGCCTGATCGTCGTCGACGAGGAGCACGACCAGGCCTACAAGCAGGACGATGGCGTGCACTATCACGCCCGCGACATGGCGGTGGTGCGCGGGCACATCGCAAAAATCCCGGTCGTGCTGGCGTCGGCGACGCCCTCGGTCGAGTCCGAGGTCAATGCGCGCAAGAACCGCTATCAGCGCATCGCGCTGCCCTCGCGCTTCGGCGGCCAGCACATGCCGCATATCGAGGCGATCGATCTGCGCCGCGAGCCGCCCGCGCGCGGCCGCTTCATCTCGCCGCGGCTTGCCGGCGAGATCAGGACCGCGATCGAAAAGCGCGAGCAGGCGCTCTTGTTCCTCAACCGCCGCGGCTATGCGCCGCTGACGCTCTGCCGTGCCTGCGGCCATCGCTTCGCCTGCACGATCTGCGACGCCTGGCTGGTCGATCACCGCTTCCGCCAGCGCCTGGTCTGTCACCATTGCGGTTTCTCGATGCCGCGCCCGCATCTATGTCCGAACTGTTCGGCCGAGGAATCGCTGGTCGCCATTGGTCCCGGCGTCGAGCGCCTGCAGGAGGAGGCGGCGGCGTTGTTCCCGGAAGCGCGCACCATGGTGCTGTCGAGCGATCTCATCACCTCGATCGAGACGATGCGCTCCGAGCTTGCCGAAATCGCGGAGGGCCGCGTCGATATCATCATCGGCACGCAGCTCGTGGCAAAGGGTCACAACTTCCCGCGGCTCAATCTGGTCGGCGTGGTCGATGCGGATCTCGGTCTGTCCAATGGCGATCCGCGCGCGGCGGAACGGACCTGGCAATTGCTCAACCAGGTGATCGGCCGTGCCGGTCGCGAGCAGGGCCGCGGCGTCGGCTATCTGCAGACTCATCAGCCCGATCATCCCGTGATGCGGGCGCTCGTCGCCTGCGACCGCGAGGCCTTCTACGACAGCGAGATCGATCTGCGCGAGAAGACGCTCTATCCGCCGTTCGGCCGGCTCGCGAGCCTGATCATTTCCGCAGGCGACCGCCCGAGTGCCGAAGGTCTCGGCCGCAAGCTCGTCGCGCTCGCGCCGCGCGACGAGCGCGTCGTGGTGCTCGGCCCGGCCGAAGCCCCGCTCGCCGTCATCAAGGGCCGCTACCGCTTCCGCATCCTGGTGAAATCGGCGCGCGGTTTCGATCTCTCGGATTACTTGCGCAACTGGCTCGCCGTCTGCCCGAAGCCGACAGGCAATCAAAAGCTCGAAGTCGACGTCGATCCGCAGAGCTTTTTGTAGGGGCTAAAGCGCGATGAGATTTGGATGAATCGTCATCGCGCTTTAGCTTGTTGTTTACGCATGATCTCTCCGGAAAACCGCTTCGCACTTTTCCGGATCATGCTTTAGGCACACTCTCTCCATGTCAGTGCGAGGAGCCCTTGCGACGAAGCAATCCAGAGTCCTTCCGCGGAAAGATCCTGGATTGCTTCGCTTCGCTCGCAATGACGTGGGAGAGGGGCGGTGGCCAAACAAAAAGCCCGCGGTCCCCCAAGACCACGGGCTTGTTTCAGGCGCGCATCAAACTGATGAAAACTGCGCGTGTAAGGCGAACGCCTTAGGAGACGACTTCCGCGGTGACGCGGCCGACGCCGGCGCCGGTGAGGCCGATGGCGCGGGCAGCGCCGGTGGAGAGGTCGAGGACACGGCCGCGAATGAACGGACCGCGGTCGTTGATGGTGACGATCACGCTCTGGCCGCGATGGGTGACGCGCAGCTTGGTGCCGAATGGCAGTGAACGGTGCGCCGCGGTCAAGGCGTTCTGGTTGAAGCGCTGACCCGAGGCGGTCCGGCTGCCGGACTCGTTGCCGTAATAGGAGGCCATGCCGGAGAAGCTGTGGCCGGTGCCGGAGGTCGGCGTCATCGACGCATTGGCATTCCGCCAATCGGAGCTCGCGTTGGTGTCAGCTTGGGCGTGGTGGCGGTGATGATGCCGGTGATGCCTGGATTTGGCGGAAGCCTCGGTGGCAGTTCCACCGACGAGGAGAGTTGCGGCAACGAAAGCGATCGCCGTGCGCGGCCGGGTCACAGAGCCCAGCGTCTTCAAAGACAGCATTTATCGGTCCCTAAGCTAGTATTGCCACATATGTGGCTAGTGGAGCCCCCATCAGTTTGTGAGCGGGTTGGCATTTCGATTCCTAATGCGGCGTGAATTAGGCAGTAAATCCGCGATGTTTGGTCATGAAATATCTTGTTACCGCCGCGCGATATTCGGTCGACGTGCCATATTCTTCGGCTTTAACGATTTATTAACCTACGGATTACTTGGGATTACTGTAAAGCCAAGTCATCGGCGCGACCATTTAGAATTCGGTAAGTATTCGGCGGGTGGAACTGGCGGGGCCGGATTCACGCCTCAGCGATCCGTGTTCATGGCCGCTATGCGCTGGCGGCAGGAACCAGTGGAGAGGTCGCGACCCGGCTCACGCCCATTTTCCGCGACGTGGGAGGACATCGGCGCCAACTCGTCGCCGTCGCTCGCGAGGCCTCCCCGGCTGCGACGAACTGGCGACAGAACCTCATGCCTTTAATTTGGCGTCATGTTGCACCTGCGCGCCTGCTATGTTAGCAAAGCCGCGATTTTAACGAGCCCGGCACCTCCCGTGCTGGTCGAAAATCGAAGTCCCGCTTGAATTCCAAGGGCTTGGATCGCTAGGCGCCGCTTTGTGGCGACGGTTTTTCCCTTGCGAGTTTGACAGCATAAAGAGCGCGTCTGTGGCTGCAGAAGATACGTCCGTTTCAGGTGTGTCCGGCCGTTATGCAACGGCCTTGTTTGAACTGGCCCGCGACCAGAAAGTGGTCGACGAGGTCAAAGGCGATCTCGACAAATTCGATGCCCTGCTGAATGAGAGCGCCGATCTCAAGCGTCTCGTCCGCAGCCCGGTGTTCGCGGCGGACGCCCAGTCCCGGGCCCTCTCGGCCGTGCTGGACAAGGCCGGTATCGCCGGCATCACCGCCAACTTCCTGAAGGTGCTGACCGCCAACCGCCGCCTGTTCGCGGTGGCCGACGTCATTCGCGCCTATCGCGCTCTCGTCGCCAAGTTCAAGGGCGAGACGACGGCCGACATCACCGTCGCCGAAGCGCTCTCGGACAAGAATCTCGATGCCCTCAAGGTTGCCCTGAAGTCGGTGACCGGCAAGGATGTCGCGCTGAACGTGAAAGTCGATCCCTCGATCATCGGTGGCCTCGTCGTCAAGCTGGGCAGCCGCATGGTGGATGGTTCGCTTCGCACCAAACTCAATTCGATCAAGCACGCGATGAAAGAGGCAGGCTGATGGACATCCGCGCCGCGGAAATTTCCGCGATCCTCAAGGACCAGATCAAGAATTTCGGCCAGGAAGCTGAAGTCTCCGAAGTCGGACAGGTGCTGTCCGTCGGCGACGGTATCGCCCGCGTCTACGGTCTGGACAACGTCCAGGCCGGTGAAATGGTCGAGTTCGAGAACGGCACCCGCGGCATGGCGCTGAACCTCGAAACCGACAACGTCGGTATCGTTATTTTCGGTGCCGACCGCGAGATCAAGGAAGGCCAGACCGTCAAGCGCACCCGCGCCATCGTGGACGCGCCGGTCGGCAAGGGCCTGCTCGGCCGCGTCGTCGACGCGCTCGGCAACCCGATCGACGGGAAGGGCCCGATCCAGGCCGAGAAGCGCATGCGCGTCGACGTCAAGGCGCCCGGCATCATTCCGCGCAAGTCGGTGAACGAGCCGATGGCGACCGGCCTCAAGGCGATCGACGCCCTGATCCCGATCGGCCGCGGCCAGCGCGAGCTGATCATCGGCGACCGCCAGACCGGCAAGACCGCGATCGCGCTCGACACCATCCTGAACCAGAAGCCGCTGAACGCGCAGCCGGACGAGAACATCAAGCTCTACTGCGTCTACGTCGCAGTCGGCCAGAAGCGCTCCACCGTCGCCCAGTTCGTGAAGGTGCTGGAGGAGCAGGGTGCGCTCGAATACTCGATCGTCGTCGCCGCCACCGCGTCCGATCCCGCGCCGATGCAGTACATCGCGCCGTTCACCGGCTGCACCATGGGCGAGTACTTCCGCGACAACGGCATGCACGCGGTCATCATCTATGACGACCTGTCCAAGCAGGCCGTCGCCTATCGCCAGATGTCGCTGCTGCTGCGCCGTCCGCCCGGGCGCGAAGCCTATCCGGGCGACGTGTTCTATCTGCACTCCCGCCTGCTCGAGCGCGCGGCGAAGCTGAACAAGGACATGGGCTCGGGCTCGCTGACGGCGCTGCCGGTCATCGAAACCCAGGCCAACGACGTGTCGGCCTACATCCCGACCAACGTCATCTCGATCACCGACGGCCAGATCTTCCTGGAAACCGACCTGTTCTTCCAAGGCATCCGTCCCGCCGTGAACGTCGGTCTGTCGGTGTCGCGCGTCGGCTCCTCGGCGCAGACCAAGGCCACCAAGAAGGTCGCCGGCAAGATCAAGGGCGAGCTTGCGCAGTACCGCGAAATGGCGGCCTTCGCGCAGTTCGGCTCCGACTTGGACGCCTCGACCCAGCGCCTGCTCAACCGCGGTTCGCGCCTGACCGAGCTCCTGAAGCAGCCGCAGTTCTCGCCGCTGAAGATGGAAGAGCAGGTTTGCGTGATCTGGGCCGGCACCAACGGCTATCTCGATCCGCTCCCGCTCAATAAGGTGCGCGCGTTCGAGGACGGCCTGCTCTCGCTGCTGCGCGGCAAGCACGCCGACATCCTCACCGCGATTCGCGACAGCCGCGATCTCTCCGACGACACCGCTGCCAAGCTGAAGTCGGCGGTCGACGGCTTTGCGAAGAGCTTCGCTTAAGCGGCATCATGGCCGGGCAAAAGCGCGAAGCGCGTCTTCGCATTTGATGTACCGGCTATCGACGTGTGAGGCGGTACGTGGATGCCCGGGGCGAGCCCGGGCATGACGATTGGGGTAGGCTAGCGGCTTGATCCGAGAGATCGAACCGCCGGGGTGAACGAAGAATGGCGTCACTTAAAGACATGCGCGTCCGCATCGCCTCCACGAAGGCGACGCAAAAGATCACCAAGGCCATGCAGATGGTCGCGGCCTCGAAGCTGCGCCGTGCGCAGACCGCGGCGGAAGCGGCGCGTCCCTATGCCAACAAGATGAGCGCGGTGATCTCCAACATCGCCAGCGCCGCGGCGGGCTCGCCCGGCGCGCCCAAGCTGCTGGCCGGCACCGGCAGGGACCAGGTGCACCTGCTGCTGGTCTGCACCGGCGAGCGCGGCCTGTCCGGCGCCTTCAACTCCTCCATCGTGCGTCTGGCCCGCGAGCGCGCTTTGGCGCTGGCCGCGCAGGGCAAGGAAGTGAAGTTCTTCTGCGTCGGCCGCAAGGGCTACGAGCAGCTCCGCCGCCAGTTCGACAAGCAGATCGTCGAGCATCTCGATCTGCGCAGCGTGCGCCAGCTCGGCTTCGTCAACGCCGAGGACATCGCCAAGAAGGTGCTGGCCCGTTTCGACGCCGGCGAGTTCGACGTCTGCACGCTGTTCTACGCGCAATTCAAGTCGGTGATCGCACAGGTCCCGACCGCCCAGCAGATCATTCCGCTGGTTGTCGAGGAAGGCGGTGCGAACGGCAGCGCGACCTCTTACGAATACGAGCCGGAGGAGGACGAGATCCTCACGCGCCTGTTGCCGCGCAATCTCGCGGTGCAGATCTTCCGCGCCCTGCTCGAGAACAACGCTTCGTTCTACGGTGCGCAGATGTCGGCGATGGACAACGCCACCCGCAACGCCGGCGAGATGATCCGCAAGCAGACGCTGGTCTACAACCGCACGCGTCAGGCCCAGATCACCAAGGAACTCATCGAAATCATCTCCGGCGCAGAAGCAGTCTGACCGGACACGAAATTCGGATCGAAGGAGACAGTAAATGGCTACAGCAGCCACACAGATCGGTCGCGTTACCCAGGTCATGGGCGCCGTCGTCGACGTGCAGTTCGAAGGCCACCTGCCGGCCATTCTCAACTCGCTGGAGACCAAGAACGGCAACAACCGCCTGGTGCTGGAAGTCGCGCAGCATCTCGGCGAGTCGACGGTCCGCACGATCGCGATGGACGCCACCGAAGGTCTGGTGCGCGGCCAGGAAGTGACCGACACGGGCCAGCCGATCTCGGTTCCCGTGGGTGATGGTACGCTGGGCCGCATCATGAACGTCATCGGCGAGCCGATCGATGAGGCCGGCCCGATCAAGTCGGAAGGCACCCGCGCGATTCACCAGGAAGCGCCGACCTACACCGACCAGTCGACCGAAGCCGAAATTCTCGTCACCGGCATCAAGGTCGTCGACCTGCTCGCGCCTTACGCCAAGGGCGGCAAGATCGGCCTGTTCGGCGGCGCCGGCGTCGGCAAGACCGTGCTGATTCAGGAGCTGATCAACAACGTCGCGAAGGCGCACGGCGGTTATTCCGTGTTCGCCGGCGTCGGCGAGCGTACCCGCGAGGGCAACGACCTCTATCACGAGTTCATCGAGTCCAAGGTCAACGCCGATCCGAAGAATCCGGATCCCAGCGTGAAATCGAAGTGTGCGCTGGTGTTCGGCCAGATGAACGAGCCGCCGGGCGCCCGCGCCCGCGTCGGCCTGACCGGTCTGACCGTCGCCGAGCACTTCCGCGACCAGGGCCAGGACGTGCTGTTCTTCGTCGACAACATCTTTCGCTTCACGCAAGCCGGTTCGGAAGTGTCGGCGCTGCTCGGCCGTATTCCTTCGGCGGTGGGTTATCAGCCGACGCTCGCGACCGACATGGGCGCGCTGCAGGAGCGCATCACCACCACGCAGAAGGGTTCGATCACCTCGGTGCAGGCCATCTACGTGCCGGCCGACGACTTGACCGACCCGGCGCCCGCCACCTCGTTCGCGCACTTGGACGCCACCACGGTGCTGTCGCGCGCGATCTCGGAAAAGGGCATCTATCCGGCGGTGGACCCGCTCGACTCGACCTCGCGCATGCTCTCGCCGCTGGTCGTCGGCGAGGAGCACTACGCTGTCGCCCGTCAGGTCCAGCAGGTGCTGCAGCGCTACAAGTCGCTCCAGGACATCATCGCCATTCTCGGCATGGACGAGCTTTCGGAAGAGGACAAGCTGACGGTGGCCCGCGCCCGCAAGATCGAGCGCTTCCTGTCGCAGCCGTTCCACGTCGCCGAAATCTTCACGGGCTCGCCGGGCAAGTTCGTCGAGCTCGCCGACACCATCAAGGGCTTCAAGGGCCTGGTCGAAGGCAAGTACGATCACCTGCCGGAAGCTGCCTTCTACATGGTCGGCACCATCGAAGAAGCCGTCGAGAAGGGCAAGAAGCTGGCGGCGGAAGCCGCCTAAGCCTTCTCATCTCGTCATCGCCGGGCTTGACCCGGCGATCCATCAAAGAGATTTTTGATGGATGGACCCGCGGGTCGAGCCCGCGGGTGGCAAGCGGAAAAACGGATAACCCATGGCCACCTTCCACTTCGATCTCGTCTCTCCGGAAAAGCTCGCCTTCTCGGGTGAGGTCGACCAGGTCGACATCCCCGGCATCGAGGGTGATTTCGGCGTGCTGGCGGGACATGCGCCGGTCGTGGCTGCGATCCGGCCGGGCATTCTCACCGTGACCACGGCTGGCCGCCACGAAAAGATCATCGTGCTCGGCGGTCTCGCCGAAGTCTCCGACAGGGGCCTGACCGTGCTCGCCGACGTCGCGACGTCACTGGCCGAGCTCGACCGTGCCCAGTTCGCCGAGACGATCGCGGAGATGGAAGAGAATCTGAAAGAGCACGAAGGCGGCGAGCTCGATCAGGCCATTGCGCGGCTCGACCACTTCAAGAGCATCCAGCAGCAGCTCAGCTCCACGGCTATGCACTAAGCCCCGGGGCACCGCTCCGGGGCTCGAACAGACATTCCTGCAAAGGCACCCTTCAACAGGCTCAGCGCTCGTCACCACCGTGGCGGGCGCTGAAACTTTGTTGCACCGCGTCGCCGATGGCGGCATTCTGCCTCGCGGATTGTTCCGGGGGCCGGTGGCAGATGAAACGCAAGATCGCAGCGATTTTCGCGGCCGATATTGCCGGGTATTCGAGGCTGGTCGCGGAAGACGAAGAGGAGACGCTGCGGCGTCTCGCCTCCTATCGCGAGGTCGTCGACGATTTCATCGCCAAGGCCGGCGGGCGCATCTTCAACACGGCGGGCGATGCCGTGCTCGCGGAATTTCCGAGCGCGGTCGATGCCGTGCGCTGTGCGATCGACATCCAGGAAAGCTTGCGGACCCGCAACATGGCCTATCCGCCGAGCCGGCAGATGTCGTTTCGCATCGGCATCACCATCGGAGACGTGGTCGAGCGCGATGGCGACCTCCTCGGCGACGGCGTCAACATCGCGGCGCGGCTGGAGGGACTCGCCGAGGTTGGCGGCATCTGCGTCTCCCGCGCGGTGCATGAGCAGGTTGCCAACAAGCTGTCGGTGCAGTTCGCCGATATCGGCGCGCAGGAGGTCAAGAACATCCCGACGCCGGTGCATGCCTACATGGTGGCAATGCGGCGCGAGGACGGCAGCTATGCCAAGCCGCAAATGAAGAAGGCGGCCTCCAAGGTGGCCGCCGCGCCGGTTTGGATGTGGCCGCTGGTCGTCGCCGTGGTCTCGATCGTCGGGATCGTCGTCACCGGCTTCCTCTACAACGCCAAGCTCAAGCAGACCGCGCGTGTGGCAGCGCCGCCGGCCCCGACAAGCGCCGTGCCGTCTGCCAATGCAGCGGCGACGAGCCCGGCGCCGACCGAGGTCGCAAAGGCGCCGGTGGCGTCACCGAACGCCGGCGCCGCGATGGCTCCGATGCCGTCACCATCCGCGTCGCCCGTGGTCGGCAAGTTTGCAGCCGACAACGTGCCCTTCATCAACGAGCGCGTCCGCAACTTCCTGGCGGGGGATTATTCCGCGGCCGGCGACTACAAGGCCTTCGCGCTCAATGTCGGCGGCTTCACCGGCTCGGCGTTGAACCAGCCGAGCGAGGAGGCCGCACGCAGCATGGCGCTCGAGCAGTGCCAGAAGCGCGCCGATGCGGCGCAATCGCCGCGGCGCTGCGAGCTCTATGCAGTCGGCAATAACGTCGTCTACACGCACGGCAAGCCGCCGATGCCGCCGCAGCCTTGGGTGCGGCACGATGCGATGGTCGAGCGGCCGTTCGTGTCGAAGGATTTTCCGATGGTGCGCGACGCCGGGAAAGTCCGGCTCGAGAACATGTTCGTGCCGGCGGCGAAATCCCGCTCGGTCGCACTCGGCCCGGGTGGGCAATATTTCATGGTGCTGGGCGCATCATCCGACGAGGACGCGGCGCGGCGCTCCCTGGAATCGTGTGGCGCGATTGCCGGCGTTGCCTGCCTGGTCGTCGCGATCGACGACAATTTCGTCGTGCCGATCCCGACCTTGTTCAGGATCACCGGCTTCTTCCATGCCGCCTCCAACGCCTCGATCGTGGTAGAGGCGCGCGGCGAAGTCGTACGCAAGCTCACCGACGTCATGGGCTGGAACGCCGTCGCCGTCGGCAGCGCAGGCCGCCCCGGTCTCGGCCTGAAGGCCGCCGACGAGCAGACCGCCGTCAACACAGCCCTCGCCGATTGCGCCAAGCGCGACAGCGATTGCCACGTCATCGCCATCGGCCCGTTCACGGTGGGACCAATCAATTAAATTTAGTACTTGCTCCGATTGGGCTCGATTGACGCTCCGATGAAGGTGCGTTCCCCTCCCCTGTGGGGTCGGGAAGGGAACGGAGCGAGCGGTGCCCTCACACGCAAACCTCCGCCGAAATTTCTCTCATGATTTCAACCCCATCTCTACTGTGCATGGGGTTGTTTTCGCAGTTTCAGTTTGCGAACGCCGCAAACTCTCGCGCCACCGCGCGGTAGACCTCACGGCGGAACGGCACCACGATGTCGGCGACGCGGTCGAGGCGCTCCCAGCGCCAGGCGTCGAACTCCGCGGGCTGGCCGTTGCGCGGTGTCAGCGGGTCGATCTCGTCGTCTCGGCCGGTGAAGCGCAGCGCGAACCATTTTTGGCGCTGGCCGCGAAACTTTGCGAGGCGATGCGTCTGCGGTCCGTCGTAAGGCGGGAATTCGTAGGTGAACCAGTCGGTCTCGCCGAGATAGTCGGCGCTCGCGACGTTGGTCTCCTCCCAGAGTTCCCGCATCGCCGCGTCGTGCAGGTTCTCGCCCTCGTCGACGCCGCCCTGCGGCATCTGCCAGTCGAGGCCGGGCAGGATGATCTCGGGCCCGTCGCCCTTGAAGCGGTGGCCGATCAGGACGCGGCCATCGGTATTGAACAGGGCGATCCCGACGTTGGGGCGGTAAGGTTTGTCGTTGGTCACTTGCAAAGTGTCTCTCTTCGTCATTCCAGGGCGATGCGAAGCATCGAACCCGGCATCTCGAGGTCCCGGGTTCGATGCTTCGCATCGCCCCGGGACGACAATAGAGACTATTGCTCCGCCAGCGCGGAAAATTCCTGCACCACGCGTTCATAGACCGGGCGCTTGAAAGGGATGATCAGCCCGGTCAGATTCTTCATCGGCTCCCAGCGCCAGCTCACGAACTCCGCCTTGTGGCCGCCGCCGCCGGGATTCTCGACGTCGATCTCGCTGTCCTTGCCGGTGAAGCGAACCGCATACCATTTCTGGCGCTGGCCGCGGTAGCGGCCTTTCCAGGCGCGCCCGGCGACCGTGCGTGGAATGTCGTAGGTGAGCCAGTCCGGGATTTCGCCGAGCCGCTCCACCGAGCGTACACTGGTCTCCTCATAGAGCTCGCGCTTGGCGGCCTCCCAGGTGTCCTCGCCGGGGTCGACACCGCCTTGCGGCATCTGCCAGACATGGGTGTCGTCGACATGCTCGATGCCGCCGGCGCGGCGGCCGATGAACACCAGTCCCTTTGGATTGATCAGCATCACACCGACACAGGTCCGGTAGGGCAGATCCTCGTAACGCGCCATTCCGCCAGACCTCTTGCCTGCACTTGGTGGGCATGCCGGTCCCGCGGGACCCGTGCCGCCAATTCGTTGATTTAGCTGGATTTTGATTTCAGCATCGCGGTTGTCAATGGCACCAAAAGGATACCTCGGTCGCCCAATGTCCTGGTCCAGGCGCCGATGCGCTCGATCGAGACGGGCAGGGCGGAGGCCGTGCCGACGGCGATGCCGCGCTCGCGCGCCGTCGATTCGAGCTTGTTCAGGGCGCGGTCGATCTCGGCCGGGGTCGGCACCGCGTCGATCGCGATGTCGCCCTTGCCGAACGGTATTGCTTGGTTCGCCGCGGCCTGGGGTGCGATGCTGCGGGGCGAGGAGCCGTCGTCGAAGAAGCCGAGGCCGCGCTTGGCCGCCTCGCGGATGATCGGCTGCATCGCGGGCTCAGTCGCGATGAAGCGGGCACCCATGAAATTGGCGAGGCCCGCATAGCCCTGCATCCGGCTCAGGTGCCAGTACAGGCGATCCATGTTCTGGTCGGCGCTGAGCGAGGTCAGCAGCGTCTGCGGCCCCGGATCGTTGTCAGGGAAGTCGTAGGGCTCCATCGGGATCTGCAGGAAGATCTCGTGGCGCTGCGCGCGAGCCCGTTCGGCGAGCTTGCCGGGGTCGGCGCCGTAAGGCGTGAAGGCCAGCGTCACCGCCGGCGGTAGCTTCATGATGGCATCCAGGGTCTTGGCGGCGCCGACGCCGAGGCCGCCGATCACGATCGCGACTACCGGCATCTTGGCAGCCTTGGCGCGGTCGGCATCCGCGGCATAGACGTTGAACGGCTTCAGGTCGCCGGCGACCACCGGGATCATGCCGTAACGTGATTTCTCCAGCAGCTTCGGATTGATCCCGGCCATCACGGACGGCGGGGCGGAGGCTGCCTCGTCCTTCTCCGCAGCATCGCCAGCGCCGATCACCACGTCGTGGCGGGCGCCGGTGGAGCCGTCGATCATGGTGATGGTCTTCTGCTCACCGGAGGCGGCCTGCTTCGGCGTTTCCTTGGTGTCCCGCTTGCTCTCCTGGCCGGCCGGTTTCTCGTCCGTGGCCTTGTCGATCGTCCTGGGCTCGCTGATCGCGATTCGCGTCACCGGCTCGCCGCCGAGCGGATCCTTGTTGAAGATGGCGAAGCCGGCAAAGGTGACGAGGAACAGGCCGAGCAGGACGGCCAGCAGCTGCATGGCGGTGAACGGCAGCCGCAGCCGGCGTTTCCGGCGCGGCTTGTCCTGTCCGAGCGGCGCGCTCAGATCATCGGCCGTTTCAGTCATGCACGATCCCGAATCACTCATCCCGACGATACCACGGCGGGGTCAAGCGGCGGCAGGCCGGGAGAGGCCGGGGACGACGGGAGTTCCCAGCAAAAAGGGCGGCTTCAAGAAGCCGCCCTTGTCGTGAGATCGCGCGTGGCGCCGACTTAGTTCGCTGCTTTGGGCTTGTCGGTCGCGGCCTTGTTGTCGCCGCCCGGCGTCGGTGCGGCAGAGGCGCTGTTCTTGATGCCGTGGAGCAGGTCGCCGGCAAGCTTGAGCGCCTTGTCGTCCTTGGCATCCGGCGGGACGTAGGACTGCGAGCCGGTCTTCTCGTCGCCATCGTTCTTCAGATGGCCGCGCAGCGAAGCCTCGCCCTTGGTGTCGGTGCGCGACTTCAGCTCGTCCGGCACGTCCTGCAGCACCTCGATGTCCGGGACGATGCCCTTGGCCTGGATCGACTTGCCCGACGGCGTGTAGTAGCGCGCGGTGGTCAGCCGCAGCGCGCCGTTGCCCGAGCCGAGCGGGATGATGGTCTGCACCGAGCCCTTGCCGAACGAGCGCGTGCCGACGATGGTCGCGCGCTTGTGGTCCTGCAGCGCGCCGGCGACGATTTCCGACGCCGAGGCCGAGCCGCCATTGATCAGCACGATGACGGGCTTGCCCTTGGTCAGGTCGCCCGCATGCGCGGTGCGGCGCTGGGTCTCCTCGGCATTGCGGCCGCGGGTCGAGACGATCTCGCCCTTCTCCAGGAACGAGTCGGAGACGGTGACCGCTTCCTCGAGCAGGCCGCCCGGATTGTTGCGGAGGTCGATGATGTAGCCCTTCAGCTTGTCGCCGATCTGATTCGAGAGATTGCCGATCTCGCGCTTCAGCCCTTCGGTGGTCTGCTCGTTGAAGGTGGTGATACGGATGTAGGCGATGTCATCCTGCTCGACGCGCGCGCGCACCGAGCGGACGCGGATGTTGTCGCGCACCAGGGTGACGTCGATCGGATTGTCCTGGCCCTTGCGGATGATCTTGAGCTTGATCTTGGTGTTGACCGGACCGCGCATCTTCTCGACCGCCTGGTTCAGGGTCAGGCCCTGCACCGCCTCGTCGTCGAGATTGGTGATGATGTCGTTGGCCATGATGCCGGCGCGCGAAGCGGGCGTGTCGTCGATCGGCGAGACCACCTTGATCAGGCCGTCTTCCATCGTGACCTCGATGCCGAGGCCGCCGAACTCGCCGCGGGTCTGCACCTGCATGTCGCGGAAGCTCTTGGCGTCCATGTAGCTCGAATGCGGATCGAGGCCGGTGAGCATGCCGCTGATGGCGGATTCGATCAGCTTGGTGTCGTCGGGCTTCTCGACATAATCGGAGCGCACGCGCTCGAAGACGTCACCGAACAGATTGAGCTGGCGATAGGTGTCCGCGGTCGCGGCCCTTGCGCTGGAGCCCATGAAGACCGCGCGCGGCTGGGTCACGAACAGCGTCAGCGCCGCGCCGGTAGCCGCGCTGAGGAGGATTACTGAAGTCTTGCGCATCATCCGCGAACCTTCTCGCCTTCATTTGCGGCCCACCATGGGCCTGGATCGATTGGAGTACCGTCTTTACGGAACTCGACATACAGCACAGGTTGACTCGCGTTCGTGGCGAGAATGGAGGCGACTTGAGAGGTCGACCCCATGGTCGCGACCGGCTCCCCCGTGAGCACAAACTGTCCGATGTTGACCGAAATGCGCTCCATCCCGGCGATCAGGACATGATACCCGCCCCCGGCATTGAGGATCAAGAGTTGTCCATAGCTGCGGAACGGGCCGGCGTACACAACCCAGCCATCGCACGGCGTCGTGACCTGGGAGCCGGGCTTGGTCGCCAACGAAATGCCCTTCTGGACCCCGCCGACGCCGTCGGAACCGCCAAAATCCCTGATCTTGTTACCGTTAACCGGAAGCGGCAGGAAGCCCTTGGCCGACGCGAAGGCGATCGCCGGAGTGGTGCGGGATTTATCCTTGAAAGCGCCCGGACCGGACTTGGCACTGGTATTGGCGCTGGCAGCCGCCTTGGCTTCGGCCTGCTTTGCAGCCTCGGCCGCCTTCTCGGCCGCCTTGGCGGCGCTTTGCAGGTCCTGCTCCATCTTGGCGATCAGCCCCTGGAGATCGCCGACCTGCTTTGACAGCGCGAGGGCGCGCGAATTCTCGGCGTCCAAGTCCTTCTCACGCGCCGCCTGCTGGCGCTGCCGCTCGTCGACCAAAGCGGTGAGCCGGGTCTGGTCGTTGCGGACCTTGTCGCGGTCGGAGGCGAGCTGGTCGCGCTCGGTGGCGATGGTCTTGCGCAAGGTCACGAGCTCGCCGAGCTCGCCCGCGATTTTCTCGGCGCGGCTGCGCAATTCCGGGACAACGGCGCCGAGCAGCATCGCCGTGCGCAATGACTGCAGCGCATCTTCGGGCCGCACCAGCAGCGCTGGCGGCGTGCGCCGGCCGGCGCGCTGCAAGGCCGCCAGCACCTCGACGATGTCGGCACGGCGCGAATCGAGCGAAGCGCGCATCTGCTGCTCGCGGCCGTTCAGCGCGCGCAGCCGCGCCTCGGCCTCGTCGATCCTGCTTTCCAGCGTGCGCACATTGGCGGCCGTCTCGATTAGCTGCTGATTGAGCTGGGTGCGATCCTGGCCGAGCGCGGTGATCTCGGCCTTGAGCTTGGCTTGCGCTTCCTCCGCGCTCTTCTGTCTCGCGCGCGCGGCTTCCAGCTCCTGCTCGCGCTGCTTGATCGCATCGGGCGAGACCGCCGCGGTTTGTGGGGGCGTCGCCGTTTGAGCTTGCGCGAAGCTTGCACCGGCAACGCCAGTGATCAGCAGCAGGTTGAGGAGCGGCGCTCGCATCGTGTCGGCAAAGGTGCTCGTTGTGGTGCGCATCACGCGCGATGATAGGGATGGCCGGCCAGGATGGTGGCGGCCCGATAAAGCTGTTCCAGAAGCATGACGCGGACCATTTGGTGCGGCCAGGTCGCAGAGCCGAACGCGATCGCGAGCTTGGCCTTACGGCGCAATTCGGGCGAAAGTCCGTCCGCCCCTCCGATCAAGAAGATGGTATGTCCGGCGCCTTCGTCACGCCAGCGCGCCAGATGCCGTGCGAATACGGTGGAGTCGAGATTCTGGCCGCGTTCGTCCAGTGCCACCAGGATCGACTTGTCCGGAACATGCGCCGAGATCGCCGTGGCCTCTTCGGCCATCCGTGTCGCCGCATCGCGTGCGCGGCTTTCGGCAATTTCGTGGATGCTGAGCTCGCGGAATCCAAGCTTGCGGCCGGCCTCCTCGAACCGCTCGAAATAGCGGTCGGCAAGCTCCCGTTCGGGGCCCTGCTTCAGTCGGCCCACCGCAATGACAGCAACACGCATGATTTCAGAGTCGCGTTGACAAGACCGCGCGCAACGAGCGCGCGCACGACGCTAGCATGCGCGTCAGCCGATTCGAAATCGGCTCAATGAGCCTAGATCGCCTTCGCCGCCCCTGGGCCCTGCGTGTACAATCGCTCGAGATTGTAGAACTCGCGGACCTCGGGTCTGAACACGTGCACGATCACGTCGCCGGAATCGATCAGCACCCAGTCGCAATTGGGCAAGCCCTCGACATGGATGTTCTTGATGCCGGTTTCCTTGAGGCTCTTCGTCACGTTCTCCGCGATCGCGCCGACGTGCCGGTTCACCCGGCCGGTGGTGACGATCATGTAGTCGGAATACGCCGATTTGCCGCGAAGGTCGATGGTGACCGTCTCTTCCGCCTTCATGTCCTCGAGGCGGGAGAGGATCAGGCTCAGCGTCTTGTCGGCGTCGGGTTGCGCCTTCAAGGCCGCAGCTTTGGTCGATGTTTTACGCGCAGGCTTGGCAACCTTGGGTAAAACAGGCTTGGACAATACAGATGCGGTCAGGGACCATTCCTTTCACTGTATCGCGAACGCCGAATCCGGCGCTCACTGGCTACACTACATCATGTGGGGTTAAGGGTTTCAATATGCCAGAGAGCTCCCAGCCCGCACACTTTTCGTCTCACTTCGTACCTTTCCAGCTCCCGTCCGGGTTCCGTAAGCCCGTCGAGGAGAGATTCAGCTTCAATCCGGTCAGGAATACCCAGGCCGGCGCCGGCCGATCTGCAAGCAGGGCCGCCTTATGCTCGGGCAGACGGTAGCGCGATAGCGCCTGGGCGGCGGGCGAGCTGAGGGCGCGAAAGCTCTGTGGCGGACGATCGATCACTGCCATCGGCACCTGGGCGGCGATGCGCCGCCAGTCCTGCCAACGATGGAATTGAGCGAGATTGTCGGCGCCCATGATCCAGACGAAGCGCAAGCCAGGGAAACGGCGGCGCAAGGTGTTGATCGTGTCGATAGTATAGCGGGTGCGAATGACGGATTCGAGACAGCTCACCTCGATGCGCGGATCGTTGGCGACGTCGCGCGCCGCCTGCATGCGCGCGCCGAGCTCGTGCAGATTGCCGTTCTCCTTGAGCGGATTGCCAGGCGTGACCAGCCACCAAATGCGATCGAGCTGCAATCGCTTGAGCGCGAACCGGCTGATCGCGCGATGCGCCTGATGCGGCGGATTGAACGAGCCGCCGACCAGGCCAATGCGCATACCCTCCGTATGGGGAGGGACTGCTTGCGCCACAAAACGCGGCACGACGAAATTGTTGCTCAATGCCCGCCCTGCAACCTTGCTTACGGCCGCGTTTGCCCTGTGCCGTGAACGCGATATTTGAAGCTCGTCAACTGCTCGGCGCCGACCGGGCCGCGGGCATGGAAACGGCCGGTGGCGATGCCGATCTCGGCGCCGAAACCGAACTCGCCGCCATCGGCGAACTGCGTCGAGGCGTTGTGCAGCACGATCGCGGAATCGACCTCGCTGAGGAATTTCTTCGCCGCACGCTCGTCGGCGCTCACGATGGCATCGGTGTGATGCGAGCCGTGGTTCTGGATATGCGCGATCGCGCCGTCGACGCCGTCCACCACCTTCGCCGCGATGATCGCGTCGAGATATTCGGTGTCCCAATCCTCGTCGTTTGCAGGCTTGACGCGCGCATCCGCTTTCTGCACGGCGTCGTCGCCGCGCACTTCGCAGCCGGCATCGAGCAGCATCTCGACCAGCGGCTTCAGGCTCGATGCAGCAGCGGCGCGATCGACCAGCAGCGTCTCGGCCGCGCCGCAGACGCCGGTGCGTCGCATCTTGGCATTGAGCACGATCGACTTCGCCATGGCGAGGTCGGCGCTGGCATCGACATAGACGTGGTTGACGCCTTCGAGATGCGCGAACACAGGCACGCGCGCTTCCTGTTCGACGCGCGCGACGAGGCTCTTGCCGCCGCGCGGCACGATCACGTCGATGGCCCCGTTCAACCCTGACAGCATCATGCCCACCGCCGCGCGGTCGCGCGTCGGCACCAGCGTGATCGCAGCTTCAGGCAGGCCGGCTTCGCGCAGGCCCTGCACCAGGCAATCATGGATCGCGCGGCAGGAGCGGAAACTGTCCGAGCCGCCGCGCAGGATCACGGCATTCCCCGACTTCAGGCACAGCACGCCGGCATCCGCTGCCACGTTCGGACGGCTCTCGAAGATCACGCCGACGACGCCGAGCGGCACCCGTACGCGCTCGATGGTCATGCCGTTCGGCCGCTGCCAGCTCTCCGTGACGACGCCGATCGGATCGGCAATGCCGCGCACGATGCCGATGCCCTCGGCCATCCCTTCGACCCGCGCCGGCGTCAGCGTCAGGCGGTCGATGAAGGCGGAGGTCGCATTGGCGGAGGCGCGGGCCTCCGCGACGTCCTCGGCATTGGCAGCAAGGATCGCCGCGGAGTTCGCCCGGATCGCCCGTTCCATGGCTTGGAGCGCCCGGTTCTTCTGCTCCGGCGGCGCCAGCGCCAGCACGCGAGCGGCAGCGCGAGCTTTGGTGGCGAGATCGGACATCAGCGCCAAGAGATCGCCAGTCCGATCGGCATTGCCGTCAACGGCTTTGAGGGGGGCGGCCATGGGGTCAAACCTTCTGCTAAGGCGGTGTCCTAGCACGGAAATCCCGCTTTTGCGAAGGGCGGGGAAGGTATGGCAGGACTTCGGGCGGCGGCGTTCCGACCAGGTCAATGACCCAGTCCGACGTCATTCCGGGGCGGTGCGTCAGCACCGAACCCGGAATCTCGAGATTCCCCGGTGCGCAATTGCGCACCTGAGGTCTGGTCCCTCGGACCATCCCGGAATGACGAAGCAAAGGTCCTTACCCGCCCACCACCAGATCATCCCGGTGGATCATCTCCGCGCGGCCGCTGATGCCGAGGATGGTCATCACGTCAGGGGAGGAGCGCCCTTTGATCCGCTCGGCATCGTCAGCGTCATAGGCGATCAGGCCGCGGCCGACCTCGCTGCTGTCGGGGCCGCGCACGATCACGGCATCGCCCCGGGCGAATTGGCCCTCGACCTTGATCACGCCAGCCGGCAGCAGGCTGGCGCCGGCGCGCAGCGCGGTCACCGCGCCGGCGTCGATGGTCAGCGTGCCCTTCGGCTCCAGCGTGCCCGCGATCCAGCGTTTTCGCGAGGTGATGGGATTGGCGGGCGTGAGGAACCAGGTGCAGCGGCCGCCATCGGCGATCGCCTGCAAGGGATGCTCGATCTTGCCGGAGGCGATCAGCATGTGGGTGCCGCCTGTCGTCGCGATCTTGGCCGCCTCGACCTTGGTGCGCATGCCGCCGCGCGACAGCTCGGACTCGGCATCCCCCGCCACAGCCTCGATCTCCGAGGAGATGCTGTCGACGACGGGAATCAGTTTGGCGTTCGGGTTGTTCTTCGGCGGGGCGTCGTAGAGCCCGTCGATGTCGGACAGCAGCACGAGCAGGTCGGCGCTCGCCATGGTGGCAACCCGCGCGGCGAGGCGGTCATTGTCGCCATAGCGGATCTCGGTAGTGGCGACCGTGTCGTTCTCGTTGATCACGGGGATCGCACGCCACTCCAGCAGCTTGCCGATGGTGGAGCGGGCATTGAGATAGCGGCGGCGCTCCTCGGTATCCTGCAGCGTGACCAGGATCTGGCCGGCGTCGATGCCGTGGGCCCCGAGCACCTCCGACCAGATCCGCGCCAGCGCGATCTGGCCAACTGCGGCAGCGGCCTGGCTCTCCTCGAGCTTCAGCGGGCCGCGCGGCAATTTCAGCCGGCTGCGGCCGAGCGCGATCGAGCCGGAGGAGACGACGAGGACGTCGCGCCCTTCCTTGTGCAGCTTGGCCATGTCATCGGCGAGCGCGGCGAGCCAGGACGCCCGCACCTCGCCCTTGTCGGAATCGACCAGCAGCGCCGAGCCGACCTTGACGACGATGCGGCGGAATTGACTGAGTTCGGGGCTGGCCATGGCGCGCTTGGAGATCTGCTCTGCATTGGAAACGGCGGAGCGGAGAGAGCGGCGCCGGTGAGGCCTGCTTTTGCAGCATGACGATGGCCGGCGCAAGGCGGCGAGATGATAAACGGCCGAAGGCGGCCTTGTCTTGGACGCCGTTCCGGTTCTAATGCGGGCAACCAAAAAAACGGGGCCGGAGAGCAAACCTATGGACCGCCGCAAATTCATCACCGGATGCTTGGGGCTGCCGCTCCTAGCGCAGGCGGGCGGGGCGCAAGCGCAGGCCGGGCTGAGCAAGATCATCTTCCCCTTCGCGGCCGGAGCCGGCGGCGACACGCTGTGCCGGCTCATCGCACAGGAGATGGCCCCGGTGCTGCAACGGACCATCGTGGTCGAGAACCGCACCGGTGGTGACGGCCTGATCGGCATCAAGGCGGTGAAGGGCGCAAGCCCGGACGGCAGCATGGTGCTGGTGACGACGGGGCCGACCATGTACCTGCTGCCGATGGTGGAGACGACACCGAGCTTCGACACGTCGAAGGATTTCATGCCGGTGTCGCTGCTGGCGCGGTTTGAATTTGCGCTGGTGATCAACCCGGCGGTCGATGCCACCGATCTCAAGAGCTTTGTGACTTGGCTCAAGGCGCATCCGGACAGGACCTCGTTCGGGGTGCCGAGCAACGGCACCATTCCGCATTTCATGGGTTCCAAGCTGGAGAAGGATCTCGGCATTCCCCTGACCCGCGTGCCCTATCGCGGCAGCGCCCCGATCCTCAACGACCTCGTCGGCGGCCACATTGCTTTCGGCATCACCACGTTGGCCGATGCGCTGCCGCAACATCGCGCCAAGGGCGTGAAGATCATCGTGGTCGCGAGCGCGGCCCGCTCGCCCTTTGCGCCTGAGGTGCCCACGCTGAAGGAGAGCGGCATCGATCTCGTTGCCGATGCCTGGTACGGCATGTGGCTTCCGGCCGGCAGCCCGCCGGATTTCGCCGCCAAGCTCGGCGCTGCGGCAAGCGCGGCGCTCGCCAAGCCCGAGGTGAAGGAGAAGCTGACGGCGATCGGGCTCATTCCGGTCGGCAGCAATGCGGACGGGCTGTCGAAGGAGCTCGCCGCGAATACGGCGTTCTGGCAGCCGATCGTGAAGGCGACTGGATACAAGATCGAGAATTAGGCCTCGCTCACACTCCAAGAAAGCTGTGCCCTGGTTCGCTACATCTTCGCGCGCTGGGCGAGGCCGTCCTTGATTGCGGCGAGCTCTTTCTCGTCCCAGATGCCGATCAGGATGCCGCCCTTCACCTGGAGCTGGTTGTCGGCATAGGAGGCGATTTTCTCGCGCGGTGTCGTGATGTGGTCGTTCGGGTGCAGCGCCCAGTCGAACAGCTCGGCCTGCAGCCGCGCAATGATGCTTGCGCATTCCGGGTCATCGCCGCGGTCGACGTATTCCTCCGGATCGGTTTCGAGGTCGTACAGCATCGGGCGGAAGCCGGAGGCGTGGATGTATTTCCAGCGGCCGTCGAACACCATGAACAGGCGGCAGCGCTCGATCGGCTGGTTCAGCTTCAGCCGCACGTCCTGCATGGCGTAGTCGTATTCGGAGAACGCCACCTTGCGCCAGTCTGATGGCGTGGGCCCGCGCAGCAGCGGCAGCAGCGAACGTCCTTCGAGGATGTGGCCCGGCACCTTGCCGCCGAAATAATCGACGAAGGTCGGCGCGAGATCGATGGCCTCGACCAACGCATCGCTGCGCGTGCCACGCGTGGCGTCGGCGTCCCTGGAGGGATCGATGATGATCAGCGGGATCTTGGCCGACTGCTCGTGGAACAGATCCTTTTCGCCCATCCAGTGATCGCCGAGATAATCGCCATGATCGGAGGTGAACACGATCATGGTGGTCTCCAGCAGTCCGCGCGCCTCCAGGAATTTCATCAGCACGCCCATCTGGTCGTCGATCTGGGTGATCAGGCCCATATAGGTCGGGATCACCTTCTCCCGCGCCTCGTCGCGCGCCATGTTGCGGGAGTAGCGCATGTCCATATAGGCACCGAACACCGGATGCGGATTCTGCCGCTCGCGCTCGGAGCGAATCGCCGGAATCATGTCTTCGCTCGAATACATGCTGGCATAGGGCTCCGGCGCGATGTAGGGCCAGTGCGGCTTGATATACGACAGATGCAGGCACCACGGCCGACCGTCGGTCTCGGCCTTGCTGATGAAATCCATCGCGCGCCGCGTCATGTAAGGCGTTTCGGAATGCTCGTCGGGCACGCGCGCGATCTTGTCGGCGTGCACCAGCAGCCAGCCGTTCTGCAGCGAGCCGTCGTCAGCCGCACCCGAATTGGCCCAATGCTCCCAGGGATTGGCGGCGTCAAAACCTTGGCTGCGCAAATACTCGTCGTATTTCGGCCGCGGCCGACCGGTCGGATGCAGGCCGTCGTCGCGCTCATAAGGCTCGAAGCCGCACTCGGCGACGTGCACGCCGATGACGGATTCCGGCGGGATGCCGAGCGCCCTCATGCCTTCGAGATCGGGCGCCATGTGGGTCTTGCCGACCAGCACGTTGCGCACGCCGATTTTCTTGAGGTGATCGCCGAGCGTGGGCTCGCCGACACGCAGCGGCCAGCCGTTCCAGTGCGAGCCGTGCGAGCGCATGTAGCGCCCTGTGTAGAACGACATCCGTGACGGGCCGCAGATCGGCGATTGCACATAGGCCTTGGTGAAGAGCACGCCGCGCCTCGCCATGGCGTCGATGTTGGGTGTCTTCAGCGTGGGATGGCCGGTGCAGCCGAGATAGTCATAGCGAAGCTGGTCGCACATGATCCAGAGTACGTTCTTCGCGCGCGCCATGCTTTGTCTCCGCCCCTTCTCGATTTTCTGAATGCTGCTCTATCGATGGCGCGAAGACAACCTCTCCCGTAGCCCCGTTGGGGAGAGGTATGGAGAGAGCGCCGCCCGCCTTAAGCCGACCACGGCTCCGCTTCGGCGGCGCTCTTGGCTTTGGCCGAGACCGGGCTTTCGCCGATCACATCCGCAAGCGCCCGCAGTGCTTCCTTGACGCCCTGGCCGGTGACGCCGGACAGCAGCAGCGGCGTCTTCTTGGCGGCGCGCTTGAGGCGATCTTTCTGCTTCTTCAGTTCGTCCGGCTCGACCGCGTCGATCTTGTTCAGCGCGACGATCTCGATCTTGTCGGTGAGCTGCCCGCCATAGGCATCGAGCTCCTTGCGCACCGTCTTGTAGGCCTTGCCGGCGTGCTCGCTGGTTGCGTCGACGAGATGCAGCAGCACGCGGCAGCGTTCGACATGGCCGAGGAAGCGGTCGCCGAGGCCCGCGCCTTCATGCGCGCCCTCGATCAAGCCGGGAATATCCGCCAGCACGAATTCGCGGCCGTCGGCATTCACGACGCCGAGCTGCGGATGCAGCGTGGTGAAGGGATAGTCGGCGATCTTCGGCTTCGCCGCGCTGACCTTGGAGAGGAAGGTCGACTTGCCGGCATTGGGCAGGCCGACCAGGCCGGCATCCGCGATCAGCTTCAGGCGCAGCCAGATCCAGCGCTCTTCGCCGGGCTGGCCGGGATTGGCGTTACGCGGCGCGCGGTTGGTCGACGATTTGAAATGCGCATTGCCGAACCCGCCATTGCCGCCCTCGGCCAGCACGAATTTCTCGCCGACCTTGGTGAAGTCGTGGATCAGCGTCTCGCGATCCTCGTCGAAGATCTGCGTGCCCACGGGGACCTTCAGCACGATGTTCTTGCCATTGGCGCCGTGGCGGTCGGAGCCCATGCCGTTCTCGCCCTTCTGGGCCTTGAAGTGCTGCTGGTAGCGGTAGTCGATCAGCGTGTTGAGCCCGTCGGCGACCTCGATGATGACATTGCCGCCGCGGCCGCCATTGCCGCCGGAGGGACCGCCGAATTCGATGAACTTCTCGCGGCGGAACGCCACGCAGCCGTTTCCGCCGTCACCGGAGCGGATATAGACCTTTGCTTCGTCGAGGAATTTCATGGGCCATAGGTAGGCCAGCCGGTCCCGTGCGGCAACCCGGATCGATGCGCAAATCGGCCGAAATTCCGCGAATTTCGGCCCTTGCTTAACCAGCCGGTCGCCGTCTGAGCAGGAATTTCTGCGTGCCCTCCAGCACCAGCTCCTTGCGCTGGTTGAACACGGTGCTTTTGAGCGTCACCACGCCGGTGGTGCGCCCCGGCACCAGCTCCGTGACCTCGAGCGTCGGATAGATGGTGTCGTCGGCGAACACCGGCTTGAGAAACCGGCTCGATTGCTCGAGGAAGCCGACCAGGGACTCCTCGACCATGAATGGAAACAGGCCCGCGCCGGGCGCGGTGTGGATCAGGGTCTGGAAGCCGTGGGCGAGCAGATGTGGCATGCCGCGGGCGCGGCAATATTCCACGTCGTAGTGTACCGGATGAGTGTCGCCGCTCGCGGTCTGGAATGCGGCGAACACTGCCGAGGTCTGGGTTCGGCTCGGCAGCACGAAACGTTCGCCGACGACGAAATCCTCAAACCAGCGTTGCGTCGGGATCATGCGATGCTGGGCCGGATCGAAATCGATCATGTCAGGGCTCTTTCGTCGATGTCGCCTGTATCGCTACCGCGATGCGAAGAGTGCGACAATCCGTTCAATTTGGTGGATGTGGGCTTGTCCGTGTCGCTCTCGTCATTAAAACGGCCGCAAGCAAGATTACTGGCGACGCTCTTTCCCGTCATTGCGAGCGCAGCGAAGCAATCCAGCCGGTCGCTGCGGAAAGATTCTGGATTGCTTCGCTGCGCTCGCAATGACGATCTCTGACAGTCCGATCAATGCCCCTCTTCAAGAATCCCTCCGCCTATGACGATCGCTCCGCGCGCCTCGCCGGCATCGGACTCATGGTGCTGTCGATCTTCATGTTCTCGTTCGGCGACGCCATGGGCAAGTTCCTGGTCGGGACTTATTCGGTGGGGCAGCTCTTGTTCCTGCGCGCCTGCGCGGCGCTGCTCTTGCTGTCGCCGCTGATCTGGAAGCAGCGCCACCAGTTCCTGCATCTGGAGCGGCCGGGCCTGCAGCTGTTTCGCGTCGTGCTCTCGACGCTGGAGGTCGCGGCCTTCTTCCTCGCGACGGTCTATCTGCCGCTCGCCGACGTCATTACCTATTATCTCGCCGGTCCCATCTTCGTCACCGCAATGTCGGCGATCTTCTTAGGGGAGAGGGTCGGCTGGCGGCGCTGGACCGCGATCCTGATCGGCTTCTGCGGCGTGTTGATCGCGCTGCGCCCCTCGGCGCAGACGGTCAGCCTGCCGGCACTGATCGCACTCGGCGGCAGTCTCTCCTTCGCAACGCTGATGCTGATCACACGCAGCCTGCGCAAGACGCCCGACATCGTGATGGCATCGTCGCAATTCGTCGGCACGTTCTCGCTGGGCGCCGTGCTGTCGGCGTTCCACTGGGTGCCGCCGAGCCCCGGCAGTCTCGTGATCTTCGCTGCCGCCGGATGCGTCTCGGTGACCGCGCTGTTCTGCGTCAACCGCTCGCTCAAGCTCGCGCCGGCCAGCGTCGTCGTGCCCTATCAATATTCGATGATCGTCTGGGCCGTGATCTTCGGCTTCGTCGTGTTCGGCGACGTCCCGTCGATCGCAACACTCGTCGGCGCCGCGATCATCATCGGCGCGGGATTCTACATTTACTTGCGCGAACGGGATTTGGGACGTCCGAGCAGCGAAGTGAATCCGCCGGCGTAGCTCTTACCCTCCCCTGGAGGGGGAGGGTCGATCGCGCGAAGCGCGAGCGGGGTGGGGTGATCTCTCCGCTCGGGGACTGCTTCCGCTGAGAGACTGTCACCCCACCCCGTCTCACATTTCGCTGCGCTCAATGTGAGCCGACCCTCCCCTCCAGGGGAGGGTAAGCTATCTCACCCGTCGCGCACTGCTCCAGCTCTTCAGCGAGGCCCACACGCCGCGTGACAGGCGGAAGCAGTCGACGGGCGTGGAGGAGCCCAGCGCCAGGAAGCGGTGCAGCTGCACGCCGCTCCACTGGAAGCCGCACTTTTCCAGCACCTTGCGCGAGGCCGGATTGGTGACGCGGGCGCCGGCATGGAGATGATCGTCCTCGAACTCCTCGAAGAAGAAGTCGATCGCGCCGCGTGCGGCCTCGGTGGCAAAGCCCTGGCCCCAATACTCGACGCCGAGCCAGTAGCCGAGCTCGGCATTGCCGGGCTTGGAGCAATCGATGCCGACCATGCCGACCGGTCCGCTATCGTGCTCGATCAGGAACACGGTCTCGCTGCCGAGCTCGGCGGTGGCGCGGATGAATTCGGCGGCGTCGTCCTGCGAATAGGGATGCGGCAGGCGGCGCGTGTTCTCGGCGACACGGCGGTCGTTGGCGAGCCGGGCGATGGTCCTGACGTCGGCGAGGGTCGGCCGCCGCAAGGTCAGCCGCTCGGTGGCGACGACGCTGGGTCTCGCCTCCCGCAAGGTCACGCTCGAGAAATCCTGCAACATGTCCGGCTCCGTGAAAGTCACTAAGTCAAAGTGAGCAAAGAAAAGGGGAGGCCGGTTTCCCGCCTCCCCTGGAGCCTTCGATCTCTGTGATCTCTGGGACTCCGCCGGTTCAGTCGGGACCGGCGGACTCCAATTTGATCCACCGTCTATTCAGCAGCCTCTGCGATCGGGAGTACCGATACAAAGGTGCGGCCGTTGGCTTTGGCCTGGAACGCAACGCGGCCCTCGATCTTGGCGAACAAAGTGTGGTCCGTACCCATGCCGACATTAAGGCCGGGGTGCCAGGTGGTGCCGCGCTGACGCGCAATGATGTTGCCGGGAGTGACGATCTCCCCGCCGAACGCCTTGATACCGAGGCGCTTGCCCTTGGAATCGCGTCCGTTGCGCGATGAACCGCCTGCTTTTTTGTGAGCCATGGCTCGTCTCCGAAATCCTGCGTATCTCTAGATCAATTCCTTGACGGAATCATTTCAAAATTTCTCACGCCTCAATTCGTGAATTGGCGTGATCAATTCCGTTTTATTCGGCGGCTTCCGTTGCCGGCTCCTTGGCCACCTTCTCCTTCTTCGGACGCGGGCCCTTGGTGGGCTTGGCGCCATCCGTCAGGATCTCGCTGACGCGCAGCACGGTGATCTCGTCGCGGTAGCCACGCTTGCGGCGCGAGTTCTTGCGGCGGCGCTTCTTGAACGCGATGACCTTCGGGCCGCGCTTGTGGTCGAGCACCTCGACCGCGACGGACGCACCCGCGACCGTCGGAACGCCCAGCACCGGCGTGTCGCCGCCGACCACCAGAACTTCATTCAACTGCACGATCGAGCCGACTTCGCCTTCGATCTTGCCTACTTCCAAGACATCATCCGGCACGACGCGGTATTGCTTGCCGCCGGTTTTGATGACTGCGAACATCGTTTTTTTTCCTTCGTGTTCAATCCCGGCCTCGCGACGGGTATCGTCCGGGCCGGCTTTTTGTCAGTCGCTACGGGTTTATGCGAGTCTGCGCGGGCGGGAGTTATCCCTTTGAAAACCCAGGCAAAAACAAGCGGCGCGAGAAACGCCCCGCGCCGGCTGTGGGACTTATAGCCGCCGGGGGCGGAGAGTCAAGGAAAACCGCCGAAAAGGGCCCGAATTTGAAGGATTTGAGCCATTTCCGAACGCTCGGAGAATCTCCGGCCCGCTCTGCAACCAACCGGTTCCCATCCCGTTGTGTCCTCGCAAATTGGACACGCGGGCAAGGGCTACCATGGCTACGGACGAGCTGGTCAAGACAACGGGTATCGCCCAGCACGGGGCGAGCCGCCTGCCGTCGGTCGATGTCGACAGCTTCAACATCGAGATCAAGGACGATGACGGCTTTCTCGGCGATCGCGCCAGCAAGGGGGCGTTTCGCGAGATCCTCGAGGAATGGCGCAAGCCGCTGCGCAAGAGCGGCGAGGATCCGTTCGGCGACGAGCCGTCCGACAAGCTCAGCAAGAAGTCCCTTGATGCCGTCCTGGTCGGCGACGACACCGAGGCAACGGCCGTCGTGCACAGCGCGATCGAGGACTTCGCGCAGGAGCTCGCTTACGTCACGCGGCGATTCCTCAAGACCAAGGCCTGGGCCAAGACCGAATGCATCGTGGTCGGCGGCGGCTTTCGCGCCAGCCGGCTCGGCGAAATTGCCATTGCCCGGGCCGAGATCATCCTGAAATCGGAAGGCTTCAAGGTCGACCTGGTGCCGATTCGATTCGATCCTGACGATGCCGGCCTGATCGGAGCCCTGCACCTCGCGCCCTCCTGGATTTTCGAGGCCTATGACAGCATTCTCGCCGTCGACATCGGCGGAACCAATATCCGCTGCGGCATCGTCGAGACACGGTGGAAGAAGGCACCCGACCTGTCCAAGGCGGTGGTCTTCAAATCCGATCTGTGGCGTCACGCCGATGACGAGCCGAGCCGCGAAGTCGCGGTGAAGCGGCTGGTCAAGATGCTCGAAGGCCTGATCGAAGACGCCGAGGCCGAAGGCTTCAAGCTCGCGCCGTTCATAGGCATCGCCTGTCCCGGCGTGATCAACGCGGATGGCTCGATCGAGAAGGGCGCGCAGAATCTCCCCGGCAATTGGGAGAGCAGCAAGTTCAACCTGCCGGCGAGCCTCATCGAAGCCATCCCGCAGATCGGGGAGCACGACACTGCGATCGTGATGCACAATGACGGTGTCGTTCAGGGGCTGTCGGAAGTGCCGTTCATGCAGCACGTCGATCGTTGGGGCGTGCTCACCATCGGCACCGGGCTCGGCAATGCGCGCTTCACCAACCGCCGCAAGGAGAACGGCAACGGAAAAGACCGGGATTCCACGGAGAACGGGAAGAAAAAGGGTAAAGCGGACTAGCTAGCGTTTTCGAGCGAAGTGGAGACCGGTTCGCGTCAAGAAAACGCGTCAGACGAGGACCTGAAGCCCGTCCGGGCTCCAGAGTAACCTTGACCGGTTAGGTTAAGGACCGGATTGCGTTGCGCCATGCGGACTGCACGCTAGGGTCGAATCGTCGCTTCCACTCGGCCGGCGAAGCCGCCCTTCCCGGCCAGTATTTCAATGAGCGGCACGGGACCGCCAGTGTTTACCGCGTCTGGCGGTCCCACCCCGTTCTCATCCCCTCAGCTCCAGCCGGCGCGCTGAAAGAACGCCGCGATCTCGGCTGCCGCGCGATCGGGATCTTCCCGATGCGGGAAGTGGCCGACGCCGGGAAACATCGCAAGATCGAGCGTGCTGAACGTCTCGCCCAGCCGATCGGTCCACGCATAGGGAAACAGCGGATCGTGCTCGGCCCAGCGCACGCAGGTCGGCACCTCGATCGGCGGAAGCGGTAGCGCTTCGCCTTTCATCATCGCGATCCGGCCGGCATGCGAGGCGCGATAATGCGCAAAGCCGCCGGCGAGATTGCCGTCTTTGAAGAAATTGTCGGCGAAGGCGTCGAGGACGTCGTCGAAGGCGCCCTTCCGGTGCGCCCAGCCCTTGAGGAAATGGCCGATATAGAGCCGGCAGCTCTCGCGGCTCCCGCCGATCAGCGCAGGCGCAATCTCCATCTGGTGGAAGGACTGGTACCAGATGTGGTTGAGCCTATCAGGCGCGGCCATGCGCGGCCCGATCCCGGGATAGACGAAGTCGAAGAAGAAAAGCCCGGCGAGCCGCCCGGGCGCCTGGCGGGCCAGCGGCTGCATCACGGCGCCGCCGACGTCATGGCCGACCACGCCGAATCGGTCGATGCCGAGCCCGTCCATCAGCGCCAGCATGTCCGCCGCGTGGCCTTCCGGCCCGTAAGGGCCATCGGGCTTGTCGCTGTCGCCGAAGCCGCGAAGGTCCGGCGCTACGAGCATGAAGCGATCCGAAAGACGCGCCATGACCGGCTCCCAGGTCAGCCAGAATTCCGGCCAGCCATGCAGCAAAAGCAGCGGTTTGCCCTTTCCAGCGCGGACCAGGTGGAAATCGGCGCCATTGGCCGAGATCGTCAGATGCTCCATGGCGGTTCCTTTCGGGGCAGAAGCGTTTTCCAGCGAAGTGGCCACCGGTTCGCGTCAAGAAAACGCGTCAAAACAAAAATCCAGGGCTCCGTTCCGGTTCATCGGAGCGGAGCTCCAGGCCAAGAGGGACGACAAGGGCTGAACGAGGCAGCGGATTTTCCCCTTTGGCGCCTTGTCTGGCCCGCCATCCTCGCCTATTAACGCCCCCAACCACAGGGGCCGCAGCTCCTATATGGCGCCTTCAGGAGAGGTGGCAGAGTGGTTGAATGCACCGCACTCGAAATGCGGCATAGGTGCAAGCCTATCGGGGGTTCGAATCCCTCCCTCTCCGCCATAATAAAACGGCTTCAGGAAAGCCCCGCAAAATCCGGCCTTACCGCACGCCAGAGGTGTCTGGTGTAGCCCCTGCATGGCTTGCCAAGAGAGGCAATGCTAAATCCGAACGTCATTGTCTGCGAGCCTATTACCTTCCCGACGCCGAATTCATGGCGCGCGACCAGTATCAGGACTTCATCGATGGATTCGGATTCCGCCGAACCCTGTTCTGTCACGGCGATGTTCCGCTCCAGCGCAAGATCGACATGGACTTCGTGCGCCGCTTCCATCTGCTGTCCTCGACAGAACCGGTCGCGCCGGACTTCTGCCTGGCGGATACATCCGAGCTGGAGTTCAAGACCCAGGAGGGAAGTTCGCTACGCGTTTCGCATCCTCTGTTGAAGTCAGCGTATCTCACGCTCGGGAGGGCATGGCCATCGACGCTGACGTTCGATGAATTGGTCGATGAAGCGACCCGCCAGCTGGACCCGCAACTGCCCTCGGCAGAGGATGTTCAGTTACTGGTGGAGGCAATGTTCGTTCTTGCCTGCAGCGGAGAGGTCGGCTTCTTCCTGTCGCGCCCCAAGCTGACACGGCATGTCAGCGACCGGCCTCTCGCCAGCCCGGTCGCACGCATGCAATCGCAGAGCGACACCATGGTTACGAACATGTTGCATCAGACCGTTCGTCTGGAAGATGAGCGTGGATGCCACGCTCTTCAGCTTCTCGACGGCTCGAGAAGTTTCGATGAGCTGGTCGAAGTGATTTGTGGCGGCATGGCAAATGCCGCTGACCGACATCAGTCCTCGGTAGAGCGGGTAGATCCGGCGGCCGTGGCGGGAGACCTCCGTCAATTCCTGCAAACGGCCGCCAAACTTGGGCTGCTGATTGGCTAGCGTTCAATTCTTGAGGCAACGGATGGGTTGCTCCGAGCAGCGGTGCTATCCGCATGAAGAGGCATTGATTACCCGATCGGAGAGTCCTGTCCGCACTGTCCATATTGGAAGCGCAGGAATCGTTGGACCGGGAAGCTCGATTCGAACTGAGGCGGCTGGTCCGGCGCAAGTTACGTCGTGCGACCGGCCAGCACCCGCCGCAGCACGTCCCACATCCGCGGCTCGTTCATGTGCGCGACGTTGAATCGCATGAAGCTCATGGCCGTCTGCGCCACGCTGAACACGTTGCCCGGCGCGAGCACGACGTTCTCCTCGAGTGCGGCGCGCGCAACGGCCGTGGCGTCCAGCCCATCGGAAAAGCGGCACCAGAGGAAGAAGCCGCCGCGCGGCATCAGCCAAGGCTCGATCCCCAGCGCCTGAAGTTTGCGCGCGATGTCGCGGCGGGTGCGCGTGAGCTTCCGTCTCAGTTCATCCATGTGCTTGCGATAGCTGCCGCCGGCCAGCACGTTGGCGATGATGTCGGTCGCAACCGGGCTCGGTCCGCCAAAGCTTGTCGCGACCTGGAGGTCGACCAATTGCTCGATCCAGTCGGCGCGTCCCGCGATATAGCCGCAGCGCACCGAGGCCGACAGCGTCTTGGAGAAACTGCCGATGCGGATCACGCGATTGAGCCCGTCGAGTGCGGCAAGGCGCGGCGAGCGCTCCGGCTCGAAATCGCCGAAGATGTCGTCCTCGATGATGGTGAGATCGTGCGCGGCCGCCGCTGTCAGAAGCCGGTGCGCGGTCTGCAGCGACGTCGTCGCGCCGGTCGGGTTGTGCAGGGCTGAATTGGTAATGTAGAGCCGCGGCCGTTCGCTGGCGAGGATCTGTTCGAAGCGCGCGACGTCGGCGCCCGACGGCGTGGTGGGCACGCTGATGATCTTCGCCTGATGCGCGCGCAGCAGCGCCCGAAAATTGAAGTAGCAGGGATCGTCGACCAGCACCGTGTCGCCGGGGCGGAGCAGGAAGCGGCAGATCAGGTCGGTTGCCTGCGTGCCGGAACCCGTCAGCATCAGCTGGTTGACCGAGGCCTCGATCTCGTCTTCGGCGAGTCGCTTCAGCAGCAGCCGGCGCAGAGCGGGCGAGCCGGACGTCGTGCCGTAATTGGTCAAGACGCTCGCATCCGTGCGGGCAAGTGCGCGCGCGGCGCGGCGCAAGGCGTCCTCCGGCATCCAGTCGGGCGGCAGCCAGCCGCAGCCGGGCTTGAGCACGCTCGCGTCGGCATCGAGCGATTGCCTGGATACCCAGAACGGGTCGACCGCGCGGTCGCGGCGCGGCTCGGCTTCGGTCAAGGCCAGCGGCGGCATGACGCTCGGCGAAACATAGAAACCCGAGCCGCGGCGGGCGCGGATCAGGCCTTCGGCCGCCAGGCGATCATAGGCTTCCACCACCGTGGACGGCGAAACGCCCATGGCCGCGGCAAGACGGCGGATCGATGGCAGCCGGTCGCCGGCACCGAGCGCGCGGGCAGCGACCCTCGCGCGGATCGCACTCATCACGTCGATCGTCCGCGTTCCGTTACGACCCTTTGTCTGCGCCTCGCCGTCCAAACTGTGCGACCTTCCATATCAATACAGTTTGGCAGAATTGTACTGAATTGTCGCTGTCCTTGCCATCGCGGAAGTCCGAAGATCGCCGTCCAAAAAGGGGGGGCCATGCACTCTACCGCCACCGGCTGGGGCCACGGGCTTCTCGGCGTCATCATCTTCAGCGGCTCGCTGCCGGCAACGCGCGTGGCCGTCGGCGGCTTCTCCGCGCTGTTCCTGACGTCCGCGCGCGCCGTCATCGCGGCGTTGATCGGGGCGGCGGTGCTCGTCGTGCTCCGTCAAACCCGACCACAGCGGCACGATCTCGCCTCGCTCGCCATCGTCGCCATCGGCGTCGTGGTCGGCTTCCCCCTGCTGACCGCGCTCGCGCTCCAGCACATCACCTCGGCGCGTTCCATCGTCTTCATCGGCCTGTTGCCGCTGTCGACCGCGATCTTCGGCGTGCTGCGCGGCGGCGAGCGGCCGCAGCCGCTGTTCTGGCTGTTCGCCGTGCTCGGCAGCGCCACGGTGGCCGGCTTTGCCCTCTCCGGCGACGGCGCGGCGTCGCTCACCGGCGATCTCCTGATGGTGGCCGCGATCGTGCTGTGCGGCCTCGGCTATGCCGAAGGCGCCGCGCTGTCGCGCCGCCTCGGTGGCTGGCAGGTGATCTCCTGGGCGCTGCTGCTCGCGCTGCCGTTGATGCTGGCGCTCGCCATCCTGACGTGGCCGCCCGCCTGGAGCGGCGTCGACGTGCCCGCCTGGATCGGGCTCGCCTATGTCTCGGTCTTCAGCATGTTCGTCGGCTTCATCTTCTGGTACCGCGGGCTCGCAATCGGGGGCATTGCGCGCGTCGGCCAGCTTCAGCAGCTGCAGCCGTTCTTCGGCCTCGCGCTCGCAGGTCTTCTGCTGCACGAGCCCGTGGCCTGGAGCATGATCGCCGCGACCGCGTTCGTGGTCGTCTGCGTCATCTTCGCGCGGCGGTTTGCCTGAAGCCTATCGGCCTCACGCCTGCCCCATCACGGTCCGGGTCAGCGCGCTCCTCGCAAACTTCTTCAGCGGCATCGGCTTGCCGAAAAGGAAGCCCTGCACGAGGTCGAAGCCGAGCTCGTTCGCCGCGACGAGGTCGGCGCGGCTCTCGACTCCTTGCGCCACCGCGCGCGCGCCGAAGCTCTGGGCCAGCTCGACGATGTGACGGCACACCGTGCGCTTGAGCCGGTCATTGCCGCTGCCGGTGACGAACTGCCGGTCGGCCTTCAGCCTGACGAAGGGAATCTTGTCGAGGCCCATCAGCTCCGGCCAATCGGCGCCGAGATTGTCGACGGCCAAGCCGATGTTGTGCAGGCCGACCTCGCGCGCCACCTCGGTCAGGTGGTCGAGATCGCGGGTCGCTTCCTGGCTGTCGATCTCGACCGTCAGTCCGCCGAAGGCCGGATGCGTCGGCACGCGGCGGCAGAGATCGCGCACGGCCTGCGGCTCCCTGAGATAGCAGGCGGGCAGATTGATCGACAGATCGACCGGGCTTTGTTGCTCCAGCAGATAATGCCAGTCTTGCAAGGCACGATCGATCACGAACTCCGAGAGCTCGCGAAAATGCGGATCGTGCGGCTCCGGGATGAAGTAGGCCGGCGGCACCACGCCCCAGGTCGGATGCCGCATCCGCACCAAGGCCTCGGCGCCGCTGCGCACCAGCGTGCGCGCGTCGATCTTGGGCTGGTACCACAGCTCGAGCCAGCCGGCGTGCAAGGCTTCGCCGACATGCACGGCCGGGCTCGGCGCCGGCTCCTCCGGCAGCAGCATCGCAACGCGCTCGCGCAGCGTCTCCGCGGCAAAGGGCGTCGTGAGCGGCGGCAGCATCGCAAGGCCATATTCCTCACCGACCTGCCGCACGGCTTTGACGATGATCGACTCGCGGGCGCCGACGGCGAGAACCCTGCCGGCAAATGCCTCGCGCACCAATATCTCGAGGAATCGTCCCGGCTCGATGCCATCGGCGGCGACGCCGAGCAGGATCAGGTCCGGCAGTTCGGTGGCGAGCACGGTCTTCAGCTCATCGGCGCTGGCACATTCGCAGGTGACGAAGCCGAGATCCTCGAGCACCTCGCTGAGAAAGGCGCGCAAGTGACGCTTGCTGTCGGCCACGCAAGCGCGCGGCGTCACCTTTCGCCGTCCGAAGGTCACAGGCCTCCGGCCGACGAGTTCAGTCATCCCATCGTTCATTACACCACTCCCGTTCCGTGACGTTTTCTTAAACGCTGAGCGTGGGTTCAAATAAGGAGAGCTTCACATCGTTCTTGAATAATTTGAGTAACGTTAAGCCCTGCAATTCGAGCTAATTTGTCGACAGAATCTTCGAGAAGAATTCGCATACCCGAGCACCACACAGGCAACGACAAGTCAGCGCAGGCGAAATCTTCCTCGCGCGTCCGACTGTCGTTGCTTGCCGATGAACTGAGACGAGCGAGGCGGTTGCATCGCCATCCGGTTCAACGATGACGCTTCCGCAGGATTAATTGCCGGCGGCTTTTTCGTGTTGCGCCGTGCCGATCGCCTTGTAGTCATACGTCGGATAGAATTCGGTGCGGTAAGCGCCCCACGCGGTATCCTCGATGACGCGGTTGACCTCGCGCAGCCGTCCGGCCGGCAGGCGCAGCGTGATCACCTGTCCGATGCCCATCATCACGTACCAGCTCACGACCTCGACGCCGGGCGGCGGAAACGCCTTGTAGAAGCCCTGCTTGTCGAGCTGCGCATTCAGCTCGTTCAACGGGCGGGACTGGTCATGCTTGAAGAAGACGGTGAGCAGCACCGCATTGTCGGCGGTCGGCGCCGCATTGCCTTGCTGCGGCACCGTCTGCGCCATCGTCGTGGAAGTCAGCGCCAGCGCGACCGTGAGCAGGGCAGACATCGTCAATATCCGTCGGTTCGACCTCATCGCGGATTTCCTTCCCAATGCTCGAGCGATGGATCGGAGCATAGGAGTGATGGCACGGCCGAAGAATTCATTTTCGCGCGATGCGCGCATGTCTCGATTTCGCTCGTAACGGTTCTGCGACAAGGCGCGCCGGATGAGACGGCGCGCGTGTGAAACACATCACATGTGCATTGCCGCAGCTGCGCTATTGGTCCGCGTAGCCGGTGGAGGGCTGTCGAGGACTACAGCTATGTCGATGCGGCGAATGATATCTTGGTGGTTCAGATTCGTGCTGTCAGGGCGATTTATGGATCGCTTCCTGTGCCTGCCGCGGTAGCCGCGCGCAACGTGTTGCTTCGCGACCGAACCCCGATCTAGTTTTGCCCGATCAATTTGCGGAACGCCGCCGCACCGTCCTGCATCGCGTCGCGGCCCTTCCAGGCGAGATAAGTCAGCTTGCCGCCGATCGTGTCGTGGCTGCGCAGGCGGCGCGAGCCGAGGATGTGTCCGACATTGGACGGGAAGCGGCTCACCTCGGCGGACACCAGCGCTGCGATCGCGTCCATCAATTGCTGGAGACGAATGCCCCACTCGCAACTTTCGAGGCCGTCGATGCGGACCTTGAGCGCATATTCGGTGTCATAGATTTCGGCGAGCAGGTCGCGGGCGATCAGCACCCGGTTGTGCCGGAGCGCGAAGCGAAGCGCGAGACGCTTGTCGTCGAGCCGGTCGAGGACCATGGGAACGACGCAGGCATAGGGCGTGGCGGCAACGTCTGCGGCGGCCTTGCTCGCAGCGGCCTTGGTGGCGAGCCGCACCAATTGCCAGGACGTCTTCAGGCGCCGCGCCACCAGCGCCAGCGCGAAGGGCACCGCATGGGGATGCGCCTTCTTGAAGGCGTCGAGTTGCGCGGTGATCTGCGCGACCCGGCCGTCGTCGAACTTCGCGATCTTCTCGGGCAGCTCCTCGTCGAACTTCGGCAGCGCATCGCCGGCGCGCAACACATGCAGCATCTTCACGACGTCATCGAAGGCGGTGCGCGAGGCCGTGTATTGCGCGAGCTTGGCACGCGCAGAGTCGGCGCTCTCTGGCGAGGTGAGCGTGCTCTCGAGGACCTTGACGACCTTGGTCTGGAAGGTCGAGGCGATCTTCTGCACTTCCTTCGGATTGTTGGCCGCGACCTGGTCGTTGATCGCCTTGATGTAGTCGCGCGCCATGGTCGGCAGCAGGTCGCGGCAGATCCATTCCCAGATCGGAGTGAGAGTGTTGCGCGAGATCCGCCCCATATTGGCATGCTCGGGCGCGCCGTCGATCAGCAGCAGCTCCAGCGGCGCGAAGAAATAACGCGAAGGATTGGTGGCGCGCGCCTGGGTCGATCCGTCCTTGCGGAACTCGGCGCGCAGGCGGGACTGGATGTCGGCCGAACCCGGCATGTCGATGCCGCACAGCTCGAGCCGTTCGAGCTCACTGAGCAGACAGCTGCGCGACAGCGGCGTCAGCCTCTGCAGGAATTCCGACAGCCGATCGATCTCGTTCATGGCACGCAATCTTTCGCAGCGTGTCCCGCGGGCTTGCGGGCCCAATGCGTGGAGGCATTTGCGCGCTCTCAACCTCCCTAGAGAAGCAAGCCGCCGTTAATTATTCCGTAAACCCTGGGCGGAGGTCAGGGGAAGGCCGCGGCCAAGGAGTCCTATCCGCTCAGCCCAGATCTTGGGGAAAGCTCAACCCTTGCATGGTCGGGTGCAGCACCGCGCAAGCATAAATTGTGCCGAAGCCGCTATTTTTGCGCAAAATGGCCTAAATCACCGTAGTCTTACGGAGCAAAAAGTTAACCACAGACAGGCCCAGGTTCCGCTAAATCAGTGACATGGGGTCACAGAATGATACGGCCGGCGATTCGCGGCCGTCGGAATGGCACGAAGGCAGCGCTGCTTCCGCTGAAGAGCCCGATTTCGTCCGCCTGAGCGCCGTCCGTGCCAAGGCAGCCGACGAAATGGCCGCTGCCATCGCCCGCGAGCTCAACGGCCCCCTGACTGCGCTCCTGCTCTACATGGGCGAGATCAAGCATCACAGCGACCAGCTCGCGCCCGCTACCGGCGATCGCGCCTATTTGCAGCGGGTGGTGGAGAACGCGCTGGCACAGACCGAACGTGTTTGCGGTCTGGTCAAACGGCTGGCCGGCCCTCACAAGGGCGGCCTGCCGATCCCGTCCGGCACGGAGGAGGCAGAATCGAAGGCCGCCCGCGTGCTGCAGCCGCAGCGCCTGCCGAACGCCGAACTCCTCGGCCCGTCCGGCCAGAAGCGGCTGACCAAGCGCGAACGCGAGGTGCTGAGGCTGATCAGCGAGGGCTACTCGAACAAGCAGGGCGCGCTTCGCATGCAGATCAGTCCGCGCACCTTCGAGAGCCACCGCGCCGAGGCGATGCGCAAGCTCGGTGCGCGCAACACCGCGGACCTCGTCCGCGCGGCGCTGCTGCATGCGATCGACTAGGTTTGAGCGGGTCTGTTGCGCCGCCGCAGGCGGTGAGGACGAAGCCCGAGACGTTCTCGAGAACTTTGGAAACGCTCAGAAATAATCTTCGGCGAACGGACGTGCGCGCGGGGCGGGACGCAGCGGCTTGATCTCTTCCTTCGGCGCGTTCGGAATGATCGTGATGGTCCAGCGTGGAGGCATGCTCGATTCCTGCTCCAGCACCGAACGCACGAAGCCGGTCACGGTCGACCCGCCGGCCTTCACCGTCGCCATCCGGCCATTGAACTGTGCAATGCGGAAGCGACGAACCTCCTTCTGGTCTGCGGTCTCGTAGGTGAACATGGAAAACCCTCCTGGTTTTCCAGGACTATCGCGACTCATGATTAGCCATCTCTAAAAATCCCAAACCGTAGAAGTACGGCGGATTTTGCGCGGTCTGGCTTTCGAGCGACGTTCGCGCAAGTCGCGCTTTGCGGCTCCTGCGCGCGGGCGGCGGCATAGGCGGCATCCATCCGGTCCAGGAGAACGCGGAATTCCGCCTCGCCGAGACCCTCCGTGGTTTTTTCCAGCCGCAACGCCAGCGCTGCGAGCCTGACATAGCCGAACGTCCCGGCCGCGCTCTTCAGCGAATGCGCTTCCCGCGCGATCCTGGCGTGGTGCTGCAAAGGCGAGAGCGTGCGGAACAGTTGCAGGCGCACGCAGGTCTCGCTCCAGAATACATCGCGCACTTCAGAGGCGCCGTCCTCGCCGATCTCGCGCACCAGCGCTTCGTATGCGCGCGGCTCGCGCGCAGGTTCGGCATCGAGCGCCTTCTGTGCAGGCGCGACGGTTACGTCAAACATGGCCTGCCTTGATCAATCACGTTTCGTTGGCGCGCGGCACGTGCCGGCGCGAGGCATGCCCCGTGTCTACCGCATTCGAATTTCAGTTCCGGTAGCAGGATGGCCCGTGTTTGCAGGTCGGCATTAGCCGGCCGTTTACCAATCGAGCGCGGCGATCAGCGCGTGCCGAGGAGGCGGTCGTACTGGGCCTTCACGATGGCGTAGCACTCGCAGGCCGTCTGGCGCAGGCCGTCCAGATTGGTGATCTGGATGTGTCCGCGGCTGTAGTGGATGAAATTGGCCTGCTGCAAGGAGTTGGCGACCAGCGACACGCTGTTGCGCCGCGCCCCGATCATCTGTGCCAGGGTCTCCTGGGTCAGCAGCAGTCGGGAGTCGCCCGACAGATCGTGGGTGTGCAACAGGCACCGCGACAGCCGCGATTCCACCGGATGGGCGGCGTTGCAGCCCGCGGTCTGCTGCACCTGGGCGTAGACCGCCAGCCCGTGGCGCGCGAGCAACGTGCGCAGGGTGCTGCTCTGGTCGGCGGCGATCCGCAGCCGCTCCAGATCCACCACCGAGGCGACGCCGGGAACCAGCACGATGGCGGTGTTCAACGCACACGCATCGCCCATGGTCGAAAGCGTCCCGAGCAAGCTGTCGCGGCCGATCATGGCGACTTGCACATGCTCGCCCTTGGCCAGCTCTACCACCAGCGAGATGACGCCGCGGTGGGGAAAATAGGCGCGCTCGAGCGCCTCTCCGGTCTCGACCAGCACGGCGTCGTGGGGCAAATCGACCGTTCGCAGATGCGGGCGGATCAATTCATAATCGTCTGCCGACAGTGCAGACAGGAAACCGTTGGGTGAACGCACCATCGTTCCCAAAGCTGCCTCCCCCGTTCCCTGCACTCCTCGAAGCGCGGCGTGAAATCACGCCCTACCCGGGTAAGTTGTATCATGTTCACGCCGGGATATGTTGGCGATTGGGGACAAGTTGTCCGTCCTTCGTGATCGGTCTGCGACGCTGCCCAGACGTCGGCATACAGCGATTGCGCGATGCTCCCGTCACGGCACGGCTCCCATCGGGCACAGGCGGTGGCGAGCAGTTGCAGCAACTGATTGGGCGGGTGGCCGCTCGCGGTCATGCAGGTTCAATCCAGCGGGTTCGATAGACGATCGGCGTGGCCTCCGTGCGTCATTCAGTTGCGCGGCGCATAAACAATACTAACCTAAGGGTTGTGGTGTCGTCTATATACCCGTTGGAACAGTGCCTCGGCCGCACGGCTCGGTTAGCGCGGCACGAGCCGCTTTGGCCGTAGGGTAACCATTCGTTTACCTCAAGCGCGCGGACCGCGCAGGTCGCGGCAACACCGCAAAAGGCGGATCACGAGTGTGCCGCAGCTGTGGCTCGGTCCAATGCCCTGCATGCCGTCTCTATCGTTCCTCGTGAGCAGGACTTTCCCGCGCGCCTCGCCCGCCGTTATCGGTCTTACCTCGCATGTCCCTTCGCTGGGGCGTCCCTTCGCTGGGGCGCGGAGCCGCTCTTGCCGAAAAGCGCTGCAGCATGCAGTCGACCCGCAAACTTCTCTTCAATATCCGTAGTAGCACGGAGGATGAAATTAACGGGACTGTGAAATGGGATGTCTAACGATCCAGGCTAGGGGCGTCCATGCCCACGGTGGCTCAGGCGTCGCGTTCGGGTCCAGTCAGTAAGGCGTAGCTCATGGATGATCTGTTGCGGGAGTTTCTGACGGAGACCAGCGAGAGCCTGGACACCGTGGACAACCAGCTGGTGAAGTTCGAGCAGGAGCCGAACAACGCCAAGATCCTGGATAACATCTTCCGCCT
>Ga0209389_1000140_pt1 | contig 63110 bp, 67 predicted proteins | sample CowpearedBW_FD_187526 | JGI IMG/M metagenome (GOLD analysis project Ga0209389, IMG submission 187526) | Root nodule microbial communities of legume samples collected from California, USA - Cow pea red BW (SPAdes) (version 2) | ecosystem: Host-associated > Plants > Roots > Nodule | place: USA... | reverse complement strand
AGCGCTTGCCAAGCCAACAGACCGGTGAGCGGGCGGGGTCAAGGCCGCCAGCCGCCGTAGGCGGGGGCGCGCCAGCGCCAGCCTTGAGGCCGCCCGCTCGCCGGGCTACTTCGCCACAGTTGCTCTTGCATTGAAGGCAAGGCGACGAAGCAAAGCTCGGGCGAAATCAGCCGCGAGAACGGGAAGGCGTGTCTGCGATTTAAATGGGGATTGGGGAGCAGAGCAGCGCCGATGCCTCTTGCTCCGTCATTGCGGGCGCCCGCCTCACCCCTGGCTTGCCACCCGCGCGCGGTCGAGATGTGCCTCGATCTTCGGGCGGTCGCGGGTGCGCTCGAAGCTGGTGCAGAGCAACTCGGTCTCCTCGAGCGAAACAGGGGCGCGATACAGCCGGCACATGAACTCGGCGGTCGCGCGCCCCCTGCCGGTGCCCGGGCCGCGTTCGGCGAGAAACATGCAGTCCCGGCAGATGCTGGCGTCGAGGCGCTGATGGGCTGCATCGAGATGATTGAGGATCTCCCGCAGCGAGTCACGCAATCTGATGCACTCGTCGGTGCCGAGCGAGGTGACTGCGTTCAGCACGTGATTGATCGGGTCGTGCTGGCTCAGGCATTTCTCGCCTTGCGCGGTGACGTGAAGCACGACCGAACGCTTGTCCTCGTGCGACGGCTTTCGCACCAGGAAGGACTTGCTCTCGAGCGTCTTCACGATCTGCGATGCCGTCGCCCTGGTGGCGCCGATGAAGCCGGCAAGCGCGGACGGCGTGCGCGAGAACCTGTTGGCGCGGCCGAGAAAGCGCAGCGCCATCCATTCGCGATCGCGCAATCCATGCTGATTGCCTTCGAAATACCAAGCCCTCGCCGCCTGAACCAGCAGCTCGACGGCTTCTCGCGCCAATGGCATGAATCTACCTCGTCCCCGGAACTTCGTGTGCGGCGTTCCGAAGCCGCCTCGCGCCCTGGCTTGCGAATCCGTCGTGAGGCGTCAGACCGCTGGAGGTGCCCGACGAGCACGTCGTATCCAATTCTCGCTCGAAGGCAGGGACTGCAACGCGACCGACCCGGATTGATGGGCGCCGCGTCGTTCGAAGCGCAAGCCTGCGTCGCTGAGGGCATACCAATAGCGTCGTCGTCGCACGGGAGCCCGAGTTGCCGTCGCCAGCAGACGATGGATCGGAGTAGTTCAACCGAGGCCCCTAAAGTTCAAGTCGCAAGCAGACGTTTCTTGTATCCATCGAAACGATGAATGAGCTTCTCAACAAAATCAAGTACAGACGCTCTCTAAGACTGGATGTCGTTGCGGGCGAATGTAACGTTCAAGACAATCTCGCTCGTCGGCACACATGATAGTGAACGCAATACGCTGCCCGATGAGTAGCATGCACGCAACTATACGTCGGTTTGTGCACGCCACGTTGCTGTCTGTCGTTGATGCAAGTTGATCGAAGCTTGTGCATGACGACGATGTGCGTCGGCATGTCATCCACAACTTGTACGACCGTCGGGGAATCGCCTGAGGGAACTCACAGGAATTGCACGCGGCGGTTGTTGCGGTCCGCGGTCGCAGGAATGGCCCGTTCGTCGCTTCCGCTCGATTCCTCTCGTCCGATCGACTGACGTTCCCGCGACGCAAGCCGGTCATGGGTGCGCGTGCGCATGCACTGGAAGCGTGGCCGCATGCGCAATCGGCTGTCGAAAACAACGGGCAGGGCACGACGGCATCGCGCGCCATCTCACCGCGCAACCTGCTACTCGCCCCTGAGCATGTCCCGGAGCTCGCGGAATGGATCGGCGCTCGGTGGGGCCGACGCGTCCTGCCGCATCGCGCTGTAGATTCTCGGAACCATGTCGACCGCCTGGTCAAGACCCGAATCACGTCCCGATTGATATCCGCCCATCAAGCGAAGGTCGCGCGTGTCCTCGTATTTGGCGATCATGGCGCGCAGCTTGCTCACCAATTCGCGCTCTTCGGGGTCCCAGACGTTATGGGCGAGGCGGGAGACCGAGGCCAGAACGTCCACGGCCGGATAGCGCGCCTGGTCGGCGATGTGTCTGGAGAGCACGATGTGCCCATCGAGCGTGCTGCGGATGGTGTCGGCGATCGGCTCGTTGTGATCGTCGCCGTCGACCAGCACGGAGAAAATGCCGGTGATCGTGCCGGATCCCTCCTCGCCTGGGCCGGCGCGCTCCAGAAGCCGCGGCAGATCGGTGAAGACCGTCGGCGCGTAGCCGCGCGCGACCGCGGGCTCGCCTGCGGCGAGTGCAACCTCGCGGGCGGCGTGGGCGAAGCGGGTGATCGAATCGACCATCAGCAGCACCGATTCGCCGCGGTCACGGAAATATTCGGCGACCGCCATCGCCGTCTTCGGCGCCAGCCGCCGCATCATCGGGCTCTCGTCTCCCGTCGACACGATTGTGACGGCGCGGTGACGGTCGGTGCCCAGCACGTCCTCGATGAACTCGCGCACCTCGCGGCCGCGCTCGCCGACCAGCGCCAGCACGACCGTGTCAAAACCCTGGCTGCGGGCGAGCATCGCCAGCAGCGTCGATTTGCCGACGCCGGAGCCGGCAAAGATGCCGACGCGCTGGCCGGCGCAGATCGGCGAGAACAGGTCGATGACGCGCACGCCGGTGCGCAGCGGCTTGTGCACGCGTGCGCGCTTCATGGCCGAAGGTGCCTCGGCTTCCGCCGAGACCGCACGCGATCCCGGCGTGAGGGGCCCCTGGCTGTCCAGCGGCGCGCCGAGCGCATTGATGACGCGGCCCTTCCAACTCGGATCGGGCGCAAAGGACAGCGGCGGCATCCGGTATGCGACCGAGCCCAGCCCGCCTGCGAATTGGCGATCGAACGGCTTGGCGATGATGCCCTCGCTGTCGATCCGCACCACCTCGCCGATCTGGGGCCTGCCGGCCGCATTGACGCCGATGAGCTCGCCGAGCCTCACGAAGCGCGACAGGCCGGAGACGCGGAAATGCGTCGGCGCGATCTCGGAGATCGCGCCGCTGACGCTTGCCAGGGGCGTGCTCTGCTGAAGCTCCAGCAGCGCCCACTCGAGTTGCCGAAGAGCGTTCAAGGAAACCGTCCAACCTCATTGCGCGCGAGGCGCAGCCTATTTGCCGGGTTCGCCCAGCGTCCGGATTGCATTCTGGAGCGAGCTCTCGGTGCCCTCGATCATCGAATTGGTGCCGTCGAAGGCGCGCGAGGCTGCGATCAGCTTGGTCAATTCCATCATCGGATTGGCGCCGGAGCCTTCGACGTAGCCTTGCTTGAAGCCGTCGCGGGAGAAATCGGCGATCGCGGTCGCGGGACGATCGGGCGTGACGCCGGAATTGCCATAGCGCTCGAGATTGGCGTCAGCGGGAATGCTGAACAGGCCGATGGTGCCGATCTCGTTGTTGTCCTGGGTGATGGCGCCGCTGCGCGCGATCGAGATCGGTCCGCCGTTGGGATCGAGCGTGATCTGCGCGCCGCCGGAATCGATCACGGGAAAACCGGACACGGTCTGAAGGTCGCCGTTGGGGGCGATCTGGAGGCGGCCGTCACGGGTATAGACCGTGCCGTTCGGACCGGCGAAGGCGATCCAGCCCTGTCCGACCACGGCGACGTCGAGCGGATTGCCGCTCTCGGTGATGTTGCCCATCTCGCGGGAGATGATGTTGTCGCCGGGCGAGGAGAAGGCGACCGGGTTCGCGCCCGCCTTGGACAGCACGGTCTCGAACTTCACCACGTCGGTGCGGAACGCTGCGGTGTTGACGTTGGCGACGTTGTTGGCGATCGTCTGAAGGCGCTTTTCGAGGGCGACCTGCGCCGACAATCCCACATAGAGAGCCGATTGCATGACTTACTTTCCGAAGCGGATGGACTGAAGTTTCGAGAGCATGTCGGTATCCATGCTGGCCATCGACGACGCGCCGCCGATCAGGACCAGCGCGGGGTTGGTCGAGTTGTCGCTCTGGGCCTGGGCCGCATCCCACATCGCGGCAAAGCGCTGCACGAATTTGGTGACCTTGGCCGGGTCCTGGAAATCGGTGAGCTTGATCTTGTCCGTGATCATCTTGGCCTGGGCGTCGATGTCGGCCGAGCTGATCGTCGACGGCAGGCCGAGCGCGGTCTGAACCACCTGCGTCAGCGCCTTGTCGGCGAGGATCTGGTAGGCGGTGGTGACGGTGGAGGCCTTGCGGGTGAAATACAGCGCCAGCCGCAGGCCCTCGTTCTGGTCGCCGGCCTTCTGCTCCATCGTCTGCCTGACATATTGGGTCGCCGTCCCGGTCGTGGCCTGGGTGGTCTGGGTGGCGTTGCTGCCGAGGGCGGCGAAGTTGAACGCCGTGGCGAATTCACGATAGCGGACGTCGGTGAGCTTGTTGGCGAAGGTGTTCTTGTTGGCGACACCTTCGGTCAGCACCTTGCGCATGAACGCTTTGGCATAGGTCATGTCGCTGAGGCCGTAGGCCTTCATCGCATAGGAGTAGAGCCGGTAGTCCTTCAGGAAATCGTCGATGGTCTTCACGTTGCCGATATGGCTGAGGAAATAATCGGTCTCGCGGCTGACGTCCGGCTGTTTCGCGACCTGTGTCAGCGACTTACCCATATCCTTGGTCAGTCTGGTGTAATCCGCGATGGTGGATAGCATGACACGTCCCTCTGGCCGCTCTTGCAACATCGTCTCAAGCTGCCGCGAATTGCTTGCGCGAGGCTGGCGGTCCCGAAGCCAGCTTCGCGCAAGCGTCGCCGACTAGATATTCCGCTGGGATCGGCGATGGAGCGGCGCGTTGGGCAGTTTCGTGGGGATTTTCATCACGGTGGCGGCACTGCTCGGCGGATTTGCCGCCATGGGCGGGCACCTGGCCGTGCTCATGCAGCCGTGGGAGTTCGTGATCATCATGGGCACCGCCGTCGGCACCTTCATCGTCGCCAATCCGTGGAAGACGGTCGTGGACACCGGCGTTGCCTGCATGCAGGCCATCACCGGCGCTGTCCCCAGTGAGCGCTATTATCTCGATCTGCTCGGCGCGCTCCATGCCCTGATGCGCGAGCTGCGGGGCAAGGGTCGCAACGAGGTCGAGGCGCACATCGACGATCCCTCCTCATCGGAGATCTTCAAGGCGTTTCCGAGCGTGCTCTCCGACCCCGCGCTGCTCCAGTTCATCTGCGACTATGTCCGCCTGATCATCATGGGGAATGCGCGCACGCACGAGATCGAGGCGTTGATGGACGAGGAGATCCACACCATCGTGAAGAGCAAGCTGACGCCATACCATGCGCTTGTGGTGGTGTCCGAGGCGCTGCCGGCGCTCGGCATCGTCGCCGCGGTGCTCGGCGTCATCAAGGCCATGGGGGCCCTCGACCAGTCGCCGAAGCTGCTGGGCGGCTTCATCGGCGCGGCCCTCGTCGGCACCTTCGCCGGCATCTTCCTGTCCTACGGCATCATTTCGCCCTTCGCGCTGAAGATCAAGATGACGCGCGAGAAGAAGTGCCGGCCCTATATCATTGTCAAGCAGACGTTGCTGGCGTTCATGAACGGCGCCATGCCGCAGATCGCCGTCGAGCACGGCCGCAAGATGATCGCCAGCACCGAGCGGCCGTCGATCGACGTCGTCGAGAACGAGACGATTGCAGGACCTAAGGCCGTCGTCACCGAGGTTGAACCGAAGGCTGCCCGCGCATGATGATGGAAGACGTCGACGTCGATCAGCGCAAGCAGCTGCCAAACTACCTGCTGGACGCCGCCGGCATATCGATCGAACGCATGCCGATGCTCAATGTGATCTTCGATCGCATGGCGGCATCGTGCACGGACAGCCTGCAGCCGATGGCCGGAACGCCGTGCTATTTCTCGGTCAACGGCATCACCAATGACCGCGTCGGCGACATCATCAAGGACTACGAGGCCAACGCGGTCGCGGCGGTGCTCTATGCCGAGCAGTGGGACTCCCGTGTCATCATCATGCTCGACCGCGATTTCGTGTTCACCATGGTCGAGGCGATGTTCGGCTCCGACGGCGCCGAACCGCCGCTCGACGTCGAGCGCGCGTTCTCGAACATCGAAATCCGCCTGGTCCAGGCGCTGTTCGAGCGGTTCGCCAAGGCGCTGCAATCCGCCTTTGCCGGCACCTCGAACGTCACCTTCCGCGTGGAACGGGTCGAGACCGCTATGGCCTCGCTGGCGATCGGACGCAGCGGCAACATGTCCATCTGCGCGAACATCATGTTGCAGGCGCTCTATCGCGGCGGCCAGATGTTCCTCATCATTCCGCACTCCGCGCTCAACCCGCTCAGGCAGAAGCTCGCGCATGTCGTCGTCAGCGACGGCCGCGCGGCCGATCCGCGCTGGCGCGAGCAGATGGAGAGCGAGGTTCACCGCACCGAGGTGACGCTGAGCGCGGTGCTCGACGAGAAGATGATATCGCTCGGCGACGTCGTGAAGTTCCAGGTCGGGCAGGTGCTCGAGCTCGAAGCCACGCCGCGCACGCTCGCCCGGCTCGAAAGCAACAACCAGGTGCTGTTCTGGTGTCAGATCGGCCAGCTTGATGGCTATTACGCCATGCAGGTGGCAGATCCCATCGATCAGAAACGGGAGTTCGTCGATGATATCCTATCTCGTTGATGCCGTGCTGCTGATTGCGCTCGCTTTTACCAGCATGCGGGTGACCCGGATGCACCGCGAACTGGCGCGACTGCGCAGCTACCAGGGTGAATTCTCGACCATCGTCCATGAGACGGCGGGCGCCTTCGACACGGTCATCAACGCGGCGCACGATTCCACCGCAAATCTCGGACGGCTCGCCAACGTGCTGAGCACGAAGATCGATCAGGCCCACGAAGCGATCGCGGCGCTCGATGCAAGGACCGGGCTCGCGCCCGTCGCGACTGCAGGCGGCGCCGACGTGAACAAGCATTGAAGCCGGAGCCGGCGAAAACGATACGGTCGGAGCGCGGCGGCGCTCCGGGAGCGGAAATACCAAGAGGCGATACCAAATGGCGCAATCCTTCGACTATGAGTCTGCCACTCGCGCATCGGCATCCGACGAGGGGCACACCGATGCATCTCCACTGGAGCGGCTGGCGGAGATTGCCGCGCGCACGGCGGAGGAGACCGGCAAGTTCGCCAACGTCGATGCCATCCTGCGCATTCCCGTCACCATGCAGGTGGTGCTGGGATCGGCGACCATTCCGGTGGCGAACCTGATGAAGCTCGGGCGCGGCGCCGTGGTGCCGCTCGATCATCGGGTCGGCGAACCTGTCGATGTCGTCGTCAACGGCCGCATCGTCGCCCGTGGCGAGGTGGTCGTGGTCGAAGAAGACAATTCCCGCTTCGGCGTCTCGCTGACGGAGATCGTCGGTCCGCTGGGGCAGGGTGATACCTGACCATGGCGGCACAGGTCGGCATCGCTCCCGTCAAGCAGCGAGGCGTCGCCACGCTGGGCGGAACGGAAAAGGTCGCGGCCCTCCTCCTGGCCATGGGCCGGCAGGCGGCCGCGAGCGTGCTTCAGCAGTTCGAGCCGCAGGAGATCCGCATCGTCACCAAGGCCGCGGCGGAGCTGCGGCCGATCACGGCGCAGGAGCTCGAGGGAATCGTCGAGGAGTTCGCCCAGCAATTCTCGATGGGCGCCAACATCCTCGGCACGCTCGGCGGTCTGGAGGCCGTGCTCGGTGACGTGCTGCCGGCCGACCAGGTCTCGCAGATCATGTCGGACCTGCTCGGCAATTCGAGCCGCTCGGTCTGGGATCGCGTCTCCTCGGTATCGGAGAACTCGCTCGCGAGCTATCTCTCGAAGGAGCACCCGCAGACCGCGGCGCTGATCCTGTCCAAGGTGAAGCCGGCCTGCGCCGCCAAGGTGATGAGCCAGCTGCCATCCAGCCTGCGCAACGAGCTGATGCGGCGCGTGCTGAGCCTCAAGCCGATCGTCGACGACGCGATGCGCATCATCGAGAAGACGCTGCACGAGGACCTGACGCTCAACTTCGCCCGCAACCTCGGCGCCGACACCTACGCCCGCGTCGCCGACATCATCAACAAGATGGAGCGCGGCCATATCGAGGACATGCTGAAGAGCCTGTCGGAGAAGCGACCGAAGTCGGCCGAAGTGCTGAAGGAGCTGCTTTTCACGTTCGACGACGTCATCAACCTGACGCCGAAGGCGCGCACCATGATCTTCGACCAGGTGCCGACCGATCGCATCGTCGTCGCGCTGAAGGGGACCGACAAGAGCTTCCGCGAGCTGATCCTGTCCTCGGTCGCCTCGCGCGTCCGCCGCGTCGTCGAACACGAGCTCGCCATCGGCGAGCCGTCGAACCAGCGCGATGTGCTTGAGGCGCGGCGCGTGATCACCGACCTCGCGCTCGAGCTCGCGGAGAAGGGTGAAATCGAGCTCAACCCCGAGCAGGAGGATGAGCTGGTCTTCCGCTGACCGCTGAACGGGCATGGCAGAAGCATCCGATCAGGAGAGCAAGACAGAAGAGCCGACCGAGAAGAAAGTCCGCGATGCGCTCGAACAGGGCAAAATCCCGGTCTCTCGGGAGGCTTCCATCTTCGCCTCGATGGCCGCGCTGATGGTGATCCAGGCCTTCCTGATCGGCCAGGGCGTGCAGCAACTGACCCCGACGCTGAAGAGCTTTCTCGACGATCCCGAAGGCTTCACCCTCAGCACCGCGGCCGACGCGCAGAACCTGCTCACCGTGGTGGGACTTCATTCGCTGCGATTCCTGGTGCCGCTGGTCGTCATCATGATGGTATTCGGCCTCGCCGCCTCGCTGCTGCAAAATGCGCCGCGTTTGGTGCTGGAGCGCATCAAGCCGGACGTGTCGCGCATCTCCCCGGTCAGCGGCTGGAACCGCCTGTTCGGCATGCAGGGATTCGTCGAGTTCGCCAAGTCGCTGTTCAAGCTCGCCTCGGTGACCGCTGTCGTCGCCTTCGTGCTGCGCTCGTCGGAGGCGAAGGCGTTCGAGGCGATGTACACCGATCCGGTGGCGCTGCCCGAAATGATCCTCAACATCGCGATGCGGATCGTCTCGGCGATCTGCATCGCGACCATCGTCCTGGTCGCGATCGATCTCGCCTGGTCGCGCTTCCACTGGCGGCGCGAGCTGCGCATGACCAAGCAGGAGATCAAGGACGAGCACAAGCAGGCCGAGGGCGATCCGCTGATCAAGGCGCGCCTGCGCTCACTGGCGCGCGACCGCTCGCGCCAGCGCATGATCGCTTCCGCCGCGCGCGCGACGCTGGTGATAGCGAACCCGACGCATTTCGCGATCGCGCTGCGCTACAAACGCGAGGAGAATGCGGCGCCGCTGGTGGTCGCCAAGGGCATGGACGTGATCGCGCTGAAGATCCGCGAGGTCGCGGAGCAGAATCGGATTCCCGTGATCGAGAACAAGGCGCTGGCGCGCGCGCTCTACGAGGCGGTGCAGGTCGACCAGGTGATTCCGGCGGAATTCTTCCGCCCCGTCGCCGAGATCATCTACTTCCTCCAGTCCAAGCAGACCGCACGGCCCGAGAAGGTCCAGTAGATTTCCGAGGATGGTGCTTCGCGCAACAGCTTGACGAAAGCTTAACGCCCTAGGGTTCTCCCGAATGGACCAGAACGGGGCTATCGTGGGACCGCTTTATCTCTTCGAACTCGCATCGTCGCAGGCGCGCTACCTCGAACTCCGCCAGTCGACCATCGCCACCAACGTCGCCAACGCCAACACGCCGGGCTTCAAGGCGCGCGACGTCGAGCCCTTCAACAAGGTGCTCGACGGCATGCCGGTCAGGCTCGCGACGACGTCGCCCTCGCACATGCAGTTGTCCGCCGCCGAGACCGACACGCGCAAGATCGCCAAGAAGGACAGCTGGGAAGTGGTTCACTCCGGCAATTCGGTCAGTCTGGAGCAGGAGATGATCAAGGGCAACGACGTCAATCGCGACTATTCGATGAACTCGGCGATCGTGCGGTCGTTTCACCGCATGGTCCTGTCGAGCGCAAAGGCTTGAGGTGAATTGACATGCTGGACTCTCTGCAGTCGTCATTGACCGTCGCAAGCTCCGGGCTCGAGGCGCAATCGACGCGCATGCGCATCGTCTCGGAGAACCTCGCCAACGCGACGTCGACCGGGCGCACCGCCGGGGCTGATCCGTATCAGCGCAAGACCATCACCTTCGATGCCGCCATGGACCGTGCCTCGGGTGCACAGCTTGCGAAAGTCAAGGAGATCGGGGTCGACACCACGCCGTACCGCGTCGAGTACGACCCGGGGCATCCCGCCGCCGACAAGGCCGGCTACGTCAAGCTGCCGAACGTCAACATGATGATCGAGATGGCCGACATGCGTGAGGTCAACCGGTCCTATGAGGCCAATCTCCAGGTCGTGAAACAAGTGCGGTCGATGCTGGGAATGACCATCGACCTCTTGAGGAGCTGACAATGCTTGAGGCGATTTCATCCACCGCGATCTCTGCTGGGCAAGCCGCGAGCCGCGCGACCGAGACGCAGGCCATCTCGCCGGCGGCGACGACCGCGATCCAGGCCAGTGACGATGTCGGCTTCGAATCGGTGATGAAGCAGGTGACGACGGACGCGATCGGAACGCTGAAGGCGGGCGAGGCGGCGTCGATCTCGGCGATGCAGGGCAAGGAATCGACGCGGCGCGTCGTGGAGGCGCTGATGTCGGCCGAGCAGGCCTTGCAGACGGCGGTCGCGGTTCGCGACAAGGTCGTGCAGGCCTACCAAGAAGTCGTTCGGATGTCGATTTGATCTGAAGGAGTGACGATCGTGAAATCGCTCGCCATTGCGGCCACTGGCATGAACGCCCAGCAGACCAACATCGAGGTCATCGCCAACAACATCGCCAACATCAACTCGACGTCGTACAAGCGGGCGCGCGCGGAATTCACCGATCTGTTCTATCAGATGGACCGGATGCAGGGTGTCGCCAATGTCAACGGCTCCTCGCCGATTCCGGAGGGTGCCAATCTCGGCCTCGGCGTCAAGTCGGCGGCGATCCGCAAGCTGCACATCCAGGGCGCGCTGACGCAGACCGGCAATCCCTACGACCTCGCCATCAATGGCCGCGGCTGGTTTCAGGTGCTGGGCCCCAACAACGAGGTGCAATACACCCGCGCCGGCTCGTTCAATACGAATGCCAACGGCCAGCTCGTCACGATCGACGGCTATCTGCTGGACCCCGCGATCACGGTGCCGCAGGGAACGGTCGAGGTCACGGTCAACCAGACCGGACAGGTGTTCGCCAAGCTGGACACGGAAATAAATCCGCGGCAGATCGGCCAGCTCAATCTCGCCAATTTCGCCAACGAGGCGGGGCTCGAGCCGCTCGGCAGCAATCTCTACCGCGAGACGACCGCGTCCGGTACGCCGGTCGTCGGGCTGCCGGGCGATTCCGGCTACGGCAAGATCAACCAGAAATATCTCGAAGCCTCGAACGTCGATCCCGTCAAGGAAATCACCGAGTTGATCTCGGCGCAGCGTGCCTACGAAATGAACGCCAAGGTCATCCAGGCCTCGGATGAAATGGCCTCGACTGTCTCGAAGGGCATGCGCTAGTTCGGGTGGCTCGATGTTGAACAGGGTGGGCCTGATCATGCGCGGGTTGGCCGCCGTGCTGCTGGTTCTCGCCTCGGCGCGCCTGGCGGCGGCCGAGGAGAAGCGGCTTCCCGTGCCGGCCGTCTCGATCCGCGCGGGCGAGCTGATCCGGGACGACATGATCACCGAGCGCGCCTTCGCGCCGAGCCTGCTCGGCGTTGCCATGTTCATCGAAGGACGCCAGGTCCTGATTGGTCGCATGGCGCGGCGCACGCTGCTGCCGGGCCAGCCGATCCCGACCAATTCGGTGGAGGATCCCTGGACGGTTGCCCGCGGTGCCATGGTCAAGGTCGTGGTGGAGGACAGCGGCCTGTCCATTGTCACCTACGGCTCGGCGATGCAATCGGGCGCGGCCGGCGCGCTCATCCCGGTGCGAAACACCGACACCGGCGTGATCATCAGGGGCATCGTCCAGCCGGACGGCACGGTCAAGGTCGTGGATGGGTCATGACCAGAGTCCTGCTTGCGCTCGTCCTCCTCCTCGCTACCGCCAGCGCTCAGGCGGCGGTCCGCATCAAGGACATCGCGGACATCAAGGGACTGCGCGAGAACCAGATCGTCGGCTATGGCCTCGTCATCGGCCTGAACGGCACCGGCGACACGCTCCGCAATGCGCCGTTCACGGAACAGTCCCTGCAATCGATGCTCGAGAACATGGGCATCAATGTCAGGAACGAGACCACGAGCACCAACAATCCCACGCGTCCGACGACGCTGCGCACGCGCAACGTCGCGGCCGTGATGGTGACCGCGGACCTGCCGCCCTCGATCGGGGCCGGCGAGCGGATGGACGTGACCGTGTCGTCGCTCGGCGATGCGACCTCGCTGCTCGGCGGCACGCTGGTGATGACATCGCTGCGGGCGGCGGATGGTGCGGTCTATGCGGTCGCGCAAGGCGCGATCACGGTCGCCGGCTACAGCGTCGGCGGCCAGGCGCAGAACGTCAGCCAGGGCACGCCGACCGCGGGGCGCATCCCGAACGGCGCGCTGGTCGAGCGCGAAGTGCAGGGAAGCCTCCATGAAATGGAATTCCTGGTGCTGGAGCTCAAGAACCCGGACTTCGTTACCGCAACGCGCATTCTCGACGCCATCAACCGCTACGCCGGCGGCCGCTATCGCGCGCAGATCGCCTTCGAGCGCGACTATCGCACGATCGTGCTGTCGAAGCCGCGCAACATCGGCCCGGTCCGATTCCTGGCCGAAATCGGCGAGCTAACGGTCGAGCCGGACACGCCCGCACGGGTGGTGATCAACGAGCGCACCGGCACGGTGGTGATCGGACGCGACGTACGGATATCGACCGTTGCCGTGACGCACGGCAATCTGACGGTGCGCGTCACCGAGCTTCCCGTGGTCTCGCAGCCGGCGCCCTTCTCGCGAGGTCAGACGGTGGTCGTTCCGCAGACCGTGGTCGAGGCCAACGAGGCCGGCGCGCAGGTGGCGATCCTGAGCGGCGTCGATCTCCAGCGCCTGGTACGCGGGCTGAATCAGATCGGACTGAAACCATCAGGCATCATCGCCATCCTCCAGGCGATCAAGACGGCCGGCGCGCTCCAGGCCGATGTCATCGTGCAATGATGCACAAGCGTCGTGCAAGCTTGGTCGCTCAATGCTCTGGTCTCGACCGAGAATCGCACGCGGCCCGATGCTGAAGCTGGATCACAAAGCCAAACTCCTCCTCGTCGCGGTGTGGACGCTTGCGGGCGCTTCGCCCGTGCTGGCGCTGGACGAGGCGAAGCCATCGAGGCCGCTCAACCTGCTCTCCTTCGCGCGTGCCCGCGCGTCCGGACCGCAGAAGCCGGGCACGCCGTCCACCCCGAATCCGGGCGGAAGCGCGTCCGTCCATGCGACGGCGTGGGCGGCGGAAGATTCAGGTCCGGCTATCACCGGCGCCGTGCCGGCTTCCGAGACGCCGGCACCTGTACGTGCAGCCAAACCCGGCAGCGTCGCGGCGCCGCCGAAGCCCACACCGCCACAGGCCGCCGTGTCCGCCGACAATGACGTCGCGCTGTTCTGCAGCAACGTGGCCGACCCCGCCGTCGATGCAAGGCTGGCCTGGCAGCTCAAGGAGCTGGAGAAGGCCGAGAACCTGCTCCGCGAACGGATCGCCGAGGTCGAGGCCAAGCGCGCCGAATACGAGAAGTGGATGGCGCTGCGCGACGACTTCCTGAAGAAGGCCGAAGCCAGCGTCGTCGAGATCTATTCGCGCATGAAGCCGGAGGCTGCGGCGACCCAGATTGCCGGCATGGCCGACGAGACCGCCGCCGCCGTGCTCGCCAAGCTCAGCCCGAGGAACTCGAGCGCAATCTTCAACGAGATGGATACGGCCCGTGCGGCGCACCTCGCCGACCTGCTCGGCGGGATGCGCCGTGTGGATGACGGAAAGACCAAATAGATGAAGAAGCCGATCCTCATCCTCCAACTCGTACTGGCGTCCGTCTTCCTGGCCGGATGCTTCCATGATCCGGCCGAGGTTCTGACCGGCCCGCAAATGTCGCCGGTCGGCAGCGGCTTGAGGACGCAGGCCGATCCGATCCCGGTGACGCCGCGCCTGCGTACGCCCGTGAGCTATCGCTCGACCTGGGACGACGGCACCGATCTCTACCGCGATCCCCGCGCCCGGCGTACCGGCGACGTCGTGACGGTGATCATCTCGATGCAGGACAAGGCCAAGCTCGACAACAAGACCGGCCGCTCGCGCGATTCGCAGGTCAAGTTCGGGCTCGACTGGCTGATGGACGTCGCAGGATGGAGCGACAAGGGCCAGACCAACGCCAATCTCAGCACCAACACCCAGATCAAGGGTAACGGCCAGATCGACCGCACCGAGGATATCAAGCTCTCGATCGCCGCCATCGTCACCGACGTGCTGCCGAACGGCAATATGATGATCAGCGGCTCGCAGGAATTCCGCGTCAACACCGAGATGCGCGTGCTCAATGTCGGCGGCATCGTGCGTCCGCGCGACATCTCGCGGGCCAACACGATCTCCTACGACAAGATCGCCGAGGCGCGCGTGTCCTATGGTGGCCGCGGCAATCTGTCTGACGTGCAGCAGCCTGGATGGGGACACCGGATCTATGACGCCGTGGCACCATTCTGATATCCGCACCGGCCGAGCCGCGTCGCGAGGGCAGGGGACGTGATGCGCCTGATTGCGGCCATTGTCGTGCTGACCCTTGTCGCGATCGGTGCGGGCGCGCTTGCCGGCCTGCATCTGTTTGCGGCCGCCGAGCGCGCCGCCGATGCGAAGAAGAGCGCCACGCCGCCGCCGATTGCTTCGAGCTACGCCGGCAGCGCGCGGCTTCGAAAACTGTCCCCGATCGTGACCAATCTCGCTGCCCCTGCCAACAATTGGGCCCGCGTCGAGGCCTCCATGGTGACCGAGAGCATGAGCGACGAGGATGCCGGCATCCTGGCCGCCCACATCAGCGAGGACATCATCACCTATCTGAGGTCGGCATCGGTTGGCCAGTTCGAGGGATCGCGCGGGCTCCAGCACCTGCGCGACGACCTGACCGAGCGCGCCAATATCCGCTCGTCGGGCAAGGTCCGCGAATTGATCATTGAGACGTTGGTGATCCAGTGAGAGTGAGAATCCTGCTGCTCGCGTTGATCCTGGTCGTGCTGCCCGAAGTGGCGCTGGCCCAGATTCCGGACCTCAACTCGCTGCTGCCGCCCGGCAACGGCTCGACCAGCGGCCGCATCATCCAACTGATGGCGCTGATCACGGTGCTGTCGGTGGCGCCGGGGTTGCTCATCATGGTGACGAGCTTCACGCGATTTGCGGTGGCGCTGTCGTTCCTGCGCGCTGGTCTCGGCCTCCAGACCACGCCGGCCAACCTGGTGCTGATCAGCCTCGCGCTGTTCATGACCTTCTACGTGATGGCGCCGACATTCGACCGCGCCTGGGAGACCGGCGTCCAGCCGCTGATGAAGAACGAGATCTCGGAGGAAGAGGCCTATCTGAAGATCACCGATCCGTTCCGCGAGTTCATGCTGGCCCACGTTCGCGACAAGGATCTCCAGACCTTCGAGGCGCTCGCCGCGGAAAGCTTTCGCAAGAAGTTCGACGATAAGCGCATCGACATGCGCGTCATCATTCCGGCCTTCATGATCTCCGAGCTCAGGCGTTCGTTCGAGATCGGATTCCTCATCATCCTGCCGTTCCTCGTCATCGACATGATCGTGGCGACACTGACCATGTCGATGGGCATGATGATGATGCCGCCGACGATCCTCGCGCTGCCGTTCAAGATGCTGTTCTTCGTGCTGATCGACGGCTGGAACCTGCTTGCCTCCGGATTGGTGCGGTCGTTCTCCTGAAAGAGCGCGGCTCGGACCGCGTCATCGTGGTTAGCGGATGGTAACTGCGATAGCGCCGCTACAGCGATGATATTCAAGGCGATTTTAATCCGGCGGCAAGATTCGGCGTGTTAGCAAGGCGTCACGGCGGGTTGGACCCCACCCACATCAGTCCAAAGGCATGATGCCGCCCCTCCGTACCGGTGAAAGCCCGGTATGTCCCCAAGTGAAAATGTAACGCGTACATAAAGGGACATTCGCAATGTCAAGCCTGCTCACGAACTCGTCCGCCATGACCGCGCTCCAGACCCTGCGGTCTGTCAGCTCGCAACTCTCCACCACGCAGACCCGGATCTCCACCGGCCAGCGCGTGGCCACCGCCTCCGACAACGCCGCCTACTGGTCGATCGCGACCTCGATGCGCGCCGACAACGCCGCGCTCTCCGCCGTCTCCGACTCGCTCGGTCTGTCGGCCGCGACCGTCGACACCGGATATACCGCTCTGAACAAGGTTCTCGGTGACAGCAACTCGGGCCTGACCAAGCTCCAGTCGCTGCTGGTCGAAGCCAAGACTGCCGGTATCGATCGCAGCAAGATCCAGTCGGAAATCACCCAGATCCAGCAGGACATGAAGAACGTGGCCAGCGCGGCGACGTTCAACGGCGTCAACTGGCTGAGCACCACCGCCACCACGCCGGCGACGGTCAATCTCGTGTCGTCGTTTTCGCGCGTCGGCGCCACGCCGACCACCGGCTCGATCACCGTCACCGTCGCGAACTACTCGCTCTACACCTCGACCACGAGCGGCATCTTGGACACGGTGAGCGGCAGTGCGTCGGTGGACACCATCAACATTGGTGCACTGACCGACTCGGCGGCTGACCAGACCACGCTCGATGGCTACATCGCGCAGGTCACCGCGGCGATCGGCACGGTCTCCTCGGGTGCCGCCAACCTCGGCGCCATCAAGAACCGCATCTCGAACAACTCGGAGTTCGTGAAGTCGCTGATGGATTCGGTTGATCGCGGTATCGGCCAGCTCGTCGACGCCGACATGAACCAGGAGTCCACCCGCCTGGCGGCCCTCCAGGTCCAGCAGCAGCTCGGCGTTCAGGCGCTCTCGATCGCCAACAACAACAGCCAGAGCATCCTGTCGCTGTTCCGCTAAGCGTCAAGACGGTCAGGGGAGGGCCGCGCTTCTCGCGAAGCGCGGCCCTTTCGTTTGCGTGGCGCTGTGCACGCCATGATTTCGGCCGCCCTGTTGCGGTCCGATCACAGGGCCACAAGCCTCGCACAAGCTTCGCTGGCTAGTCTCGCCACTACGACGGGTTGGGTTCACGCGCATTTCCGCATCCCAAAGGCATGATGCCGCCCTGTCGTACCGGTGCAAGCCCGGTATGTCCCCAAAATCCAATCTGCTTTCAAAGGGACATCAAAGATGGCTTCCAGCCTGCTTACCAACTCCGCTGCAATGACTGCGCTCCAGACCCTCCGGAATGTCAGCGCCAGCCTGCAGACGACCGAAAACCGGATCTCGACCGGCCAGCGGGTCGCGACCGCTTCGGACAACTCGGCCTATTGGTCGATCGCGACTTCGATGCGCGCCGACAATGCTGCGCTCTCCGCCGTCTCCGACTCGCTCGGTCTGTCGGCTGCGACCGTCGACACCGAATACACCGCTCTGAACAAGGTCATCGGCGACAGCAACTCCGGCCTCACCAAGCTCCAGGCGCTGCTGGTCGAAGCCAAGACCGCCGGCATCGACCGCACCAAGATCCAGGCCGAAATCACCCAGATCCAGCAGGACATGAAGAACGTGGCCAACGCGGCGACGTTCAACGGCGTGAACTGGCTGAGCACCACCGCCACCACCCCGGCGACGGTGAACCTGGTCTCGTCGTTCTCGCGCGTCGGCGGCACGCCCACGATCAACACCATCACGGTGACGGTTGCCAACTACTCGCTCTACACCTCGACCACGGCCGGCATCCTGGACACGGTGAGCGGCACCGCATCGGTCGACACGATCAGCATCGCTGCGCTGACCGACTCGGCGACCGACCAGACCACGCTCGATGGCTACATCGCGCAGGTCACCGCCGCGATCAACACCGTCAGCCAGTCCGCCGCGAACCTCGGCGCCATCAAGAACCGCATCTCGAATAACACGGAGTTCGTGAAGTCGCTGATGGACTCGGTGGATCGCGGTATCGGCCAGCTCGTCGACGCCGACATGAACGCGGAATCGACCCGCCTTCAGGCGCTTCAGACCCAGCAGCAGCTCGGCGTTCAAGCGCTCTCGATCGCCAACCAGAACAGCCAGAGCATCCTGTCACTGTTCCGCAGCTAAGCGGCGCTTTCGAAAACGACCGTGCTCCCCGCGGAGCACGGTCCCCGCCGAGATCGGCGGAGTTGACGGCACAAGACGTGCCCGAGATCGACCTTCCGACGTCAGATTTTATGCGACATGTCGCAGCCGCCCGGGCGGCAATGCGTCCGGCCGTCCGTTGCCGATGTCGATTGCGCTACCGAATTTGTAAGATTGCAACGCCTCGCCAGCGAACCGACACATTCGCGCCCGCGCGCAACCTTCAGACAAGGTTGGCAGCGGAGTGTCTCATACGTTCGCATTGCTACGAGGTCATATGCTGCTCAGTCGTGCGCAGGTACAGCAACTGCTCAACAATCTGCTGGAGCTTGGGCCACGACGCCTGATGGCCTTGGGGCTGATCGGCTTTGCCGTTCTCGTCACCGTCGTCGGCGGTGCCTACTATCTGAGCCGACCTGAATTCGAGACGCTCTATACCGGCCTCACCCGCGAAGACGTGACGCGCATGGGCGCCGCGCTGCGCGAGCAGAACATCGCCTTCGACGTCAATACGGCCGGAGACGCCGTCTCGGTGCGCCCGAGCCAGACCATGCAGGCGCGGATGCTGCTTGCCGAAAAGGGCCTGCCGACCAGTGCCAATTCCGGCTACGAGCTGTTCGACAAGATCGGCTCGCTCGGTCTGACCTCGTTCATGCAGGAGGTCACCAAGCTGCGGGCGCTGGAAGGCGAGATTGCGCGCACGGTGCAGCTGATGAAGGGCGTGAAGGCCGCGCGGGTGCATATCGTCATGCCCGTACGCGGCTCGTTCCGTGCAACGCAGCAGCCGCCCTCGGCATCGGTCGTGCTGCGCACCGACGGCGCGATCGAGGCGCGCACGGCGCAGTCGATCCGTCATCTCGTCGCGGCCGCCATTCCCGGCATGAGCCGCGACAAGGTGACGGTGCTGGACGCCGACGGCTCGACGCTGCTCGCCGAAGAGGATGAGGCCAGCGCCGCGCCGACCAAGATGGCAAGCCTCCAGAAGACGGTCGGCGGCATGGTGCAGGAGAACATCCGCAAGGCGCTGACGCCTTATCTGGGTCTCGACAATTTCGAGGTGAGCGTCGCACCGCAGCTCTCCACCGATAAGCGGCAGATCAATGAAACCGTCTACGATCCCGAGAGCCGCGCCGAGCGTTCGGTGCGGAACGTGCGCGAGAAGGAGTCTTCGCAGAACGCGGATCGGTCGACGCCGACAACTGTGCAGCAGAACCTCCCCGATCAGCAGGTGAACGCCGGCGGAAGCAAGAACTCCAGCGAGGACAAGACCCGCCGCGAGGACGTCACCAATTTCGAGGTGTCGTCCAAGACCACGACGACGGTGAGCGACGGCTATTCGGTCAAGAAGCTCTTCATCGCGGTCCTGGTCAACCGCGCGCGCCTCGTCGCCGATCTCGGCGACAAGAGCAACCAGGCCATCATCGACAGCAAGCTCGCCGAGATCAGCCAGCTCGCGGCCACCGCCGGCGGACTGGACAAGCAGCGCGGCGACCAGATCCAGGTGACGGCCGTCGACTTCATTGAGGGCTCGCGCGAGCTGGCGCCGGTGCCGCCGATCAGTTTCGTCGAGATGATCAACAAACAGCTCGGCAGCGTCATCAACGCGGTGACCATCCTCGCCGTTGCCTCGATGCTGGTCTGGTTCGGTCTTCGGCCGGCGGTCAACGGTATTCTCACCCATCGCGCCGAACAGGAGCAGACCGAGGCAGCGGAGGCTGCCGCCCTCGAGGCCGCCGCCCTTGCATTGCCTGACAGCGAGGAGGCCGAGCTCAACCTCGTCGAAGATCTTGAAGGCAAGATGCAGCGAACGCCGCAAAAGCGGCTGGAGCAGATCGTCCGGCTCGATCAGATGCAGGCGGCCGCGATCCTTAAAGACTGGATGCGACGCGAGGAGGCGGCATGAACGCAGCAATCGGAAAGCTCCTGACGCAGTTCGATGCGAACGGCCGGGCCAAGTCGCCGCCGCCTCCGCCGCTCAAGATCCAGGACGTGCTGACAAGGCCGAGGGAGGTTCGGCGCGAGCCGCAACCTCAGCCTCAGCCGCAGCCACAGACCCATTCGCAGCAGCAGCTTCAGCCGCCGTCCCCGGCAGCGGAAGCTCCGCCGGTCAACCTTCTCGACGATGCCTATCGTCGCGGACATGCGGCCGGCGTCGCGGAAGGCGAGGCCAGGCTTGCGGAGGAACGCGTCCGCAGCGCGATCCGGCTCGGCGAGGAGCGGGCCAAGTGGTCCGACCAGCAGGCGGCCACCATCGTCAACGGCTTCGAGACGGCTTGCCGCGAGATTGAGACCAATATCGCGAGCTCCGTTGCGCGGATATTGCTGCCGTTTCTCACGGAGGCGGTCCGCGACAAGGCGATCGAGTCGCTGGTCGAGCAGATCGCGACGTTGACCGGCAATTCGCCGGTGCCGGTGTTCAAGGTCACCGGCCCGAGCGAGTTGCTGGACCTAGTGAAGGCGCAGCTCGAGAAGGCCCGGCGGACAGGCATCGCCTATGAGGCGGCCGACACCTTCGAGGTCCGCGTCGTCGCCGACCAGACCGTGATCGAGACTCAGATCTCGGCCTGGAGCGAACGCCTCAAGGAGGCGCGCCGGTAGTCCGCCATGAATGAGGTCAAACCAGAGCTCGTGATCATCCGCCGGCGCAGCGCCTTCGACGACGAGAAGCCGCACGGTGGCGTCTGGAAGATCGCCTATGCGGACTTCATGACCGCGATGATGGCGTTCTTCCTGGTCATGTGGCTGCTCAATGCACTCAACCAGGATCAGAAGCAGGTGGTCGCGAGCTATTTCAATCCGATCAAGCTCGCGGAAAATGCACCTGCTCCGAAGGGTCTGAAGGACCTCTCCAGGAAGGAGCCGTCGTCATTCGAAGGCCAGGACGGCAGGCGTAAGCCGGCGGGGCCGAACGAAGAACGTCGCGGCGACTCGCCGACGGCGGAGAAGCCGCCCTTCTACGAAGAGAAGGTCCTGTTCCGCGATCCCTATGCGACGCTTGCCGAGATCGCCAACAGTGCGAACCAGGCTTCGGGCCAGCGGCGCGCCGGCGCCCTGACATCGGCCGAAGAGGACGGCCTCAAGGGCGGCGACGCTTACCGCGATCCCTTCGATCCCGGTTATTGGAAGCTGGCGCCGCAGGTGTCGAAGGACGCGGATCGCATCATCGAGAGCGAGCCGAAGCCGAATGTCTCCGCGGGCGATGCGTCCGGCACGGGTCAGGGCGAACCGCAGGCGCGCCGCGCCAAGGTGGATGATGCCGGCGGAAGCGTGGCGCCGAACGCGGATAGCTCGTCCGCAAGCCTGTCGCCCCTGTTGCCGCCTGGGCCTGCGCCGTCGCAATCCTCGCGCGAGGGCAGCGCCCAAGCGACCGCTCAGGCCAATGCTGCCGCGCAGGCGCGGCCCAACGATACGAAGGACTCCGAGCCGCGCGATGCGGCGCAAACGCAGCAGCCGACCGTCAAGCAGCTTCAGTCTGCGATCGCGGACGCGCTGTCGGACGTCAAGGCCGGCGCTGGACCGGCGGCCGAGGTTCGTCAGGTCGAGGAAGGCCTACTGATCAGCCTGACTGACGATGCGAGTTTCGGCATGTTCGCGGTCGGCTCGGCGGAGCCGCGGCCCGAACTCGTTCGCGTGATCGACAAGATCGGCCCGCTGCTGACGAAGCGGCCCGGCATGATCATCGTCCGCGGTCACACCGACAATCGGCCGTACAAGTCGGAGACCTACGACAATTGGCGACTGTCGACCGCCCGTGCGCAGATGGCCTATTACATGCTGGTCCGCTCCGGCGTCGATGCGCAGCGGATCGAGCATGTCGAAGGTTACGCCGACCGGCGGCCGAAACTGCCGAACGATCCGGCGGCCGCGCAGAATCGCCGGATCGAGATCCTGATCCGGGAGAAGCGCCCTTGATCTGGCCGCTCCTCCGCACCGTTTTGCTGCTGCTGCCGTTCACGATGGCAGGCGCATTGGCCGAGCCGGCGCCGGCCCCGGTATCGGGGGAGCCGTATGAACTCGTGCGCGCATTGCAAGCTGTGCAGGACGGCATCGCCAATGGTGACACCGCGGCGCATGGCAGCCACATCGCGCTGATCCGGCAGGTCGGCGAGAAATTTCTCGCCGCCGACGCGGACGTGTGGAGCAATCCGAGGAACGGCCAGGCTGTCGTCATCTATCTGCTCAGCGGCGGCGCGCCGCAGGTTGTGCGCAAGCTGCCGCGCGGCAAGCTGAACGTCGACGAGCGACTGTTCAATGGTGCGCTGGCCTATGTCGAGGGCCGCCAGGACGAAGCGCGCGAGCTGCTCAAGGACGTCAAGCCGCGCACGCTTCCGTTGGCCCTGGGCGGGCAGGTCGCGCTGGTTCAGGGCGCGCTGTTCGCACGTGCCGAGGCCTCGCTCGCTATCGAGCGCCTTGACGACGCGCGCCTGCTCCTGCCCGGTACGCTCGTAGAGGAGGCGGCGCTGCGGCGCGAGATCCTGCTGGTTGGGCAGGCCGAGGAATTCGACAAGTTCGAGTTCCTGACGCTGGCCTATATCCGCCATTACCGCAACTCGATCTATGCCGGCGATTTCTGGCAGCGCTTCTCCACGGGCCTGACGCAATCGAGCCTCGCGCTCGACGACCGCCGCTTTGCGCGGATCACGGCCCTGCTGGAGCAGATCGATCGCGCGAGCCGCCTCAAGCTCTATCTCGTGATCGCGCGCGCGGCGATGCTGCGCGGACAGCTGGCCGTGACCCGGCTCGCCGGCGAGCGTGCGCTGACGCTCAGCGCCGATGCGTCAGCGGATCGCGAGCGTGCGCATTTCTTCCGTGGCACCTCGCGGACGCTCACCGACGAGTATGACGGCGGTCTCGCCGAGCTGAAGGCACTCGACCGCTCGAAGCTGCCCGAGCGCGACGTTCCCCTTCTGAATGCGACGGTGCAGCTCGCGCTCGACGTCCGCAAGCCGTTCGCCGGCGGATCCGCGGCCGCAGCCGACAAGCCTCCGGCAACGCCGGCGCGCCTCGACCTTGCGTCATCGACTGCGACCATCGCTCGCGCGCAGAAGCAGCTCGGCGAACTTGAACTCCTCACCAGGGATCGCCGTCCATGACTAAGCTCAGCGGAACCTCCGGACAACCATTCTCCGGCCTCGCCGAAAGCCTCAACATGCGCAGCACGTCGCGCTCCGGCAAGAGCGCGGGGGCGAAATCATCGGCAGACTCGTCGTTCAACGATCTGCTCCACACCGTCTCCAATCTCGCCAAGCGCGCGCTCGACGATCAGGGCAGCGACACGAGCGCAAAAGCCGGAACACTGCGCACGCGTCTGACGCACCCAATCGGGAATGACACGGCGAAGGACGAGGCGACGTCCGACCGCATCTCAGCGGCTGACGAGCCCAAGTCCAGTCACAAGACCGGCGACCGGAAGACGGGCGAATCGTCGGAGACGGCAGATCCGGTCGACCCGACCGCAGCGGCGGACGTTTCGAATCGGCCGGGCATCCCCGCGATCGTCGGACAGGAGCTCGCCGCCGTGCCGGCCGCGAAGCCGCAGCCGGCGGCGGTTGACAAGCAAGACGCGTCCGCACGCGACGAGCGCATGTCCACGAGGCGTGAGGTTCAGGCCGCCGGCACGACGAAGATCGCTACAACCGAATCCGCGCCATCCGCTCTCGCTTCGGCCGGCACGCGTTCTCAGGATGCGGCGCTCCCGGCGGCACAGCAAGGCAGCGAGACATCGCCAAAGGCAATGCCGGCGGCACCCGGCTTCGAGGCGGTCACGGCCAATGTGGAACGCGCCGTCAAAGCCTCGGCGCGGGATGCATTGCCCGAGACGACCAAGGTCACCGTGGTGCAGCAGGAGACCCATCTGCTGCCGGCGCAGTTCAACGCGCCGCAACAGGTTGCCAACGCCGTCGTCGCCGAGCTGAAGGAATCCGCGACGACCTCTGCGGCCGCCGATCCCGCAGCGTCCCAGACCAACGCGCCGGACCAGCCGCTCAAGATCCTGACCATCAATCTGGAGCCGCCGGCGCTCGGCAACGTCACCGTGCGCCTGCGTCTCGTCGGCGCCGAAGTGTCGGTCCACCTCGCGGCCGAACGCAAGGACACCAGCCAGATGCTGGACCAGCAGCGCGACTCGATCCGCGATCTCATGCAGTCGGCGGGCTATGTCGCTGACGTCGCGCCGGTCCAGCACGGCTCGCTGGACGGATTCCAGAGCGGCTCCGGCCAGTCGCAGTCACAGCTTTCGAGCCAGCAGCAGCCGCCATCACAGTCGCACGGCTCGTTTGGTGGCGCCAGCACGTCGTCGGAGCAGTCCGACGGCGGCGCGAAGCAGGCCCGGCAGGAGCGCCAGCCCAATCAGGAGACGCGTCATGACCAGGACGTGGCGCCGCAGATTCGTCGCGGCCCTGTTTATCTGTAACGCCGGCGCTGCCGAGGCGGCGGTCGACAACGCGCGCCCCTGCGAGCGCGAGATGGCGCGTGCGGCCCGGCAGCACGGGATTCCGCTCGGTATCCTCTATGCGGTCGGCCTCACCGAGACCGGGCGGCGCGGCGCGCTCCATCCCTATGCGCTCGGCGCCGACGGCCAGACCGTGTTCGCCAAGGACATGAACGATGCGATCGCGAATTTCGAAACCATGCGAAGCAAGGGCATCAAGCTGATCGACCTCGGCTGCATGCAGATCAATCACTATTATCACGGCGACAAGTTCGCCTCGGTGCGCGCGATGTTCGATCCGGCCAAGAACGTCGAATATGCCGCGCTCTTCCTGAAAGAGTTGAAGCAGCGCGAGGGCAGTTGGACCATGGCGGTCGCCCGCTACAATGCAGGGCCCAACAATCAGCCGGCGCAGAAGCGCTACGTCTGTCACATCGTCGCCCATCTCGTCTCCAGCGGCTTTGGCGCGTGGACCGACAAGGCGCGCTCGTTCTGTCAGCCGAAAACGACCTGACGACATCAAGTTGTGCACGGTTCCCCACCATCAGCCCCGCGCAAGCAAGAACCCTCATTGTAACTTCAACCTACCACAGGAGCCCAATCCATGAGCCTCTACGGCGTTATGCGCACCGGCGTTTCCGGGATGAGCGCGCAGTCCAACAAGCTGTCGACGGTCTCGGACAACATCGCGAACGTCAACACCACCGGTTACAAGCGGGCTTCGACCGAATTCTCCTCGCTGATCCTGAAGAGCGGCTCGGGCAATTACGACTCCGGCGCCGTCGAGACCACGGTCCGCTACGCCATCAGTGACGCGGGACATACACAGTTCACCACGTCGACCACTGACCTCTCTATCCAAGGCAATGGCTTCTTCGTGGTGTCGAACGCCACCAACACGCAGCAGTTCCTGACGCGAGCAGGCTCGTTCGTGCCGGACAGCCAGGGCAACCTGGTCAACGCGGCCGGTTACTATCTCCTCGGGCAGCCTGGTCTCGTGACCAATTTCTCGCAGAACAGCCTGGCCGGCATGCAGATCGTGAATATCTCCCAGGTCTCGCAGGTGCCCGTGCCGTCGACGGCGGGAACGCTGACGGCCGGTAATCTGGATCCGAACGCGGCTGTTATTGCCGGTCCGCCTGGCCCGGCGTCATATTCATCGAAAAGCTCGATCGTGGCCTACAACAATATCGGCCAGCCCGTCACGCTTGACGTCTATATGTCTCACACCGCGACGGCGGCCGGCTCGGACACCTGGCAGATCCAGGTCTACGATTCCGCGACCGGTACCTCGCTCGCCCCCGCCACCACCTTTACCTTCGACACCACCGCGGTCGGCAAGGGCGCCCTGGCTGCGGCAAGTCCGACGGGTCTCACCGTGACTGTCCCGGGCGGTGCGGCGCTGACTATGGATCTGTCGAACATGACGCAAGCCGGCACGGACTTCAGCTTCAAGGCGACCGTCAATGGCAGTGCCCCTTCGGCCATCGACAAGGTCAACGTCGACGAGGCAGGCCATGTGACGGCGGTCCTCAAGAACGGCCAGCAGCTGACGCTTTACACGATCATGCTTGCCGACGTCGCGAGCCCCGACAATCTGACGCCTGAGCCCGGTAACGTCTATTCGACCAACATGAACTCCGGCAACGCGCAGGCCGGAAATGCCGGCACTGGCGGGCTCGGCACGATCCAGTCCGGCGCTTTGGAAGACTCCAACGTCGATCTCGCGGACGAGCTCACCGGTATGATCGAGGCGCAGCGCGGCTTCACCGCGAACTCGAAATCGTTCCAGACCGGCGCCGACCTGCTCGACGTCGTCGTCAACCTGAAGCGCTGAATCCTCGAGCGCTCATCCCGGGCAAGAGCAAATCATGTCCCTTACCGCCGCTCTCGACTCCGCTCGTGCTTCGCTCATGGCGTCGGGCATCCAGTCGTCGACGATCTCGCGCAACATCGCCGGTGCCAGCACAGCCGGCTATTCGCGCAAGATCGCCGTGCTGGATAATCTTCCCAATGCCGGTGTTTATGTCGCGGCGATCCAGCGAGCCGCCAGCGGCGGCCTGTTCACCAACGTCCTGACCGCGACGTCGGCGTCCGCCAAGCAGAGCGCGATCTATGACGGTCTCCAGAAGATCGCGACCTCGACGGTGGACGATCCCGAGCTCGAGCAGTCGCCGACCGCCCAGCTCACCAAGCTGAAGCAGGCGCTCCAGCAATACGCGAACTCGACGGACAACGCGACGTTGGCGCAGGCCGCGGTGACCTCCGCCAAGGACATGGCGACCGCGCTCAACCAGGCCACCAAGACCGTGCAGTCGGTCCGCGAAGGCGCGGACGCCGACATGGCGACGTCGGTCGCCAATATCAATCAGCTCCTCACCCAGTTCGACAAGGTCAACACCGCGATCGTGAGGGGGACGATCTCCGGTGACGACGTCACCGACTATCTCGACCAGCGCGACAGCATCGTCTCGAAGCTGTCGCAGGAGGTCGGCGTCTCGATGTCGCTCCGCGCCAACGGTGATGCGGCGCTCTACACCGACAGCGGCGTCGTGCTGTTCGACAAGACGGCGCGAACGGTGAGCTTCACGGCGACCAACGTCTATACGCCGGGCACCACGGGCAATGCGGTCTATATCGATGGCGTCCCGGTCACCGGTGCCAATTCCGTGATGCCGCTCAAGACAGGCAAGCTCGCGGGGCTCGCCGAATTGCGCGACAACGCCACGGTCACCTATCAGAGCCAGCTCGACGAAATCGCGCGCGGTCTGATCGACGCCTTCAAGGAGGTCGACCAGTCCGGCGCCGCGCTGCCCGATGTGCCCGGCCTCTTCACCTATCCCGGCGCGCCCGCGATGCCCGCGAGCGCCACCATTTCGGTCGGCCTTGCGGGCACGATCAGTGTTGCCGCGTCGGTCGATCCGGCCTCGGGCGGCAACCCGAACCTGCTGCGCGACGGCGCGATCAGCGGCAATGCCGCCTATAATTACAACACGACCGGCAACGCCGGCTTCTCGGCGCGGCTCCAGCAGCTCATCAACGAGATGGACGCGCCGCAGCCGTTCGATACCACGGCGCAGGGCAAGCCGAGCGGCAGCGTGATCGAATTCGCGTCTTCCTCGGCGAGCTGGATCGAAAGCCAGCGCAAGGCCGCGGACGACAGCGTCCAGTACCAGAACACGTTGCTCGACCGCAGCACCGCGGCGCTGTCCAACGTCAACGGCGTCAACATGGACGACGAGATGTCGCTGATGCTCCAGGTCGAGCGCACCTATTCGGCATCGTCGAAGATCATTTCCACCGTCGATGAGATGTTGCAGAGCCTGCTGGCTGCCGTGGGGAATTAAGTCATGATGAGCGCGAACTACATCTCGACCTTGATGCTGTCTTCGTCCTTGAGGTCATCGATCACCAACAATCAGAGCGCGCTGAGCAAGGCTTCGAAGGAGGCGACCACGGGTCGCTTCGCGGACGTCGGCCTCGAGCTCGGCACGGGGACGGGTCGCGACGTGAGCTTGCGCGCCGAATTCAACTTCGCCGACCAGCTCGTCGATACCAACGAGCTCGTCGCGGGTCGGCTTGACGTGACGCAGAACCGGATCACCCAGCTCGGCTCGACCGCGTCGGACTTCCTCAAGAACCTGATCGCCGCCCGCGATGCCGATAGCGGTGCGCGGATCATCCTGCCGAGCGCGTCCGCCAATCTCCAGGATCTCATCGGCGCGCTCAACGTCTCCTATAATGGCTCGTACCTCTTCGGCGGCATCAATACGCAGACCCAGCCGGTCACGAATTACACCGCCGGCTCGGCCAGCAAGAACCAGGTCGATGCGGACTTCCTCGCGAGCTTCGGCTTCGCGCAGTCCTCGGCCAGCGTGAGCACCATCACTCCGGCGCAGATGCAGAACTTCCTCGACAACACCCTCGACACCGAGTTCGCGAGCCCGGCCTGGAACACCAACTGGTCGCCGGCGACAGACCAGACGCTGTCGAGCCGCATCTCCACGACCGAGGTCGTCGACAGTTCCGTCAGCGCCAACCAGCCCGGCTTCCGCAAGCTGGCCGAGGCCTACACCATGCTCACCGATCTCGGAAACACGAGCCTGAGCAAGGATACGTTCCAGGTCGTCGTCGACAAGGCCATCAGCCTCGTCAGCGGTGCCATCAACGATCTCGCCGTGCTCGGGGGCACCGTCGGCTCGATCCAGCAACGCGTCACCGGCGCGACCGAGAAGCTGAAGATCCAGAAGGACATCCTCAACGACCAGATCGTCAAGATGGAGGCGGTCGATCCGACCGAGGCCTCGGTCCGGGTCAACACCTTGCAGACCCAGATCCAGACGGCGCTCGCGCTCACCTCGCAGCTCCAGAAGATCAGCCTCATCAACTATCTCTGAGCCAAAGCTCGCTGGTAAGGCTCGCATCCTTGTCCTGTTATTCGGTCTCCCGTGCAGAGTGGTTCTGATGACGTTTGAAGCCTATGAAGCGGTCGTCGACGAGAGTGGCCATGAGGCGCGGGGCCGCGAGCGGCAGGCGCTCAGCCTCGGCATCGACCGGCTCGAACGGATTCAGCGAGGCGGATTCCGCCTCGAGGATCTGGTCGAGAGCCTGCTCTATGTCCGGCGGCTGTGGACGATCTTCATCGAGGATCTCTCGCATCCGGAGAACGGACTGCCGGACAAGCTGCGGGCCGACATCATCTCGATCGGCCTGTGGGTCGTCAAGGAAGCCGATCGCCTTCGCGAAGAGAAATCGAACGACGTGATGCAGCTCATCGAAATCAACCGCCTGATCCGAGACGCTCTTTGATGAAGATCTCCTTGCGGGCGGGCGAACGGATCTACATCAACGGCGCGGTTCTGCGCGTGGACCGCAAGGTCTCCGTCGAGCTCGTCAACGACGTGATGTTTCTGCTCGAAGGGCAGGTCATGCAGGCGTCCGACGCCACCACGGCGATGCGGCAGCTTTATTTCATCGTGCAGCTCATGCTGATGAACCCGACCGACGTCCGGGATGCGTCGGCGCTCTACGCGCAGCATTACGCGGCCCTGCTTGCGGTGTGCGAGAACCGCGAGATGCTCGACGGACTTGCCGCGGTCGACGAGCTGGTCGAGACGACCCGTTACTTCGAGGCGCTCAAGCGGATACGGGCGCTGTTCCCGGTGGAGCAGGCGATCCTGGCCGGCGCCACCACCCATACCCCATTCGAGGCTGCCTGACAGCGGAGAAGCTAGATGAACGTCACCAGCGCGACCGACACAACCGGTAAGTCCTCCAGTTCGACCAGCTCCACTACGGCCACGTCGAGCAACAGCGTCGACTACAACACCTTCCTTCAGCTGCTCGTCGCCGAGATGAAGAACCAGGATCCGACCAATCCGATGGACACCTCGCAATATATGAGCCAGTTCGCGCAGCTCTCGACGGTCGAGCAGGCCATGCAGACCAACACGAAGCTGGATGCGCTGCTATCCTCACAGTCGTTGTCGCAGGCCAACGGGCTGATCGGAAAGACCGTCAGCTTCACCGACTCGGCCGGCGCCAGCTTCAGCGGCAAGGTCGCTTCGGTCTCGATCAATAGCGACGGCTCCATCGCGACCCTCGAGAACGGCACGAAGGTCGCAGTCGGGCCCGGGCTCACCATCAGCCAATCATGAACGAGCGGGACGCCCTCGACATCGTCCAGGCCGCGATCTGGACCATCATCGTCGCCTCCGGGCCCGCGGTCGGTGCCGCAATGCTCGTCGGCACCATCATTGCACTGATCCAGGCCCTGACCCAGATCCAGGAAGTGACGCTGACTTTCGTCCCGAAGATCATCGTCATTCTCCTGGTCGTCGCCGTCTCCGGCTCGTTCATCGGGGCGCATCTCTCCACCTTCACCGAGATGGTCTATTCGCGGATCGAGCACGGCTTCTGATCTCCGAGGCCACCACCCTCGCGTAAGCTTTGCACGGCAGATTACCGGGCGGATCCTCTGCCGGTGACCCATGGCCGATACGTTAGCTGCTAGCCTGCCAAGCCCGCGCCGCCTCGGGGCGGACGCCTTCTTCGCGGGCGGTATCGTGACCATGCTCACGATCCTGTTCCTGCCCATACCGCCGATCCTGATCGATCTCGGCCTCGCTTTCTCCATCGCGCTCTCGGCGCTGATCCTGATGGTCGCGCTGTGGATCCAGCGGCCGCTCGACTTCTCGGCCTTCCCGACCGTGCTGCTGATCGCGACGATCCTGCGCCTCGCACTGAACGTCGCGACGACGCGCCTGATCCTGTCGCGGGGCGGGGAGGGCGAACAGGCCGCGGGCTACGTCGTCGCCGGATTCTCGAAGTTCGTCATGGGTGGCGACTTCGTCATCGGCCTGATCATCTTCGCCATCCTGGTGACGGTGAACTTCGTCGTGATCACCAAGGGCGCGACGCGTATCGCCGAAGTCGGTGCCCGCTTCACCCTGGACGCCATCCCCGGCAAGCAGATGGCGATCGACGCGGATTTGTCGGCGGGCCTGATCGACGACAAGGAAGCCCAGCGCCGGCGCCGGGAGCTCGAAGAGGAGAGCGCGTTCTTCGGCGCCATGGACGGCGCCTCGAAATTCGTCCGTGGCGACGCCATCGCCGGCCTGATCATCACCGCGATCAACATCTTCGGCGGCATCATCATCGGCGTCACCCATCACGGGCTGACGCTGTCGCGTGCCGCCGACGTTTACACGAAACTGTCCGTCGGCGACGGCCTGGTGTCGCAGATGCCGGCACTGATCGTGTCGCTGTCGGCAGGCCTCCTGGTCTCCAAGGGCGGCACCAGGGGATCGGCGGAGCAGGCCGTGCTGCGGCAGCTCGGCAGCTATCCGCGCGCGGTATCCGCCGCCGCGCTGATGATGTTCGTGCTCGCCTTGATGCCGGGGCTGCCGATGGCGCCGTTCGTGCTGCTCGGCGGCGTCATGGCCTTCGTCGGCTATTCGCTGCCGAAGCGGCAGGCGGCGCTGAAGCAGAAGGAAGATGCGCGCAAGGCCGACGAACGTGCCCAGGCCGATGCCAAGGAATCCGTCAAGGAGCAGCTCAAGACCGCGGAGATTGAGCTGGCGCTCGGCGGCCATCTTTCGGTCCATCTCCTGGGCTCGCGCACCGAGCTTGCGCACCGCGTCGCCAAGATCCGCAAGAAGTTCGCCAAGCAGTACGGCTTCGTGATTCCGGAGATCAAGCTCAGCGACAATCTGTCGATCGATCCCAAGGGGTATCAGATCCGGATCCACGACACGCGCGTCGCCCATGGCGAGCTCAGGCTCGGCGAGGTGCTGGTGCTGGTCGACAAGGACGGAAAGCCCGATGTCCCCGGCGAAGAGGTGATCGAGCCCGCCTTCGGCATGACGGCACTGTGGGTGACGGAGGCCTTCACCGACGAAGTCAAGCGGCAGGGCTGCAAGCCGGTCGACAATCTGTCGGTGCTGCTCACGCACCTCAGCGAGGTGATCCGCGCGAATCTCGCCCAGCTCCTGTCCTACAAGGACATGCGCGCCCTGCTCGACCGACTCGATCCGGAATACAAGCGCCTGGTCGAGGATCTCTGCCCGTCGCAGATCTCCTATTCGGGACTGCTGGCGATCCTGAAGATTCTGCTGGCCGAGCGCGTGTCGATCCGCAACCTTCACCTCATCCTCGAGGCGATCGCCGAGATCGCGCCGCATGTTCGGCGCTCCGAGCAGGTCGCAGAGCATGTGCGGACACGTCTAGCCCAGCAGATCTGCGGCGACCTCTCCGACAACGGCGTGCTGAACGTGGTCCGCCTCGGCAATCGTTGGGACTTGGCGTTCCATCAGAGCCTGAAGCGCGACGGCAAGGGCGACGTCGTCGAGTTCGACGCCGATCCACGCCTGATCGAGCAGTTCGCGACCGAGGCCAGCGCGGCGATCCGCAAGTTCACCGAGAACGGCACCAGCGTGGTGCTGGCGGTGACCCCCGAAGCCCGTCCCTATGTCCGGATGATCCTGGAGCGGGTGTTCCCGACCTTACCGATCCTGTCGCATGTCGAAGTCGCGCGCAGCGCCGAGATCAGGGCGCTCGGAGCCGTATCGTGATCAGCGGCCTCGCCGACAGCGTGCTGGTGACGTTCATCGTGTTCTGCCGCATCGGCGCCTGCCTGATGCTGGTGCCCGGCTATTCCAGCGTCAATGTTCCGGCCCAGGTCCGCCTGTTCGTCGCGCTTGTCACGACGTTCGCGTTGACGCCGATCCTGATCGCGGTCCTGAAACCGATCACGGACAACGCGGCGCCGCTGACGCTCGCGCTCCTGATCTGCTCCGAGCTCGTGGTCGGCAGCGTCATCGGCCTCGGTGGGCGTGTGTTCTTCCTCGCGCTTCAGACCATGGCGACCGTGATGGCGAGCGCGATCGGACTGAGCAACATCCCGGGCACGCCGGTCGGCGATACCGATCCGGCGCCGGCCCTGGTGCCGCTGATCATGGCGGCCGTCACCACGCTGTTCTTCATGACCGACCAGCATTGGCAGGTGCTGCGCGGGCTGATGAACTCCTACGACGTCTGGCATCCCGGGAACAGGCTCGGCGGCAGCATGGCGCTCGACCAGCTCGTCGGCCGCCTCTCGGAAGCGTTCGTGCTGACGCTGCGGATCACCAGTCCCTTCATCGTCTATTCGGTCATCGTCAACCTGGCGGTCGGCCTGATCAACAAGCTGACGCCGGCCATACCGGTCTATTTCATCTCGGTGCCCTTCGTGCTGTTCGGCGGCTTCCTGCTGCTCTATCTCACCAGCGACGAGCTGCTGACGCAGTTCATGCTCGGCGTCTCGTCATGGCTGGCGGAGTGATGGTCATGACGTCGCGCGCGGACAAGCTCGGTCGGATGGTCTCGCTGGTGAAGCTCCAGCTCCGGCTGTCCGAATGGCAGCTTGCGCAATTGCGCCAGCAGGAGCGCAGCCTGCAGGACGAGCAGGAATGGCTGGTCGGCGCCCTGAACGAAGGGAAGCCGCCGGCGGGATCATCAAGCGAATCGATCGCGCGGCGCCTCAACAGGACGAGCGTCGGCGCCCGCGCCGTTCAGGCGCAGGCATCGCATCAGCTCGACCTGGTTCGCTCGGAGAGCCGCCGTGTGAAACAGCTCGAGCAGGTTGCGAAAGCGGCGCTCGCCGACAAGCTTCGCGACGCGGAGAAGCGATCGCTCGAGGAAATGACGGGCACAAGCCCAGCCGTGCGCGAGTGGACGCCGTGGCCAGCCAGCCGGAACAAGACATGATCGTGACAGCGACACCCGACCTCGTTCTCGACGTCCTCGAAGCCGCCGACCCCGTGGCGCAGCGCGCGGCCACCGCGAAGCTCGATGCGCTGAAATCATCGGACGCCGATTTCGCCGCCACGATGGAGGCGGAGGTCGGCAAGGCCAAGGCTGCTGCTGCCGATCAATCCGCGACGAAGATTTCCGAAGCACAGTCGGGCGCAGTGAACGGCGCTCCGGTGCAGGTGATCAAGGCGCCGGCCTCCGGCGAGGTGTACCGGAAGTTCGAGGCCTTCATCCTCCAGACCTTCGTCGAGACGATGTTGCCGAAGGAGTCGGAGGAGGTCTTCGGCAAGGGCACGGCCGGCGGCGTCTGGAAGTCGATGCTGGCGGAGCAGCTCGGTAGCCAGCTGGCCAAGGGCAAGGGCATTGGCATGGCCAGGCAGCTCGCCGCCGCGCATCCGGCAGGACCGGACGTTACGGGGAAGGCCGGATGACGGTCCGGGAATGGGTGACAGAAGTTGAAGGGTGAATTTCCTATGCAGGCACAACAAGGCGCGGCGGCCCTGGTGATGGAACAGCCGGTCGCGGACATCGAGGCGACGACGACGGACCCAGCAGATGCGCTGCTGCCCGTGCTTCTGCCGAATCCCGGCGGCGAAGCGGTGATCGAGGGCACTGACGCGGCGAGATCGGACGAGATGCGCGGCCTGCTGGCGGCGATCCGCCGGCTCGAAAGCATCGTCGAGGAGGAGACGGCTGCGCTCGCGGCCGGAAAGAAGATCGATTTCGACGATTTCAGCGCCCGCAAGAGCCGGAGCATGCTCGAATTCGTCCGCCTGATGCGGGCACGGATGCATCTCGGCGGCGAGATCGAGATCACCGAGGAGATCCAGCGGTTGCGCGAGAAGCTGGAGCGGAATCGCTCCGTCCTCGAAATGCATTACGACGCGGTGCGCGAGGTCGCGACGGTCATCGTCAAGGCGATCAAGGATGCCGATTCGGACGGCACCTATACCGGTCGCGCAACACAGGATGGAAAATGATCAGACTGGTGCTGGCCGGGCTCTGGGTATGCATCCTCACCGCAGGCACGAGCTATGCCGTGGCCTATTGGAAGGAAAACGGCAGCCTGCTGCCGGCGAAAGACGAATATCTCGATGGGCTGCAGTATCAGAAGACGCGGGCGCTGAGCGTGCCCATGGTCGAGAACGGCAACGTGCAGGGCTACATCGTCGCGCGCTTCGTCTACACGGTTGAGGCGCGGACCATGCACCAGCTCAGCGTTCCGCCGGAGCCGTTCGTCGTCGACGAGGCCTTCCGCAGGATCTATGCCGACGATCGGCTCGATTTCAGGAAGCTCGCCCGCTACGACCTCTCCGTCCTCACGACGGCCATCAAGCAGCGCGTCAACGAGCGGATGCAGGCCGACGTGGTCCAGGACGTCCTGGTTGAGGACTTCAACTACGTGTCGAAGGAAGAATTCCAGCAGAAGCCGTAGCTCGCTCTTCGCTGCTGCGCTTCGGCGGCATTCCTGCCGCTTCCATCAGCCTTCAGAACACTCCGGCCTCCGCGGGGATATCTCCGCGAAGGCCGCCTTCGTATCGCTGTCTTGCCGCGCTAGTTACCTGCCGAATACGCTGCCGGGGCGGCGTGCGCCCTGTTCAGGAGGATGCCGACCTCGTCGAGCTCCTGCATCGGTACGTCGATCGTCTCGCCGGCCGGGATGTTGAGGCGATACCCGACGTAGCGCCGGGCCACGATCGCGTCGAAGCCGAGGCGGTCGCGGAGCTTCTTGCGCAGCTTGCTGACGTGGCTCTCGATCACGCTCTCGTCGAAGGTCGACTCGAAGATGCCATAGACCGCGTTGAAGATCTGCGTCTTGGTGATCCACTTGCCGTGGTTGCTCACCATATATTCGAGAATGCGCAGTTCGCGGCGGGGCAGGGTGAGGGCGTGGCCTGCGATCTCGGGGTCACGCCCGTTGAAGAAGACCTGGATCCTGGTCTCGCAGGGCCTTGGCAGCTCGCCAACCCGGCGGCGCGCGATCGCCGCCGTTCGGGCGAGGATTTCGCGCAGGTGGATCGGCACGTGCACGACGTCGTCGACGCCGGACTCGAACAGCTCCAGCGTGTTCTTGAGCATCTTCTGGCCGCTCATGGCGATGATGGGAGCCGAGGAACGCTTGCGCATCGCCCGCGGCAGGCTTCCGCGGGCATCGCAATCCCCGAGCAGGAAGGCGTCCACCGCCGCCAGATCCGATTCACTGGCAGATTGCAGCCAGTCCCAGAATTCTCCGGAGGAGAAGCCGATCGACGATACACCTTCGCGAACGAGCCCTCCGACGTAGCTGTTCGCGACGCTCTCGCGATCATCAACGATAATATACATCAGTCTTTCGCCCCTGTTTCGCACTTGTTGCGCCCGGTTGGTTATTGTGATGCCCCGGCTCGGCAACGATGCTGTTTGACGACATTCCTTCCCGCGTATCGTTGTTATGGTTCCGATATTCGCGGGCAGCCCTACGCATTCAGTGCCTGCGTCTCGCAGGCCTGCTACTTCGACTCGATACTGAACGCTTACTGCGTGAGGCCCGGCGGGTGTCTTACGGATCACCTCGCGGAGCGGATTGAGAAACGACCTAGAACAGTTGCGCCAAGTTGCTCATCGCGTCCGAACACTACTGAACTGTGTCGATCTCCTCGCCAACTGACGAGAATCACTTGACTAGGACCGTAACGATTGCCCATTTCCGATCAAGCGTGCGCCACAAAGCGATTGCTACGTGTGCTTGATGCTGTTGGTTCGTTTCGAGTTGTTTCTTGATATATTCAAGCGCATCAGTTGATTTGAGTCTTGAACTAGTTTTGCGCCATGGCATTCCTAAAGTTCCGCATCCCCGTATAATTACAGCCGTTTTGGGTGATGCTGCTCGTCGTGCAAATTGAGGGGTTTTCAACCCGGGATTGACCCCCATGACCCCGTTTCCACATGCGACAATTCGACTCATGTACAGCAGCGAGACTCCAGCTTGGCCAAATCTTGGCGAGGGTGTGTCTTTCGAGTCGCACTCTTGCCACGTGCATGACGTGTTCGACTCATCTGACGTCGCATCGCGCGCCATGAAAAGTTTTTCGGTGCGCACGGTTCAGGCAAGCTTCGACACATAACGTTGCCGTTCGACAGATCGAACCGAACGGAGCATTTCCAAAATGTTGTCCGATGGACAAGCTCGTCCCAACGCGACCACTGATGTTTCCGCGGCGGCGAAGCCGGCGCCAGAGGCGCGCGATACAAAGGACAATGCGGCACGAGCGACCAAGCCCGCAGCGAGCGCAAAGCGTGTTTCCGCTGCGGCGAGCGATGAAGCTCTGGCGAAAGAAGCGCTCGAGGGGCTGAAGCGCATTCGCGCCAAGGCGCGCCTCGACAAGATGGCGATACCGAAACCTGCGCCGGCCGTGATCAAGCCGGCCGTGATCGTGGCCAAGCCGCCGCCGCCGCGCCCGACATGGGTCGCGCCGCTCGCAACATTGGCTGTCGCCGCCATTCTGGTTGTCTGCGCCTGCACCGGCGTGATCGCCTATCTCACCACCACGCAGCCCGTCCAGAACAACGTTGCGGCCAATACGGAGATCAGGAATCTGCGCGAGACGGTCGCGCAACTGCGCAAGCAGGTGTCGGGCGTGTCCGAAAATCTCGACGGCCTGCGTACCGCGGTCGATCAATCGAGCAAGGCGACCAATGACCGCTTCGGCAGGTTTGCCGAGAACCTGGACCGCATCGAGCGGGTGAGCTCGTCCTCCACAGTGAAGCTCGACAAGCTCGCCCAAGGACAGGCTCAGGTACAGGCCCAGGCTCCGGCGCCGGCAACTGTGGCATCGCAGCCGCCGTCATCGCAGGCAATGCCGATGATGGCCTCGGTCGCAGCGCCCGAGGTCACAGGCTCGGTTGCTCCGTCGGCGCCGCGCAAGGTGATCAAGGGCTGGTCGGTCCGCCAGGCCTATGAGGGAATTGCGATCCTGCAAAGCCCGAACGGCGTCATCGAGGCCGTGCTGGGACAGCAGGTACCCGGGCTCGGCCGTATCGAGGACATCAGGAACGAGAACGGGCGTCTGGTGGTGGAGTCCAGCGGAGGCGTCGTCTATTCGTCGCGCAAGGCAACGCCCTGATCGATGGAGTCTTCTATTGGCGGTGATGCTCGAAGCTGGTGCATAGCAGATCGACCTCCGTCTCCGCGATCGGTGCGCGAAACAGGCGACAGCTGAACTCCACCGTCGTCTTGCTGTCCGTGGCGGTGCGATCTTCTCGGAGGAAGATGCATCGCCTGCAAACATCGGTGTGGTGCCGCTGCTCTGCTGCGTCCGACTGATCCAGCACGTGCCGCAACGTGTCGCGAAAGCGGATCTTGACGTCGTCGTCGAGGACGGCAATCGCCTCGACGAGAACGGTGACGGGGTCGCGCACCAGGAACTTCTTGCCCTGCTGCGTCACGCTCAGCATCACCGAGCGCTTATCCTTGGCCGAGCGCTTCCGCTCGAGATAGCCGAGCCGCTCCAGTTCGCCGATGATGAATGAGGCGGTGCCGCGCGTGGTGCCGACGTAACTCGCCAGCGCCGAAGGCGTCCGCGAGAACGGGTTGGCGCGAGAGAGGAAGCGCAGCGCCATCCACTCGCGGTCGCGCAGCCCGTGCTTGGTGCCTTCGAACCATAGGATTCGCGCGACCTGCTCCAACAGTTCAATCGATTCGCGAGCCAAATTCATTTCAATTCCAGGTCGGATAAAGCTTTATTCAATTGAGCCCTGAGTAAGCGCAATCTGGGTGGACGAGATGATGCACTCGGGCGATCCTTCGTCCTGGCCGGACGGCAGTTCGCGCCAGGGAAGACCTTCTCCGGTTTTCCGGAGATGGAACTTCCGGCCGTGGAACTAGGGCGTCACAAAGAAAGTTCGAGTAAATCGCTCGGCTCAACTCTTCTGAAAATTTCAATCAAATCACGACGGCTCGCGCCCGGATTGACGGTGATGTGCGATGACTGAGCAATATGATGTGTCGCTCCGGCCCTGATGACGCCCATTTGTTGCAACGGCGCGCGTCGATTTGCGCGGGGGCGCGGATCGTTGGCGGCTTCTCCCGGATGGACTGCGGCGGAAGAACCGCAGTTTTCGGTTAATGGATATCGCGCCGCAACGCGGCCAAGCAGTTAAATCCGGCACACGATCAGATCCGGAAAAGCCTGGCGAGCCGATACCGGGATTCCCGTCGCTCAGGAGCCCTATCGTCCTTCGCCTGCGCGCCACAGCGCATCGAGGCCGTGCCGATAGGTCGGGCAGGCGAGGGTGACGCCGAGCTCGCGCTTCAGTTTTGCGTTGGAGACCCGGGCGCTGCTGGCATAGAAGCTGCGGGCCATCGCCGACATCTCGGCGGTCGCGAACGCTTCTTCCGGCGGTGGTGCAACGCCCGTCAGCTGCGCGGCGTAGGCGATCACGTCCTGTGGCGGCGCAGGCTCGTCGTCGCACACGTTCCAGGTGCCGCCGCCCTGGTGATGAATCGCGGCCATGACCGCGCTCGCGATGTCATCGACGTGGATGCGGTTGAAGACCTGTCCCGGCTTGATGATGCGCCGGGCTGTTCCTGCCCGTAGCGTCGCGAGCGCGTTGCGGCCGGGACCGTAGATGCCGGCAAGTCGCAGGATCGCGACATTGCCGCGTGCGGTGTCGGTCCAGGCCCGCTCCGCGGCGAGCCGCACACGCGTGCGGTCGAGGACCGTCTGTGCCGGCGTGCTCTCGTCGACCCATGCGCCGCCGTGATCGCCATACACGCCGATGGTCGAGAGATAGACGACTTTGCGGCGGCCCGCCGCCAGCACATTGCGGAACGCCCCAAGCGCGGGATCGCCGGCGCTGCCGGGGGGGATCGAGATGAGAAGGACGTCGGCGTCGCTGATGCGTTCGACCGCCCTGCGATCCGGATCACGCCCGGAAAAGGGAAGCAGCTCGATGCCGGCGAGATCATGCCGCTGGGTGGGATCGCGCACGGTGCCGGCGACGTGCGAGAAGGCGCCGCCGAACCTGCGGACGAAGTGCCTGGCGCTATAGCCGAAGCCAAGAATGAAGAGCCGCATGCGTCTGCCGTGCTGGTCGGAGTTCCCGTCGCGCCGCCGCGCGCCTCTCCGCTCATAAGAGATTTTTGGGGCCGGCAAAAGATATTGCGATTTGTCTCACCTGCGGCCTCGGGCGATGGTCACCCGGGCGTCAGGGGAGATCATCGATCATGCAGGCAGAAGCACCCGCCGCGTTAGCATGCGAGGCCGCCGACCTGATCCGGCGCGCCGCCGCGCTGATCTTCGATGTCGACGGCACGCTGGCCGAAACCGAGGAGCTGCATCGGCAGGCCTTCAATCATGCCTTCTCGCGCCACGGGCTCGGCTGGGAGTGGGACCGCACCGTCTACAAGGACCTGCTGCGGGTGACTGGGGGCAAGGAACGCATGCGCGCCTACCACGCAAGGCTACGGATCGCCCGGCCATTGGCGGACGCGGATATCGCGCAGCTTCACCGCATCAAGACCGCCCACTATGCCGAGCTGGTCGAAACCGGCTGCTGTCCCTTACGGCCCGGCGTGGCGGAGCTGCTCGCCGCGGCGAGGGAGCGCGGCCAGCGGCTCGCGATCGCGACCACCACTTCTCACGGCAATATCGCCGCGCTGCTCTCGCAGGCACTGGGGACGGGCTGGGCCGGCGATTTCGACGCGATCGTTGCCGGCGACGACGTGCGGCATAAGAAGCCGGCGCCGGACGTCTATCTCGAGGTCCTGGCGCGGCTGAAGCTGAATGCGCACGACTGTGTCGCGATCGAAGATTCCGCCAACGGCCTGATCGCGGCCTCACGTGCCGGCATACCGGTTCTGATCACGCGCAGCATGTTCTTCCGGGACGATGATTTCAGCGATGCGCGGGTCGTGCTGGACGATTTGTCGGGGCTTGAATGAGGCGCCAAACAAAAAGTCGCAAAACAACCCCATGCACCGTAGATCACGCCGGCGTGATCGCCGTCTTCAGTGGACCCGGTGGCTCGGGCTATCCTCTTCTGCCTGCTCGACAATCTGCGCGATCGGGCTCGACTGGTGATGCACCAGGCGCCAGCCGTCGCCGACGCGACGGAAATGGTTCGATGCGGCCAAGGCGGTGCCGTCGACGATCTCGATGCAGAGCACCCGCGCGCTGTCGCCGTCGATGATCGCCTGCGGCTCGGCGCAGGCGATCTGCGGCCGCTCCGGGTTTTGCAGGATGTCGCGCCAGCTTCCGATCACGGTGGCCCGCCCGATAATGGCCGGCCAGCCGGGATGGATGCAGGAAATGGCGTCATCATCCGCCCACATCCGCTCCATTTCGTCGAAATTGCCGGTCGAAAAGGCGGCGTAGAAGGCCGCGTTCGCGGCGATGACCTTGCTGTCCTTTGCCATGCCTCTCGGGTGCGGCAATGACTGGCAAAAATCAAGCGCGACTTCCGTCAATTTTGACCGCAGTGCAGCATGGCCCGTTTCGCAGTCACGCCGAGACGTGCGTTGCCACTGCCCGCCGTGCGCCATCCTTGTAGAGACGGCCGAGCGCCGCGGTCACCGCCTCGCGCAGGCGCGGCTCGGCGCCAAGGGGGCCGAACACCCTCGAGACGGCGAGCAATGCGGGCGCGAGCCGTTCGGCGACAGGACCTGCCTCGCGCGCCAATGCGGCGAATTCGCCGGCGAGCGGATCGCGCACGTCGATGGCGCGGCCCTGCTCGTCGAGGCCGGTGACGTAGCGCATCCAGCCGGCCACCGCGAGCGCATGGGTTGCGATCGGCAAATCCTTGCGCAGGCGATCCTGCATCGCGCCGAGCAGGCGCTGCGGCAGCTTCTGCGAGCCGTCCATCGCGATCTGCCAGGTGCGGTGGTGTAGTGCAGGATTGGCGAAGCGCTCGAGCAGCGAGGCGCGATAGGCGGCAAGGTCGGTACCTGAAGGCATTGTTAGCGTCACCGCGGCTTCTTCCATCACCTGCGCGGCGAGGCGCGCGAAATGTGGGTCCTGCATGGTGTCGGCGATGGTCTCGTAGCCTGAGAGATAGCCGAGATAGGCGAGCGCCGAATGGCTGGCATTGAGCAGCCGCAGCTTCATCAGCTCGAACGGCTTCACGTCGCTGACGAGCTCGACGCCTGCGGCGGCGAGATCGGGCCGGCCTGCCGTGAAGCGGTCCTCGACCACCCATTGCGTGAACGGCTCGGTCATCACGGGCCATGCATCGCGCATGCCCAGTGCGGATGACACCGCTTCCCGGTCGGCATCCGTGGTTTCCGGCACGATGCGGTCGACCATGGTCGAGGGGAAGGCGACCGCATCCGCGATCCACTTGCCGAGCTCCTTCGACCGCAGCGCGGCGAACTGCGTCACGATCCGCTGCACGGTATGGCCGTTGGCGGCGAGGTTGTCGCAGCACAGCACGGTGAAGGGCGGAAGGCCCTGTGCGCGGCGGCGCGCCAGCGCAGCCACGATGAAGCCGGGCGCCGAGCGCGGCGCGTCGAAATTATTGAGATCGTGCACGATGTCGGGATGCCGTTCGTCGAGGTCGCCGGTCTGCGGCGTGTGGCAATAGCCCTTCTCGGTGACGGTCAGGGAGACGATGCGAATGGCGGGATCGCCCATCCGCCCGACCAGCCGCGAAGGATTTTCGCGCGCGACGACACTGTCGAGCAGCGCGCCGATGACGCGGTGCTCGGTGCCTTCGGCCGACCGTATGGCAACGGTGTAGAGGTGGTCCTGTGGGGCGAGGGCATCGCGCGTATCCGGGCTGCGCAGGCTCGCGCCGACGATGCCCCAAGACGCAGCGCCTGCCGCAAGGCAATCGTCGATGACGACGGCCTGATGCGCGCGATGAAATGCGCCGAGACCAAGATGCACGATTCCGGGCGTGACGCGCGAGCGGTCACAGGCCGGGCGGCGGATGCGAGGTGGCAGCCGGTCGAGATTGGCGCGGCCAAGGCGCGTCGAATTAAGGCGCATGGACGTCTCCCCTTTGCTTTGCCGCTGCTTGACATGGCGCCCGTCCTCGGTCAATGCTCCGGTCAATTGGTAAGACCAATTTTCCAAAATTGGCCGGTCGCGGAGTGCTTGAGGTGCGTCGCGCGATCCTTTCGGGAGGACCAGCGTGCCGCTGGAAGCTGTGGAGGCGAGACGGCTCTATCGCCAGGTCGCCGATCAATTGCGAAGCCTGATCGACAGCGGCGAGTACGCGGTCGGCAGCCGTTTGCCGACCGAGCGCGAGCTCGCCGAGCAGCTCAAGGTGTCGCGGCCGACGGTGCGCGAAGCCCTGATCGCGCTCGAGGTCGAAGGCCGCCTCCGCATCCGCGTCGGGTCCGGCATCTACGTGATCGAGCCCGCTGCCGTTGCGGCACCGGCACCCGCTTCCGTCATCGAAGGCCCGTTCGAGCTGCTGCGCGCCCGCGAATTCTTGGAAAGCGCCATCGCCGAACAGGCCGCGCGCGTGGCGACCAGGGACGATATCGCCCGCATCGATGCGTCCCTTGTCGCGATGGAGAATGTCGAGCATCCCGGCGAAGCCTCGATGGTCCACGACCGCGCGTTTCACGTCGCGATCGCCGGCAGCCTTGGCAACGCCGTCCTGGTGCGCGTGGTCGGCGAGCTGTTCGACCAGCGCCTCAATCCCTATTTCGCGCAGCTTGCGCATTATTTCGAGAGCCCGGGCACGTGGCGCACGGCGCTCGACGAGCATCGCGCGGTGCGCGACGCGATCGTGGCGCATGATCCGGACGCCGCGCGCGATGCCATGCGCGTTCATCTGGCGCGCTCCCAGGAACGCTTTGCGCAGAATTTTGGCGCCGAGAACGCGGCGGGATCGTCGTCCGGACGCAGCAGCACGGTGCGACCTGCGGCAAAACCGTCAAAACCAAAACATACGCCGAAGAAGCGGGCTGCGAGCAGCCACGCGCGGCGGCGATGAGATTGGGCGGTCCGCATCCTTGTCGGGGCGGGCGAACAAGAAGCAGACTTGAACGATGGAGGAAAAGTCGATGTTGAAGAAGATGACGATTGCCGCGGCGCTCTCCGCCGCTGCGCTGCTGGCTGTGACCAATGCAGGCATGGCGCAGACCAAGCTCAAATGGGCTCATGTCTACGAGACCTCGGAGCCGTTCCACACCGCCTCTGTCTGGGCCGCGCAGGAGATCGGCAAGCGCACCAACGGGCGCTATCAGATCGAGGTCTATCCGGCCTCCCAGCTCGGCAAGGAGGCCGACATCAACCAGGGCCTCTCGCTCGGCTCAGTCGACATCATCATCTCCGGATCGAGCTTCGCGGCCAAGAGCTTCCCCCCGATCGGCGTGACCTATTATCCCTACACCTTCCGCGATGCCGACCATCTTCTCGCCTACACCAAGAGCGACATCTTCAAAGAGCTCGGCAAGGGCTATGAGGACAAGAGCGGCCACCACATCGTCGCGGTGACCTATTACGGCGTGCGCCAGACCTCGTCGAACAAGCCGATCAAGACCTGCGCCGATATGAAGGGCCTGAAGATTCGCGTGCCCGACGTGCCGGCCTATCTGGCAATGCCGCGCGCCTGCGGCGCCAACACCGCGCCGATCGCCTTCGCCGAAGTCTATCTCGCGCTCCAGAACGGCACCGTCGAGGCGCAGGAGAATCCGCTGACCACGATCGAGGCCAAGAAGTTCTACGAGGTGCAGAAGCACATCGTGCTGACTGGCCATATCGTCGATCACCTCAACACCGTGGTCGCCGGCGCGCTGTGGAAGAAGCTCTCCGACGAGGACAAGAAGATCTTCACCGACGTGGCGCAGGAAGCCGCCGCCAAGGCCACCGGAGAGATCAAGCAGAACGAGGCCAAGCTGGTCGCCTTCTTCAAGGAGAAGGGCTTGAGCGTGACCGAGGTCGACAAGAACGAGTTCCGCGACACCGTGCTGAAGAACGTCGCGTTCGAGACCTTTGGTTATCGCAAGGCCGACTGGGAGCGGATTCAGGCGGTCAAGTAACCGATGCCCGTCGTTCCGGAGCGACGCGTAAGCGTCGAATCCGGAAACCTCGAGATTCCGGGTTCGGCTCTTCGAGCCGCCCGGAATGACGATTGAGACGTTTGAGGAGCAACCCCATGTCGACCGCCGAAATACACCGGCAGATCACCGCGGACGAGATCGCCCACACCTTCGAGGAGGAGGCGACGCCGAAGGTCGATCTCGGCATCTACGCGTTCGAGGATTGGGTGGCGCTGGCGATCTTCTGGTTGATGGCGCTCGCCGTCTTCCTCCAGTTCTTCACCCGCTATGTGCTGAACGACAGCTACGCCTGGACCGAGGAGATCGCGACCTATTGCCTGATCGGCGTGGTCTTCATCGGCGCCGCGATGTGCGTGCGGCTGTCGCGGCACATCCAGGTCGATCTCGTCTATCGCTATCTGCCACGGCCCGTGGGCCGTGCGCTGTCGACGCTGATCGACCTGATCCGGATCGCCTTCTTCGGCTACGCCACCAAGCTGGTCTGGGTCTACATCCAGATCATCGGCGACGAGCAGATGACCACGATCAACTTCCCCAAGAACTACGTCTATTACGCCGTGCTGCTCGGTTTCGTGCTGATGTTCCTTCGCTCGGTGCAGGCGGCGCTGCAACACTGGCGGCAGGGTTATTCGGTCCTCGAACGTCCCGGTGCCTACGACGGATCGGAGATATAACATCATGCTGCTGTTGCTCGGAGGCTTTCTCATCCTGATGCTGCTCGGCGTTCCCGTGGCGATTGCCATGGCCGCGTCGTCGCTGCTCTACATCCTGGTCAGCGGGGTGACGCCCGACGTCACGCTGGCGCAGCGCATGATCGCCGGCGTCGAGAGCTTTCCGCTGCTGGCCGTGCCGTTCTTCATCCTGGCCGGCAACCTCATGAACATTGCCGGCGTCACCGGGCGCATTTACAAATTCGCCGTCGCGCTGGTCGGGTGGATGCGCGGCGGCCTCGGTCACGTCAACATCATCGGCTCGGTGATCTTCTCCGGAATGTCCGGCACCGCGATCGCGGACGCCGCCGGTCTCGGCACCATCGAGATCAAGGCGATGAAGGACCACGGCTACTCCACCGAGTTCTCGGTCGGCGTCACCGCAGCCTCGGCGACGCTCGGGCCGATCATCCCGCCGTCGCTGCCCTTCGTGATCTACGGCATGATGGCGAACGTCTCGATCGGCGCGCTGTTTCTCGGCGGCGTCATTCCCGGCATCGTCCTGACCCTGTTCATGATGGCCACCGTCACCTATTTTGCGCACAAGAACAAATGGGGCAGCGATACGCCGTTCTCCTGGCCGCAGCTCGGCTCGGCCGGGCTCGAGATTGTCATCGTGCTCTCGTTCCCCCTCGCGATCTGGCTGATGGTGCTGGCCGGTCTTTCGGTCAACATGGCCGTGGTCATCGGTCTCGGCACGCTGCTCGTGATCGACTGGTATTTCGACTTCTCGGCGGTGATGGCGCTGATGGCGCCGGTGATCCTGATCGGCGGCATGACGCTCGGCTGGTTCACGCCGACGGAAGCCGCGGTCGCCGCCGTGATCTGGTCGCTGTTCCTCGGCCTCATCCGCTACCGCACCATGACGCTGCAAACGGTGGCGAAGGCGACCTTCGACACCATCGAGACCACGGCCTCGGTGCTGTTTATCGTCACGGCGGCCTCGATCTTCGCGTGGCTGCTGACGGTGTCACAGGCCGCGCAGACGTTGTCGGACTGGATGCTCAGCGTCACCCACAACAAATGGGTGTTCCTGGCACTCGCCAACGTCCTGATCCTGTTCGTCGGCTGCTTCATCGACACCACGGCGGCGATCACCATCCTAGTGCCGATCCTGCTGCCGATCGTGCTCAAGCTCGGCATCGATCCCATTCATTTCGGCCTGATCATGACGCTGAACCTGATGATAGGCCTGCTGCACCCGCCGCTCGGCATGGTGCTGTTCGTGCTTGCCCGCGTGGCAAAGCTCTCGGTTGAGCGCACGACGGTGGCGATCCTGCCCTGGCTGGTGCCGCTGATGCTCGCGCTGATCGCGATCACCTACATTCCCGACCTGACCCTCTGGCTGCCAAAATACATGGGACTCTCCAAATGACCTCCACTGCTCTCGCCGCGACCCTGTTCGGACCAGAAGACCTGCGCATGATCGAGCATCCGCTCGACAAGCTCAGTGACGGCATGGTGCGCATCCGCTTCGGCGCCGGCGGCATCTGCGGTTCGGACATGCATTATTTCCGCCACGCCCGCACCGGCGATTTCGTGGTGAAGTCACCGCTGGTGCTCGGCCACGAGATCTCCGGTGAGGTCGTGGAGATCTCTGGCGCCACGGCGAACCTGAAGGTCGGTGACCGCGTCGCGGTCAATCCGTCGCGCTGGTGCGGCCATTGCGTCGCCTGCCGCGAAGGCCGGCCGAACCTCTGCGAGAACATCTACTTCATGGGCTCGGCCTCGAAGACGCCGCACATGCAGGGCGGCTTCGCCAATTACTTCGATGCGATCCCGGCGCAGTGCGTGAAGATCCCGGATCACGTGTCCTATCAGGCTGCGGCGCTGGCCGAACCGCTCGCGGTCTGCCTGCACGCGGTCGCGCGCGCCGGCAACATCGAGGGCAAGCGCGGCATCATCTTCGGCGCCGGCCCGATCGGGCTTCTGACCATGCTCGCCGCACACCGCGCCGGCATGACTGATGTCACGGTGGCCGACATCGCGCCGGCGCCACTGGCTTTCGCAAGCCGGCTCGGCGCCTCGCATGTCGAAAACGTCTCGGGCGGGGAGGAGGGTCTGAAGGCGCAGGCCGCTTCGCGACCCTATGACGTCGCGTTCGAGGTCTCCGGCACGGCCGCGGGGCTTGCGAGCGCGATCGGCATCGTGCGGCGCGGCGGCGTCGTGGTACAGATCGGCAATCTGCCGGGCGGGCAGATCCCGACGCCGTCGAACGCGGTGATGGCCAAGGAGATCGACCTGCGCGGCTCGTTCCGCTTTGGCTTCGAGTTCATGACGGCGGTGGAACTGATCGCGACCGGCAGTGTCGATGTGCTGTCGCTGGTCACCGCCGAACGGCCGCTGTCGACCGCGCCCGATGCGCTCAGGCTGGCACTCGACCGCTCGCAGAGCGTCAAGGTCGTGCTGACCGCGAACTGATTGGAGAACTGGCATGATGCTGGAGGGATGGCGCTGGTACGGGCCGGATGATCCGGTGTCGCTCGACGATGTCAGGCAGGCCGGCGCGACCGACATTGTCTCCGCGCTGCATCAGGTACCGATCGGGGAAGCCTGGACGCGCAAGGCGGTCGAGGAGCGCAAGAATTTCATCGAGAACGGCCAGCCCGGCCGTTCGCCGCTGACCTGGTCGGTGGTGGAATCGATTCCGATCCCCGACGACGTCAAGCGGCTCGGGGGCAAGGCGACGAAGTCGATCGAGGCGTGGATCGCAAGTCTTGAAGCCGTGGCCGCTTCCGGCATCAAGATCATCTGCTACAATTTCATGCCTGTCGTCGACTGGTGCCGCACCGATCTGGAATGGGAGCTGCCGAACGGCGCGCGTGCCATGCGCTTCGACCAGGACCGCTTTGCCGCCTTCGAGCTGCATATCCTCAAGCGACCTGCCGCCGTGCAGGAGTATTCGCCGGAGCAGCAGGCGCGCGCGAAACGGCTGTTCGACAAGATGAGCCAGGCCGACATCGACTACCTCGTCATGGTCATTGCCAGCGCGCTGCCGGGCTCGACCACCGAGCCGATGACCATCTCGCAATTCCGCGACCGGCTGGAAACGTATCGCGACATCACGCCGAAGATCCTGCGGCAGCATCTCGCCGAATTCCTCGCGCGTGTCACGCCCGTCGCCGAGCAGCTCGGGGTGTCGCTGACATTGCATCCGGATGATCCGCCGCGCCCTCTGTTCGGCCTGCCGCGGATCGCATCCAGCGCCGACGACTATCAGGCGCTGTTCGACGCCGTGCCGTCGAAGGCCAACGGCATCTGCCTGTGCACGGGCTCGCTCGGCGTGCGGCCTGAGAACAATCTGCCTGAAATGGCGGAGCGCTTTGGCCCTCGCATCGCTTTTGCCCATCTGCGCGCGACCAAGCGCGAGGCGGACGGCCTGTCGTTCTACGAGTCCGATCATCTCGACGGCGACGTCGACATGGTCGCAGTGCTTAAGGCGCTGCTAAAGGAGAATGCGCGGCGTTCCCGAGACAAGAGAATCGTGTTCCGTCCCGATCACGGCCACCGCATGCTCGACGATCTCGCCGCCACCAAGCGCACCAATCCCGGCTACACCGCGATCGGCCGCCTGCGCGGCCTCGCCGAACTCCGCGGCGCGATCAGGGCGATCGAGCATCGGTGAACTCTTCGCCTCTCCCCGCTTGCGGGGAGAGGCCGGAATGCGCGCTGAAAGCGCGGATTCCGGGTGAGGGGGGACTCGCCGCGAGTCAGATAACCGCTATACGAAAGCCCCACCCACATCGTCATTGCGAGCGTAGCGAAGCAATCCAGAATCCGTCCGCGGAAAGACTCTGGATTGCTTCGCTGCGCTCGCAATGACGTGGAAAGAGGGGGGCTTCCCCAACACCGCCTGCTTAGTAACACGCCGCCATCGCGCCGAGTTTCGGATAGAGCCGGTCAATCGCGGCGATCTCGCTTTTCATCTGGGCGATGATCCAGTCGCGGATCTCGACGGCGATGGGGCGCATCGGTCGGTTGCGCGGCGGCAGGAATTCGCAGACGCGGCGCGTGGTGGTGAGGGTATCGGAGGCCGGCACCAGCGCGCCGGTGAGAAGCCAGTGCGAGGCCACCGTCAGCCAGCCGAGCGCGATGCCCTGGCCGAGCAGCGCGGCCTGCACCACCACGGCATAGTCGGTGAAGCTCAGCGCCTTGGCCGCGCCGCGGCGCCCGGTGAGGAGCGATGCGTAGTCGGCGGCCCAGTCGCCCGGCGTCTCGGCGAGGCGGATGATGGTGTTGCCTTCAGTGGGATCGGCCTCGCCAAGATAGCCGGGGCTGCACATCGGCAGCATGACTTCCTTCATGATCAGCGTGCCGCCGGACGACGGCTCGTCGCGATCGCGAAAGCGCATGCCGAGATCGACATTGTCCACCGGCCCGCGCAGCGCGCCGGAGATCAGCTGGAAGCGGAGATCGACTTGCGGAAACTGCTTCTGGAGCTTGTCGATGCGCGGCATCAGCCAATGCGTGGTGAAGGCGGAGGAGACCGACAGCGTCACCGTCTCGGTGCCCTTGCGCCGCCGTTCGATTTCCACGAGGCCGCTCTCGATGCTGCGAAAGCCTTCGAGCACGCGGCGATACAGCAGTTCGCCTTCTTCGGTGAGCACCGCGCGTCCGGCCGTGCGATCGAACAGGCGAACGCCGAGATGCTCCTCGAGCTGGCCGAGCATCCGGCTCACCGCCGGCTGCGTGACGTTCAATTCTGCGGCCGCCGCGGTGAAGCTGCCATTGCGCGCCGCCGCGTCGAAGACGAACAGGGCGTTGCTGGACGGCAGCATGCGGCGCAGCTCGGGCATAACCTCATGTTATGAGCCGCGTGAGAATTTGGCAATTGCCGAGTTTTGCCAAGTCTGGTGTCATTGGCATGACAGCCCAAAAGACAGGGCCTGCGGAGGAAGATTTGGTGCGGTGCACGCTTCGTCCGTGAGTGCTCGGAATCCCTGTCTATAAAGCAGGCTTATGGCGCGCAGTGAGGCACGCCATCACACGGACGTGGCGAGGGTCGATCGTTGGACAAGCGAGCGGAAAGCGTCGAGATCAAGTCCGCGAGCAAGACGTACGGCGCGGTTCGCGCCCTCGATGACGTGTCCCTCAATGTCGGCGCCGGCGAGTTCGTCTCGCTGCTCGGCCCGTCCGGTTCCGGCAAGACCACGCTGCTCGGCATTTTGGGCGGCTTCATCCTGCCATCTAGCGGAGCAATTCTCTTCGGCGGCCGCGACGTCACCTGGATGCCGCCGCACAAGCGCGATCTCGGCGTCGTGTTCCAGAACTACGCGCTGTTCCCGCATATGAGCGTCGGCGAGAATGTCGCCTTTCCCTTGCGCGCGCGCCGGCTGCCGAAAGCGAGCTGGCCCGACAAGGTGCGCGCGGCGCTCGCGATGGTCGGCCTCGCCGGCTATGAGGCGCGCGGCATCGCGCAGCTCTCTGGCGGCCAGCGCCAGCGCGTGGCGCTGGCCCGCGCCATGATCTTCGAGCCGCGCCTGATCCTGATGGACGAGCCGCTCTCCGCGCTCGACAAGCAGCTGCGCGAATCCATGCAGATCGAGCTGCGCGCGCTGCACAAGCGCATCGGTGCCACCATCATCTACGTCACCCATGATCAGCGTGAGGCGCTGACCATGAGCGATCGGGTCGCCGTGATGAAGGACGGCAGGCTGATCCAGATCGACGTGCCCGAGCGGTTGCACGATCATCCCGCAAATTCCTTTGTCGCAAGTTTCATCGGGGAAGCGACGATGCTGCCCGTTCGCCGTGTCGATGCGGCCAGCGTCGCGCTCGGCAACGCGCTGCTGCGCAGCGCCCGTGCCATTCCGGATGGCGATGCGTTGATGCTCGCCGTGCATAGCGAAAAACTGTTGATCGACGACGGCGTGCAGGATGCCGCCTGTAACCGGCTGACGGGCACGGTCACCGACATCGTCTATCAGGGCGAGAGCCTACGTGTCTTCCTGGCGCTGGAAGGCGGCATCGCGCTGAGCCTGCGCCAGCCGAGCTACCATCAGGCCTACAGCCGCATTCCGCCGCTCGGCGGCAGTCTCACCGTCACCCTTCACCCCGAGGACACCATCGTGGTGCCCCGGGTGGACTGAAGCCTTGTTGCAACCTGAGAGAAGAAACGAACATGTCGACCCAAGCCGCGTTCAGCAATTTCAAGGTTCTCACCTTCGACGTCGTCGGCACCTTGATCGATTTCGAGACCGGTGTGCTCGCCGCGGTGCGCAGGATCTCGGGCAAGACGCCAGCCGAGCTCAGCGACGACCAGATCTTCGAATCCTACAAGCGCGGTCGTGACAAGCATTACGAGCGCTCGAGCGAGGTGATGTTCCACGTCTACCGCTATCTCGCCAAGGAGCTCGGGCTGCCGGCCGACGATGCGTCCTGCGACGTGTTCCAGCTCGCCGTGCTGCGCTGGGGGCCGTTCCCGGATTCGGTCGAGGCGCTCAAGCGCCTGCGCACCAAATTCCGGCTGGTCGCGATGACCAATGCCGATCGCGTTGCGCTCTCCTGTTACGCGCATGCGCTCGGCAATCCCTTCGACGACACGGTCTGCGCCGACGACACCGGCGTGGCCAAGCCGAACCCGGAATTCTTCGCCTACAACAAGGGTCGCCAGTCCGCCTTCGGCTACAAGCAGTCCGACATCCTGCACGTCGCGCAGAGCCAGTACCACGACATCGGGATCGCGCGGAAGCTCGGCTACAAGGTGTGCTGGATCGAGCGCCGCCAGGGCATTGCCGGCTTCGGCGGCACGCCGGCGGTGGAGACGCTGACCAAGCCGGATTTCCATTATCCGACGCTGAAGGCGCTCGCCGACGCCGCCATCGGCCCGGCGGCCTGAGTCCGTGAGCGCGGGCATGACACGGGACTGGAACGCGCTGCCCTCAACCAATTCGCTGTGGGCCGCCACGGCCGAGCCGGCGCGCGAGTTTCCGGTCCTGTCGGGCGAGCGACAGGCGGATGTGGTGATCATCGGCGCGGGCTACACCGGCCTCTCTGCTGCACACCACATCGCCAGAAGCGGGCTCGCACCGGTCGTGTTGGAGGCCAACCGCCCCGGCTGGGGCGCGAGCGGCCGCAATGGTGGGGTGATCACCGCGAAATTCCGCCTCTCGTTCCGCGAGATCGATGCCGTGCACGGCCGCGCCATGGCGCGGCGCATGTACGAGATCGCGCATGAATCGACCGACATGGTCGAAGAGCTGGTCTCGGAGTTCGGCATCGCCAGCGCTCAGCTGACGCGCACCGGCCAGGTCAAAGCGGCGCATAACGAGACGACGCTGAAGGCCGCGATCGACGAAGCCAATTGGATGACGCGCGAGATGGGCGATGCGGAGGTCCGCATCCTCGACAAGCGCGGCGTGCGCGAGGAGACCGGCTCCGAGATCTTCGTCGGCGGTGTGCTCAATCCCGGCTCGGGCGGCATTCATCCGCTGAATTATCTGCGCGGCCTTGCCGACGGCGTCGCGCACCGCGGCGTTGCCATCTTCCAGGAGTCGCCGGTGCTCAAACTCCGGCGGGAGAATGGCGGCATCGTCGCCGAGACGCCGAAAGGCGCGGTGCGGGCGAAGCAGGCGATCATCGCCACCAACAGCTATTCGGATCTGACCGATGCCACCGCGCAGATGCAGCGCACGCTGATCCCGTTCCGCAGCGCCATCATTGCCACCGACAGGCTGCCGCGCAATCTCGCCGGCAAGCTGATGCCGACGGGGCGCACCTATACCGAGACCAAGCGTATGATGCGCTGGTTCCGGATGGTCGACAATCGCGTGATCTTCGGCGGCCGTGGCGCCTTCGGCAAGCAGGATTCCGAACCGGCGTTTGATGCGTTGCGCAAGGCGATGGTCGGCATCTTCCCCGATCTCGCCGATATCCCGCTCGCCTATAAATGGTCGGGCCTTGTCGCGATGACGCTGGACCAGGTGCCGCATATCGGCCGGCTCGACGACCGCACGCTGGTCTCGATGGGCTACAATGGCGCCGGTGTCGCAATGTCGAGCCTGATGGGCCGCTATCTCGCTGCTTTCGTGCGCGGCGAGACGCCCGAGGTCGGCCTGCTCGATATCAGGCGCATGAAAGCGATTCCGTTCTATCCGCTGCGCGAGCCCGCCGTGCGCATGGTCGCCGGCTGGTACCAGTTTCTCGATGCGATCGGTCAGTGAGATCTATTTGGAGGAGGTGAGGATGACGACGAAGCAGAAGTTTGGATTTGGCTGCGCATTGCTTGGTGCAATCGGATTGACCACCACGGCTGCCAGTGCCGCCGAGCAGATCACCTTCGTCTCGCAGGGCGGCGCCTATCAGCAGGCGCAGACGGTGGCGATCCTCGATCCCTCCGCCAAGAAGCTCGGCATCACCATCAACCAGGACTCCATTCCCGACGCCTGGCCCGCGATCAAGACCCAGGTCGGCAGCGGCAAGCCGATCTGGGATGTTGTCGACACCCCGACCGGCTATTGCCTGCGCGGCGGCGAGCAGGGGCTGATCGAGAAGCTCGACTTCTCCAAGATCCCCAACGCAGCGGCGATGCCTGAGGCCTATCGCAGTCCCTATTCGGTGTCCTACGAATTCTATTCCAGCGTGCTGGCCTACAGCCAGAAGACGTTCCCGAAGGATGCGCCGAACAGCTGGGCCGATTTCTGGGACGTCAAGAAATTCCCCGGCCGCCGGGCGCTGCGCAATCACCCGATCGCCACGCTCGAGGCGGCGCTGATGGCGGACGGCGTCGCGCCCGACAAGCTCTATCCGCTCGACGTCGACCGCGCCTTCAAGAAGCTGGAAGAGATCAAGCCGCACATCACGGTGTGGTGGACCTCGGGCGCGCAGTCGGCGCAGCTGCTCAACGATGGTGAGGTCGACATGGAGATGGCCTGGAACGGCCGCGTCAGCGCGGTCGCCAAGGAAGGCGCCAAGGTGGCCTTCACCTACAACCAGGGCATCCTGCAGAGCACTTCGCTCTGCATTCTCAAGGGCGCGCCGAATCACGAGACGGCGGTGAAGTTTCTCAACGAGGCCGTCGATCCCGTGCACCAGGCCAACCTGCCGCTCCACATCGACTACGGCCCCGGTAATCCGAAGGCGTTCGAGACCAATGTGATCAAGCCCGAGCGCGCCGCGCAATTGCCGAGCGAGCCGGCCAACGCGGCCAAGCAGGCGCTGATGTCCTATGCCTGGTGGTCCTCGCCCGCGGGCGAAGCGGCCGAGAAGCGCTGGGCGTCGTTCATGCAGAAGTGAGCGAGGCAGCCTTGACGGCATCCGTGTCCGATCCATCGCAGAAGCATCAGCGCCGCGAGCACGGCCTGATGCTGGCGCTGGTGTCGCCGGCACTGCTGGTGATCTTAGCTCTGATCGTGCTGCCGGTCGGTTGGCTCGCCTGGCAGTCGGTCTACCACGACGGCTTTACGCTGGAGAATTATCGCCGCGTGTTCACCGAAGATGTCTATTGGCGCAGCTTTGCGCTGACCTTCGAGATCAGTCTCGCGGTCACATTGATTGCGCTGCTGCTCGGCTATCCCGTGGCCTATCTCGCCAACTCGTTGCCGAAAGCGTGGAGCATCCTCGTCCTGTCGCTGGTCGTGCTGCCGTTCTGGACCAGCGTGCTGGTCCGGGCCTATGCGTGGCTGGCGCTGCTGCAGCGCACCGGCGTGATCAACCAGTTCCTGCGCTATCTGGACGTGATCTCCGAGCCGCTCGCGCTGGTCCACAACACGTTCGGCACGGTGGTTGCGACCGTCCACATCCTGCTGCCGTTCATGGTGCTGCCGCTCTATGCCACCATGCAGAAAATCCCCGGCGATCTCATGCAGGCCGGCGCCAGCCTGGGTGCGAGCCCGTCGTTGACGTTCTTCCGCGTGTTCCTGCCGCTGTCGCTGCCGGGCGTGCTCGCTGGCTGCACCATGGTGTTCGTGCTCTGCCTCGGCTTCTACATCACGCCGGAGCTGCTCGGCGGCGGCCGCACCGTGATGGTGTCGATGCTGGTGAGCCGCAATGTCGAGCTCTACAACCAGTTCGGGGCGGCCAGCGCGGTCGCAGTGGTGCTGCTCCTGAGCGTGCTCCTGATCTTCTTCGTCGTCAGCCGCTTCATCTCGCTCGATCGAGTGTTGGGGCAGAAATGATGCGCGCCTCGCCCGCACGGATTGCGCTCTACGTGATCAGCGCGCTGGTGCTGGTCTATCTGATCCTTCCCGTCCTGATCATCGCGCCGATCTCGTTCTCGAGCGCGCGCTTCCTGACTTTCCCGCCGCCGTCGTTCTCGCTGCGCTGGTACCAGCAATATTTCGCCAACTCCGCCTGGATGCAGGCGACGCGGGTGACGCTGACGGTCGCGCTGCTGACCGTCGTGATCGCGACCCCGCTCGGCGTGGCCGCCGCCTATGCCATCAGCCAGTCGAAGCTGCGCATCATGCGCATCATCCACATGGCACTGCTGCTGCCGCTGGTGGTGCCGATCATCATCACCGCGGTCGGCATCTTCTTCGTCTATGCCAAGGTCGGCCTGGTCGCGACCATGCCCGGCCTCGTGCTCGCGAACGTGATGCTGGGATTGCCCTATGTCGTCATCTCGGTGCTCGCGGGCTTGCAGAGCTTCGACCCCGCGCAGGAGATGGTGGCGCGCAGCCTCGGCATGAACCGCCTGCGCAGCTTCTTCGCGGTGACGCTGCCACAGATCAAGTCCAGCGTGCTCGCCGGCGGCATCTTCGCTTTCATCTCGGCGATGGACGAGACCATCGTCGCACTGTTCATCTCCGGCGGCCAGTTCCAGCCGCTGACCAAGCGCATGTTCACCGCGCTCCGCGACGAGATCGACCCGACCATCGCCGCGATCTCGACGCTGATGACGGCGGCCTCCTTCATGCTGGTGCTACTGGCGAGCACGCGGCAGAAGAGGAGCGGGTGAGGAGAGTTATTGTCGTCCTGGCGAAGGCCAGGACCCATTACCCCCAGGGAGTGTTTTGGCGAAGATTGGTCGTTCGGGATTAGTACCATCCGCAACCGACAGACCTCGCGGTATGGATCCTGGCCTTCGCCAGGACGACAGCTGAGTTTGCGGCGCGCCGCACCCTCACCCCTTCGCCCCCAGCCACGCCAAAATCATCTCCACGATCTGGGTGCGGCTCTTCGCCAACACCCCGGGTTCGCTGAGGTCGCGGTCGAACAGCGCACCAAACGTGTCGCGGTTGGCGACGCGGAAGAAGCAGTAGGAGGAGATGGCGAGGTGCAGGTCGATGGCGTCGACGTCGTCGCGGAAGACGCCTTCGTCGCGGCCACGCTTCAGGATACCGTCGAGCGTCGCGATCACGCTGGCGTTGAGCTGGCGCAGCTGCGGGTTCTGCTTCAGATGCTTGCCATGGTGGATATTCTCGATGCTGACGAGGCGGATGAAGTCCGGATTGCGTTCGTCATGGTCGAAGGTGGCCTCGATCAGGCGGCGCAATCCCTCGCGAGCGTCGCAGCTTTCGATGTCGAGCTGGTCCTCCAGCGCGCGGATTCTGCGATAGGCCTCTTCGACCACCGCGAGGTAGAGCTGCTCCTTGCCGCCGAAATAATAGTAGATCATCCGCTTCGACGTGCGCGTCCGTGCGGCGATGGCGTCGACCCGCGCGCCGGAATAGCCCTCGCGGGCGAATTCGGTCATCGCCACTTCGAGGATGTCGCGCTTGGTGCGCTCGGGGTCGTTGGTGCGCTTTAATGGGGGCGGCATGCGTTCGAGCATCATCCCATGGCGAAATCGGCCGCCGTCTCGGCATGAATTGCCGTCGTGTCGAACGTCTCGACTGAGGTGTCGTTCGGGCCGACCAGCATCGTGATCTCGGTACAGCCGAGGATGATGCACTCCGCGCCGGCCGTGACGAGCGCTGCCATCACCTCCTGATAGCGCCGGCGCGAGGGAGCGGTGACAGTTCCAAGGCACAGCTCATCGTAGATGATGCGGTTCACGTCGGCGCGGGCGTCGGCGGGAGGAACCAGGACGTCGAGATCATGCGCGCGCAGCCGGTCGATGTAAAAGTCCTGCTCCATCGTGAATTTCGTGCCGAGCAGCCCGAGCCGCCGGTACCCTTTGGCCCGGATCCGCTGCGCAGTTGCGTCCCCGATGTGAATGAATGGAACGGTCAAGCTCGACATGATGTCGGGTGCCAGTTTGTGCATCGTGTTCGTGCACAACACGATCGCACGGGCCCCGGCGCTTTCGAGCCGCCGTGCGACCTCCGCCAGGCTGGCCGCCGCCTCGCTCCAGCGATCGGCGTACTGCATTTCCTTGATCTGTTGAAAATCGTAGGAATACATCAGCAGCGGCGCCGAATGCAGCTTGCCCTTGCGGTCGCGGACCCGCTCATTGATGAGCTTATAGTAGAGTGCGGTGCTCTCCCAGCTCATGCCTCCAATCAGGCCGATGGTTTGCATTCCCATGCTCCAGACGATTTGGTCCGGCCGGATCGTAGACGAAGACGACGAAGCTCGCCATCGTGATGGGGGAAATAGACGGGTTGACGTGTGGCCCATGGCGGAGGCCGGGATTGCGCGGACGTGGCCTCAAAGCCCGATCAGTGCAAACGGCAAGGGCGGGCATGACGCCTGCGCAGGCGGCGAGAAGCCTTTCGATCTTGCGCGTCCTGTCGGCCTGTCCTACGCCAATTCCGCACATAATGGCGAGGCGCTCGGGCGCATCGCCAAAGTCTTGAGGGAGCCGTCATGACCATTCGCAACACCCGCACCGGGGGCCAGATCCTGATCGACCAGCTGGTCGCGCAAGGGGTCGAGCGCGTTACCTGCGTGCCGGGCGAGAGCTATCTGGCGGCGCTCGATGCGCTGCATGACAGCCCGATCGACGTCGTGATCTGCCGCGCCGAAGGCGGCGCCGCGATGATGGCGGAGGCCTATGGCAAGCTCACTGGCCGCCCCGGAATCTGCTTCGTCACCCGCGGACCCGGCGCGACCAATGCCAGCCACGGCGTCCACATCGCGATGCAGGATTCGACGCCGATGATCCTGTTCGTCGGCCAGGTCGACACTGGCATGCGCGAGCGCGAAGCGTTCCAGGAGCTCGACTACAAGGCGGTGTTCGGCACCATGGCGAAATGGGCGGTCGAGATCGATCGCCCCGATCGCATTCCGGAGCTGGTGGCGCGCGCGTTCCGCGTCGCCATGCAGGGCCGCCCGGGTCCCGTGGTGATCTCGCTGCCCGAGAACATGCTGACCGAGACCGCGGCGGTTGCGGACGCCATGCGGATCGAGCCTGCGGTGAGCTGGCCGGCGCCGGCCGACATCGAAAAGCTCGGTGCCATGCTCGCCACCGCCAAGGCGCCGCTCGTCATCCTCGGCGGCTCGCGCTGGACCGACGAGGCGACCAGGAGCATCGCGCGATTCGCCGAGCGGTTCGACCTGCCGGTTGCGACCTCGTTCCGTCGGGCCTCGCTGATCGACGCCGACCATTCGCATTACGCCGGCGATCTCGGCATCGGGCCGAGCCCGGGGCTGAAGGCGCGCATCGAGGGCGCCGACGTCATCCTGCTCATCGGCGGCCGCATGTCGGAGATGCCGTCCTCGTCCTACACGCTGCTCGACATTCCGACCCCGCAGCAGAAGCTGATCCACGTGCATCCGGGCTCGGAAGAGCTCGGCCGCGTCTATCAGCCAGCCCTTGCGATCCAGGCGACGCCCGCCGCATTCGCCGCCGCGGTCGAAACGCTGAAGCCTTCCGGTGCGGTGGCCTGGAAGGGCGAAGCGGCGAAAGCACATGCCGATTATCTTGCCTGGACCGAGAAGGCGCGCGAGCTGCCGGGCAGGTTCCAGTACGGCCAGGTCATGACCTGGCTGCGTGACCGCCTGCCGAAGGACGCGATCGTCTGCAACGGCGCAGGCAATTATGCCGGCTGGATCCATCGTCATCACCGCTTCCACAGCTTTGCCGCGCAGCTTGCGCCGACCTCGGGCTCGATGGGCTATGGCGTGCCGGCGGGCGTGCTGGCAAAACGGCAATACCCGGATCGCGTCGTCGTCGCCTTTGCCGGTGACGGCTGCTTCCTGATGAACGGCCAGGAGTTCGCGACCGCCGTGCAGTACGATGCGCCGCTGATCGTCATCGTCGTCGACAATTCGCAATACGGCACCATCCGTATGCACCAGGAGCGCGACTATCCCGGCCGCGTCGTCGGCACCCAGCTCAAGAACCCCGATTTCGCGCTGTACGCGAAGGCGTTCGGCGGCCATGGCGAGCGCGTCGAGCGCACCGAGGAGTTCGCACCCGCGTTCGAGCGCGCGCTCGCCTCGGGCAAGCCGTCCATCCTCCACTGCATCATCGATCCGCGCGCGATCTCGGTCGGCAAGGATTTTGTGCCAGCGGTGAAGGCTTAAGCGATGGCGACCGGCCGCCACGTCGCCATCATCGGCGCCGGCGCGGTCGGCGTGATCAGCGCCATCGAAGCGCTGCGCGAGGGCCATCGCGTCACGTTGATCGATCCGGGCGAGCCCGGTGGCGAGCAGGCGGCCAGCTACGGTAATGCCGGCTGGCTGTCGTCGCATTCGGTGATCCCGCCGGCCGAGCCGGGCGTCTGGAAGAAGGTGCCGGGTTATCTGATAGACCCGCTCGGCCCACTCGCGATCCGCTGGTCGTATTTGCCGAAGGCGCTGCCCTGGCTGATCAAATATCTGCTCTCGGGTTGGACGGAGGCGCGGGTCGAGAAGACGGCGTTTGCGCTGCGTGATCTGCTGAAGGACGCACCGCTGCTGCACAAGAAGCTCGCGGAGGAGGCGGGCGTGCCTGAATTGATCGAGCGCAACGGTGTGATGCACGTGTTCCCATCGCGCGGCAATTTCGACAACGATCTCGGCTGGCGCCTGCGCAAGAAGGTCGGTGTCGAATGGCTCGAGCTCAACGCCGATGAGATGCGCCAGCGCGAGCCCGACCTGCATCCGCGCTACACGTTTGGTGTGGTGGTGGAGGAGGCCGGCCGCTGCCGCAATCCCGGCGCCTATGTCGCGGCCCTCGCGCAACATGCGCTGGCAAGTGGTGCGAAGCACGTGCGGGCCAAGGCAATGGGCCTCAAGCTCTCCGGCAACACGCTCGTCGCCGTCGTCACCGAGACCGGCGAGATCCCTTGCGATGCCGCAGTGGTGGCGGCGGGCGCCCGCTCGAAGCAATTGACTGCGTCGGTCGGCGATCCGCTGCCGCTCGAGACCGAGCGTGGCTATCACGTCATGATCGAGAACCCGGAATCGGGGCCGCGCAGCTCGATGATGGCGTCAGATGCGAAGATGGTGGTGAACTGGACCGACAAGGGCCTGCGTGCCGCCGGCACGGTCGAGATCGCCGGCTTAGAGGCCGCGCCGAACTGGAAGCGTGCCGAGATTCTGCGCAACCACCTCTTCAGCATGTTCCCAAAACTGCCGAAGGACATTCCGGCCTCGCGCATCAAAACCTGGTTCGGTCATCGGCCGAGCATGCCGGATGGACGGCCCTGCATCGGCTATGCGCGGGCCTCGCGCGACATCGTCTATGCCTTCGGCCATGGCCATGTCGGCCTGGTCGGCTCGGCGCGTACCGGCCGGCTCGTCGCGCAGCTCCTCAGCGGCAAGCAGCCTGAGATCCCGCTCGCGCCGTTCGCACCCGATCGTTTCCTCTGAGAACGCACCATGACCCATCCAGCCAATTCGTCCTCCCGAATCGCCCGTGGCGGCAAGGCCATCTATGGCGCGCCGCTCGGCATCTTGATGCTGGAAGCGCGCTTTCCCCGCATTCCCGGCGACATGGGCAATGGCACGACCTGGCCGTTCCCCGTGCTGTATCGCGTGGTGAGCGGCGCCTCGCCGGAGAAGGTGGTGCTGAAGGGCGCGGCCGGCCTGCTGCCTGATTTCATCGACGCGGCGAAGGACCTGGTGCGGCTCGGCGCCGAAGCGATCACCACCAATTGCGGCTTCCTGTCGCTGTTCCAGAAGGAGATCGCGGCCGCCGTCGGCGTGCCGGTTGCGACCTCCTCGCTGATGCAGGTGCCGTGGGTGCAGGCGACCCTGCCGCCGGGCAAGCGCGTCGGTCTCGTCACGGTGTCGGGCTCGACGCTGACACCGGCCCATCTCGAGGGCGCCGGGGTGCCGCTCGACACGCCGCTCGTCGGCACCGAGAATGGCAAGGAGTTTTTCCGTGTCCTGATCAAGGCCGAGAAGGACGACATGGACATCGCGCAAGCCGAGCGCGACGTGGTCGAGGCCGGCAAGGAGCTGGTCGCCAAGAATCCGGATGTCGGCGCCATCGTGCTCGAATGCACCAATATGCCGCCCTATGCCGCGGCGCTTCAGGCCGAAGTCGGATTGCCGGTCTACGACATCTATTCCATGATCACCTGGTTTCATGCGGGCTTGCGCCCGCGCGTATTCACGTGAACACGACCGTGATATCGTCCCAATGTCTGGAGTTGAGACCATGAAACTATCCGGCAAGGTCGCCGTCATCACCGGCGCGGCGCGCGGCATCGGCAAGGCCTGCGCGAAGAGATTCTTGGACGACGGCGTCAAGGTGGTGATCGCCGACGTCGATACTGATGCGCTCGAGAAGACGGTCAACGAGCTGGGCAAGCCCAAGGAGCTGTATGCCCTGCCGTGCCACGTCGCGCGGCGCGCGGACGTCGATCGCGCGGTCGCCACAGCAGTCCGGGAGTTCGGCCGGCTCGACATCATGGTCAACAACGCGGGCGTGGCCCGCAACCAGGACATTCTCGACATCTCCGAGCAGGATTTCGACGAGGTCATCGGCATCAATCTGAAAGGTGCGTTCTTCGGCGTGCAGGCCGCCGCGAAGCAGATGATCGCGCAGGGCGGAGGGGGCGTCATCATCAACATGTCCTCGGTGAACGCGCTGCTGGCGATTCCGACGCTTGCAACCTACGCCATCTCCAAGGGTGGCATGAAGCAACTGACGTCGGTGGCCGCCGTCGCGCTCGCTCCCCACAACGTCCGCGTCGTCGCGGTCGGTCCGGGTACGATCCTGACCGATATGGTGGCCTCGGCGATCTACACGTCCGAGGATGCGCGCAAGACCGTGCTGTCGCGCACGCCCGCCGGCCGCGGCGGCGAGCCCAGCGAGGTGGCGTCGGTCGTGGCGTTCCTTGCGAGCGACGATGCGTCCTACATCACCGGGCAGACCATCTATCCGGATGGCGGCCGGCTGATCCTGAATTACACGGTGCCGGTGAGGGAGAAGTAGGGCTGGGAAGGTCGTCCCACACTCGCTGTCATCGCCCGGCTTGATGTTCAGCCCGGGGACATGACCGACGGGTGTTCGGGGACATAGCCGACACATCATAGTGCAGGGATTTGGCGGTAAAGGAGGCCAAGTCCATGCCCTGGCGAGAGGTGTCGGTGATGGATCAGCGGCGGGAGTTCGTGCGGCTTGCGATGCAGGAGGGAGCGAACCGGCGGGAGCTCTGCCGGCGGTTCAATATCCATC